>Ga0272443_10007766_pt1 | contig 10146 bp, 8 predicted proteins | sample SSMAcet12_FD_193581 | JGI IMG/M metagenome (GOLD analysis project Ga0272443, IMG submission 193581) | Marine sediment archaeal communities from Little Sippewissett salt marsh, Falmouth, MA, United States - SSM-Acet-12 | ecosystem: Environmental > Aquatic > Marine > Wetlands > Sediment ... | reverse complement strand
ATTCACGAGGTTAAAGGATTTTGTTGCAGGTACTGTTAAGTCGCGTGAAGAGTCCTTTTCACAAGTTGTCCTGCAGGAGGGTGGTGAGATAAGTGACAATCTTCTTGAGAATTTTGGCCCCGAGGTATGGGAGGAGTTTCAGAGAAAGTTTATTGATACTTCGATATGAAAATTGGAAAACAAACTTAAATATAACAATAAAGCATTTAACTTATGAATTTAAACAGACGTAACTTTCTTAAAGCTTTGGGACTGACCGGTATTGCAGCGGGGACAGGAAGCAAGCTTAACGCAGTTCCGGTTAAGAAAAACAGTAATAAAGAATTCTACGGAATTCTTTATGATTCTACCCGTTGTGCAGGATGCCAGGGTTGTGAATGGGAATGCGCTCTGGAGCACGGATTACCTGATCCGGATCTCGAAGACATTCCCGAAGTGGGAAAGAATAGGAAAACCAGTGAAAACAGGCGCTCGGTCATTAATGTGTATAATACTTCCAGGGGAGAAGTCTATGTAAAAAACCAGTGTATGCATTGCAATCAGCCTGCATGCGCATCAGCATGCCTGACACAGGCTATGCACAAGACAGAAGAGGGTCCTGTTATCTGGCGTGATGAAAAATGCATGGGTTGCAGGTATTGTATGGTTTCCTGCCCGTATGACGTTCCCAAGTTTGAATACTTCAGTTCTAATCCCAATATACAGAAGTGTGATATGTGCTGGGACAGGGTTAAGGATGGAAAATTGCCGGCATGCGTTGAAGGTTGTCCGGCTGACGCACTCACATTCGGCCCCAGAAGGGAGCTTATAGCTGAGGCCAGGAGAAGGATAAACGAAAATCCTGATCAGTATTACGACCATATCTATGGTGAACATGAAGCAGGAGGTACAGGCTTTCTCTATCTTTCACCTGTTCCATTCGGGGAGATAGGTTTTAACACTTCAATAATGAATAAACCATACCCTGAACTGACCAAGGGATTTCTTTATAGCGTTCCTTCAATATTTGTGCTGTGGCCGGCAATGTTGCTGGGTATACATAAAGCAACCAGTAATAAGAACAATCAAAATCAAGATGAAGATGAGTAATTCCGATATTGCACTTAACAGAGAGAATGAGAAGAAACCAATCTGGAGTTTCCTTTTGAGTGAATTAAAACCTAAAGGGAAGATATTCACCCCATTCAATATTATTTCAGTCCCGGTAATCATACTTGGCATCATACTGATAGTTATTCGCTTTTCAAAAGGACTGGGTGCGGTAACCAACCTGAACCAGGATGTGCCCTGGGGTTTATGGATTGGTTTTGATGTCGTTACCGGTGTTGCATTTGCAGGAGGAGCCTATGTCATAACATTCCTGGTATATATCCTCAATATGAAACAATATCAGTCGATAGTCCGTGTAACTGTACTTAACGGCTTTCTGGCATATGTTTTCTACGCCGGTGCACTGCTTCTCGACCTTGGTAAACCATGGAATGTTGTTAATCCAATAATTGGGAACAGCTTCGGAGTAAGTTCAGTATTGTTTCTGGTTGCATGGCACTTCCTGCTATATATGCTGGCACAGCTCATCGAATTCTCGCCTGCTATCGCAGAGTGGATAGGTGCCAGAAGAGCACGAAAGATTTTATCGGCAATGACCATAGGAGCTGTGATTTTCGGTATTACACTGTCGACCCTGCACCAATCAGGATTGGGTGCCCTGTATCTGATGGCTAAGGAAAAAATACATCCGTTGTGGTACTCAGAATTTATACCGATCCTTTTCTTTGTCTCAAGTATATTCGCGGGCTTGTCTATGGTAATTTTCGAAGGATCCATAAGCTTTAAGGTATTTTCAAACCAGATAAGCGATAAGAACCACAAATCGCATCATGATATTATACATGGACTTGCGAAGATATGTACAATTACACTCTACGTTTATTTCTTCCTTCAGGTCCTGGCTTTTGTTCATGGTAAGAACTGGGAATACCTTAATACAAGAATGGGTCACTGGTACCTGGTTGAGATCTTTGGGTTTATCCTTTTACCTATGATTCTGTTCTTTTATAGCTACCGTAAATACAATATACTTTTAGTTAAAGTTGCATCTATAATAACCATGGTAGGTATAATTATTAACAGGCTTAATGTAACTGTGATTGGCTTTAAATGGGATGCGGCACAACATTATTATCCTACATGGATGGAAATTGTTGTTACTCTTACGGTAATATTTATTGAGATATGGATTTTCAGATGGATAATCAACCGTTTACCCGTACTACGCGAATCTCCTACCTGGGCAAAAAGTCACTAACAATAAAATAAAATAAAATGGACGGATTTAGTTATACAAATATTTTTGATACCAAGGGTATAGAATACCTTATTGTAATAGGGTTTTTAGTAATGATCATTCCTTTTTGGCGTGCCTTGAATAAACCGGTTAAGGCTAAAGCCAGATACAAGGAGGCACTTGGTGTGCTAACGCCCGAAGTGCTAAGAATACCTCAAGGCTTACACTATTGTAAGAGTCATTTGTGGACTCAACTGAAGAAATCAGGTCATGCTCATGTTGGGTTGAATGACCTGCTGTTGCACATAACGGGAGAGATCGAATTGATGAATTTTAGAAATCCTGGTGAAAGAGTGCAAAAGGGCGACCTTATTGCAAAAATAAGCCAGGGTGGTAAAGAATTGAAAATACCATCCCCCATATCAGGAGAGATTACTGATGTGAACCATGAGATTAGAAAAAGACCCAACATATTAAATGAGGATCCTTATGGCAAAGGGTGGTTGTATATAATTAAACCTAATGATTGGAATAACGATACCCATAACTGCGTTACCTCGGATAAGGTAAAGGAATGGTCCGAAAGCGAGCTGCAACGATTCAAGGACTTTGTAGCGATTGCTTTGCAGAAACACTCACCGGAAAGTGCTATGCTGCTATTGCAGGAAGGGGGTGAATTGATTATGTATCCTCTTGCAGGTATGCCGGAAGAAGTATGGAAAGAATTTCAGGAAAGCTTCCTGGGTTATTATGAATAATTATATCAGGTTATAAGTCGTATTTTTTGTAATTTCGGTGTATATAGAATAATTACCAGTCCTTGGCATGGGGATCATTTAATACCGGTCGCCGTGCTAAGTGCTTATTGCGATGATAGTAGAAGTCAATGATTTTATGATGGCGAGTAATGCTTGAAAAAATAAAACAACTATTTAAACAGATAGCCGACAGGAACCTGATAAAAAAATATACAGGATTCAGGTCTACCATATACGGGCGTGTTGTTTTCATTATTGCAGGTTCCCTCATCGTTCTTTTCATAGCTTTTAACATAGTATTCAGATCTATTTATGTTGAATTCTTTAATTCCACCATTAGACAGACCGGAGATAATGTAAGTTCCATAGTTGAAGGTTCACTCTATTATTCGATGCTGGAAAATGACAAGGCGATGTTGCAGAGGACTCTTGACATAATAAGCACAATGTCGGGCATTGATGAGGTAAATATGTATGATGATAAAGACAGTCTTGCCTATACTTCAATACCGGCTGACCCTATCATAGGTGTTGATCCGAATTGCAGGAATTGCCATCCGGACCTTAATTTATTGTTTCCAGAAAAGGAAAAGGCTTACAGGATAATTGGTGATTCAGTCGACTGTGGTGTAATGCAGGGAGGTGAACGCTCAAGGCAGTTATTGATAAGGAAACCAATACTTAATGAAAAATCATGCTACACTTCAGCCTGCCATTACCATGACAGGAGTGATGAAGTATTAGGCTCGCTAATCATAAAACTACCTCTCGATAATCTTGATACATTAGTCGATGAATCATCAAATGACTTTTTAATTCTTGCCACTGTAATAACTGCATTAATGGTTACCTTCCTGATAATATTTACTCGCAGAAGGATAAAAGATCCCCTGAATTCAATCATCAGTGCAAGCGAGGCGGTTTCCAAAGGTGATAACAGTATCAGGCTTGACATTAAACCGAATCTGCTTGATGATATGAGAAAGGTGTCACTGGCCTTTAATAATATGCTTGATAATATTCAGTCAGCTACCAGTGAATTGCAGAACTGGTCACATCAGCTGGAATATAAGGTACAGAAAAAAACGGAGGAACTGTCTGAAGCACAGCATGAACTCATTCATGTTGAACGTATCGCATCCCTGGGGAAACTGTCATCATCAGTTGCCCATGAAATTAATAATCCCCTGTCAGGTATACTCGTTTATACCAAGCTGGTGCAAAAATTACTGAATAATCCGGAATATCATCATCCGAAAAAGGAGTCCATGCTAAAACATCTGAAGTTTATTGAATCTGAAACGAAGAGATGCGGTGATATCGTTAAAGGCTTACTAGATTTTTCAAGTAAAGACCAGGATAATTTTGAGATCAAAAACCTGCATGAAGTTCTTGAAGCAACATGTAATTTAATCACTCATTCAGCAAAGATAGCCAACATAAAGCTTGTGAAAGAGTTCAAGGCAGATACCGACCTCGTATTTTGTAGCCCTAACCAGATTAAACAGGCATGTTTTGCAATAATGGTGAACGCCTCGGAGGCCATAAGGGAGAATGGTGAAATAATTCTCAGGACAAGTAATCCCGATGAAGACAATATTAGGATTGATATTACTGACAACGGAACAGGGATTGCACCCCAGGATGTACCACATATTTTTGAACCTTTTTATACAACAAAAAGAGACTCAAGAGGCCTTGGACTAGGCCTTTCAATAGTACATGGTATTATACAAAACCATAAGGGAAAGGTTGAGGTCGATTCAAAACTGGATGAAGGAACAACAATAACTATAATATTTCCAATCAAAAGGGATTAAACTAATAAATCATGGCTGAAAAAAAAGTATCAATACTGGTGGTAGATGATGAGGAATCAGTCAGGGATTCCCTGTATAACTGGTTTATCGATGACGGATATGATGTTGAGTGTGCCGAGAATGCTAAGAAAGCTCTTATAATGCTTGAAGCTAGAGATTTTGATATTATTCTGGCAGATATAAAAATGCCCGGTATGGATGGTATGGAAATGCATCAACGGATAAAGACACTCAATAAAGAGCCAATCTTCATTATCATGACAGCCTTTGCTTCGGTTGACACTGCAGTCCAGGCTTTGAAGAACGGTGCTTATGATTATGTCACCAAGCCTTTCGACCCCGATGATTTGTCTCATCTAATAAGAAACGCAGCCTCACACGTCACATTGAAGGAAGAGAATAAAAGCCTTAGAGACAGGATCACAACACTGGAGGATGTTGAAGATCTGGTAGGTGAGAGCGAAGGGATGAAGAAGGTGCTCGGGGAAGTCGAAAGCGTTGCACAGTCGAATTCTTCCGTAATAATAACAGGAGAAAGCGGAACCGGGAAGGAGCTTATAGCCAGAGCTATACATTCAAATTCTCCCAGGAAGTATTTCCCGCTTATTACCGTTCATTGCGGCGCATTAACCGAAAGTCTGCTTGAAAGTGAGCTGTTTGGTCACGAAAAGGGAGCATTCACAGGCGCAACATTCAACAGAAAAGGGCGATTTGAGATGGCTGATGGCGGAACCATATTCCTGGATGAAATAGGTACCATTTCACCAAAAATGCAAATCGAATTGCTGCGTGTGCTTGAAACAAGGACTTTTGTAAGGGTGGGAGGAAATAAGGAAATTACTTCCGATTTCCGTGTTATCTGCGCCACTAACAGGGATCTTAAAAGTATGGTTGCGAAAGGTATATTCAGGGAAGATCTTTATTACCGGCTGAATGTGGTGAATATCAGGATTCCTCCTTTGCGGGAAAGAGTAGAGGATATTCCCCTGCTCATGAATCACTTTATCAGGAAATACTGCAAATCAATGAGCAGGGACCTGATAACAGTCGAACCAGCGGCACTCAAACATCTGCAGGAAATGGAATATCCGGGCAATGTCAGGGAACTTGAAAATATGATAGAAAGAGCTATCGTAATTGGAAACGGAAAAGAAATTAAACTTAAAGACCTTCCAATGGGCATGGAACTGATGAGTAGCTCAATAGAAAGCCTTGATGATCTGGAGAAAAAACATATTGCATCTATACTGAATAAATATAACTGGAATATCTCACGCGCATCTAAGGCCCTGAATGTTGACAGAGCTACACTTTATAACAAGATAAAAAAGTACGATCTGAAGAAGGGAGACAAATAATTGTCCGGATGGTATTCATCTGCATGGAAAATGATCTGGCAGACTGGATAAAATTCTAATCACAAATTGATTGAATAATAAAAGTATAATATTGGTGTCATGCGGGCATTTTGAGAAAAATGTCATAGATAAAATTTCTGCAGATTTACTGTTTTTCTTTGGATTCCCACTCAACGTAAAGGAATGCAGCCTTGATCTCAGCAGCTTTTATAATCCTACCCGCAGGCAGTATGATGCAAATCTGATACTCCAGGCTATTTCAAAGCTTACTCCTCCTGATGCAATTAAATTAATCGGACTTATGAGGATTGATATTTATATTCCCATTCTTACATATATTTTCGGCCAGTCTATGCTTAATGGCCAGGCAGGTATAGCATCGCTCTACCGTCTGAGAAATGAACTTTATGGATTGGAACAGAACAACAACCTTCTGATAGAGCGTTTCAGAAAGGTGATTGTTCATGAAATGGGCCATTCATTCGGACTTATACATTGTCATAATCCAACCTGTATAATGCGTTCAAGCACATACGTGGAAGACCTTGATCAGAAAGACATGGAATTCTGCTATAAATGTAAGTCAGAACTGGATGAGAGAATATCTGAATATCATAATTAATACATTTCTCTTTCCCGACAATTCAACATTTTTTATTATAGAATGCAGGTTTTTTTACCGGGATCATTATTTTTATGCCCGAGGGATTATTTTACTTAAATCAATGGTCTAAAATGATATGAACATTAAGCCATTATATAAATCGGACAGGGAAGTACTCGTCGGCCTTGAGGATGACTTCCGCGAATTATGTGTTCTGGATGGACTGGTAATGAGTATTGACCTGCAGGATAAAAAAATAGTCCACCCTCCATGGAGCGGACAGAAAGTTCTAATGAAGGGTGACTATACTCCAATTATGATACACCAGAAAAATGACTTCAGGCAAAAGATTAAGAGGAGCCTCAAAAGGAAAATGATCAATGATATTGAGAATCAACTCAAAAATCCCCCTGATGAGGCTGTTGATAGCTTAATCTGGAAACCTGACCGACTAATATGAACTAATTAATCGTTCCTTTTTATCCATACTCTTGACACAGCACGTTCATCTTCGGCAGCTTCTGGCAGTTCCCTGTTATTCCTTGTAAAGTATGGGATTGCCAGCAGGTCGGAACCATCTTCCCACTTGCCTTTCAAGGCTACCACGCCATTAAACAGGTCTTCCCTGAATACAGGTGTAATTGTTTCTTCATCAATAGCCTTACCAATATCAGGCTGATCAATATTCTCAACACTGTAAATCAGGGGACCATACCTCAGGGCAATCATTTCCCTGTTGGCATCTACCTTCCCATCGGATTCTATTACCTGCACTTTGAGAGGTATTTCAAATGTAATCTTATCTCCCTTTTCCCAGGTCCGGTTGATCATGGCATACCCATTTTTAATATCATAGCTGATTTCTTCACCGTTTACACTCAGACCATTTATTCCACTTACCTGTTGGTCAGCAGTGTATAATTCACTTGTATGGCGGTCAGGGATACGTACATATACAATGAATTCCTTACTGCTTTCTGGATTTACCGTTATCGATACATTCCCATCCCATGGATAGTCAGTTTCCTGGACCATTTGTACATCAGTACCTGCAACATTTTCCACTTTTATAGTACTTCCTATGAAAAGATTTATGTAAATCCCGTTATCACCTGTAACATATGTCCACGTAGGAATCATAAGAAGAGTTCTTGGTATATTACCTACACAGCATGGGCAGACATGCCATGAATAGCGCTCGTTTCTCTGGGTAAGAGGATTGGTGTAATAGAAATTTTCCCCTTCAGTATCAAGGGCTCCCATCAGGGCATTATACATGGTTTCTTCATAGAGATCAGCATATTTTGCATCGTGGTAGGCCAGATTCATTTTATACTGAAAGAATATCAGTCCACAGCTGGAGCATGATTCACAATATGCATTATGCCTAAGTGAATAATCCGGACCGAATCCTTCAGACGTTTCTCCACTGCCGACTCCGCCTGTTACATAATACTTCCTGTTTACCATGTTATCCCAAAGTGACATAACAGCACTCTGGTAATCCACATCACCTGTTTCCGCTGCCACATCAGCCATTCCGGAATAGCTGTATACTGCTCTTACAGCATGGCCAACCGCTTCATATTGTTCCTGCACACGTATATGACTCTGGTCATATTCTGATCCGCCTCCCCTGTTATCAAGCAGGAATTTTGCAAGTTCTATATATGCGTCACCACGTCCATTTCCTTCCATATCATTAACAAAGCGTCCAAAACGTACCAGTGCCTGTTCCATTTCCTGGTGCCCGTCGAACCATTCTTTCTTTCCCGGCCCGATATTATCAACCCAGCAATCTCCAAGCTTTTTAGCAGCATCGTATAAACGGGTATCGGTACCTTCTGTAAGAGTATAATGATTTATAGCAGACTCGATGAAATATCCTGCAACGTAACCTTCATGAGTGGATCTGTTCCGTGGATCCCATCTTTCTTTCCAGCGACTCGTGTCGCGCAGAGTGTAGGCAGTCTGCAGATAGCCATCAGGTTCCTGGGCAGCAAGTATTTTTGGTATCCAGTCTTCGAGAGTCTTTTTCATTTTTTCCTGGGCTGCTATTATTTCTTCATCTCCCTGAGGATCAACCATAAGAGCGATGGACATGGATTCTATGGTCTGATGAACCCATGCATTTGAGAAAACATAACCTTTATGACCTTCATGAGGTTCTCCTCTCAGTGCTTTGGCTGCTTCAATAAAATTATCGATGCCCCCGGAACCGCGTTCAATATCGGTCCTGTTAATCTGGTCAATACACCATGGAATCCAGTTTACAATAATTGCTTTTGCCCTTGCATTCCATAAGGGATTGTCTATTGTGTACCGCTTGGTGTAAACAACATCGAGCCTTTTATCAGGAGGTGGCATATGAGCCTTTACCATTAGTTCAGATGATGAACTCAGTTTTCCTGAACGAGCTTCAAGAGCAATCTTATACTCACCTGCTTCGGAAAATGTGGCAGTTGTTTCAAGTGATTTTTTATCCTCAAAATCAACTTTTCCGGGACCGGAGATCTTTTTCCACATTATCCTTGTTATCGGGCTGACAGATTTATAAGTACCCCGCAGATATGTTTTACCCCCTACGATAACACTCCTGTCTATACCGGCATTTACCACCGGGGCATATTTTACTGACGGATCGGATGAAATGACTTCCCATTCAAAAATCGCAGAAGCTTGACGTTCTTCATTCTCAACTTCAAGCCTGATACTTGTGGTTTCAATTTCTTCAATGCTTATTACATTAAGACTGTTAGCAGTTGGTTCAGCTCCTGATGTTATCTGTACAGGGATGTATTCCTCGCCAGACAGGTAACTTATCTTTTGTGAAACAGGCAGACTGATTCTTTCACCCTGGCTTATCCAGTAAATATGCATTTCATTTGTTGAAATAGCCTTGTCCCAATCGTATTGAACCCAGGACTCCTGTGATCCACGACGGGTAAAGAACATATATGCACCTTCACGAAGGTCTTCTATGTTTTCAGGTATAATTCCGTCGTTTATCACGGCCATACCTTCAGGTGATCTGAATCCTGAAGAAGCTGATGGAGTTGCTATAAGAGCAACGTTATCGGTTGAATCTTCATCCTGTTTATCTGAGGAAGTACATCCTACGAATACAAGTGTAATTACTACACTTAAAATTACAAATTTTAATGCTTTCATATTGGTTTCTTTAAGGATTAGATATTTCTTCACTAAGATAAATCATTTATTAATAACAGGAAGGATGATATGTATGTTTTTTAATATTTCGGATTCTTAATCAGGTTATTCATATTTCAGTGTATCTGCAGGATTGGTATTACTTGCT
>Ga0272443_10007765_pt1 | contig 10147 bp, 7 predicted proteins | sample SSMAcet12_FD_193581 | JGI IMG/M metagenome (GOLD analysis project Ga0272443, IMG submission 193581) | Marine sediment archaeal communities from Little Sippewissett salt marsh, Falmouth, MA, United States - SSM-Acet-12 | ecosystem: Environmental > Aquatic > Marine > Wetlands > Sediment ... | reverse complement strand
TGCAATCTTACACTTTATACTCCATTGGAAATGGGTCACCAATATCACTCGAAAAGTGTTTTCTGGGTGGACAAAATTACAAACGCAACAAACTGTAACTACAACGGTAGAGAGCAATTGAAAGACAATTCAATAGAACAAATAAGTGAAAATTAACCGATATCAATCGAGAAACGAGGATCAACATGATTAAGAAAATTTTTATAGGTGTTTTGATAGCAGCTGCATTTATTCTGCTCGTCCTAGGTGCTGCAAACCGCACCTTGGCTAAAGTCAACGATCAAACCCTTTTATCTTCACAAGAAAAAGTGCAAGAAAATAGAGCCATAAAACAAGCAACCAATCAGAGTTTACAGCTCGCAAAGAATACTAATAATTCAACTAATGCGGGTGCGAATGGAAATGCAGGACAAAATGGGGGAGGAAATAATGCTGATCGATCAACTGATTGTGAAAATTCTGGACAGCATGGGGAAGGTAATAACGCTAGCCCATCGTCTTCAAATGGTAATTCCGGACAAAATGGCAGGGGCAACAATACGAACCAGTCAACAAGTGATGAAAACACAGCCACCAATGGGCATGGCAATAATTCTTCTGAAAATAATCTGGGAGCAAGAGAAGCCAACCAAGTCGATTGGATTGATCTAAATGGAGAGCTGACCCAAATTGAAACTGATTTATGGATCATCACCCTTTTGGATGGCTCCCAGATTGAACTTGAGGGACGTGCACTGAGCTTTCTTATGGATCAAGGATTTGACGCTTCAGTCGGCGATCAGATTTCAATAAGAGGGTTCTATGAAGATGATCACTTTCAGATTGGTCAAATTTACAATCAGAACACTGATCAAGACTGTGTCCTTCGCCAAGAAACCGGTCAGCCCCTATGGTCGGGTGGCTACGGCGGAAGGAATTAACAACCAATAACGATCTCTTAAGAAAGGTAATAGGGTTGCTCATGTAATAATGAGTAACCCTTTTTTTGTATAAGCTGACCATGAAACAATTTATTTTGACAATAAGAAAAAGAGGGTTGTTTTAGATCTAGCGTAAATTTGCCTCATTAATTATTTCACAATATATCGTGGCATCTTCCCTAATAGCTGCTTTTGCTTAATAAAAATTGATGTTACAATCATGGTGTTTTATTACAGGAAAATTAAAATCTTAAATCTAAATTCAGACATACCCTTTTGCAAGTAACCACTGCTTTCGAATAAAAATTACTTTAGGGTCTGTATTCTTAACAAAACATAACCAACACTCGCCATTTGTGTTATATTAATGACGATCAAGTTCTAAAGTGAGGTTCATTTCAATGGAAGTTCAGGAAACACAAGAAAAATTACCCTTGTTGTCCAAGATTTTATACGGAACCGGTGATCTTGGCATCAGCATGAATAACTCGATTATCACCGCTTTCTTTTCAGTTTTTATGGTTACTGTTGTCGGTATGCCCCCCGGACTAGTTGCAATTATTTTTATCATTGGCCGCAGTTGGGATTTCATCAATGATCCCATCATTGGACACTTATCCGACCGTACACGCACCAAGTGGGGACGTCGTCGGCCATTCCTCTTATTTGGTGCACTTCCATTCGGTCTCTCTTTCATCCTGCTTTGGCTTGGACCAAACTTCAGTCAGACTGGGTTAATTATTTATTATTCGCTGGCTTATATTGTCTATGAATTCCTCGCTACGATCGTTTATATGCCCTATTATGCCCTCACGCCAGAATTAACTGAAGATTATGATGAACGCACCAAATTAACCAGCTTCCGGATGATGTTTAACATCATCGGCAGTCTGACCGCTTATGTTCTACCTTTACTGATCATCGGGAATGATTGGACTCAGGCAACCAAACAACAAGTGCTGATCATGGCGATGGTTGCAGCGGTTATTGCTGCTTCACCTTTCATCATCGTATTTTTCTCAACCAAAGAAAAGAAAGAATTTCAAGAGCAAAAATTACCCAAATTCCTCCCCTCCCTCAAAGCAGCTTTCAAAAATCGCCCCTTTGTATTTGGCGCCATGATGTACTTGTTCACCTGGATGACGATCATTGTGGTTGAGTCGAATTTGCAATTCTTCATCATTCATATTATTCAGCGACCTTCTCAGAGCATTATTATCATGGTCAGTATTTTTGTTACAGCCATTTTTGCCTTGCCGATTTGGAACTGGGTCTCTAAAAACTGGAACAAACGCTATGCCTATATCGGTGGCGTGGCCTTTTGGGCCGTAGTTATGATGATCTTGATCTTCACGTCCGCCGAAACACCCTTCTGGTTGGTGTTGGTGTTATGCATCATGGCGGGTATCGGCGTCAGTGCCGCCCAGGTTTTACCCTGGTCAATCATCCCCGATGCCATTGAGTGGGAAGAATGGCAGACCGGTGAGCGCAATGAAGGCATGTTCTACAGTCTGATCACATTATTAGGCAAAGTCGGCATGGCCATCGCGCAACCCGTTGGGTTGTTAATCCTTCAATTAACAGGCTTCAAAGAAGGCCAAGGGGTTGTTCAATCACCCAGCGCCTTACTGGGTGTCCGTTTAGTAATGGGGCCATTGCCGGCATTACTCCTGATCTCGGGCATATTGATGGCAGTCTTTTATCCCCTCACCCGGGAGCAACACCATAAGGTTGTAAGGGAGTTACGTCTCCGACGGGAGATGCGCAAGAAAAAACTGGCTGAAAAATCGCCTGTTCCCGGTATCAAGGAGACAATCTAAGCCGTATAAAAAACCGCATCCCTTAGGGGTAGCAATATTAAAATAATTTATTAAAAAGTCCTGAAGTTATATTTTGGGACTTTTTTTATTCTAAAGCCATTATTAGTGATCAAATAGGAGCATTTCCCTTTAGCCGTGTTTTTTGACAAAACCAAGAATGTCTGCAAGTATGACTTGCCTGAGATTCTATTGTTAATCAGAAATCCCCCTTCACCCGCTTGATTAGTGATTTAAAATCCTGTAAAATGGACTTAAGCGATAATAAGTCCCCTTATCGTTAATATTTCATGAATTTGCAAGTTAAAGACCACAATAAAGGGAGCAAGTTATGAACGTCATCAAAGTCTCTGCAAACTCCCGCACAGCTGCCGTAGCAGGGGCAATCGCAGGTGTCATGCGAGAGCAACACTACGTCGAAGTTCAGTCAATTGGTGCCGGTGCTGTCAATCAATCTGTTAAAGCGGTGATTCTGGCTAAAGGGTATCTCCTCAATGACAATATTGATATCGTATGTGTCCCGGAATTTGTTGATGTCGATATTGATGGAAAGGTTCGCACAGCCATCAAACTGACTGTATTTCCAAGGGGCGAAGAGCCTGTAAAACCCGAAGAAGTGCAGCAAGAGCCGGTCTTCGAGGGTGATGCTTAAATAATAGTCAAGTCCTACTCTTTTTGAAGACGATAAATTCGGTATGCTCAAAAACAGGGCTCTTAACGCGTTTGTTTATATTTGAAACCGGACTTCCTCTTTGCCTGTCAAGATTTCATTGATTTTTTCGATAATCATGGCAAGATGCTGTGGTTTTGCTACATAGTCTAGGTTGTCACAGGGCACGATTAACACTGGACACAATTCAAACTCGTCAATCCAATTCTCATAAAGCTCATTCAATTCAGATAAATAAGCCACACTGATTGTGCGTTCATAGGTGCGATCTCGTTTAGCGATCCTCGACAGTAAGGTTTCCAAAGAAGCCCGTAAATAAATAATCAAATCTGGTGGGGGCAAGAACTCCACCAAGACCTGGTATAGTTCTCGGTAAGTCGCATAATCTCTTTCGCTGATGGCGTCCTGTAAAAATAAATTGTGGGCAAAAATCTCTGCGTCCTCATAAACGCTGCGGTCCTGAATGACAGAACCTTTTTCGTCGATTATTTTCCGATGAATCCGTAATCGGCGCATGAGAAAATAGATTTGAGAGTGAAAGCCCCAGGCGCTCATATCCTCGTAAAAATCTTCCAGGTAGGGATTTTCTGTTACAGGCTCATAAAAAGGCGTCCAGTTTAATTGGTTAGAAATCAATTTGACCAGTGTTGATTTCCCAACGCCAATGTTGCCGGCAACCGCAATAAATTTGTCCATACTTTTCACCATGTTTTCTGAATTATTTTTGTAATTATAATCGCTTGGAGGATTTGTTTTTTAGGCAAATAATAGGAGTAATGCCTTTTCTCAACATTTTATCCCTAAAAGTCTAAAAATTTCGTGGAAATTCTGTGGAAATCCTGTGGAAAAGCAAGTAATTTTCTTGACCTGATAGAGAAATGATACTAGAGTACTTGAGGTGATCAAAATATTAGAAAGGTTAATTTTGATCCATAGCTATACAAATTAATAAAGCAGATCACATCAATCATAAGACAATGCAACAAAAACTTCAATCTAAAATGAGAGAATTCATAAGTATACATGAAAAAAACAATCGAATTATTCCGTGTATAATCACTCTGTAAAGAATTATCTTAATTAAAAGAAACTATCGGATCTGGATAATATATCAATGTATCCCCTGAAAATTGCAATGAGTAGTTATGCCATCATTGGCGCAACCTTAATTATTGTTGCCCTCAGTGTAGGTATTTACCTCTTAAGACTTCGCTCAAAATCCAGAGCTACCAGGGCTTTAATCATATTTTTTGGCTGTATTGCTTTATCGGGTATCGCTACCCTCCTCACGAACTCACTTATGTATTGGGGGCGGTTGTTCACCCCCTGGCAAGATTTTTGGATTCTTGCTGGTGGTATTGCCTTGACACAATTCACTTATTCTATTCCGAATTATAAAAAATCCAATGAATCAAAAGCAATTACAATGGCAATAAGCTCTTTGACTGCTTCTGCGCTTATTTACTGTCTTGTCTTCGACTACAATTTTTTAATAAATCAGAGAATAGATATTGACGTTAGTGACTATTTTTATTTACTTCTTCCCCTCGGCATTATAACAATTGTCATTCTCTTCTTTACACGATCATCTGAAATTTCTGCGCAATTTCATTCAGCTAATGTTCACCTGGAGTCCGGGACAGTTCTGGATAACCTGATGCACCCACACGGCAATGATGCAAAAATGCTGCGTGCATTTGGATTTGCCTTATTATTAGCTTTTCTGCCTGCTATTCAAACATTATTGAGCTTCCCTCCCCCTTATGGTTTCATTCTGTCAAATCTCGGATCGATTTTAGCCATTATAACGATAGCATTGGTTTACTTGAACTATGCACCGGACATCAATAGTTTTTTAGCCAAGATTGTCGGGGTCACACTTGCAACTGTGCTGCTGATATTTGCTGTATATGGTTCAATTGATGTCTATAATGAAACCAGCGATTATTCCAGGAATAGAACGCAGTTGTTAATTACAATTTATGATGTTTTGCTAAAATCCGGTGAGGTCGTCGCTAATCCTCCACAAGTTGCCTATATTGTCTCATGGGATGCATTGAACCCACAAAATCCTGATCGTTATTCTTGGATATTTCAATCTAAAGAGAAGGTTAATTTTGACCTCAATAAATTGATAAAACAAAACAATGGTGAATTTCTTGAAAATTGGATAATCCCAGTAAATGGAAGTTTGCCCCTTCTTAATAGCCAGAAATGGCAATCCATACAACGGTTTTGGACATATCCTGTTGGAAGCACACATGAGGATTACCTGGGATACATTTTTACAAATCAAGATGTCACTTACGAAATCGGCTTTGCAAGTACAGACTATTATGAATTTACCAGTCAAATAGTTTCCGGGTGGATCTTTTTACTACTGGTCTCACATATCTTTGTCATTTTGGTTTTCCCTACATTTTTCCGCAGGACATTAGTGAGACCGTTAGGCAACCTATTGAATGGTATTGCTCAAGTTAATCAGGGGGATATGGATATCGTCATTCCGGTAAGTTCCAATGATGAAATCGGATTCCTAACACAATCCTTTAATCGTATGGTTGGCTCATTGAAGGGGTTAACGTTCAAACTGAAAGAAAAAGCTTCTAATCTAGAAAACCAGGTTAATCTCCGTACAATGGAATTGATCCAAGCAAATGAGCTTTTGATCGCTGAAAACAACGAAAAGATACAAGCCGAAGCCAAAATAAAGCAACAATATAACTACCAGCAAACACTGGCGAATTGTTCAAGATCACTACTAATCAATCCTGAAGATGGTAAAACTCAACAAGAAATCCTAAATCAAGCTCTGGAATACTTGCGCTCTGGCGTTAAAGCGAGTCGCGCTTATATTTTTCGAAATATAAATAGTGTCAACAAGGATTTGTTTTTTAGCATGCTTGCTGAAGTATGCGCACCAGGTATCTCTGCGCATATACAGAATCCAATTAATCAAAAGTTTCCAGCATATCAGTTGCCAAAAGATTTTATCAATAAACTTTCCATTGGTGAAAAGTTTGGGGGGGTTACGGAAGAGATATTCAAGAGCACCCCGGATTTATTAGATGCTTTATTAAGTCAATCAGAACCTTTGCTTTCAATGCAGTGTTTCCCAATTTTTCTTGATGATCATTGGTGGGGTTTCATTGGTTTTGATGATTGCCTGATCAGGCGGCGGTGGAATGTATGGGAAACAACGCTTCTACAGACAGCTTCAGAAATGATCGGCAATACAATCAAGCGGTGGGAAATTGAGGGGTTACTGATGGAAACACTTGACCAGTTGGATCAACGAGTTTTAAGGCGAACTGAGGCGTTAAATAATTCTAATATTTTATTAAATAAGGAAATCAAACAGCGTCAAGAAGCACAAAAAGAGCTAGAGACACGTTTATTGGTTGAAAAACAATTAGCTTTGATATCAACGAGGTTACTAGAACCGACCGACATCAGGAACAATATTAAGAAATCTCTTGAAAATCTAGCTGATATTATGCATGCTGGACGAAGCTTTATGATTGAGTTTGAACCAAACAACGCGTATCAATTAAGAGAATTTTTGCAATGGCATCTTCTTGATATCCAACCCTTAAAGGAAGAAAGTGTTCGGAAACTGATAAATTCATTGATCGGCTTCCAAAAAAGAATGGGGGAAGGTAAAACCATATTTATCAAAGATACATCGAAGTATCAGTCAACTGAAAATGTAGACTTAAGTCCTCTACGAGAACGGAATGTGAAATCGCTGGTACTCTCACCACTGATAATTGACCAAAACATGCGTGGTGTTCTTGGGTGTAGCAATCTCCTTTTTCCAGCAGATCAAATGGAAGTCGATATCAGTGCACTTGAACTTGTGGCAGGTATGCTCATAAGTCTTTTACAAAGGGAATATTTAATTCAATCACTCGAAGAACAGGTTGCTGAGCGCACCCATCAGATGACGACTTTTCTTGATATGACCATGCTAAAAGAGCCATCTCATGATCTTGCAGATATTCTTCAGCCAACGTTATTATCGATTATACAAATCGTTGATTGTGATGCGGTTGTCATCTATATCACGAACGAGGAAGAATCAAAATTAGAATTAACCGCTCAAAGAGGTATCTCGTTTGGTGCACGAAAATACTTGGACGAGATTGAATTAAATGCCAATCTCGCCAACTGGTTAAGGAAAAATGAATCTATCGAAAGGTCAGGCAACCTGATTTTGGGTTCTGATTTCCCAAACAGGTTTTTTATCCAGGGCTATCATTCTTTCCTTGGGAGTCCTATCCATACAGATCGACTTCTTTTCGGATTGCTAAATTGCTATCGAATTGCGAATCAACCATTCTCGCCATTTCAGAAGACTTTCGTTTCCGCACTCGGTGATCTTTTAGGAATCATTATTGAAAACCATCATCTAAAAATTGAAGCAGAGGAATTAGCGACGGTTGAAGAACGACAGCGGCTTGCACGGGAAATCCATGACGCCATCAGTCAATCCGTTTACAGTTTGAGTTTGTTTGCGCGGTCGGCAAACGATGCAGTTGGAGAGGGTGATCAGAAAAAATTAATTTCAAATCTAGAGGATATTGAAACCACCGCATTACAGGCCATGCGCGAAATGCGCTTACTTTTATATCAGCTTCGAGAATCTGGAAAAGATAAAGACATTGCATCTTCCCTCAGAAATCGCTTTCAACAAGTTGAAAATCGTCTTGGGATTCAAGCAATCCAAAACGTTGATCCGAATATCAATTATCCACCTAAAATCCGCTATGAAATTTGGCGCATTCTCGTGGAGTCGCTAAACAATATTGTAAAACATGCTAATGCAACAAGGGTTTTTGTGGAAATCGCATGTAAATCTGACCATCTATCTGTTCTTATCCAGGATAATGGGAAAGGGTTTGATGTCAATGCATACTCACCTGGTATGGGATTAAAAAATATTCAAACACGTGCGGAATCAGTTGGTGGAACACTTGAAATTACCAGTAAAATTGGCGAAGGAACCAATCTCCTTATCAATATTCCAATGAACTGTGGCAATTCAGAAATGAGGAATTAAAGATGTCGGAATCAACGATTTCAGTCTTAATAGCAGACGATCATACTGTTGTCCGAAAAGGGCTTCGATCCTTATTATCAGGTGAAAAATACGGCATAGAAGTGATCGGGGAAGCCAGTAATGGTGAAGAAGCAATTCAAAAAGCAAACGAGCTCAAACCAGATGTGATATTGATGGACCTAGTAATGCCAGGAAAAAGTGGCACCGAGGCCATTAAAGAAATTAAGAAAATCCAACCTCATGCTCGCATCTTGGTGTTAACAAGCTTTGCGGATGATGAGAATATCACAGGCGCAATCAAAGCAGGGGCTTATAGCTTCTTATTGAAAGATACGTCGCCAGATGAACTTGTCCAAACAATTCACTCTGTTTTCAAAGATAAATTGACTTTACCGCAAGAATTCATACATATTCTGCTGGCAAAAAAAGATGTGGATGAGGAGAGAGATTCTACAGGTGATATCCTAACACCACGTGAAATGGATGTATTGAAATGTGTCGCCCAGGGCTTATCCAACAAACAGATTGCACAAACTTTATATGTCAGTACAACAACTGTTCGTTCTCACGTTAGCAGCATCATCAGTAAACTAAGTTTGGAAAATCGGACACAAGTTGCAATCTATGCTAAAGATCATGATTTGGCTTAACGATTGTTCAAAACTCTTTGAATAACAATCCATCAAAGTCAATTAATACCAAAAAGTACTTCAAATAATTTGCTCTTATATGTCTGGGTTAACCCACACATATCGCGCGTGACTAATTTATTCAGACGCTTAGCCTTCAACTTTCCCGAGAAATTATTAAAGTCTCATCTTAAAGGATGAGGCATAATCAGTGTTTTGTAGCATGATGGGTTCATCTGTATTTATGATGAAAAATGGGGCGTGAATAGATAAACTTGTATCATAAAAATTAGATTTGAAATAAATGTAGAATGGTAAAAATCGATAGTATTATGCAGAAACTTCACACACTAATCGTTTCCCTACCAGGCACATGGCAAAGGATGCTTCAACACAACATTGAGTCGTACTCTTTTGTTGAGGTGGAAGATGTCGCCGGTGGAGGATTATCTGCGCTACAGTTTATAAAAAAACGGATCCCAAACCTAATAGTAATCGATTCTTCCATTCCGATGGATGATGCAAACGCACTTATCCAAAGAGTCAAAGATAATCACCCCGATGTTCAGATAATCATCCTGACTGACACAAGTTATCAGCGCAAAAATGCACTTCGTTATGGCGTTGATTTTGCGATTTCATCATGCAACTATGAACAAGAAATTAGTGAAATAATGAATAAATTTTTCAAATCAGAAAAAAAGGATAAGAATAATTTATTTAATTACGAAAAAAATCAAATTGAGTAATAAGGAGTAAATCATGCAAGTAGAAATCTTATATCGTCCATCTTATTCAGTAGCAAAGGTATCGTTGGACGTAAATGAGGAAATTCAGGTCGAAGGTGGCGCTATGGTCGGTATGTCACCCAACATGCAAATGGAGACACATGCTCGGGGTGGCATTTTGAAGTCCTTGTCCAGAGCAGTCTTAGGGAGTGAAAGTTTCTTCATCAACACCTACACAGCGGAAAAGCAAGGCGATGAAATCTTATTAGCACCCGCCTTGCCAGGAGATGTGGCAGTACTTGAAATGCGTAATCAAACGTT
>Ga0272443_10007764_pt1 | contig 10148 bp, 9 predicted proteins | sample SSMAcet12_FD_193581 | JGI IMG/M metagenome (GOLD analysis project Ga0272443, IMG submission 193581) | Marine sediment archaeal communities from Little Sippewissett salt marsh, Falmouth, MA, United States - SSM-Acet-12 | ecosystem: Environmental > Aquatic > Marine > Wetlands > Sediment ... | reverse complement strand
CCTACAGTTTTTCTGCGACAACGCGCTGATGTGGCTGCGCGATTACCATTTCGACGGCCTGCGGATCGACGCGGTCCACGCGATGCTCGATATGTCGGCCGTCCACTTCCTCGAACAGTTGGCCGAGCAGGTGGAAACCCTCGCGGCACAGCTCGGGCGCCACCTCCTGCTCATCGCCGAAAGCGATCTGAACGACCCGCGCGTCGTCCGTCCGCGCGAAGCGGGCGGCTTCGGCATGAACGCCCAGTGGAGCGACGACTTCCACCACGCCCTCCACGCGCTGCTGACCGGCGAAAAAACCGGCTACTACGCGGACTTCGGCAAGCTCGCCCATCTGGCCAAGGCCCTGCGGCAGGCATACGTCTACGACGGAGGCTATTCTGTCTGTCGACGGCGCCGCCACGGCCGACCGCCCGACGGGCTCAGCGGGCATCGATTCCTGGGCTACATTCAGAACCACGACCAGGTCGGCAACCGCGCGCGGGGCAAGCGCAGCAGCCACCTCATGAACGAAAACCGCATGAAGATCGGTGCGGCCCTCGTGGCGACCTCGCCGTTCGTACCATTGCTCTTTCAGGGCGAGGAATGGGGCGCGTCGACGCCGTTCCTCTATTTCACCAACCACGCCGACCCGAAACTCGCCCAGGCGGTTCGCGAAGGCCGCCACTGGGAATTCGCGTCTTTCGGCTGGCGGCCCCAGGACATCCCCGACCCGCAGTCGGCCGACACGTTTACGCGCTCGAAACTCGATTGGTCCGAATGCGACCGCCCACCCCACCGCGAGTTGCTCGAATGGTATCGCTCACTCATCCGGTTGCGCAAAAAGGCGAGCGACCTGCTCGACGGGCGGCTGGATCGGGTACGCACGCGGCTGGACGAGGAGCGTTGCTGGCTTGCCGTCGAACGCGGCGCGGTCACCGTGCTGTGCAACCTGGCGGACCGATCCCAAAAAATTCCCGTCGGGGATACCCGCCCGACGTGCCCGCTGCTATGCTCGGATGCGGCCGTCCGCGTCGGGCCGGACCTCGCGGAACTGCCGCCGGAAAGCGTGGCGATCCTGGGGCCGGCCGACCTCGAGCCCGACCGGTCGTGACCGGCCGGTCGTTTCGACAAGCCATCTTCGCCAATCCGTGACGGGGCAGATCGCCCGGGAGGTCGCGACCATGAACATCTGGCCAGGCGCCCCTTATCCGCTCGGTGCGACATGGGACGGCGGGGGCGTGAACTTCGCGCTGTTCTCGGAGAACGCCACAGGCGTCGAATTGTGCCTTTTCGGCGGATCGGACGGGCAGCAGGAAACCGCCAAAATCTGGATGACCGAACATACCGACCAGGTCTGGCACGCCTACCTGCCCGACGCACGCCCGGGCCAACTCTACGGTTACCGGGTGCACGGACCTTACGAACCGTCGGCCGGCCATCGCTTCAATCCCTCCAAGCTTCTGCTCGACCCGTATGCCAAGGCGATCACCGGCATGATCCAATGGAACGACAGCGCGTTCGCCTACACCGTCGGACACGAAGATGCCGACCTCTCCTGGGATTCACGGGACAGTGCGCCGCACATGCCCAAATCCGTGGTGATCGACCCGGCCTTCAGTTGGGGCGACGACAGGCCGCCCCGAACGGAATGGCACCAGATGCTCATCTACGAGCTGCACGTCAAAGGCTTCACCGCCCGTCACCCCGAGGTGCCGCCCGAGCTGCGCGGCTCCTACGCGGGTCTGACCTGCCAGCCGGTGATCGACCACCTTCACCGGCTCGGTATAACGGCCGTCGAGCTGATGCCCGTCCACCAGTTCGTCACCGACCGCTACCTGATCGACAAGGGGCTCACCAATTACTGGGGTTACAACTCGATCGGGTTCTTCGCGCCCGACGTGCGGTACGCGCACTCCGGTGTCCACGGCCATCAGGTCAACGAATTCAAAAGCATGGTCCGCACGTTCCACCGCGAGGGAATCGAGGTCATCCTCGATGTCGTCTACAACCATACGGCTGAAGGCAACCACCTCGGCCCCACGCTGTGCTTTCGCGGCATCGACAACACCGCCTACTACCGCCTGTCCGAGGAGGATCGCCGCTACTATGTCGATTACACCGGCTGCGGCAACTCGCTGAACATGACGCATCCCCGGGCGCTCCAGCTCATCATGGACAGTTTGCGCTACTGGGTTCTCGAAATGCACGTCGACGGGTTCCGCTTCGACCTGGCCGCCACGCTGGCGCGCGAGTTGCACGACGTGGACCGCCTCGGTGCGTTCTTCGACATCATCCACCAGGATCCCGTCCTCTCGCAGGTCAAACTCATCGCCGAGCCGTGGGACCTCGGCGAGGGCGGCTACCAGGTCGGCAACTTCCCCGTCCTCTGGGCCGAATGGAACGGCAAGTACCGCGACACGGTCCGGCGGTACTGGAAGGGCGACCCGGGCCAGGTCGCCGACCTCGCCTATCGGCTCACCGGCAGCAGCGACCTCTACGAACAGACGAGCCGTCGGCCCTACGCGAGCATCAACTTCGTCACCGCGCACGATGGCTTCACGCTGCGCGACCTGGTCAGCTACAACGATAAACACAATGTGGCCAACCAGGAGAACAACCACGATGGGACAGACAACAATCTGAGTTGGAACTGCGGCACGGAAGGTCCCACGAACGATGATTCCATCCGCGCGCTTCGCGCCCGCCAGCAGCGCAACCTCCTGGCAACACTCTTTCTGTCGCAGGGCGTGCCGATGCTGTACGGCGGCGACGAGATCAACCGTACCCAGCACGGAAACAACAACGCCTACTGCCAGGACAACGAGATATCCTGGCTCGACTGGGAGCTCGACGACGAGGCACGCGACCTGCTCAAATTCACCCGTATGCTGACCATCTTGTTCCACAACCGCCCCGTGTTGCGACGGCGGAAATTCTTCCAGGGACGACGGATCAGCGGCTCGGAGGTCAAGGACCTTGCCTGGCTGCGGCCCGACGGGCAGGAAATGACCGACGAGCAATGGAATAACCCGGAGCAGAGGTGCTTCGGCCTGCGCCTGGCGGGTGACGGGATCGACGAGGTCGATGGGCGCGGCAACCGGATCGTCGACGAGACCCTGTTGCTGCTGTTGAACGCCGACGCGGAGAGCGTCCCATTCATTCTGCCCACACAGCGGGCTACCCAGCGATGGGATCTGCTCTTCGACACGCGCGAGCCGCGGGGGGCGCGTCGCCAGCGGCTGCTCCGCGGTGGCGAAGCCTACGAGCTGATCAATCGCTCGCTCGCCCTGTTCCGGCTCCGCTGAAAACGATCGGGATGCGTTATTTCTTGTAGTAGTCCGCGTTGATCTGGGTGAAGTTTTTCCACTGCTCGGGGAGTTCTTCCTCCGGGAAGATCGCCTTGACCGGACATTCATCGACGCACAGGCCGCAGTCGATGCACGTTCCCGGGTCAATGTAAAGCATCTCGGCCGACTCGAACTCCGCCTCTTCCTTGGTCGGGTGGATGCAGTCGACGGGACAGACCGCCACGCAGGCGGTGTCCTTGGTTCCGATGCAGGGTTCGGCGATGACATGCGGCATGATGGTTCCTCGTACTCGTCCGGCCAGCGGGCGCGGTCGCGCGACATCTCCCTACGATCAACCCGCAATCGACCCGGCCGATATCAGCCTGTCCTTCCGGCACAGCAAAGAGAGGTGCGCTCAATCCACTGCTCGAACACCGAACGCCGCGGCTCCCGGCGAACTTCCATTGTGGATCGTCGCCGCCCTGCCGGTCTTGGCTGAGTACGCCTCGCAAGCCTCGGAAAGTGCTTCCCAACTGGCCGGCTGGTCCGACAGCAGGACCGCCACCGCCCCACCGCAACCGGCACCGGTCACCTTGGCCCCGTAGAGCCCGCGCGCCGCGCCCTGCGCGCGGATCAGGTTGACCAGAACGTCGGTCTCAATACCGCCCATTCCGCAGCGCTGGCCATAGCTCCAATGCGAGGCGTACATCAGTTCGCCGGCCTCGATGAGCGCGTCGCGCTCGCCCGTCCGCCGCGCCCGCCCGAGACGCTCCATGAAGCGGTGTGCGCGATCATTCTCGTAGATATGGTGCTCGGCACGGGATCGAATTTTATAAATCCGGTCCGGTTCGAGAGGTTCGCTGATCGTATCGGGCTGTCCGTGAAGTTCCAGAAAAGTCCGCCCCTTCATCCTGACCGGCAGCTCGTTGCGGAACCGCCTCACATATTCGCTCGGCGCGACGTTGGCCAGGTAACCGCCGACGGGGCCTTCCGTGTCGCCGGAACGCTTGGCCAGTTGATCGATCAGGAACTTGCCCATCAGCGCCGCGACGCGGTTGTCCGCGTAGCGCTGGTGATAGATCGGCAGCCGGACACCCGTGTCGATCGCAACGACCCGTGCGCCGGCCGGCAGCTCGACGTGGCCGAGGATCTTGCAGGGCTGGCAGCGGATCTGAAGCAGACCATCGGACTGGCCCCACAGGCAGGTCGGATGATCGACGAGACTGCGGGTCGGGCCGGAAACGTAGGCGTTGGCCGACCGGCAGGCGGCCAGGAGTTGCTCGTCGGAAAGGTCGGGCTCGAACAGCGCCGCAAGCGCCTTGGCGACGGCCACCTGGATGGCGGCCGACGAAGCGAGGCCGGCCTCGGCGGGGATGTCCGAACGCAGCAGAATCGTCATCCCGCCGGCAAAGTGCGTGACGAGCCCGCCCGCCAGCAGACTGTGGCACACCCCCGCCACGTTCCGCACCCACGGGCAGGACGCAAAATGCGCGACGAACTCGTCGGCCGGCGCGATCCGACCGTCCGGGCCGTACAACACCGACAGAGGCCACTCCGAACGGGCAGGCTGAAACCGATCGTCTCCTGCGCCGAGCGTCTCGACGCAGATGCGCTGGTCGTCCCGCAAACCCGCCGCCACGAAAACGCCGCCCTTGATCGGCATCTGAAGAGCGAGCGATCCTGCAAAGTCGGCCATCCCCCCTATGAGGTCGAGACGGCCCGGGGACCGGGCGACGACGCGCAGCGGGCTCCGCCACGCCGAGGCACACGGGCGCGCCTGTTCGACGAACGCGCTCATGGCCGTCGCTAAGCCGTTCTCGGTTCCCGTTACTGACACGGTTTCAGATCCCAAATCAGATCGCCATCCGGAGAAAAGTTAACCTTACCGCGCCGACCGAACCGGATCGGCCGACGCTTCCACCCCCTCAGCCAACCGCGCTACTCGCAGACCTGCTGCAGCACGCTTTCGACCACATAGATCGGTGTTTCGTTGGCCACGCCCAAGGCGATCGCGTCCGAAGGACGTGCATCCACCTCGATCAGCTCGCCATTGCGGCGGATGATCAATTTCGCGTAGAACGTGTGGTCCCGCAAGTCGTTGACTACGACGCGCTCAAGTTCTCCGCCAAGATGCGAAATCACACTGGCCAACAGATCGTGGGTCAGGGGACGTGGCGTGACGATCCCCTTGACGCGCCGGTCGATCGCCAACGCCTCCGTTACGCCAATGACGATCGGGAACTGGCGCTCGCCCTCTCTCTCTTTCAGCACGATAATCTGCTGCTCGCTCGTGTCACTGATGACAATCCGAGCGAGGTCCATGCGAACTTCCATGGCTATGTGCTCCGTGGCCGAGCCTACCCTTGCCCCGGAAGGGTGTCAAGCGGATTCCAGGGTCCGGCAAAGGCCGCACCACACGCACGTTCCGTACCACCGCCGCCGCGCTCTTGACAAACAGAGCTCAGGCCCCCCACCGGCCCCGGACCCGGAACGCGTTGTCGTGGCCGGGAACGATTTCGTCTGCGATTTCGGCGATTTCGCGGAACGCACTCCGCGCATCTTCGACGCTGGCGGCCTGCTCGAAAACCCGCCCCGCCTCGAAATGCTCCTCCGTCAGCACGGCATCGCCGGCCACGACGATCGTCCGCGAAGGCTCAGCCAACAACAGGGCGGCCGAGCCAACCGACGCACCCATCGCTGGAAAAAGATGGACCTCCTCTGTCAGCCGATCAGGGGCGGTCTCGATCTTCTCCACGAGCATCTGCTCATCGCGCAAAAGCCGTACCGTTTCCGGATCCTGCCGGCCGGCAGCCGCCCGCTCGTTCAAAGCCGCCAGGTGTGTTCTCACAGCCTCGATCTCGGGTGCGTGCATCACCCACGATGCCCGCTCGAAGCTCGCCAATGCTCGGCGATGAACCGGACGGAACGTTGTCAGAAACACCACGTCGATTTCATTCAGAGTCAGCCCGGCACGTTCGTCGAGGCGATGAACCATCGCCTCGGTCGGAAGGGATGGATCGACCAGGATAGTCGTCGATCCGCTCCGGATAAGGGTACAGGTGGCATGTGCCGCCCGCCTGGGGGTCGTCTCGGCCCACATCCGGTTGCAACTCAACGCCCCGATGTTGATCACCTTGTAACGAACGTCCATATCGGAAACCTTTCACACGCCGTCTTGACCGCCGGGCCCAGCCCGTTCAGCCGCCACCAGCGCCGCCACGACACCGCCCACATCGTGCGGGTTCGCCTCGGCATGAACGCGGAAGCCGGCCGCCCGGATCGCGCGGCTGGTCACCGGCCCGATACTGGCCAATTTCACTCGTTCCAACCGGGAAATTCGTTGCGGGCCGAGCAGCTCCAGCAGGTTTTCAAAGGCTGACGGACTCGTAAGTGTCACCCAGTCCAGCCGGCCGCCCTCGAGTTTCTCGATGAACACCGGCGGCAGCCGCGCCGGCGCAAGCGTTCTGTAGGCTGCCACATCGCTGACTTCCGCGCCGGCACGGGTCAGCATTTGCGGCAACGTCGGCCGGGCCCGCTCCGCCCGAAGGATCAACACCCGTTTGCCGGCCACTCCACGGGCAATGAGGGCGTCGGCCAACGCCTCGCCGACGGCTTGGCCGGGGACCAGGTCCGCCCGGATGCCATACGAAGCAAGCGCCGCTTCCGTGGCAGACCCGACGGCCGCCACCCGCACGCCGGCCAGGCGCCGGCTGTCCCAACCCAGGTGGCCGAGGCGATCGAAAAGAGCAGCCACGCCGTTGGTGCTGGTCAGCACGAGCCAATCGTAGCGTGTCAGCTCATGCAGCGCACCGTCCATCGGTCCGTAGTCCTCCACGGACGCGACCTCGATCATGGGCGCGTCGATGACCTCGGCCCCGACGGCCCGCAACGGTCCACCCAAATCGGCCGCCTGATCCACTGGCCGGGTAACCGCCACGGTCCGGCCGAAAAGCGGCCACCGCTGCCGTGTGTTGTTTGCCGTTGGCATTGCGGGCCATCATACGTCCGCTCGCCTCCCTTGTCGCGATGCGGTCCGTGACCTAGAATGCACTTTTTCGTGACCTCGACGGGCGTAGCACTCCACCGCCCCGATAAGGGAAACACCGTGTCGATGAGCCGACAAACACGCAAACACCGCTGGGCACTGGCCGCCACCCTGGCGATCCTGACCGGGGCCATGGCGCTTTCAGCCGAGCCGACCGCCACGGCGCCGTCCGGTGCGGACGCTGCGACAGCCTCCGCGCCGACCCCCGCGATCGACCCGGAGATCGAGCGCCTTCTCGAACGGCTCGAAAAAAAGGGTGACCAGATCACCGACGTCGAGGCTGACATCACCTACGTGCGGATCGACCCCGTCCTCGAGGACCGGCAGGAATACCGTGGGATCATCCGTTTCAAGGAGGACCGGCCGAACCCCGTCTTCTTCATCCGGTTCGACTCGTTCCGCCAGGAGGGGATCGTCCGGAAATCCAAGCAGTGGCACGTCTTCGACGGGCAGTGGTACATCGAAGCGCGGGAAAGCACGCGCACGATCGTCAAGCGGCAGATCGTCCGGCCGGGTGAAACCCTCGAGGTCTTCCGGATCGGCGAGGGACCGTTCCCGCTGCCGTTCGGCCAGAAAAAAAACGACATCCTGACCAACTTCGCGGTGCGCCGCATCGCGCCCCCGGAGTCCGCGCCGCCCAACTGCGACCACATCGAATGCACGCCCCTGCCGGGCACGCCGCTGGCTGACAAGTACGACGCGATCCGCTTTTCGATCGACCGCGCGCTCGATCTGCCCGTGCGCGTTTCGACCACCGAAAAACAGGAGGGTATCCGGATCACGGCCCTTCTGGACAACGTCAAGATAAACCCCGGCCTGGCGGCCAGCGCCCTGAAACTGCCGGATCTGAGCGGCTACCAGATCGACACGGAACCGCTGCCGCCGCCTCCTCCGGACGACCCGCCGGAAAATGACACGGCGCGTTGAGCGAGGGGTCGGGAAACCGGGTGGACCATGAAAAAGCAGATCTGCATCGTGGGTCTCGGTCAGTTCGGGCAACACCTCGCGCGCAACCTCGCGCGGATGGACTGCGACGTGCTGGCCATCGACGTGGACGAACAGGCCGTCCAGAGCATCCGCGACGACGTTCAGCAGGCGCTGATCTCCGACGTGCGGAACCTCGAGGCGCTTCGCTCGGCCGTCAGCAGCGAGGTGGACGAAGCGATCGTCAGCCTCGGCGAATCGCTCGAAGCGAGCATCCTGTGCACGCTCCATTTGAAAAAGATCGGCGTGAAGCGCATCCGCGCCAAGGCGTCCAGCGAGGACCACGCCACGATCCTCAAGTCGGTCGGGGCGACGGACGTCATCTTCCCCGAGCGCGAGACGGCTGAGCGCATGGCCCAGCGCATCATCAATCCCGACCTCCTGGACTACCTGCCCCTGTCGCCGGAGTACCTCGTCGTCGAGATCAACACGCCCCCCTCGTTCGTCGGCAAGACGTTGGCCGACCTGCACCTCCGCAAGAATTACAAAGTGCTCGTGGCAGCCATCAAGGCCTCCGGCGACGAAGCGGTATCGTTCCTGCCCGCGGCCGACTCGGTACTGCCGGCCGGCAGTTCAATGGTCGTCATCGGGATGGGCAACCACATCGCCAAACTTCAGGAAGTCAAGTGAACCGCACGGACCCGACGTGAGCGGCGGTGACGCGTTCACCCGCCTGATGGAGCATCATGGCCCGGAAAAGCAAATCAAAACTCTCCGCCCGGACGGCTGACCGATACAAGCTCTACACCGACTCGGTCCAGGCTCCGGACAACGAAATCGCCTTTTTCCGCCGCGTTTTCCGCAAACACAACGGCCGACCGCCGACCGTCTTCCGCGAGGACTTCTGCGGAACGGCGGCCATCTGCTGCCGGTGGGTCCGGGCGAACCGGTGCAACGTCGCGATCGGCGTCGACCTGGATCCCGAACCGCTCGACTGGTGCCGGCAACACTACGTCCCGGCGCTGTCGGCCGAGCAGCGAAGCCGGCTCGTACTGCGCCGGGCGAACGTGCTGAACGTGCGGACCCAGCCGGTCGACGTCATCGCCGCGCTGAACTTCTCGTTCTGCATCTTCAAACAGCGCCGCGAGCTGCTGCGCTATCTGAAACGGTGCCACGCCGCCCTGGCGCGCGGCGGCGTCATGGTCCTGGACATCTACGGCGGACCGGAGGCCCAGCAGCCCGTCGAAGAGACCACGCGCCACAAGGGTTTCACCTACGTCTGGGAACAGGTTGTCTTCAACCCGATCACCAACGAGGCGCTCAACCATATCCACTTTCTTTTTCCCGACGGCACGCGGATGCACAAGGCCTTCACCTACGACTGGCGGCTCTGGACCCCGGCCGATCTGACCGAAGCGCTGCGGGAGGCGGGCTTTGCCGAGACGCGCGTCTACTGGGAAGGAACCGACGAGGACGGCGAAGGCGACGGGGTCTTCCGCCACCGCACGCGCGCAGCGCAAGAACAGGCCTGGATCGCCTACGTCGTCGGGCTCAAGTGACCGGAAGCGACCGCTTCACCAGCCGACGAAACTGCCCATACGAAAAGAGGCGTCAGGATCAAGCCGTTATCGCGGTCGTTCTCCGCTCTGAATCTCGGCACGGAAACGAGCTCGGTTCGCCCCGGTCCGGCGCCAGCGCGGCGCAGCCTCAGACAGCCATTCTCGACTGCTCGTCCCAGGTCATCATTTTCTTGTTGAACCAGGAGAGGTTGGCCATCGCCACCGCGACCAGGCCATACCGGCCAAGCTCGGGCGGGCAGTTCAAAGCCGCTTTACCTCGTATCGCGGCGTGCAGGTTCTGATGGTGCAGACCGATTTTTTCTTCACCGTTCCGCGCGTGTTCGGCCAGGA
>Ga0272443_10007763_pt1 | contig 10149 bp, 9 predicted proteins | sample SSMAcet12_FD_193581 | JGI IMG/M metagenome (GOLD analysis project Ga0272443, IMG submission 193581) | Marine sediment archaeal communities from Little Sippewissett salt marsh, Falmouth, MA, United States - SSM-Acet-12 | ecosystem: Environmental > Aquatic > Marine > Wetlands > Sediment ... | reverse complement strand
AAAAATCCACCGTTGCGCTCATCGAGCAGTGACGCGAATATGGTAGGGGAGTCGAAGTACGGCAAAGAGTAATAATCGATCGAGCCGTCGGCTGAGACAAGGGCCGCTGTTTGCATGTTGCCGATCAATCCGTAATCCGAAATATTTCGATACATGGTGTCGGGAGAGGTTCGAAATGGAGTTTCAGGCAATAACCTCAAAACGCCCTATGTGGTTCAGTCGTGGATTTGTGATTGCGCAAAGGCGAGAAGGGGGGAATATTCTTCAGGAAACGCTCATTCGTCAGGCTGGCTGGCTGATATTGAGCATGGCGGTGACTTTCTGAAGGAAGGGCTTGAGTTTCACCGGTTTCATGAGACTTTCGTTAATGCCGCATTCTCTGGTCATTTTGAGAGTTGCATTGTCGAGATTTCCGCTCAGACCGAGTATGGGGATGTTGCGGAAATTGCTTGTTCCTGACCTGATCTGTGCTGCTGTTTCAAAGCCGTCAAGAACCGGCATTCTCATATCCATGATCAACAGGTCGCAGCGCTCTTTTTCCAGAATCTTCAGCGCTTCGAGACCATTGGAGCCTTCCAGAATCCTGACGCCAAGCTTGTTAAGCATCGACTTGATGACCTTGCGGTTGAAATCCAGATCATCGACAATGAGTATCGTTTTATTGGCAATGGTGTCTTTCAGTGCTGCTTTGCTGGTTTCAAAGGCGAGTTTCAGTGTGCTAAGCAGCTCATGTAAAGCAGGGGGGATAAAGAGTGCGTTTTCTGAAATGTGATTTTTTCCCAGCGCGCTTTGCATCTTCGTCAGGCAAACGACTACAGGTACATTAATGGACAAGGTGTGCTGACCGGATTCCAAAAGATCGTTGTCAATAAGTAATAGGTCAAAGCGTTTGTTGGAAAGTTTTTCCTGTATTTCGTTTTGATTCGTAGCCTCATTTACATCTGATTTCAGCGGTGCTACCATCCGGCGTATTGTCGCTAGGTGTTCAGGTTTATCACATGCAACTAAAATCTTTTTTCCTGAAAAGAATGGGGCGTATTGCGCATAAAGCTGTGATTCATAGTGGTTGATTACTTCGGGAGCAACAACCGGAAATGTGAGCGTGAATTCTGTGTATTTGCCGAGTTCTGACCTGCAGGTGATATCGCCGTTGAAAGAATTCATAACGCGTTTGCAGAATGCAAGACCAAGGCCGGTGCCATCTTTTTTGCCAACAGTAAAGAAGGGGTCAAAAATTCTTGGCAAAATTTTTGGTGAAATTCCAGGCCCATTATCCTTGAAGAAAAGCGTGTTAACGGTTTTGCCTTTTTTCAGACGGATAACAATTTGTCCATCCGGTACTGAATGAAGAAATTGCAGGGCATTGACCAGCAGGTTATAGAGTACCAGGGTGAAGTTGTCCTCCTCACCAAGAAAGATGAAATCTTCTTCGGGCTCGAAAGTGACCATCATTTTCTCTTCTTCGGAAGCGTAGCCATATTCTTCGATTGCTTTGCGAGTGACCGACGCTGCGGAAAGGCAGGTTAGCTCGTTTTTCAACACATCAGTATTCCTGAAATTTCCCAAAGTCATGGTTATGACATGAAGCCCGCGGTTTACGGCCATTTGGGCTTTGGATATTCGCTTGTTAAGCCTTTCAGTGAATGTTTCAGGTAATTGAGCCGAGTTGTATTCGGAGAGTGAGTGGGTAATCTGGGTATGTATTTCGTCAAGATTATGCTGGATTTGACTAAGAGGGTTGCGCATTTCATGAGCAATACTGCCAGCCAGGGCTTCCAACGCGCGTTGTTTTTCTTCAGCTTTTTGTCTTTCCAGTTCCTTTAGGGTTTTCCAGTTACTGAAGCTGAAAATATAACCTGCAATAATGGAGAAGACCATTACTATAGAATAGAGCGGAATATTGAATGTCGGGTTGAGGGGGACATGGGGGGGGGACAGCAGGTAAAACACCACTGCTCCCAATATTCCAAGAGTAAAATCGATTGTAAAAATAAGCCAGTTCGGGACGAACATCATCAGGACGAACATCATGAATATTTCCCAGTAGAGCCAGAGCTCGTGGAAATTATTCATGATAAGATTTACCGTAAAGATGAAGGGCAGAACGAAAATTAGAAAAAGGTGCCAGTAAAAGGGGAAAAATGGACGAAATGATGAAGGAAGCCGGTGCATAAACATGACGCTTATGCACATCAGTGTGGCACTCATTCGAAGCCACACATTTTCATAGGGCAGATGGAATCCGTATTTGAATACAAAGTAGAAGCTGAAATGGGCTAAAGAGCCTAACAATCCCGCTACCAAAGTGTTTGAGCGAGAAACCAGAGTTCCTTCACTGAGGTATTCTTTTAAAAGAATAACCGCTTTCAAGATCGATCTCCCATTACGTTCTCAACACACTCTTTCGCGGATCTGAAGCAGGCTTCGATCGATGCCCCACGCCGATAATCACCGGTGGTTCCGAATCCAGAAAAACTACTGATGCTTTTGTCTACAGCTTCAAGTAGCTGATGGTGTTTTGAAGAATATGCGCACAGGCCTTTAGGAAAATACCGATACACATGTGCCTCTTTCGGATTATTTTCAATGTTAAAGTAAGGAGAGGCTATCTTTTCGGCAAGCTCGATAACTTCTTTTGGGGATGAATGTTTTGTGATTTTTTTTCTGGACGCCTTACCGCTAAATGTGTAGCGAGCTAGATTCAGGTCTTTAAGTCCATAAGCCCCGGCATTGCTCAAAGGAGAATTACGATCAAAAACCATTGCTCGACGGGTAGCCGGAAATACCTCGTTTCGATATTTTACGATCGCTATTCCTACAGGATAATAGTTGACCTCACGGAGAAATCCAGCTGTTTCAGGCAGATTGTCCTGGAGTAACTCCGCCAAATCGTGAGCAGGCAAGGCTGAGATAACTTTATTATAACTTGCTGTGCCGGGAGTTCCTCGATGCGTGTAATCTACTCGAAAGCCGTTCTGATTTTTAGTGACGGAGGTAACTCGACTACCTGTCAGTATTTTGAGCGATTCCGGTTCATGATTTGTGATGAATGTCCCAAGCAGGTCGTGCATGCCGATGCTTAGCTGTTCGAAGCTGTCCAACGCAAGGGCAAGATTTGAACCGAAATTTCCGGGATAGCATTCCTCAGGCTCAGCCCCATTCATCCTGATTGTTATTGGACGTATTACATTATTGCTGCAGCGGCCCTTCAGATATTGATCAAGTGTCAAATGGTCAAATTTTTCGCTTAGCGTTCGAAAATACTCGCTACACAAAACCCCTGAACTTCTATCATCCAGTATTGCCTTGATATGAGGGTAAAGACGGCCCATTGCTCTCAGGCCGCACAGGTTGACGACTTTGAGAAAATTAAGTAATGATGATTTCTCCCGGCTGATGGTGATAATTCGGCCATTGATTAGTTGTGACGTGTTTATGCCAAAATATTCAAAATCTGGATTGCCACATGATTTGGCGAAATCACGGAAAAGATTGTAGTTGCGGCCTATATTTTTGCCTCCAAAATCGACCCAGCGATCATTGAGAAGGTCACTTCCTGCTCTCCCGCCGATTTGTTTTTTCGATTCAAAAATGTCAACCTTGATTTGTCGCTTGACGAGGTAGAATGCGGAAGCAATACCTGATATGCCACCACCGATTACGGCTACACGCATCAATTAGATAACTCCATTTGGATAATTCGATTAACGCGATCGTCAAAAGTTTTTTTATTTCGCATTGCGATTTTTCCGAGTTGCACTTCCTTTTTTTGGGCTTTCTGGTTGTTCATGTAGGCAAAACCTTTCAGCTTAGCATCGGTGCAAATACGCCCCCATTGGATAAGCTGTACAAAAACCTCGATTTGCTTGTCTTTGCTTGATGAATTTGCAGTGAAATCGCTTATGGCTCTCAGGACGATCGGTGTTTCTTTTTCCAAAAAGCCGTAAAAGTTTGTGTTGACACTTAAAAGCGCGATTTTGCCGTCCATAGGAAGCCCCTGAAGGTGCCCTACCGCGATGCCAGCTTGTCTTACAGCTTCGAGAATGAGCATGCCTTGAACATGATCTGAGGGGTGATCGAATATCAGTTCGTTGGTGTCAGAAAATATGTTGCAGTAGTGTATCCAGCCAGTCGAAAAGGGTTCAGAAATCAATACGTTAGCTTCGTTGGTCTTATGTGCCATATCCTTTCGGATCGGCGCTGGTGGCAAGTCACTTGACTTTACCGCTATCGGGCTAATGAGTAAGCTGTTCAGGTCAAGAGGTAGCTTCATCATCAACTCTACGGCTGTATCGATATTAAACGGCGTCTCGTCATCCTTTGCTGAAGACTCAATGTTTGTAAGCTTTTCATAAAGCCCTGGGTGGGCTATTTGATATTCAGGGGAAAGAACAGGGCAACATGTATTGCCGAGAATGTGGAGGTAGCCGGCGGCTTCTTCGAATGAACTAACTATAATGGTTTGCTGCTCTTGATCAGAAATAGTCACTCTGTCATCTGCGAAGAGTAGTACGTAAGGGGGGGTTTTTGGAGTGATGTTCGTCCCTATATTTGTATGATCTGAGCGATTATTTGCTCTCTGTTTCATAAGGGGGGATCTTAAAAGTACATATTATTTGCTGCGTTAAGCCCTTTTTAACGTGGCGCTGAGCTGTTTTTATCGTGTTGTAGCAGTGTACGTTTTATAATGTTGGGTTACCTCTTTTGATAACTGGTTTCATAATTTAGTATTTCATCACTCAGTTCTTATGGGCTTGATAGCGTCATAAGTGTTCATTATTCTGAGCTTTTTTAGCGATTGATAACGATTGTTAATGGTTTTCAATACACTACCAAAATCGAAAAAGTTTAATGGCTATATATACGTATTTTGAGGAAAATTTGCTATATGCTCAAAATGGATGGCGTGCTTAAGCGTTATTTTTTTGCTGAGCGGAAGTAGTAGGCGCTGAATATCGATCGAATTCTGCTTTTTAATCTTTCTCGCGTGGTGCTCACGATAGGTTTCTTGGTACCTGTGAAGAGTGGTGGTGCAGGATTGGTCTTTCGTGTTCCAGGTTGAGTCCGAAGGTAAAGCGTGATGGAAAGGTAAGGAGCAGTTGATCGACTTCAAATTCGAACGCATACATGCCGCTCAAGACCCAGGCGCTTCCGCCGAGAAACTGCTTTTTGAGGGACTTTTCGTACAGCCGGACTTGCAGGTTTTCCCGGGTAGAGAGTTGTTCGAAGTAGTTGCGGATGCCTTCGCTGGCGCAAACGGTATGGGGAGAGAAGGTGGGAATCAGAATGGCGTTGTCATGATAGAGCTGTACGATGTTGTCGATTTGACCGGTACAAACCCCGGATACCCATTGTGCAAGTACATCTTCAGCGTTCTGGAACTGCATGGTTGAACTGAGTGAAGTTGAGCGATTGTCATAATGGTACCGCCTCATCTGGGTAGAGGCGGTGCCATGCAAAAATAAGCTTTTTTGAGCAAATGCCTTAGAGTCTTAACTGGCCTGTTTCAGCCTGACGTTTCAGTTCGTTGTTGGCATAGATCAGGACTTCGACACGGCGATTTTGACGGCGTCCCATCTCGGTTTCGTTGGTGGCTACCGGCCTGGTTTCGCCATACCCGATTGCCGTGAGTCGATTGCCATAAACGCCGTAGGCGCGCAACAGGGAAACGACCGATTCTGCTCGACGTTCCGAAAGGATCTGGTTGGTGGCTTCTGAGCCGATGCTGTCGGTATGTCCTTCAACGACCACGTTGGTATCGGGGTAGCGGTTCAGAACTCTGGCGAGGTTTTCAATATTGTACTTGCTGTTTGGGTTGAGTGTGGACGAATTGGTTGAAAAGAGCAGTCCGGTATCGAAAACCACCCGGATGCCTTCACCGACCCGTTCGACATCGGCGTTGCCCACTTCCTGGCGAATCTCCTCGGCCTGCTTGTCCATGTAATCACCGATAATAGCGCCGCCTGCGCCGCCGATGGCAGCACCGATAAGTGCGCCTTGGGCCCAGCTTCCGTTGTTGCTGCCGATAATGCCCCCGATTACGCCACCCGCTGCCGCACCGTAACCGGCGCCGCGTCCAGCGTTTGTCGTTGACTGGCAGCCGGTGGTGACGGTGGCTGTTGAAACAAGGAGGAGCAGGGCGGCCGGTTTCGAGAATTTCTTGATTGTTTTCATCGTGTTCAAGGTTTGGGGTTCAATAAAATATCATGTGATACTGCGATCAGGTCAGCCGCGCTTATCTGCTGAACGGTCAAGTGCGGCTCTTGAGCAAATTTATGAAAAGTAATGCTATTCCCCGTATGGAGGGTTCCCTTAGAGCTGGCAAGAGGTAAAATTATTTGACGGGATACGGGGTTGTCAGTACAGGATTGGCTCATCGGTTGTGTAATTACCAAATCTGGTGATAGTATCGTTTCCGCAGAATGCTCGCGATACACGATAGAGGTGAGCTGAAGTTGTAACGGATTTCAAGACGATAATCTATGTTGCGAAGCAGAGATGAGTGGCAAGAGACCGCCGAGTCAGTTTTGCCGCCGGAAGAGCGGTACGCCGACCGTAACCGCATGATTACTGCCCGTTATGCGGGCTGGTATCTCGAAAATCCCGGAATCCTCAAATGGGCCGGAATGGCGGCCTTCGCCTCCCGGCAGGTCGGCCTGGCCATCATGGCTGCCGACCTCATGACCTCGCCTGAGCGAGACGGTTCCGGCAATCCGTTGCTGGCGCTCCACCGTTTCGGTGCGGACTGGTTCATGCGTGCCGATTTCGAACAGATTCGCCGGGGCAATAACAATATTTATCGTGACATCGCCTGGGCGCATGCCGCCTACGTTGGTGGCGGGATGTCAGAGCTGGAAGCGTGCGCTTCCGAGACAGAAGACAGCTTGCTGGTTCAGGGGTTCGGCATGATCGACCAAGGTCGCGCTCTGTTGCGCCGGGATGCCCGCAGTCAGGAGGGCGAGCGATTGATCTGGGAGGGCAATATCTGCCTGCTTCGTCACGAGCAGGTCGATGTGCTTCAGCCGATATTTGACACACTGAGCGTCGGCGGGCGCATTACGGCTTCGTTCGGCAGCGAGCTCGATTTTTCAGGAGCGCTGTTTCCCGACTCTCGTTTCCGTACCTCCTTCAGCTTGTTTCACGGTTATCTCGAAACACTTACGGGCCTGAAAAGCGTGGCCAATCCCGACGACCGGTGGCGTTGGGTCGAACAGAGCGTCATCCCTTCATGGCAGGCGGCAGAGCGACAGATGAGCGCACCGTGCCCGACCAGAAACGAGTTACAGAAAATGGCTGCCTGTAAGCAGTGACCTGCTCATTTACCTCGAAGCGTGCAGCGCCGTGACCGGGTCGAGCCGTGAGGCTTTCCAGGCCGGGAAAAGTCCGAACGAGATGCCGATTGCCGAGCAGACCGTCAGCGACACGATGACCCATAGCCACGGGAACATGACTGGCAGGTTGAATTTGACCGCCACCAGGTTGCCCGCTCCCGCCCCCAGAGCGATGCCTACGAGCCCACCGCCCAGCGAAAGCAACAGCGCTTCGAGCAGGAACTGCTGCAAGATCGAGCGCCGTGGCGCGCCGACCGACATGCGGATGCCGATCTCCCGCGTCCGTTCGGTCACGCTTACCAGCATGATGTTCATGATGCCCACGCCTGCTGTCAGCAGCGCCATAAAGCTGATGATGAATGCGCCGGTGCCGATAATGTTCTGAATGTCGCGAAACGACTCCACCAGCGACTCATTGGTTCTGATTTCGAAATCGTTCGGCATTTTCACCGTCAACCCCCGCGCCAGCCGCATTGCGCCGATGGCCTGATCGATGGTTTGCTGGTAGGTTTTCTGTGAGGTTGCCTCAACGCTGATGGCTATGCTGGACTCCTGATTGACCTCTTCGAGGAAGCGGGTGATCGGGATGAGCACGAAGTTGTCCTGGCTTTGACCGAATGCCGGCCCCTTCGAGCTGAACACGCCGACGACGCGCCCCGCCTTGCCGTTGATTTTGATCGTCTTGCCGATCGGGTTTTGCCCCTCCCGGAACAGGTAGGCAGCCAGATCGCTGCCAAGAACGATATTAGCCGAGGCGTTTCTGATGTCGTTTTCATTCAGATTCCGTCCCTGCACAATATCGAAACCGTTCGCCAGCGCAAAGTTCTCATCTCCTCCCGACAGGGTGATGTCAGGATTGGTGACCTCTGTGGCGTATGAGGCCTGGATGCCCTGAAGCGACACGACAAGCCCGATGTTGCTCGCGCTGTCGCCCATGTACTTTTTGAACCGCTGTGCCTGTTGCCAGGTGATATCCTGCCGGTTGGCATAGATGTTACGGCTGTGGCCGCTGCCGAACACCGTGGCGGGATATTTCTGGATCTGGAAGGTGTTCGCACCGAGGCTCGACAGGCCCGAGGCGATCGAGCGGTCAACCGCGTCGAGTGCCGTCATCACCGCGATGATCGAGAATACGCCAACGGCAACGCCGAGCGTGGTCAACGCCGAGCGCATCTTGTTGACCGCGAGTGATGTTGCGGCCTGTATCAGGGTTTCCCGGATCGAGAGCATCATGGCTATTCGTATCTGAGTGAATCGGCCGGGTCGAGCTTCGAGGCGGTGATTGCCGGAGCCAGGCCTGAAATGATGCCGGTCGCCACCGAAATCACTAGGCTGGTCACCACGAGCACCGGCGAGAAGCTGACGGGGAAGCTCGGCAGCAGGTTCTGAATCAGGATGGTGATCGACAGGGCAGTGGCAAGCCCGATGAAGCCGCCGATCAGGCAGATCATGACCGACTCGATCAAAAACTGCAACAGAATCGTGCGGCGGCGCGCACCGAGCGCTTTGCGCAGGCCGATCTCCCGCGTGCGCTCCTTGACGCTCACGAAGGTGATGTTCATGATGCCGATTGCGCCTACAAAAAGCGACATGCCGGTGATGAAGATGCCCGCTGCCGCGATGCCGTTCTTGATCGGGTCGAGCTGGCTTTTGAAGGCCTGCTGCTCGTTGATGCCGAAATCGTTGGCTCGGGAGGGCGGGAGCCGCCGGATGCGTCGCATCAGGCCGGTCAGTTCATCCTTCGCTTCGGGAATCCGTTTTTCATCCTTCACCTTGACCCTGATGGTCACCATCGAGGTCTTGCCGTACACCTTCGTGAATGCGCGCAACGGCATGATGAGCTGGTTATCGAAGCTGAACAGGCCGAGGAACTTGCCCTGTTTCTTGAACACTCCCACTACGCGCACGTTGTGGTTGCGCAACCGGATCGATTTACCGACCACCCGTCCATCCGGAAAAAGTCCCGTGGCGATGTCGTCGCCGATGACGCAGACCGGATCACCGGCCGCCGACTCCTGCGCGGTGAAAAATCGCCCTGCTGACAAGTCTCCCGAAGCTGTCAGCGGGTAGTCCTGATTGGTACCGAGCGCGAAGATCTGCAGAATCTCGCGATCGCGGTAGCGCGCCGAGGCCTGGATGGTGGACATCTGCGGTACGGCCACCACCAGCTCCGAATTCGGATCGTCGGCAATGATGCGGTTGATTTCGTCGGCGTAGCGGGTTTCGATGTCCGGCCGGTTGCGGTAACGCCACCACGATCCCATCGTGCTCCAGGAGCCTTTCTGCACATAGACCACGTCGTAACCGAGCATGGCCAGGCTGCGGTCGAAGCCGATGTCGATGCCATTGATCGCCGTGCCCATCATGGTGATCGCTACGATACCGATAATCACGCCGAGCGCCGTCAGAAACGAGCGGATTTTGTTCGCCTTGATCTGATAGACAGCGATGTTCAGGCTCTCAGTTGTCTCGTATCGAAGCTGCCGGACGCGGTCATTCATGGCGCGGAGTCGCTTTCGATTTTGCCGTCGCGCAGGCGGATGATGCGGCGGGTGTAGCGGGCAATGTCCTCTTCGTGGGTGATGAGAATGATGGTGTTGCCCGCGTCAGAGAGTTTGCTGAAAATCTCCATGATGTCGTGGCTGGTGGCCGTGTCGAGGTTGCCGGTCGGCTCGTCGGCAAGGATGATCGACGGGTTGTTGATCAGCGCTCTCGCGATGGCCACGCGCTGGATCTGGCCGCCTGAAAGTTCGCCGGGCTTGTGGTTGATCCGGTCAGCGAGGCCGACCTGTTCGAGCGCCTGCCGTGCCCGTTCACG
>Ga0272443_10007762_pt1 | contig 10150 bp, 7 predicted proteins | sample SSMAcet12_FD_193581 | JGI IMG/M metagenome (GOLD analysis project Ga0272443, IMG submission 193581) | Marine sediment archaeal communities from Little Sippewissett salt marsh, Falmouth, MA, United States - SSM-Acet-12 | ecosystem: Environmental > Aquatic > Marine > Wetlands > Sediment ... | reverse complement strand
TTACGGAAGAGGCCGAGCGATGGTCATATGGCATTACATCTGACCAATGGAGTCTGCGGCCTGAGCATTTCAAGATGATCTACTCCGCTCTACCTCCTGAGGAAGAACGTAGGGCAATAGTGAGGTTTCTTAAGCATATCGACCTCAAGATCGCTAGGTATATTGATGTAAAGAAGAAGTTGATTAGGCTGCTAGAGGAGCAGAAGCGAGCTACGATTTTCCACGCTGTAACTCGAGGTTTGACGTCCGACGTTCCTCTAAAACCTTCAGGTGTCAAATGGATAGGTGATATTCCGGCTTCTTGGGGAGTAAGGAAACTTGGCAATCTCGGTTCCTTCACAAAAGGATATGGAATATCAAGAGTAGATATCACAGAAACAGGTGTTCCCGCTATAACCTATGGAGATATTTACACCACATATGGTATGGAAGTTAATTCACTAAGGAAATTCACTTCTGCATCAGTTGCACGTAATTCCCAAGAAATTCTATCAGGAGATCTTCTATTCACTGCCTCCGGCGAGACACTTGAGGATATTGGCAAAACAACCCTCTACTCCGGAGATGTTCCGGGATACGCCGGCGGCGACATAATAATATTGCGACCAACTCATGGTGACAGCCTATACTTAAGTTATGTTCTCAACAGTGACGTGGGAATTAATCAGAAGAGCTCTATGGGCCGGGGCGATATAATAGTTCATATCTCTTCATCTAGACTCAAACAGATATTTGTTCCGTTCCCTCCGGAAGAAGATCAGGCTTTAATTGCAGAATTCCTTAATAGATCATTAAGATATATTAATGAAGCCACTATCTTAACTCAACGGGAAATGAAGAATATTCTGGATTACCGTACCAAGATCATTACCGATGCGGTAATGGGAAAAGTTGACACTAGTTCTTTCTTATTGAACAACATTGGCACGGATGGCAATGAAGTAAATGGCATGGATATTGGTTTTTCTCCGGAGAACGATGAGGGTAACATAGTTATTGATAGGGGTGGTAATGGCAATTAAAGCACCAATTACCCCATCGGTGATCAGCTGGGCTAGAGAGACGGCCAAGCTAACTCTCGAAGAGGCCGCAAGGAAGATTGGGCGACCGCCAGCAGATATTGAGGCTTGGGAAGACGGTTCATTACAACCCAGTATGCCCCAAGCTCGAAAGGCAGCTCAAATATACAAGCGCCCGTTGGCAGTGTTCTATCTTCCGGAACCACCAAAAGGATGGCAGGTTCTCAGGGATTTCCGGACGCTACCTGTTGATGAACCGCGAGAGTATTCTCCAGAACTTACATTTATGATCCGGGAAACAGTTGCCCGGCAGGAATGGATGCGGGAATTTCTGATTGAAGACGGACAAGAACCACTTCCATTTGTCGGTTCGGACTCCCCGAGTTCTGACCCGGAGCAACTCGCGGATTCAATTAGACAAACGCTTGGCGTGACCATTGAAGAGTTAAGAAGCTGCCAAAATCGTGATGAGGCACTCAATCTCTGGATCTATAAAGCCGAACAGATTGGTGTTTTCGTATTTCGTGATAGTTCCGTGGCGAGTATCGAGGCACGGGGTTTCGTTGTGTCTGACGAGTACGCCCCATTTGTTTACTTGAATTCAGGTGACGCAAAAGTCGCCCAGATATTCACCTTGGTACATGAACTGGTTCACCTCTGGATCAATGAGCCCGGCGTGTCCAATCTCGAAGCCAGAGGCGCGGTTGTCGATGAATCGACCGCGGCAATTGAGACTTTTTGTAACCGGGTTTCCGGATTTGTGGTGCTTGAACCTTCTGCCTTTGAACGGCAATGGAAATCTCGAGACAAGAGTAAGACCATTGATGAGACCATTGAGAACATTGCCTCCTACTTCAGAGTAAGCCGGGAAGCTGTAGCTAGACGGCTTTTGGACAATGGAGTGATGTCACAGAAAAAGTATCTATCCTTGCGAGATCAGTACCGAGAGGAGTGGCTGGCATATAGGGAAAAAGAGAAGGAAAAGCAACGCAAGTCCGAAGGAGGTCCTTCCTACTATCGGATTCTACTGAACAAAAATGGCAAGGCGTATTCACGAACGATTCTGAGCGCATACTACAGCGGAGCTGTGTCTGGCAGAGAGACCAGTAGCCTTCTCAATGTGAAGCTCAATAATCTACCAAAGCTCGCCGCGGAAGCTGCAATATTCTCCGGTGTTCACAGAGGCGAGGTATCGCCATGAATTTGTATTGTTTAGACACCGGTGTGCTGATCGAGCCATGGAACAAGCATTACTCGCCTGAGCTCTGCCCAGAATACTGGGAAATACTGGACGATTTAGCCAAGAAGGGTGTAGTTTTCTGCACTTTTGAAGTAAGACGTGAACTCGAAAAAGAAGATGATGGACTGTACGCCTGGGCAAAGGAAAAGCCGCACCTCTTTCGAGAAGTAACAGACGATGTTAATGCGAATATGAAGAAGATAATGGCTTCGCACCCTGAGCTTGTGGACGACAAGAAGGGACGTTCACTGGCCGATCCCTGGGTTATCGCCCATGCGATGGCGGATAAAGCGATAGTCGTAACGACTGAAATGCCGGCATCCAAGAAGATCAAGATACCAGATGTTTGCATAGCTTATAATGTGCCGTGGATCCCGGAGTTCGAGTTTGCAAAGAAGATAGGAATGAAGTTCTCCGCCAAAATTGGCTGATTGAGAATTGACGAAAATGAGGTAATATTGGAGACCGATGCCTACTACTGATACAAGCGAAAAAGGTCTGGAGAGCCTGATTGTCGAGTCACTCGTTGATGAGGCCGGATATCAGCAGGGTCAGAACGAAGATTATGACCGCGACCATGCAATTGACCAAACACGCCTTGTTGCGTTCCTAAAAGAAACCCAGAAGAAGGCCGTTGCGGCTCTTGACCTCGAAAACGAAGGCCCAAAACGAGCGCAGTTCCTTCACCGGTTGCAGGGTGAGATAGCCAAGCGCGGTGTGATCGACGTCTTACGTAATGGTGTCAAGCACGGACCGGTCAGCGTTGAGCTCTTTTATGGAACGCCAACCCCCGGAAATCTGAAGGCACAGAAGCTGCACGCCGCCAATATCTTCAGTGTGACGCGTCAATTGCGATACAGTAAGGATGAGTCTCAACTGGCTCTCGATCTCTGTATCTTTATTAACGGCCTACCTGTGGCGACTTTTGAGCTTAAAAACAGGCTTACCAAACAGACCGTAGACGATGCTGTCCAGCAGTATCGAAGGGACCGAGACCCTAAAGAATTACTCTTCCACTTTGGCCGCTGCATGGTTCACTTTGCAGTAGATGACCAGGAAGTGAAAATGTGTACTCATCTTCTTGGAAAGGACTCGTGGTTCTTGCCCTTCAACAAAGGCTGGAACGATGGTGCAGGGAATCCTCCAAACCCTAGTGGACTTAAGACCGATTACCTATGGAAAGAAATTCTCACAAAATCCGGGCTGACTGATATCATTGAGAATTACGCTCAAATCGTAGAAGAAACCGATGACCGAGGGCGAAAGAAACGAAAGCAAATTTATCCACGATATCACCAATTAGATGTCGTTAGGAAGTTGCTAAGTCAGGTTGAAGCTGATGGTGTGGGCCAGCGTTATCTGATTCAGCATTCCGCAGGAAGCGGCAAAAGCAACTCAATCGCATGGTTGGCACACCAGCTAATTGGCATCAAGAAGGATGATAAGGCCCTACTGGATTCTGTAATAGTTGTCACTGATCGCAGAGTCCTGGACAAACAGATTAGAGATACTATCAAGCAGTTCGCACAAGTATCGGCTGTCGTTGGTCATGCCGAGAGAGCCGGGGATCTGAAGCGCTTCTTGAAGGACGGAAAGAAGGTCATAGTCTCGACAGTACAGAAGTTCCCCTTCATTCTTGATGAAATAGGCGATGAACATCGAGGTCGCAGTTTCGCGATAATCATAGATGAAGCGCACTCCAGCCAAGGCGGGCGTACTTCGGCAAAGATGAACATAGCGCTATCCGAAAAAGGCAAAGAGGAGGAAGAAGAGACCTTTGAGGATAGGATTAACCGGATCATGGAAGCCCGCAAGATGCTTACTAATGCATCCTATTTTGCGTACACAGCTACTCCGAAGGGCAAGACTCTGGAAATTTTTGGTCGCGCTGCCCCAGCAGGTGATAAAGTGAAACATTTGCCATTTCATAGCTACACGATGAAACAGGCAATCCAGGAAGGTTTCATTCTTGATGTATTGAGGAGCTACACGCCTGTTGAGAGCTACTATCGTCTGATTAAGACAGTTGAAGATGATCCGCAGTTCGATACAAACAAGGCAAAGAAGAAGCTCCGGCACTATGTTGAGTCCCATGAGCATGCCATTCGCCAAAAGGCGGAGATTGTCGTCGATCACCTTCTCCAGCAGGTGGTGAGCCGTCGAAAGATTGCAGGTAAGGCTAGAGCAATGCTCGTTACTGGCGGCATAAAGCGGGCTATACAGTATTTCTTTGCGGTGTCGGATTATCTTCGTGAAATGAAAAGCCCTGTAAAGGCGATAGTCGCGTTTTCCGGTGAGCCTGAATTCGATGGAAAGAAAGTGACTGAGGCATCCCTAAATGGATTTCCAAGCAGTCAAATTGAAAAGAAGTTCCAGCAAGATCCTTATCGCCTCTTGATAGTCGCAGACAAATTCCAAACCGGCTATGATGAGCCATTACTACATACCATGTATGTTGACAAGCCATTGTCAGGCATTAAGGCTGTCCAAACGTTATCCAGATTGAATCGAGCACGACCACAGAAGTATGACACCTTCATTCTCGATTTTCAAAACGATGTGGATATGATCACCGAAGCCTTTTCGGATTATTACCGCACTACGGTTTTGAGTGAGGAAACGGATCCAAACAAATTGCATGATCTCAAAGCGACCCTAGATGGATATCAGGTATATGCATGGGATCAAGTTGAATCGTTAGTAAAGCTCTATGTAGAGGGTGCAGACAGAGACAAGCTAGACCCAATTCTGGATGCCTGTGTAGCTGTCTATAATGCGGAGTTGGATGAAGACGGACAGGTCGATTTCAAGGGCAAGGCCAAGGCATTCGTGCGGACATATCAGTTCTTGGCATCAATCTTACCCTACACAAATGCCGAATGGGAATTGCTTTCAACTTTCCTGAATTTTTTAATTCCGAAACTTCCAGCACCTCGTGAGGATGACCTGGCGCGTGGAATATTAGAAGCCATCGATATGGATAGCTATCGTGTAGAGGTACAGGAATCCCTGAAGATTGCCCTGCCGGATGCTGACGGCGAAGTTGGACCCGTGCCAACTAGCGGCGGTGGTAGAAAAGCGGAACCAGAACTTGACTTGCTTAGCAATATCGTAAGGGCATTCAACGATCAATTCGGAAATATAGACTGGAAGGATGCAGATAGAATTAGGGAAGTAATAACAACTGAAATTCCAGAGAAGGTTGCTGCAGATAAGGCGTACCAAAACGCGATTAGAAATTCTGATAAGGCGGCAGCAAGACTCGAACATGATCGGGCGCTGCAAAAAGTGGTTATTGAGCTGCTGTCGGATCACACTGAGCTGTTTAAACAGTTTAGTGATAATCCCAGTTTTAAGAAATGGCTATCTGATACAATCTTTGGATTGACGTATGAACAGGATAGGTCTACCAGGCCATAAGAAGCATTAATGGTATAAGCCGTATTTGTAATTCCAAATATTATTGTAATGTTATCTCCGATTCATTCTTCCCGCCATCATAAGCTCTGCTGAAATTGTAGGTTCTATTATTTCTCTTGTTGTCTCATTGTGAGGTTCAGCTTCTCTTGTTTCCTTACTGAAATCTATACCTAATTCCTTTGCTTTCCGTTTGATTAAATCGGTGAACATAGCCCCCGGTCGTTCTTTTATTCGCCCTAGCCGTTCCGCCTCCTTTACTTGGCTTAATGCTTCATGAATAGCCTTTTCTGGAAGCAATCTGACGACCTTTCGATAGAAAGCGATTGACTGATTGTCTTTACAGGTCTCGAGAATTCGATGTGCAAGGTATGCCCTCTTCATGCGGGTAGACTTATCCACAGATGGTCGTATTATATTCTTCTTAAAAGATTCATTAAACGTTATAGATGTATTTTGTATACCTGTATCTTGTGTGTGGACTTTTTCTACCTGGGCTTGTGGACTTTTTTCAACAAGGGGCCTTGTAGAATTATTCCACCAGGGTGTATTTACTATATTTAGAGCATATTCAGACGATTCATTACCCTTTTCAGGAGATGATTTCTTGGTGTGAACCAAAATACCCTTGGAAACGAGTTGTTTTACCCCCCTGATAACGGTCTTTTTATCTAGTCCCGTCCCTTTATCCAGAATACTTCCATCTTTTCGCTGAATACCGGTTGTCATTTGAGATAAGCTTATATGATCGGAGTCACGTTTGAATCCAAAAGTTCGCCTTACAACGTAGAGAAGGACTTTTACCTCAGATCCTGATAATTCAGAAAGGAGCTCATCGAACAGTTCGTCGGGAACCTGTGTATATCTTGGGCTAGAAAAGCCAATAAATTGGCCATTTTCGTTTTTCATGAAGCAGATGTGTGGATAAGTATTTATAGAATAGCATGGAATGTACAGATTTGTCAATCAATATACGTTTCTTGGCCTATTGACAGATTCTGCAGGTATGGTAAGATATTCTGTTTTACTCAGGAAGACCACGCCTCAGTAAACGAACATTGCTCTTTGCGGCAGTTGCCACATTAGCTAATTGATCTAAGAAGATCTGAAATTAAAAACAAACATCAATGTCCCTCAGTGCGAAAACAAAATGCACTAACACTTTGAAGGAGGCACGCACCAAACGCGGCCTCCTCTTGAGGGATTTAGCCAAAATGATAGGACATACTACCCCAGCCCATCTATCGCATTTTGAAAACGGTACACGGCTACCAAACCTGATAAACGCTCTTCGGTTATCGGCCGCCACAAAATGCCCGGTTGAGATATTGTTCCTTGATCTATTTAACCAAGTAAGAAATGACGTTTATGAAAACAAAGAGAAACACAAAATCCAATACATTATCAAATAGACCAGAGTTACCAAAACGCCTTGTCGCAATTGACCCAGGTATGAATCTAATAGGGCTGGCAGCTTTTAATAAGGGTAAGCTGTCAGATTATTGTGTCAAGACTATACCATCAAAACAACTTATTAGGGAAAGACTACTTTCTCTTGAGGCTGTGCTTAGTCGATATTTTGACGAAAAGAAGCCTACACAAATTGCCTTAGAAAAAACAACCTTTTCGTCAGGGTCGCAAAATAGTCTTCTGGTTTTGGCTTATTACAAGATTTTGGCAATTGCTCGACGTAGACAAATTCCAGTGTACGAATATGTACCAGTCTCTATCCGAAAGGCGGTCTGTGGAAATGGTCATGCTACCAAAGATGATGTTATGAAACTGCTGATAACCAAGTATCCTGAATTAAGAATCTTTTCATGCACTAATAGGCGATGGGCAAGGCGGCATAATTCCAACCTTTATGACTCTGTGGCCGTTGGTTTAGCCCATCTCGACCGAGTAAGATCGCATGATAAATAACAATGGATAGATGCCACGCTGCAAAAAAGAAGAAAATGTTCGAATTACCCCTCGAGATATAAGAATTCTCCAATCGGTGGCGGAGAATCAATTTCTTACTACAAGTCAAATATCCTTTCTTCATTTTCCCTCAATTCACAGGGGCAGAAAGCGCTTGAGAATTCTTGCTCAAAATGATTTTCTAAAGAGAACAAGATTACTGCAAGGTTTTGAGAATCTTGCTGCGGAGGCGATTTATTACATCGGGAGACCTGGACTTCAAGTGCTTACCGCTCACGGAGTATTATCAGATATGATGCCGATTCCAAAGCTAACTTTCAGACCTGGAAGCTTCATGTTTTTGAGCCATACATTAATGCGTAATAGTTTCAGGATTGCACTTGAATGTTCACTAAGGCTAAATCCAATTGTATCATTACACGACTGGAAACATGACAACTCAATTACTCAACGTGTCCTTATACCTAACCCTACAACTCAATCACTTGAGAGGATTCCGCTTAGAGCTGATGCGCACTTTCAATTGAAAAAGAACGAAAGAATTACTGAGTTCTATTTGGAGGTGGACAACGGAACAACGCCATTGACCCGACTAGTATCAAAGCTAAAAGCTTATAATATATTGCGGCGAACGCAAATAATTGGAAATTATGTAAACCAGCCGAAGATTCGAATATTAGTCCTAATGTTTTCCGAGAAAAGGGCTAAGAACCTTATTGAGAGGCTCCGTAAATATGGTTCTACCAATTTTCGGGATTCAGTTTGTCTTATCGCAAGCTGCGAGCGTGATAAATTATTGACAATTCAGATCGTAGAAAAGGCGTTTTGGTTTCAGTTAACTCCTCAAGGAATTAGTAGAACAAGCCTTTCTAACGAAATAGATAATAAAAACCTCGACAAAAACTTAGTCGATAGTTACATTTATAACTGATAGAAAAGATGTTGACTGGATAAGATATTGGCGAAACAAGATACTCGAAAGCTCTGGAAAGATTTGTTGTCGGACTCACGGCTTTATTCTGAGCAACAAAAGTGGCAATTGGCGTTGAAGCACGCCAAGCAAGCTTGGCGGATTGCCAAGACATTCGATAAATCAGAAGAAAAATACGAAACACTGTTAAGAGTTGCTCAATGTTCATTTGATGCGGGCAATTCTGTTTTGGCGCGGAAAACAATACAAGATATTCTTAGTTTCATGAGCTCTGAAGATCCGGAAGAAAAGAACGCACAGGTAGCAGCAAAGTGTGCGGAATTGTATCTTGATATGGGATTATTGAACGAGGCCAGAACAATACTAAACGAGCGCGTTTTTATGTGCGCAAATACTCTAAAAGCAACTGTTGATGCACTATCTTTATTCGGCAGAATATTCTTAGCTGAAAAAGAACCTAATAAAGCCTTAGTTTACTTTAAGCAGGCCGCTCATACGGCAGAAAGCATGAATCTGAAAGAGAATCAAATTGAAGAAATGTGGGCAATGTCGTTGTCCTATATTCTAATTGGTAATTACGTAGAGGGAATTCAAGTTTTAGAAGATAGCTATGCAAAAGCACAGGAATATAATTTAAATCTACATGCGGCGGCTAGTTTGGCACACCTAGGTCAAGCTTATTCTGATCTCGGCAATCTGGGATTAGCTGGTAAATACTTGTACGAGGCATTGGAATTGTCAGATGAATTAACACCTGATACACGTGTCTATGTTCTTGAGAGAATGTTTCCTAAACCTGATCGCTCAAAAATGATATATACGAATATGATAACGACTGCTGATAAGTATATAAAGAGCAGCAGTAAGACCGGTAACAACCGCATTCTCATATTACATTTGAGGCAAAAGATAATCGCACTCAATGGATTGGGCAGGTATGAAGAAGTCCAAGAAGCCTTTGCGGAAATTGTAGATTTGATTGGCTCTTCGTTTGACCTGCACTGGCCATTACTTGGATCTTTAATGTCAGAGCTTGCTATAGCCCTTTATGGTCTGAATCGTCCAGAGAACGGGAAAAGAGCCGCTGAAATAGCAGAGCGACTTCAAAATATCAACTCTGATAGTCGGCTAACCAAGCAGAGGAAAAATACTCGCTATCAAGCGATTTCTCAGGAAATTCTTAATTTCATTGAATACCTTGAAACAAACCGTGTTAATGTGTTCTGCATTAGGGGAAGAGTAATTAATTTTGAAAAGCGTAGCATAAGCGGTGCAGGTATTGATCCCCCGAATATTCTAACTCGGTTTGAAAAAACACTGCTTCAATACCTAATAGCACATCAAGGTAAGGTTTGTGAGCCGATTGACGTAGCAGCCTCGGTCTACGAAGGCGCAAGGAACCATCCTGAAAGAAATTGGCGAGCAAAATTAAAACCTCATATGAGTAAAATCCGCAAGAAGTTAGGAGACGTGGACTGCTCTATAATAATACCCGTTAGAAATAAGGGTTGGCGCTTAGCAGACGACTAAATTCGCAACAATCTTAACCGTTTTTCGGGTCTCGACATCTTTTTATAAATCTATAAAATACCTCCAAGACAGTAAGTATGCCACGACTGT
>Ga0272443_10007760_pt1 | contig 10153 bp, 7 predicted proteins | sample SSMAcet12_FD_193581 | JGI IMG/M metagenome (GOLD analysis project Ga0272443, IMG submission 193581) | Marine sediment archaeal communities from Little Sippewissett salt marsh, Falmouth, MA, United States - SSM-Acet-12 | ecosystem: Environmental > Aquatic > Marine > Wetlands > Sediment ... | reverse complement strand
CCATTCCTCGATCCGATGGTCGTCGACATCAGTCCCGGCCCCGGGTCGTCCAACTACTACTTCTTCCAGCACGCGACCGGGCAGGTCGTCTTCTGCATCACGCCGAACCCACCGATCCCCGGATTCTCCTGCGACGCGACGAGCACGTTTCTCCCGATGGTCGCCCGGCGAATGGTGCGGCTGATGCCTTGCCTCGCGAACCTCCGCGTTCGCCGCACCTGGCGCGGGCTGTATCCGATGAGCCCCGACGGAGCGCCGTTGGTGGGTTGGTCGGAGCAGATAGAGGGCTACCTGATGGCGATCGGTCTGTGCGGACAGGGGTTCATGCTCGGCCCCGGTCTCGGGGAGCTGCTCGACCGGATGGTGCGCCGGACAGCCGACGAGAGCGACCGCGCGATCCTCGAAGAGCTGTCGCCCGATCGGGCGTTCGAAGGCCAGGCGGCGTTGAAGTAGACTGCCCGCCGAGGAGGACCGATGAGAAGACTCGGTGTCGAGCCGTTCGAGCGCGCGCGTCGATTCCTTCACACCGAGGCGCGCCCGCTGGAGCGGACGCTGTTCGCGTTTCGATTCGAGCGCGGCGCGTCGGAGCGCGTCGTCGCAGAGTTGCAGCGATTCGCCAATGACGATGGCGGCTTCGGGAACGCGCTGGAGCCGGACGTGCGGACGCCTAGTTCATCGGCGCTGGCCACGGCGCTTGCATTGCGAACCCTGGAGGATCTCGATGCCCCGGCGGAGCATCCCGTGGTGCGCCGTGCCATCGACTGGCTCGTGTCGACGTACGATGCCGACGCGCAGGCCTGGCGCGTCGTGCCTCCGGATGCGAACGACCATCCGCATGCGCCGTGGTGGCACGAAGAGGGCGGGAGCCTCGCCCGGATCTTCGATGGCTTCCGCGTCATCCCCCGCGCGCTGATCGTCGGGCTGCTCCATCGGTTCGGCGCACATTTGCCGGCCGCGCGGCTCGACGAGGTCACCGAGGCGACCGTGTCGTGTGTCGAAGGTCTCGAGGTTCTTGGCGAGGGCGGCGGGAGCGATCTCGAGTACGTCGTCCGTCTCGCGCGGACCGAGGCGGTTCCCGAGTCCTACCGGCGACGACTGATCGCGCGGATCCGAGCCGCGATCCCCGAGGTCGTCGAACAGGATCCCGGCAACTGGTCGACTTACTGCGTCACGCCGCTTCGGGCGGTGCCGTCGCCGGACTCGATCGGCGCCGACCTGATCGCCCCGGAACTCGAAGCGAACCTCGATTGGCTCATCGATCGGCAGTGCCCCGACGGCGCCTGGGATCCGACCTGGGACTACCCGTACCGAGGAGGCATGGCCGGCGCGCGGACCGAATGGCGCGGCATCCTCACCCTGGAGACGCTGACGACGCTCCGGGCATTCGGACGGATTGAGGGGCCGCAGTAGGCGAGCCGGCTACTCCACCCGCCGATGAATCCTCCCGCTGGCACGGATCCAGCCGATGGTGCCGTCTTCGTTGCGGATGACGTCGGCGGTGGTGTCGGCGTAGGGGCCGTCCATCACGAGGAGCCGATCGTCCTCGCAGCGCGCGAGGACGAACGGCGGGGTCGGAGGCGGCAGCGGCGTGTCGGCAGTCGGGAACGACTGCTTGGTCGTGCTCTGGCCGATCAGCCGAGCGCCGAGCATCCCGAGCTCGAGGTCGGCGAGCGGGCGTCTGTACGCCCCGGCATATCGCGCGAGATCTCCCTCTGACGATTCGATCGGCACCGGCCGCTCGATCTCGACGTCGAGGTACTCCTTAAGCGCTTCCTCGGTCACGTCCCGCGTCAGGACCGAGCCCTGAAACGCATTGCTCAACACGGCGACGGCGAAGTCGCGCTCTGGCACCAGCGTGAGGAGGGCGATCTGCCCCGCGGTCGCGCCGCCGTGCGAAATCCGGCGCACCGACGCCGCGCTGTCGACCGCCCAGGTCAGGCCCCACTGCTCCTTCCCCCAGACTGTGACCTGCGGCGCGTGCATTTGCACCAGGCTCTCCTGCGTCAGCAACCGCTCGCCGTCCGGCGTCGTGCCGTCCCCCAGATGGAACTGCGCGTAGCGGAGGAGGTCCTTCACGGAGCAGACGATCGCGCCCATCGGTCGGACGTACCTCGGCAGGATCCACGACGGGATGACCTGGGCGCCGGTCGGCGCCACCCGGTGGCCGACGGCGAATCGCCGCGTGATCACCGGATCCGGTTCGAGATGCGTCGCTTCCAGGCCGAGCGGCTCGAGGAGCATCTCGCGAAGGAGGTCGTCATACGGCTTCCCGGACACGACTTCGAGGATCCGCCCGAGCACGGCGAACCCGGCGTTGTTGTACGACCAGACGGTCCCGAGGGGCGCCAGCTGCTCGAGGCCGGCCATCTTCGCGACGTACTTCGAAAGCGCGTCGTTGCCGGAGCCGGTGTCGTCGAACAGGTCGCCGACCCACCCACCGGTATGGGTCATCAAGTGGCGGACGGTCGCCCGCGCGCTTGCGTCTTCATCGTTGACCTTGAAGCTCGGAACGTACGTCCGGACGGTGGCGTCTAGATTCAGCTTCCCGCCCTCGACCAGACGCATCGCCAGCGTCCCGGTGAATGTCTTGGTGATCGAGCCGATCTGGTGGAACGTGTCGTCGGTGACCGGCAACGGGTGGTCGGCGTTGGTAACGCCGAACCCGGCCGTCTGCGTCTCGCCCTCGTGCAGGATGCCGATCGAAACGCCGGGGACGCCGATGCTCCTCATCCCGCGTTCCACGAACTCGGCCAATCGATCCCACGCTTGCTTCCCCGCCATGTCGTTCCTCCGTTCCGTTGGTGATCGAGGTTCTCCTTCGCCGGCTACTTCGCCGCCGGATTCGCGACGCGCCCGACAAACAGGACCGTCCCGGTCGGGATGTCGCGGATGACGAACAGGAACGGCCGGTTGATCGTCAGCGAGACCGGCGGATCAAGCGGGCCGCCGATCGGGACGATCACCGCCGTCGCGGCGGCGGCCTCCGTTCCCGCCTCATCGACCGACACCCACGCCTTGTGCAGGACGTTGGAGATGAACAGGTCGCGCGTTCCATCGATCCCGGAGAAGTCGGCCGCGGCGCCGAACGGGTCCGTCATTCCGAGTGCCATCAGCGCTTCGACGAGAGACGCGTCGTAGCCGAACCCGAATTTAGGAAGCCGAAGATCGACCTGGCGTGGTTCGAGCGAGCCGACGATCTCCTGGTAGCGGTCGAGATCGAGCCCGTCCTCGAACGAGGCATACGCCCCGCGATCCGGGACGAACAGGACCATCGAGAGCGCATCGCCGTTGTACGGCAGTTCGACCGCCTGCCCGCCGTCCCAGTTTGCGTACTCGAACATCGCGGCCTGGCGCATCATCGGGACGCTGACGGTTCCGCCGGCCGACGGCTCGAACGATTCCGACGAGGTGAGATCGGCATCGAACGGCTTCAGCCACGGTGCCTTGAAGTAGATCGCATTCGTCAAGACGAGGCGGACCGCGGCGTCGATCGAGCTCGGGGGGAGGAGATCGACGATTCGGCCGTTCGTCTCCTCGCTCACCCAGTCGTTGATCGCCTCCCGCGCACCCTCGGGATCCACGGTGAAGTCGAGCAAGCGGAGCCCGGCGCCATAGCTGACGGCGAGCACGTCGAGGTAACTCCGCAGGAACGTGTAGCCCCGCTGCCCCCACGTGGCGTTGGCGACACGCAGCTCGAAGCCCTTACCCTCGTACGGGGGGGCGAGCTCCCCGCGGCCGTTCAGCTCGAGATCGATCCAGTTGAACGCGGGGTGCAGATCGTCCTGACCGAGCGTGAAGTGAAGCGCCTCGGCCATCTGGCTTTCGGTCGTCCCACGGGCGCCGGCGTAGGTCATCGCCAGCGCCGCCGAGATGCTGTACGGCGAGTAGAACAGGTTCTCCTCGGCTTCGTCGAGTGCCTGGAGCAGATCGAACGCGAATGCCGCGTTCCCGGCGGCAAGCGTCGCGACATCGTCGTTGGCGACGTCGGGACTCGTCTCCCGCGGGAGGGGGGAACACGCGACGTCCCCACCGGCCGGAGTCTCGGGCCACAGCAGCGCACAACCAGCGGCGCCAATCAGCATGACGGACAAGACCAGTCCTGCGAACCCTCTCTTCATGTCGCTCCCTCCTCCCGGAGAATCACACTACCGTTTCAGCACGAGCCACAGACCGACGCCGACGAGACCCGCGAGCAGCATCGCCATCAACGAGAGCCGAAATCCGCCGCTCTCGACTGCGATCGTCTCCTCCACGGCGTACGCCAGGAGCTCCGGACCCGTGATGCCGGCGCTGTCGAGTGTCAGAACGTGATGTCGGTCGAAGCCACGATGGGTCTCGATCGTCCGGTCGATCAACGAGACTTTCCAGATGCGCTCGTAATCCCGCTCCAGTGCGACGTAGATCTCGAGCGCTTCGGGGTCGAGGACGAGCGAGTAGCGCGTCTTGAAGCTCCCGGTGGCCGTCGAGGCGAGACGGAGCGTCTCGAACGCATCATCGAGATCGAATCCCACGAGGTTCTCGGCGATGGATCGGGTGGCGACGCGATACCGTTCCGCACCGTCGCCGACGATGTCCCGCAGGTCGAGCCCTCGGAAGTCGCCGTTGTGGAAATTGGTCATCACGAGGAACGGCCCCTCGATCGGCGTGATCACGTTCCCCTCGACGCCGGCTTCGACGATTGCCGCGTTGCCGGACGGATCGGCGTACAGGTTGTGCAACCAGAGGTCCGGATACTGGACGAGCCTTCGTTCGCCGATCCAGTCGAGGACTCCATCGACCGACTCGGCGGTCCGAAGACCGTCGTAGAAGGCATCCCAGACGTAGATTTCATCACCGGTTGGGCTGTCGGTCGTCGCACGCGCCGGGGAGACCATCTGGTCGGAAGCGAATAGGCCTCGTTCGTTCATGCCGACCGTACGAGCCCAGAACTCGCCCATCCGAAACTCGCCGAGGAAGACGGCGCCGGTCTCATGATCCTCGATCGAGAAGCGGATCTCGTTGGGTGGATAGTCGAAGTTCATCCCGTACAGCGTCCTGCCGGAGTAGACAGCGAATCCGGTGCAGGCCGCCGTGCTATGGGCGAGCATGCCCACGAGCGCCGCTGTCACCATCACCGCTACAGCGATTCGTCGTTTCATGGCGGGTGGCATTATATCCTGAAGGGGCCGGAGGCCCCTTCAGGTACGAGAACGCTTTCAGCGTTCTCGTGTTGGCACGGGTGGCGGATCTGCTTCTATGGCGCGTTCTGCTGCATCTCCCACTCGACGAACAGCTCGCCAATGTCCGGCAGGCTTGTCCATCGGAGATAGCCCTCGGCGACGAGGGGGTCGATCAGCTCGGTGAGCGTCTCCTCCCAATGGCCGAGGTCGCGGTAGAAGGCGTCGTGGATCGTCACACGGCCCGTCGACTCGTCGACCTCGATGTACGGTTCGCCGTCCTCCCCCTTGTAGTGATCGACGTGGGTGACGATGTAGAACGCGTTGACCCGATCGGGATCGGCGTAGCAGAGCACCTGGGCGAGCATCGCCGCGAGCCGGTCGCGCAGGCGCTCAGGGTGCCGCGTGATCGCCTGGCCCCACCCGGGCACGAAGATCACGCCGCCGGTGCGATCATGCGTCTGGAAGGCCTCGGGCGATTCGATCGCGTCGCAGTCGGACGGACGCCACGGATTGGTGAACAGCTGGTCGAACGTCGACTGGGTGTTGTGGTCCTTGAACGCCGACCACGTCGAGATTCCGACCCCGGCGAGCGCTTGCGTGTTCCCGTAGTGGAAGTTGCCGTTGTGATCGGAGACCTGTGTCCCCGATGCGTCGGAGATCAGCTCGCGCAGCGCGCCGATGTACTCCGACGTGTACGGGTCGGTGTCGGTCTCGATGTCCTGCCACCCCGGACACGTCCGGCAGTCATTGCAGTCCTGGTTGCTTCGCAGCCGGCCGTCGGGGTCGATGCAGGCCGGCCCGTGCGTGTGGGTCGAGAAGACGACCCCGTAGTCCCGGGCAAGATCCGAGAGCGTCGTCGGGGCGAACGTGAGGGCGGCCATCGGCCAATCCTCCTCCGGCTGGATCGTCAGGAAGCCGCCGTGCTCGTGGAGCACACGGGCGAGTTCTCCGAAGACCGTCGTCTTCTGCCTGAAGCATCCTTCGCTGCGGGTGATCAGGCGCGGATCCTCGATGTGGATCAGGACGTTGAAATGAACCGGCGCGACGGCGGTCAGCGGAACCCGAATGCCGCCGACGGTTCGCTCCAGCCGGCAGACGGACGGAGGCGCCCACTGCTCCGCTTCGATCGCGACGTCGTCGATATCGATCGTCCGGCCCGGACCGATGTCGATCGCGAACAGGGCGTACTCGACCCCGCGCGTGTTCCCGAACGTGAACTGAACCTGCGTCCAGTCCGTGCCAATTACGAAGGGGGCGTTCGGCGTGTGGACCGGACGCGGCTCCACCTGGCCGCTCTCGACGCCGAGGACGACGATGTCCAGTTGCCCCGGCCCGTCGGCGGAGCGGGCCCAGAACGTGCAGCGCGTCGACTCGCCCTTCTCGATTCTCGCCCGTAGCGCGAGGCGTACGCCCTCGCCCGCAGCGGATTCGATGCGGACGCCGTAGGCCCCCGATCGTACGGCGTCCGACACGCGGGTCACCGAAGCGGGCGCGAGCTGCGATGCGGGGTGATCGAGCAGGACAACGGCATCGATGCCACGCTCGAAACTGCCGTCCTCGAACCAGTCGCGCCAAACGAGCAGATCCTCGGAGACGATCGCTCGAAGCGGGTTGGGAACGACACCGGACGGAGCTGTCCCGCAGTCCTGCGGGCAGTTCGTCGGGTTCTCCGGCCCTTCGCAGACTCCGTCACCGCACGGATGATCGGCGGCGAGGCAGACGGCGCTCAGCAGGAGGATGAGGAGTCCGATCCTAAGACCTGGGAGTCGCTTGTGAAACGGAGCAAGCACGCGGAGCCTCCTTCGCTGCGTTGTGCTTCATCCGAGCATACAGGCGGGAGCCGGTTTCGTGTCCGGAGCCGAGCGCGACCTTGCCCCGCGTCGACGATCGTGGGTACAGTGTCCCGCCTTGCCGGCGGCGAAGACGCGGCGAGGGCAAGGAGGATGAGATGAAGCGACGAGCTTGGCTGATTCTGCTCTTGGGGGGACTGTTGATCTTCTGGCTGGCAGCGTGCTCTTCCAACGACCGAGACGTTGCTCCGTCGGATGAGACGGCGACGACCGCAGCGACTGACGAGACGACGGAGGCGGAACCCACGGCCGTCGAGCCGGCTCCGGAGCCGGCAGCGCCTGCTGAGGAACCCGAGACCGTCGAGTCGGGCCCCGCGGAGACGGCGACGGAGCCAGACGACGCTCCCGTGCCGGAAGCGGCCTTCGCGGACGCCGCCACGGCGCTCGAAGCTCTCGACAGCTACCGGTACCAGACTTTGTTCACCTTCGTCGGAGAGGAGGACGGGGAGATCGAAGCGGGTTCGATCGAGCTGATCGGCGTCGTGGCCGGGCCGGATGAGCTACACCTCACCTGGCACGATCTCGGCGAGGACGAGCAGTTCGAGGTCATCCGCGTCGGGAGCCGGGCGTGGATCCTCGAGGACGACGAGTGGGCGGAGGTGCCGGTGCTGGTGGCCGACGCGATGACCGACGCGATCCTGATCTACGCACCGTCGATCGCGTGGGGCGGCATCTTCGGGGAACTCGAACCGACGGCGACCTACGTCGGTCGGGAGACGGTGAATGGCATCTCCGCGGATCGATACTCCTCCACGTACGAGCAGTGGGGCGGGTACTGGCCCGGGCAGCTGGAAGACGCCGCCGGCGACGTGTGGATCGCCGAGGCGGGGTATCCGGTCAAGTACCACTTCTCCGCCACCGGCATCGACGAGGGCGGGGATCGCGGCACCGTGACGTGGCAGATGGACCTCACGGACGTCAACGCGAATCTCTCCATCGAGCCTCCTGTTGTGAGCGGGGAGGGCGAAGCGCGGTAAGCACGCGAAGAGAGCCTTCGGATCTCCTCGCATACTGGTCCGCGTGTGGAGGCCCACCGGGTCTCTACACGCGGCACCCGCATCGATCGTGGGAAGTGCGTTCGGTGACCATCTGCTGAGCTCGGAGCCCCCCGCAGCGACAGCGATCGCCCCTAGGCGTCGGCCCTTCGCCGCCGGTTGAGCGAGCGGCCGAGAAGCCAGAACAGGAGAGACGTCACGACGCAGAGGCCGGCGAACATCCACACCCACCACGGGAAACCGAGGAGCCAGATACCCGCATCGCCCCAGTTCCACACGTCGATGCCGACGACGAAGAGCGCGACGAACGCAGCCGCCCAGCCGAGAACGGCGCGACGGCTCAGCTCTCGGGGTCCCCGGGCGGCCTCCGGCGGCGACCTCCGGGGGAAAAGCAGGCTGCCAACGACCAACACGACCGTCGTTGCGACGACGATCGAGATGACCGGCAGCGTGCCGAACCGGGGCAGCGACTCGAGGTAGTAGGCCACGACGAGCCCCTCGCCGACGACGATCGACGCGATGGCGGCGATCGGGCTCATGCGCTTCCAGTACAGCGCGCCGACGACGGTTGGGAACAGGACCGCGAGGCCGGTGAACGTCTGCGTCGCGAGAATGCGGAACGTCTCCGGCGGTCGGTAGGCGATCGCCAGTCCGATCAGCGCGAGCCCGACGACGAACGCCTTCGAGATCCACTGCGGCACCTCAGGCGCCTGCGTCGCTTGGCCGTCGGAGGAGGCGTGCACCCCGGCACCCGACGGGACGGAGACGGCTCTGCCGCCGTTCCGGCCCTCGTGGTATCGAAGCAAAGGTGCTACGATATCGCGGGAGAACATGGAGGACAGCGTCAGCAGCTGCGAATCGAGCGTCGACATCAGGGCGGCCAGGGCGGCAGTCAGGACGAGCGCCTCGACGACCGGGGGGGTATGTGCGGCGAGCATCAGCGGCAGGATGCGGTCTGCGGCGGCGCCCTCGGGCAGCGTCGGATAGGTCAGTCGCCCGAGGACGCCGATCGTCACCGGGAGCAGGAACAGGAATCCGGTCAGCAGGGGGTAGAGGGACATCGTCGTGGTCAGCCCCCGCGGACTCTTCGCGGCGTAGAACCGCTGGAACAGCTGCGGGAACATCGGGTCGCAGAGGAACCAGAGGAGCATGTAGCCGAACCAGACGCCCGGGGTGTAGATGCCGCCCAGTCCGGGACGCGCGAACAGCTCCGGAAAGCCGCCCATTGCTGTCCGGTTCGCGGCCGAGAGGCCCCCGAACCGGCTCGCGATGATCGCCACGGCCACGAGCAGCAGGACGATCATCATCCCGCCCTGGAGAACGTCCGTTCGCGTGACCCCACGGAACCCGCCGCGGAACGTGTACAGAAGCATGACGAACGTAATCAGCGCCGCGCCGGCGAAGTACGGGATCCCGAGCAGCGATTCGAGCGCATAGCCTGCGGCCATCGGCTGCATCGCGAGGTACGGGACGGTGAAGACGGTCATGACGACGAAGAAGAGGCAGCGGAGGACAGGGCTGCCGGTGAGTCGGAAAACCAGTTCCGGCGGCGTGACCAGACCGTGTGCCCGCCCGAGCCGCCAAGCGGGGCGGCCGATGAGAACGAACGTCAGAGCCATGAAGCCCGTCCCGAATGCCATGATCGGGTAGTAGGCGTAGCCGCTTTCCCACCCGGCGCCGGCGAACCCGAAGACGGTGAACGCGCTGAAGTTCGTCGCCGCCATCGTCAAGAACAGGACGAGGGGCGGCGTTGTCCGCGACGCGAGGAAGTAGTCCTCGCTTGTCCCGCGTGCCCGACGCGTCGCCCAAACGCCGATCCCGAGGAGGATCAAGAAGTACCCGACTACCACCGTGATTCGCACCGCCATATGCCCTCCCATCGACGAAACACGCCACCCAGCCGAGGCTGGGTGGCGTGGGCCTGTTTCATACCTCGCCTCACACGCTAGCACGGATCGGTCGGAATATCCAGATCCGTGCTAGCGCGTGAGGGGCGAGTTTGCCGCCAAGCAGCAAGCTCGCGTCGTGTGAGGGAGCCATGTGGGATGTTGGGCGGGCCGACGTCAACCCATGCAGGTGTCAGGGGCGAGTTTGCCGCCAAGCAGCAAGCTCGCGTCGTGTGAGGGAGCCATGTGGGATGTTGGGCGGG
>Ga0272443_10007759_pt1 | contig 10154 bp, 9 predicted proteins | sample SSMAcet12_FD_193581 | JGI IMG/M metagenome (GOLD analysis project Ga0272443, IMG submission 193581) | Marine sediment archaeal communities from Little Sippewissett salt marsh, Falmouth, MA, United States - SSM-Acet-12 | ecosystem: Environmental > Aquatic > Marine > Wetlands > Sediment ... | reverse complement strand
ACATATACATGCCAGACATCAAGTTCTACTCCTCGAAGGCATCAAATGAATATCTTGGCGTAGATGATTATTTTGAGAGGTGCTCAGAGTCGGTCGTTGAGATGCATAGGCAGGTAGGAGATCTTCATATCGAGGAAGGGCTTGCCCAAAGAGGACTATTGATAAGGCACCTTGTAATGCCTGGCCATAGAGAGGATTCTGAGGGCATAATAGAATTTGTGAGCTCACTGTCCAAGGACTCATACTTGAATATAATGGACCAGTATCGACCCCAATACAATTCCTTTGAGCATCCAGAGATAGACAGGACCCCCTATCCGGACGAAGTTGAGCATGTAAGGCAATATGCCAGGAAAGTCGGCCTGCACAGGGGTTTTTGACCTATCTAGGGTAGTATGGGCATCTTTCCTTGTGGCATTGTGGATTCAGTTTGTTGTCCGCACACCTTCCTGATGAGCTGCCTCCCTCCATATCAAGGCCTATCGACCCAAGATCTCTCTTTGCGATGTCCAAGGTCGCATAAGTGCTCATGGCGCAGCATCTTGGGCCACCAAGCCTGGATATCATCTTTATGGCCTTTGAGCTCATCTCCAATGCAATGCTTCTCTCCTTATCGTGGAAGGGTGTTGAGCGATTGATGATGCTGGATGCTATCCCTAGCCCTGCTGCCGCGCCGCAGATCCCTAGGAATCCGCATCCTCCGGCAGGTATCATGAGGCCTCTCTTCAAAGCTTCCGTGACATCATTATCATTGAAGTCATGGCCGTTGTTCCTAAGGGCAGCAATGATGATCCCGCCCACGAGGCCATGGTGCCATGGGCCGTGGAATGGCAACTGCGGGGACGCGGTCCACTCTTTTCTGAGGTCCTTGATTACATTCTCGTACAAAATGTATGGGTCCTTCTCGCCACGAGCTACCACGATGCCGAATATTTTTGGCATGAACGCCTTGTAGTCGTCCATGCTCAACCCGCTCAGGGCCAGGGTAGACCCCATAAAATCATCGTAAGAAGACCTATTCTTACAAGCCTCGAACTGTTCTTCATCCATGATTTTTCAATCATTTGAATGAATTTAAATGCTTTCCCAGCCTTTTGGCCAGAGCCACGATGGTAACTATCGTAGGCAGTCCGGGAACACTTGGAAATACGCTTGCATCGCACACGTAGAGCCCATCTATCTTTGTCATCAGGTCGTTGTCGACCACTTGCCCGATGGCCGCGGTACCTGCAGGATGGGCCCCGTTTATATGGGATTCGAAGATATAATTGGGGTCAGCCCCTGCCTCAAGGAATATCTTCTTGACGATTTCGAAGGCTTCGGTGAACTTCATCAGGTCGCATTGGTCGACATCCTTCGATACGGTGCCGTCGGGAAATACCCTGCCATTTGGACAGTCCTTGATCTTTACCATCATCCCTAGTGCGTTTTCAACCTTGTATGGAAAATCTTTACCTTGGGAATCGATATACTTTCTTACTACTGTGGTGTTGATGTTGGTCGCCAGCATGAATCCCTTCTCCTCACAGAACTCAGTGTCCACAACAGACATGGGCGGCTCGGGTCCGAAACTGGCGCCTGGAATGAAGCAGTAGACATGCCTGAGAAGGTCCACCGAAAGATTAGAGCCCGCATCTTCAATCCCCGACCTGATCAATATCCTTGGCGTTTCCAGTGCGCCGGCGCAAACGACCACGTTATCGCCAGAAAAAGATTTAATCTCTTCATCGATCAAGGCATGTACTATAAATTGGCCTTTTTCATTATTTGAAACATCCGTTACCTCTGCTCCGTATTGGACTTTAGCCCCATTGCATATGGCTATATCAAGGTCCTCTATAGATGTCCATCTGTAGTTCCTATCACATCCTGTCATACAGAGCCCACAACCATCGCATTGCTTGTAGTAGCACTTCGGCATCAGTTCCATATTGTAGCCAATCCTCTTTGAAGCTTCCAGTATGGTCTTTGATCTGCCAGACAACAGTTTTTCAGATATTGGGTCATTACCCACCTCTCGCTCAGCCTCTTTAAGCTCGGCAGAGAGGTCGATACCTATGTCACTTAGCTCTTTTTGGATGCAGCGGATTGAGCACCCTGCGGAGATGGCTGTGGTACCACCTGCCATGATGGCCCTCATAATGTTTACGCCTTCTAGGGATTTGACTATATCGGCGTATCTAGAGAAGTTCTTCTTTCCTCCTAGCTCCTTTTCCTTCACCCCCTTTTCAAGTATGAGGATGCTATGATCTTTTTTAGAAAGCTCAGCAGCAAGAGGTGACCCTCCAGCGCCACTGCCAATGATTATGAAGTCATATTTTTGTTTCATGATGTCCACTATTATTACGTTAGAAGAAAATATAAATTAACTCATAATGACCCCATTATGTATGATATAATTGATAAAAATAGTAATTAATTCCTAATAAAATGAATCATATCCAATAAAATACTCTATTATACCATTAATTCTCTATTATAAAATATTTTTACAAAAGGAAAAATTTTTATTTAGTTTTAAATATAATGATATAAAGTATTTATAATGGTGTAAAAATGATAAGAAAAAATATCATTTCAATTTTATTGATATTAGGAATGCTGTTCTCATTCATCTTACCTATGCAACTGTCTGCAGAAGTCGTAGGAAATGAGGTATTTCTGAATGGGGCTTACATACAGTTAGGAATTCACGAGGCAGGATCATTCGGGTCTGAAAATGTCGCTCCGGCAGGTTTCAATCCCTGTTGCCCTGATTTTCCAGGACAAGTTGGATTTGTAACAAACAATATGGATTACTTCTTGCCAGGATCCCCATTTGAGGGATGGACCCTCGAATGGGACTATGAATCTGTAGAGTATTCATTTTTTAATTATGGCCTGGAATATGGTGGATTTTTCGATGTGCCCATGACAAGCCACACGGACACCAGCGTTGGTGATCAGCTCTCTTCCGAGTGGGTAGGAACTGCAACATCGGACAGTATGTCGGTAAAAGTAACACAGGTCGTTACCATGGACAAAAATGATCGTTTCTTCACAGTGGAAGTTACGCTGGAGAACACTGGCAGCGTAGCACTATCCTCAGTGGAGTACCTTAGGACGGTCGATCCAGACAATGAACAGGTAGTTACTGGGGTCTTTACTACGAAGAATTATGTTGTCCCTGATCCATACGAGGTACATGCAGTAGGCTTGAAATATGGCGCTGAGCTTATCATGGCGCCTATCACCGCTGGTGGTCAACTTGGTGTAAGCCCAGGTTGGAGCGAGGATCCCGATGATTATTTGGATGCACCGTTTGAACCAACTGAGGCCACCCCTGATATTGGCGATAATGCAATCGGTCTTGCATACAGGTTCGACACTTTGGATGTCGAGGAACAGGTGACCCTCTCATTCACATACTCATTGCCATATATATTCATTCCAGAAGGCAATTCTCCATCGCCGTTTGTTTCACTTAAACCATTGGTACTGACACTGATGAACAGGGCGACAGAGTATTGGGAGTGCATATCTGATGCATTGCCAGATGAGCTTTCAAGTGAAGCTTCACAAATGGTGACACAGATAGAAACAAGCATGGCCAGAGCAATGTCGTTGACCAACCCAGTAACGGTCGTAGGCTCACTTACCAAGGCATGCAACCTGATGGAAGACTTGAACGATCTTCTTTCATGCGGTTGTTTCGTTCAGCAGTAAAAATAATGAGCTCCCAATGGGAGTTCCTCTTTCCCTTTTTTTAAGATAGATTTTTATTTTAATGTATTAATTTTCTCTAATGAATAAAAAAGCTCTGAGTATATTTTTTTCTATACTGATATTAGCAACTGCCCTCTCAGGATGCATATCCGGAGGGGGGGATACTGACGACATGGAGACTACAACTGCACCACCAACTTCAGCGCCCACCAACGCCCCTACCACTGCAGCACCGACAACATCGGCGCCAACGCAACCACCAACGACAGCTCCCGCCACTCCTGCATTGGTTCACAATGAATGTTCAACATCCTACAAGGACTTGGATCCTGGAAATACGCGTTATTATGATTGTAGCATCTCAAACGTTCCAAATGAGCAATGGAGAACAGAATCGATAATCCTCAGCAACATTACTACAGATTATGATATGGTTTTCTTTATTGCTAGAGAAAATGGAGATTACAAATTACAATCTTTAGATGTCAATACTGGCGATTTGTTATGGTCTAAAGATCTTCCTTTTCTCAGGTTTTATGAACTTATACTTCAGGATGAGAAATTGTACGTTTTTCAGAACGGAGATGAGAATGTTCTGATATGCTATGATGCCCATGACGGCAGCATGCTATGGATATCAGAGGATGTATATGCACTATATCCAGATATTGGGGACTTGTTGGTCAGGGGAATGAATTATTCAGACGACAAGATCTTTGTCACAATGGGAGAGGCAGGCAGCAATACTGTCATTTTCTGTTGTTTCAATGCCAAAAATGGAGAGATAATATGGCATAAGCAGGATCAATATGATAATCACAGCAACAATCTATCAATAGATGGCGGGGTGCTGTATTATTCAATAATGAAATTTGATGGGGATTGGAATACATACAGCAAAGTTTTAGGGCTTGATATTGACACGGGAAATCTTGTTTATGAATATACGCCCCCGGATAGATACGATCAGCTGAATGGAAGGGATATTGTCGTATCAAACGGTTTGATATATGCCATGACAGTTGACTATGAAACATATAAACATTGTATAATCTGTATTTCAAATACTTCTAACAATATCATCTGGAGTTGTGATATTGGAGATAATTGGGGAGATCATTTCATTGTCGGAGATGGGCAAGTCTTTGTTAACATGTATGAAGGAATCATATGCATAAACAAGGTGACTGGTCAAGAGCTCTGGAATAAACAGATGGACAACCACTTGGCAAACTTGCCCTATGCAACAGATGATAAACTTATAGTCTTCAGGTCCCAATATCAGGGAGAGATCTCGCCTGAGATCAAATATCTGGATGTAAACACTGGTGTAGAGATATGGAGTATGGTTCTTAATGGCACTTATCTTGAGAAGGGCGCCTCATTCTATGAGGACAAGGTATTGGTAGGAACAGATAATGGATATATATACTGTTTTATTTAAAACAGTATTATATTTATTTTTATTTTTTTAATTGATTTTTGCAACAATGTTTTTATGTTATAATATATAACAGATATATGAATTATTATAGAGTATTATCTGTTATTTTCCTGATAATAATTGTATCGTCTCTCGCTGGATGTATGTCAGGGGAAGACGATGGAACAAACACGGATACTCAGGCCCCTACAACCGTAGCACCGACAACATCGGCGCCCACAACTGCAGCGCCTACGTCTACAGAACCCCCCACAACGGCCCCATCAACGACCTCTGCCCCTCCGATGGTCCACAATGAATGTTCAAAAGGATATATCAATTTTGATGAAGGAAATGGTAGGTACTACCCATGCGATTCCCCAGATGACCCCATCGAGATTTGGCAAACAGATATATTGATGACGGAAGGCCCTGTTCTTGTTGATTATGAGAGGGCATATCTGTTCCAGAGCAATTACGGCGATTATGAGGTAAAATGCTATAATGTCCATACTGGTGAGGAATACTGGACCATAAATACTCCTTTTATGTCCTTGAACGATGTGATATTGAAAGATGGAAAATTATACATTTTCCAACTTGACCAACCTATTTTGCACTGTTACGATGCAGAGGACGGCACTCTTCTTTGGTCATCTCAGAACATTATGGCGCTTTATCCAGAAAAGTATGACATCGACCTGATCAATATGAGCTATTCGAATGGAAAGATATTGGCATTGATGTTGCCCTTTGAAGATGTTGCAGATTGGGGAGGGTCGATTATGTGTTGTTTCAATGGGGCCACAGGCCAATTGATATGGAACTTTATGTCTGAAAACGATATTCGTTCTTACCCAGCAATAGGTAATGGGAATGCATACTATTCAGTATATTATCATGATACATTCTATGGTTACTCTGAAAATACTGCTCAAGGCTTCATAGGCGTCAATATTGGAAACGGCGATATAGTGCTAAATAGCTTAAGAGAGGAATACTCTTACAATTCAAGGGACTTGGTATTTTCAAATGGGTGTATTTATGCCTTGGTGGAGAGGTTGGATTACAGGCCCTATGATGATACAAATTGGGACCATTACTACTCCAACATGTACTTGATGTGCTTCTCAACAAGCGGCGACATACTCTGGGAAGAACAGCTTGCTGATCAGACATGGGGAAATATAATTATAGGAAATGATAGGATTTACCTATCCCGAAATGACAAAATAACCTGCTTTGATCAAAGCACCCATGAAGAGTTATGGAGCAGGCAATGGGACAGGACCATTGATATCAGTCGGAACGATGGCTCACTGTTAACAAAGGACAAGTTGATAATCTTCTTTTCCTCAATGGGCACAACCCCTCAAGTCGTGGCCATCAACATGGATAATGGTGAAGACATCTGGACATTGGATCTGGAAGGCATGCAGATATCCACAGCAGCAGCCTTTTACGAGAACCTGATGCTAGTGGCCACGGACCTTGGACATCTATATTGCTTCGGATGAATTAACATTCATCCTTTTTTTCAGTTTTCATAAGTTTCATCACAGCTGTGGAGCTCAGAATTGGATTCATTCATCATCAAGTATGATCCAAACGTGTATCTCCTCGCCGGTATTTAAGGATATTGAGACCTTTGCCCTCCAGAACTGCTCGAATGTGCCGCTTTCATCTATAAGCGATATTCTCATGAACTCCCCAAAGTTCTCAACCAACCTTGTATAGTCCTCTCGCTCCTCTTCGTACTCCCCTGTCTTTTCAAGCCCGTCCTCGTTCACATATGGCAGGGTGATCGAGAAGTCGAATATCTCCTTGTCCCCGCTCCCCACAGAGATGCTCTCTGTCTTTTCCTCTGCAGGAGTAAATACAGTGACAGTGTAATCAAGACCCGCGTTCATGTGATTGGCTACAACATAAGTGCCGTTTATCACCGCCCCCTGGGCGGCTTCGAGAGGCAGTTTCCTGAAAAGAAGCTCCTCCTGGTCGTCAGCTATGTCCTCCAGATACCAGTATTCCCCATCAAGAAGAATGGTCGACCCCCGGATGAAGGGCCCCATGTCGATCCCATCGGAACTGATGAAGACCTCGTTACCGTCCATATAGACCCCATGGCCCATGAATTCGCCTGTCCTATCGGAGATCCCGACCTTTTCCCCATAGAAGTAGAGCTCAGTGAAATGCTCCTCATACTTGGGACTTGACATTATTGTGTAAGATATCACAACAATGCCTATGATGCAGGCGATAATGATCGATCCATAAAATGACTTGTCCTCATCGTTCATTCGAATCCCCTATATTATTTTTGTAGGGCTTAAATAATTGATGTACCATACCTTGGATTTGACATTGGGCATCAATGGCATGTGGTGAAAAGCAAAAACTGGAAAAGTTATAAATAGGCACCCTATTAGTTTTATCATCTATTTGTCAAAACTGGTGATTTAATGGACTATATGTGCAATGGAACGAAGTTTACAGCACTGTTCGGTGACATCACTGAACTCGACGTTGATTTATTGACACTCGCCTCTTCTCCTGACCTTCTGATGAGCGGCGGGATCGCCCTGAAGATAAAGGACAAGGGCGGCCAGGAAATAGAGGACCAGGCAATAAGTTGTGGCAAGGGGGACCCGGGAGAAGTGGTAATTACGGATTGTGGATGCCTCAAGGCCAAGAAGGTCTATCACTGCGTCCTGCTCAATGATGAGAAGGTCGCCGACCCCGAGGACCTTAAGAAGTGTGTCAGATTCACGTTGGACAAGGCAAAGGAAGAGGGATACAAGAAGATCGCTTTCCCGGCCCTGGGCTCTGCCTTCAAGGGACTTTCACCTAAGCTTTCAACAGAGATTATAGTGTCTGAGTGTAAGAAGGCGGCCGAAGAAGGGAACGACTTCGAGGAGTTCATATTCGTTGTCTGTGACCAGTCCCCTTACAGATACTATAAGAAGGCATTGAAATCACAATTGAAAATGTAGGTGATGTATTGTCCAAGGATATCTTTGATGATGTTCCTTCAGCTGATTTTCCTTCGATGTATGGGAACTTCAGGGTATATGCCTTCAAAGAGGGCAAGTATGAGCATCTGGCCCTTGTGAAGGGGGACCCGACGGACAAAGAGCGGGTCCCTGTGAGGGTGCACTCCCAATGCATTACTGGAGATACATTCGGATCCAAGAGGTGTGACTGTGGACTGCAGCTGGAGAACGCACTGTTCTACATAGGCGAGAGGGAATATGGAATATTCATCTACTTGGACCAGGAAGGCAGGGGAATAGGCCTCTTCAACAAGATAAAGGCGTACGCTCTCCAGGACGGGGGAATGGACACGGTGGAGGCCAACGAGGAACTTGGATTTGATTGCGACCTCCGCAGATACGACATTGTTGTAGACATTTTGAAGTATTTCAAGGTGAGGTCTATAGAGATCCTGACAAACAATCCAGACAAGATATCAGGCATAGAGGAAAAAGGCATAAGGATTGAGGACAGGATACCTCTCGTTGTGGCCCCGAACAGATTCAATCAGACTTACCTCAACACAAAAAGATCCAAGATGAATCACTATATCGGATGAATCAGATGGCAGAGAAACGTTTTATGGCCAGGGCCTTGGAGCTTGCCAAAAAGGGATACACATCCCCAAACCCCATGGTGGGTGCCGTCATCGTCCGGGACGGGGATGTCATAGGTGAAGGTTATCACGTCGCGGCAGGTCAGCCACATGCCGAGATAAACGCTCTTAGGGGGACCAACGCCCAGGATTCCACTTTGTATGTCACTCTAGAACCATGCTCCCACTACGGAAGGACGCCTCCATGCACCGACGCCATCATAGCTGCAGGCATTAAGAAGGTCGTCTGCGCCATGAGGGACCCAAATCCCAAGGTGGACGGGATAGGGAAGCTGAGGGAAGCCGGCATAGAAGTGGTGGTCGGGGTTCTAGAGGAACAGGCGAGGGAATTGAATGAGATATACATCAAGCACACTACTACTGGCCTACCCTTCGTCCTTCTCAAGACCGCAATGAGCTTGGATGGGAAGATAGCGACACATTCGGGAGACTCCAAATGGATCACATCAAAGCGTTCCAGGGAGCTTTCAAGGGAGCTGAGAGGCAGATACGATTCTATAATGGTGGGCGTCGGCACGGTGCTCAAGGACGACCCGTCGCTCCGCTCAAGCATGGGAAAGGACCCGTTGCGCATCATCCTTGACAGCAAGCTTAGGTCTCCTCTGGACTCAAAGGTGTTTGATGACGGAAACGTGTTGGTGGTGACATCCAGGCATTGCGAAAGAAAACGCTCAGAGGCATTTGTCGAGAGGGGAATAGAGCTCCTGCATAGCGATCATGAGCGGCCCGACATGAAAGAGCTGATGAAGGCGCTCTCATCAAGGGGAATAACATCAGTTTTCCTGGAAGGGGGTTCCGAGGTCAACGGAAGCGCGGTACGCTCTGGCATCGTAGATAAGTTCCTCTTCTTTATCGCCCCCAAGGTAATTGGCGGGCACAAAGCCCCGGGACCTGTTGGTGGCAGTGGATTCGACACAGTGTCAGGGTCAATGGGCCTTGACATAAAACTCGTTGAGAGAAGCGGGCAGGACATTGTCGTGGAAGCCTACCCTTACAATAGATCGTAGAGGGTGCTTCTCTCCCTAAGTGTGCGGTTTAGAGGCTCTACCATCATCCTCAGCTCATCAGGGGAGATGTATTGGCCATGAACTCCGCCGGAAGACCTGGTGATGCTCTCATTGTATAGAGTCCCTCCAAGGTCGTTTGCCCCGCACATTAGCATGGTCTGGGCGAACTTCCTGCCAAGCTTTACCCAAGCGGTCTGTATGTTTGGTATCAGGCCATTGAACAACAGCCTGGACACAGCTATCATCTTCACGTCGTCCGAACCGTTGGCGCCCTTGATGTCATAGGTGTCGCCAAGCTCATTCCCTGGAATGAATGTAAGGGGTATGAACTCTGTGAATCCACCGGTCTCCCTTTGGATTTCCCGGAGTATGA
>Ga0272443_10007758_pt1 | contig 10154 bp, 10 predicted proteins | sample SSMAcet12_FD_193581 | JGI IMG/M metagenome (GOLD analysis project Ga0272443, IMG submission 193581) | Marine sediment archaeal communities from Little Sippewissett salt marsh, Falmouth, MA, United States - SSM-Acet-12 | ecosystem: Environmental > Aquatic > Marine > Wetlands > Sediment ... | reverse complement strand
GCAAACGATATGGTAGAGCAGTACTGATACATTGTGCCGTTTATGAACGATCTCACTCATGCCATACGGTAGAAAGACTCGCTCACCGAAGCAAGCTTCGAGGTATTAAACCGCAAAGAGTATAAAAAGAGCCCGGCTATGGTGCCAGGCTCTATAAAATCCACAGCTCATCACCTTAGTCGAGTGTCGTCGCATCGACCAAACGGTAGGGTTCATCAACAATCGTCTCATCCGAATAGACAGAATAACAGGCTTCCCAGGTGACTGGACCGACTCCCGGTTCAAAATTGTAAAGCCAATGTTCAATGAAGGTATAGTCCGTGCTGGACATATCTGTCATCTCGTCAAACACCCAGACGTTGTTGAACGTCCCTGCGGGAGTTGTCACACTCGCTCCGACTTCTGCGAGCGAACGCTGCACAAGACTAAAACTATCCTGCTCTTCAAAGTAGACCTCGCCAACGGCGTCACCATCGAAAACGAACTTCAGCTCCCACTCGGCATCAGGGTTGTAGGAATCAACGTCTGCTAAGTAGACGTTTTCGTCTTCAATCGCAAGGTAGAGAGTGTCATCCCAGGTGTAGCCATCGTTATGGTACCAGCGGTGGCTGGCAATCAGCTCCAGCGCCGTTTTATTCTGATAGGTCAGCTCGTCCGTGACGGAGAGCAGAAGAGTGTCCACACCCTGGTCATAGGTATGGTGGTAGAGCCAGCTATTCCCGACAGCTACCGGCCAGAGATCGCCAACTCCCGCTGGGTTCTCGTCATCATCTCCGGACTCACCGCAACCGACAACCGCAAAAAGAATCATGATCCCCAGCAGCAGAGTAATTCGCCTCCAGTGCTTCTGATACATCAATAACCTCCTTCAGAATAAGAATGCTTTTATGGAAGGAAAGGCTCCTCCCACACCCCACATAGCCCTTAAATATAGGAATCAATACTTTAGCTTGGGTTCTTCTGGAGACATCACGAGGCCACTTCGGGCATCTTTTCACACTCAGACTCGGCGGGAGGGGATTAATAGCGCTGTTTTCAAAGTCAGATCTTCGTTGCTCCCCAATTACGATAGAGACAAGTAGAATCTAGAATGGACCTCGTAATCTCAAAAAAAGCGCATATATTTGTTGTTCACCCGCCAGGGTCAATCTGATAACAGATATATAGGTGTGACATGCAAGTGCTACTTCGACGGTTGACATTGATCGGGTTGCTTCTGTTATTGCCTCATTTTGTCCATGCGTCAACGTCGCGATATCAACGTGCCGATTATCACCCGACTTTCAAACCGAACGGCGCAACTCAGTTCGGGGTGAAATTGGGACGGGGATCGTGCACACTAACCGGTTACGATATCGGTGATGATACGGAATCGGGACCCGCATTTAATGCAGGCATTTTTATGACGTGGTGGATGACGGACAACCTTGCGATGCAATCCGAACTCTATTACGTAGAGCAGACCGGGATTCAAAATATCGCCACGTATTACTACGACCCATCGTTCTGGACCGGTGGCTTTAAATTCTACACTAACAAGATTGAGTGGACACTGGACTACATCGAAGTACCTGTTCTCTTGCGCTGGAGCACTGCTGAAAACGCTCGAGATCCTCAGGGGAAACTGGTCTCCACAGTATTCGAACCATTTTTCGAGTTTGGATTAAGTGGATCTGTGCTACTCTCCCAGGAAGCTGTGGACCATATCATAGAGGCCAGTCAAGAGATTATTCAACCAGAGCATGTGAACTGGGGCGCTGCGTCCTTCTCGATGTTGGTCGGGATGGGAACGGATTTCCGGCTTCCAGCAGGAATATTTTCGATGCAGATCCGGTTTCGCGCGAGTTTCGCAACAATCGGCAACGACGCAGATAATGTGCAGCATTCTACAATCTCGTTCATGGCTGGGTATGCCATGAGGGTAAAGTAGTGTTCAACAGTGGTCCCTGCGGATGAGCGCACACGGCATAGAGATTCTCAGACTAGTTTTGGCAGGACTGAACGGCCTGATTTTCGCCCTAGGCATCTGGTATGTACTGGACCTGCTGGTGCTGCGAGTCAGAAGATGGAAGCAGATCATAATCAGACTGGAGCTCTTGCTTGACCGGCAACCAGACCACCCCTCCGCCGACAACATACAACGACAGATAGACAACTTCAGAGAGAGAGTATTAGCACATCAGCGCGATCCCCGCACTCCCCTCCGCGTTGGACTTGGCGTACTCGCCATAGCATTGGCAGTCGTCGCACTCGTTGGACTTGTGGCTCCCCCATGGACACCCTTCCTGCCATGATCAGACAGGAGAAATGTGTGAAATCGCTAAGAGAGATAAACGACCCGCAGGTTATCCACGAAGCACTTTCCACGGAAAAGCCAATCGCAATCATCGGCCTCTCCCCAAAATCACACAGGGACAGTTACCGGATTGGAGAGTATCTGCTGAAGCATGGGTACGATGTTCTCGGCGTCCATCCTTCAGGGCAGGAAGTACTTGGGTGTGAAGTCACAACCGATCTCTCGGCTCTGACTGGCAGGGGCATCGAAGTTGTAGATGTATTTCTGAATCCGGATCGCCTACTCCCCATCGTCGAACAGGCGATAGGGATCGGTGCCAAATATCTCTGGTTTCAGTTTGGTGTTGTCAACGAGGAGGCCGCCGAATTGGCGCAAAAGGCCGGGATTGAAGTGATCATGGATCGCTGCATCAAAGTCGAGCACAGCAGCGATCAGCTCTGATCACCCATTTTTTCCTTATCCGTCTCCCGGGAATAAAGGCCTGTTTCCAACTCCTGCTGAGTAGCGGATTTGTCGATGTCCAGCATCGTCGAATTTCCGACATAGGATTGTGTCTCAACTTTAACGATGTTGAGCAGTTTCTTCACCATTCCTGCCATTCGCTCAACGGAATCAACAATTCGCCTGGCATAGGGAATCGTCTCCTCTATGTCTGCGCCCTCTGCGGCACGAGCCAGGATCAGTTCGGCTGAAAGGTTCGCCACCGCTAACGGGGTGTTGAACTGGTGTGCTACTCCTATCGAAGTCATGCGAGTAGCCTGAAGCCGTTCATGCTCCATTTTGGCGTTCAACTCTGCGGCGAGGAGTTCACTTTCTAACAGGATACGCTCACGCTGAATCGCTTCATTCCGAAGTTGGTCGTTTCTCTCCAGTTCTTCATGCAACCTGAATTGATAAAGGGCGTGACGTCTCGCCATGTAAACTGCGATGATTGTGTAAGGGAGGAGCAGGGTTATCACCACCATCGCTTCGAGAATTACCCAATCCATATGGAAAATCAAGTCCGCAGTAGAGACCCATACAATTCCTGAAAAGTATAGAATAGCAACTGTTGCACTCAGAATGTAGTGTGGTCGCTTTTTCAACGTCGCAGTGATACAAATCCTGCAGAATTCGAGCAACGCCAGCAAATAGACCACGGGTGTGAGTTTTACTCCCAAAACGCTGACTAACGTATAAACCGCTATCCAGGCAGCTCCAATAACAACAGACCCTATCTTGTTCTGATCCCCTGTGATTAACCTCATGATATAAATCAGTAGAAGCAGGCTTGCCACTTCCAACACATTACCAAGTATCACGGACGCTACAAATAACATGCTGCCCTGATCAGACAGGAAGAGCGAGACAAAGTGAATCCTGAATCCCAAGGCTAACGAGAGGAACGCATAGACCAGATCTTTCCTGTTCACTTTCGCACCTGAAAACCAGATGATCAAGTGATAGCCACCAACGGCAAGGGTGAATCCAAAGAGGAGATTGTAGAAAATGATGGCAAACTGTAACTGCTTGTAATTATTTATCGTCTCCTGAATCGGAAGCAGCTCAATTCTGAATGATTGGGTTCCTCGCGGTTTTAGATAGTTGAGGTTCTTGGCCAGTTCTGGATTGACCACTCGAACCGCAATTCGATGAGTTCCGTAAGGCAGGTCTACTTCGTTGACGGGCAATTGCGATATCGCCATCTCAGAAGTAGCGAGAGTTCCATCTGGATTGATCCTCCCAAATTTCGAAATCAACTCACCATCGAGATATACCTCCATTGCGCCGACGAGTTGAACGTTGGTGGCATAGTCCAGCTGCGACCCCTCTCCCCCAATCGTGATTTTCTTACGAAACCAAACTGCGGTTGTGGGCAAATGACGTGCTTTCAACGTGTCAAGATCGACAGCTTTCCAACTGGCAGTATTCAGAAACGGATCCATATTGTCCGGGTTATCGAACTCGGAGTACAGCCACCCATGGTCCAGCCACTCATGTTTGGAAAGAAATGCGAAGTAGGGATTTGATCGATTGTTTCTGTCAGAAATCAGAGAATTCACGTACACGACTGCATAAATCATCAGCACCGCAACTAGCAACACCTGCAGAAACACCCTGTATTTACTTTTTATGCTCACAACATCCTCAACTCTCTAACAACATCAACCAGAGGGCGGCACTTTTGCTACCAACCTCGCATGTCCAGTGGAACCGATTACTCTTCCCTCTCGCCCGGCAACCGTTTCTCTACGACCTTTACGTTTGAGGGTAATGCAATTGCTTCCGTTTCGGATGATCCCTCCAGATCCAGCACACTGACATCGTCCACATAGTTCTTTGTATGCACCTTGGTGATGCTCAGGAGCTGCTTGATCATTCCACCCATCTTCTCCACCGCTTCCTTGATGCGGACACTGTAATTCACCAAATACTTACTTGCTTGCTTAGATATTATATAAGTAATAGAATTATTAAAAGAGATGCAAGGCAAAATATCCTAAAACATGATCATTCTGGAGACAAAAAACGCCGGTTATGAACCGGCGTTTTTTTTTCACAAGTTGTCTGACTTTTATAGAGTGAGGAAATAGGCTAGCAGCACTCCAGCAGCAGTCGCAGATCCGATAACGCCCGCTACGTTTGGTCCCATAGCGTGCATTAACAAGTAGTTATCTGGATCAGACAGACGCCCCACCTGCTGAGCGACACGTGCGCTGTCGGGTACGGCCGAGACACCAGCGGCACCGATGAGCGGATTGATCTTCCCGTCAGCCGGTAGAAACAGGTTCATCAGCTTCGCGAACATCAATCCGCCTGCCGTGGCAATGGCGAAACTAATCGCGCCCAGAACGAAAATGTAGATCGACTGAGCGGTCAGGAAGTATTGAGCCTGCGTGGATGCCCCGACAGTCAGTCCCAGCAGGATAGTAACAATATCAACCATTGAGGTTCCGGCGGTTTTCGCGAGTCTATCGGTCACACCGCTCTCTTTCAGCAGATTGCCGAAGAACAACATCCCGAGCAACGGAAGAGCACCCGGAGCGATGAAGGTGGTCACGAGCAGGGAGATCAACGGAAACATGATCTTTTCCACACGTGGCACCGACCGGCTCGGTTTCATCCGGATTTTCCGCTCTTTTTCGGTGGTGAGCAGTTTCATGATCGGTGGCTGAATCACCGGAACCAGCGCCATGTAGGAATAGGCGGCAATGGCAATGGCTCCCATCAGGTGCGGGGCAAGTTTTGAGGAGATGAAGATGGCTGTGGGACCATCCGCGCCGCCGATGATACCGATTGCCGCCGCTTCCTGCGGTGTAAAACCAAGAGCCAAGGCTCCCAGCAGGGTTGCGAAAATACCTATCTGAGCCGCACCGCCAAGGAGCACCAGTTTTGGATTCGACAGCAAAGCCGAGAAATCCGTCATGGAACCGATACCCAGGAAGATCAGCGGCGGGTATATACCCTTGGAAACGCCGAAGTAGAGATAGTTTAGTACGCTTCCCGGTTCATAGATACCGATCTGGAGGTTGGCATCCTGCGGGAAGGGAATGTTCCCCACAATGATGCCGAAGCCGATCGGCAGCAGGAGCAGGGGTTCATAGTCCTTCTTGATCGCGAGATAGAGAAAGACAAAACCCACCGCGATCATGATCAGGTTTTTCCAAAGTTCAGGCTGAACAAAGCCTGTGAACGTAAGGAAGTGCTCGAACAGTTCCATGGTCTATTGATCCGTCCTAGCTGGCGCTGATGGTGATAAGTTCCTGGCCTTCGAGGATCGACTGTCCTTCGATGACTGAAACCTTGCTGACAGTTCCGCTGATTGAGGCTGCGATGTTGTTCTGCATCTTCATCGCTTCCATCACGAGGACCGTCTGCCCCGACTTCACCTCATCTCCCTCTTTGACCATGATTTTCATAATCAGGCCGGGTAGCGGAGCCTTGACAACTCCTGCACCTTTCGCAGCGGAGGGTGGAGATGTTTTGGGAGTGCCTTCTCCGGGCACTATCGCCGGGCGCTGAATCTTCGGAGTCGCTTTCGCCATGGTCTTCGAGATTCTCGGCTGCAGGTACGCCTTGTACTCCTGCCCGTTGACGCTGATCACGATTTCATCCTCTTCGCGGCGAACGATCCGTGTTTCGTATTCGTGACCGTAGATCTTGAATTTGTAGACGTTCATCTTATGCTCCCTGATCACGGAATCGACATCCGTGAACAACACGTTCAAAACCCTTATACCTGCCTGCCCTGCTCGGGATCCTTAGTACGCCAGACACTTTGCTGTCCACCGGAAAGCCTTACCGGCCAGAACCGCTCAATACGGTCCTGCCACCAGTTGCTGTAGGGTTTCTTGATCGCCTGAAGGGTCAGCACCAGCGATTCCTCGTCATGCACCGACTCCTCTTCCAGAATAAGTGTCATCGCTATCGCTGCCACCGTAACACCGGGGATATCGGAACTACCATCCGGCCCGATAATGGCGAGGAGATCCTCGGGTGTTCCCCCGCGCTTAGTCGCGGTGAAATGGCGCAGTTGCTCACTCCGTTTCAACAGTTTCATGCTGAAAAGCAGCGTGACGAGCGCAAAGAAGACAACGCTCATGCCGACAACCATCAGCATCAATCCATTGCCCTCTGCGATTTTCTCTAAACCGCCCATCTTGCTTCCTCATCGTTGACGATCATCGCCCAACACGATTTCAGATTACTCGATATAACCGAGTGACCAACCCCCACCGTGAAACACAATAACTGCTGGACGTTTCACTGATGCCACACCCTTAGAGGGTTGATAAATTTCCAACCACTGCTAAAAATGATTCCCGTAAATCAATCATTCTCTAGAGTGGCGTCAGTCCGATTTTCTTCGGCGGATTGTGGTCACGCTTGCCCGCCAGCGATTCGAGGCCGCGGATGATACGGAACCGGGTGTTGCGCGGCTCGATAACATCATCAATGAATCCCGCTTTCGCAGCGTTGTAGGGATTGGCGAATTTGACGCGGTACTCCTCCTCTTTTTCCTCGAGGAATTTCTGCTTCGCCTCGCCCTCCAACTCCTTCAGCTCCTTGCCGTAGAGCACTTCCACCGCGCCCTTCGGCCCCATCACTGCGATTTCCGCAGTCGGCCATGCGTAGTTCAAATCGCCGCGAAGGTGTTTGGAACTCATCACGTCGTAGGCGCCGCCGTAAGCCTTGCGAGTGATCACGGTGATTTTCGGAACCGTCGCTTCGGCATAAGCGTACAACAGTTTCGCGCCGTTGAGGATGATTCCCTCGTACTCTTGCGCGGTGCCGGGCATGAATCCGGGAACGTCCACAAGAGTGACGACGGGGAGGTTGAACGCGTTGCAGAAACGGACAAACGCCGCGCCTTTGCGGGAGGATTTGTTGTCCAGCACTCCGGCGAGCACGTTCGGTTGGTTGGCGATGATTCCCACCGCACGACCGTTGAACCGTCCGAACCCGGTAATCAGGTTGCTCGCCCACTGACGCCGCACCTCGAGGAAATCGCCCGAATCGACAATGCCCTCGATCACGCGAATCATATCGTAAGGGAGGTTCGGATCCTCGGGAATGATATAGTTCAGGTCGTCGTCCAAACGGTCGATGGGATCGTTGCAGGCGACGAGGGGCGTTTCTTCCATGTTGTTCTGCGGGAGGAAGGTGATCAGTTTCCGAATCAGATCGAAGACCTCATCCTCGGTCTCGGCAGTGAAATGTGTGACGCCGCTCTTGGTGGCGTGGACATCAGCACCGCCCAGCTCCTCGGTCGTGACATCTTCGTGCGTCACAGTCTTGACGACTTTCGGACCGGTGACGAACATGTAGGAGAGATTGCGCACCATGATCGTGAAGTCCGTGAGCGCAGGGCTGTAGACCGCACCGCCCGCGCAGGGACCGAGGATCGCGCTGATCTGCGGAATCACGCCGGAGGCCATGACGTTCTTGAGGAAGATGTCGGCATAACCCGCCAGCGACATCACACCCTCCTGGATGCGCGCGCCGCCGCTGTCGTTCAGGCCGATCACCGGCACGCCAACCTTGGTCGCGAATTCCATGATCTTCACGATCTTTTTCGCGAACATCTCGCCGAGGCTTCCACCGAGGACCGTGAAGTCCTGGCTGAAAATCATCACCTGACGACCGTGAATGGTGCCGTGTCCGGTGACAACGCCATCGGAGAGGTATTCCTGCTTGTCGAGGCCGAAATCCCGTTCGCGGTGGGTGACGAACATGTCCCATTCCTCGAACGAGCCTTCATCGAGGAGCTGCATAATCCGTTCACGGGCGGTGTACTTGCCCTTCCCGTGCTGCGCCTCGATCCTTTTTTCTCCGCCGCCCATACGGGCTTTGGCTCGCAACTCCTGGAGTTGCTTCAGCTTTTTTTCGATGTCGTGCATGGCCTGAGTCGTGGTTGGTTATAGTGGTCCGGACGTTTGCCGGACCTATGAAAATAGCCCTTCGGGCCGTTACAAAATCAATCGGCTGTCGGGCTGGACCGCAAAGATAGTGCTTGTGAAGAGAAGTTACAAGGGTTGCACCGAGAGCACTCTCCTGTTCGGTGGGAAAAGTACCGAATCAATTCGGGGATGGGTAGCAATTTCTCCGGTGAACGAGACTCCTGCTGTCACAAGTTCACGGAGAGGTGGCCCGGGATGAATTCCCTGGTCTCATAGGGATACAAACGAAAGTAAACCTCGTTGGTCAATCCGCCAAAGGCGGATACAGCCAACGAGGCCACCCAGCCGATTATTAACTGTTTCACTGTGGATTTGCGGCCACCCAATCCAATACGCTATCCACGGTGGTCTGCAGATCCCACAGATCCACCCCCATACACACTGCAACCCGCAGGGAAATGACTTCCCCCTCCTCCGGGCTGTAGGGACCCATGCCTACCAGTACGTTGTAGTCGGCAATGCTTTCCGGCAAATCTCGTGTTAAAACCCCGTCGTTGTCGATCAGTTCACGGGAAAACACCCCAAAACGCCTGGCTTCAGATTCGATTCCATCTTCCCAGTTCAGCCACTGCAACTGCACCGGTCCACCAGTTCCGTCAACGAACATCAGTCCGACGTAGCAGAACGCCGTGCCGTCCTCGCCGGTGTCGTCACCCTCACGGGAGGTATCGTCGCCATCCCACATATAAACCAGCGAGCGGGAGAAATCGTAACCAACATGGTCGTCAATACAAGCATCAAACTGCTCGATCAGAGAGGTGGTTGCCACGTCGAAATCTATAGCCCAACCGAGGTAGAGGCTGTCGGCTTCAACTCCCCCCTCCCACGTAAAACCGACATCGACGATACAAGCCCTGAGCGGTCCATCGGCATCGTCCGGATTGAACATTGTGATTTCCTGCTCCACGGTGGCTTTCCAGTACTCGACTCCGGAATTGACATACCGGCTCGAATGGGTGTAAACGCCCTGACCCAGGGTTTCGAAAGCCACATCCAACGCATTTCCGGAATCGTCGACGGGTGTCCAGTCACTCATGGAGCTGGAGTGGAAAATGGTGTAGTCGATCTGCTCGGTGGCAGCTATGAACCTGCCAGTGTTGAGGTAATCCGCGTCAATCAGGCTGCCCATGTTCCACCGCAGTCCGAGAACACCCTGCTGACCGATCAGGCCGTTGTTGGAAGTGCTGATGAAGATGTTGGAAGTATCCGGCACGGGTAGCACGACACCATCTTGTGAATCGGGATCATCCTCGTTGCAGCTCAAAAACAGCATCAGGGGGGCGAGAAGAAGGACCGCAAGGACGTGGTATGTCTTCATAAAGACCTCCGAGCATTTTGGTTCATTGAGATCAGATTCAATTCAAGCCGTTCAGTAAAATATAGCAAACCACAGTGTACAGCTGCCATCAACTCCCGTC
>Ga0272443_10007757_pt1 | contig 10157 bp, 16 predicted proteins | sample SSMAcet12_FD_193581 | JGI IMG/M metagenome (GOLD analysis project Ga0272443, IMG submission 193581) | Marine sediment archaeal communities from Little Sippewissett salt marsh, Falmouth, MA, United States - SSM-Acet-12 | ecosystem: Environmental > Aquatic > Marine > Wetlands > Sediment ... | reverse complement strand
TTGGAATTATCACTGGTTTGTAAATGATACACTTGGAAATAAAAATGGAACTGAAAGCGGAACTTATACTGTCACAATAAATAGTTCTTATGTCTTAAACCTCTCTGGCACAACACCAATTACTTATGAAACAGTAGGTGATGTAGAAGGAACTAATTGTCCTGCACAATTAAGTTGTAGTTTTCAGAGAAATGACAGCGACTTGGTGGTTTCAAACCCAGATAACTCTGTCCTAGGAGTTAAGTTTTATAATTATACTTACAACACAACAGGTAATGCAAATTACACAGCAAATAATGCTAGCTTTGTTTTAGAAGTCCAACAAGCAACAGCAAATACAAATATTAGTTTTAATTATTCCTCACCTATAACCTATGGAACTTGGTTGAATGTTACTTGTTCAAATGTAACTGGCGGAAGTCCTGCAGTTTTATTTAGAGACGGAGTTGACGTAGATGCAACTGAAAATGGTTTGTCTGTTTTATTAGGAGCAGGAACTTATACTTATGAGTGTAATATGACTGAATCACAAAACTATACAGCAATACAAAATAGTTCTAGTTTTACTATCAATCAAGTTACATCTGTAGTTGCAACTTGGCTTAATGCAACACAATCTAATTTATCAATAAATAATGGAACTAAGGTTTATCTTAATGGAACACTTACAACTGGTGCAGGAGATATAGAACTGTGGATTAATGGTGTTTTAAACTCAACAGGGGAAAGTCCAAGAAATGCTTATTATAATTTTACAACAATTAAAGAATATAATATTACAACAATTAAAAGAGCAGACCAAAACCATACTTTTAATGCTGAGACTTGGTGGGTTAATGTTAGTTCTGGAGCAGTTCCAGATACAGAAGCACCAGTATTTACCAATCTAATTAACCATACCCACACAGCTAATACAAGTTTTACTTATGATGTCAATGCAAATGATGGAACAGCAGTTGCAAAGTTTTGGTTAAATGATACTAGCAGGTTTGCAATAAATAATGATACAGGGGTTATAACTAATTATACATCTCTAGACATTCCTATAATTCACTGGCTGAAGATTTATGTAAATGATACTCTAAGTAATGAAAGAAGTTCAGTTTTTTACATTAAGATAACTGGGGTTAATTTACCATCAAGATTTATCACAGTTCTACCCCATATTAATAATACTATTCCACATATTAAATTAGGAAGGAGGTTAAAATTCAAATGAAGGCGAAGTTGATTGCATTGCTTATATTTTTAGTAATGATTGGAGTAGTGGGAGCAGAGACAACATCATTTAAACAGAATGAATTAGTGAACTATAGATTCAGATGTTATGATGGTGGAGGGCAATACTGCACTTCTGGGACTGTTTTAATAATAAACGTAGAATATCCAGATGGGGGAAATGCTCTTGATAACCAAACAATGACTTATGGAGTGACTTACTTTAATGCATCACTACCAACAAGTAGGATTGGTGATGGTTATAAGGTTCTAATTCATTCTCCAACGTCTAATAATACCATTACAGAGTGGTATTATAATGTAACACCAACTGGGTTTGCAGGGACAATAGGTTTTTATGCTTTAGTTCTCCTTTTATCAGGAGGGGTGATTGTTTTGGGATTTGGCAAGAATGATGCACCAATAGTAATCCTTGGTTCCTTTGGATTATATTTTGTTGGATTGTTCATATTGCTATATGGGATTGATGGGATAAAAGATAATATATATACCTATGGAATTGCTATAATCGTATTAGCACTTGCATCATACATCTCTGTTAAGTCAGCCTATGAATTAATTGTGGATTAAGTTCTTGTAATATCTTATAAACGATATTTATAAAACCTTGTTTACATAAATTATCATGAGGATTGTATTTTTAGGAGGGGTGATTGAGTATGGAAGTAAGAAAAGTGTTAATAAGGAAAGACGGAGTGAAATTAGTTATAGTTCCAAAAAATTCAGATATAAAAGCAGGGGATTATGTAGCTATAAATAAACTGGAGGAAAAAAATGGCAGAAGAAAAAAAACCAAAGCCAAGTGAATATGAGTTAGTTCAAGTTCCAACTGAGCATGTCCTTGCTGTTAAAGACCCTGAAGGGAAAGTAATGAGTATGGAACAGGCAACAGTTGAGATATTGAATACTGTCCAAAAAATAAGGGAATTAATAGGATGATTGGGGTAATATTTCAGTTTGGTTCAGAGGTAATAGAAGTAAGAATAAAGGATTCCAACTGCTTGTTCAGAAAAGAACAGACAGGGGGTTTATTTGCACCAATAGAAGCAATAAAGCTGGATAAGCAAGGGGTGATAAAAGAATTCCCAGACTTAAAAGACAATGAAGATTGGAAAGAAATAGCAACGAAAAGGTTTAAGGAGAAATTAAAAAAGATGAAAACAGAGCAGGAAAGAATAGACTATGTGATTGAAGATTTAAGGAAATTTGGATATAAACCATTATACCTAAATAAACAAGGTCATAGACCAAAAAGGATACGTTAATGTGGCAGGGCAATTTATTCAGCAATCTATTAGTTGTTTTCATATTATTAACCTTGGCAGCAATAGTTTACTGCAAGGTCACAAGGAAAACACTTGTAGATTTAATAAAAGAAATAAAAGAAATGTTTTCAGAGGTTGAGGAATGAGAAAAATAACAACAATTTTACTTGCAATTCTCGGGGGAATAGATGTAACCATAACAATCTTTACTCCAATTTTACTTGCAGTATTGTGGGTAAGTGTATCAGGGTTAGATGATTGGAGTTCTTATTTCTTCTATGGGCTTGGATTGTTTGCAACATTATTCAGGGCAATTAAAATTGGGTTTATGAAAAATGTCTGAACAAGAACAAGAAATGAGTGACGAAGAGGCAATTATGAAAATAGCAAGTGCAATGAAAGATAATACTCCAACACAGGAAGAAAAACAAAATGTTCACACTTTTCTTTTTAATGTAGCACTTGCGAAGGATACAACAAAAATAGGAAACCTTAGAGATGATGATAAGTTAAATGAATTGGGAATTCCAAGATATACTGTAAGAGGTTCTCTTGAACTTGCAAGAATTTCAGATAAGATAATGAATAATTCATTCTTCTCAGATTATTTCAAGGGAGGAGCAGAAGAAGCATTATCTACTTCACTATCAAGAGAAGGGTTCTTGATTAAACAGGCAACTACACAGACAAAACAAGTTGCAGACGTAACAAGGAGAAGAAAAATAAATAAAGGTTGGTTCAAATCCAAAACAGAAGAATCTGGTGGAGATACAACTCAAACACAAAGGGATTGATGAAAGGGGGTAAATTTTAAATGGGATTACAAGAAGATATAAATGAAGTAAAGGAAATGTTAAGAGAGAATGAAAATAAATTAAAGGAAAAGGAATTCAAACTGCCTTACTCTAAACGAGTAAGAACAAGACTTGCGAGAAATAATTATGTTACAGTAATAAAGATAAATGAAAATGGAACTATTAATTTCTTGAAACTTCCAATAAGAGACCAGACAATAATGGTTGATAAAATTCCACGACTTGCAGCAGCAGGTTATGTAATGTACTGGAAGAAAAACCCAGTGATTATTTTACCAAGTTGGAGTGTAGAACCTTTTAGTCCATTAGAACATTACCAGAAATCATTAGTTGGGGGAGATAACACCGCAGGTTATCAGTTGTTAATGGCGAGAATGGAAATGGAGAAGGTTGAAAGTAAAGTAAAAATTAGTGGTGCTTTGAAATGGATACTTGGTTTAGGTGTTGCAGCACTAATAGGATATGCTTTAATTACTGGAGGAGGTGGATAAATGAGCTTTAGCAGGATACAAATGGGAGAAGAAGAGTTGTTTGAGGTATCTGTAAAAGACTTAGATGGAAAAAAATTAGAGAATTGGAGAGTGATGAAAAGAGATTTTCCAAGAGTAGTTAAAATACTGAATAAGAAATTTGGATTGGGAATGATAATAATTGATAAGAAGAGGAAAACTGACCTGGATTGGGCAATCTAAACGATATTTATAAAACATTAATTACACGTATTTTGCATGAAACTAGTTGAAATTAGGGTAAAACCAAGAATTAACAAGTGTAATGGACAAATTAACTTTGCAGTTCCAAAAAAGCAGGTTACAAAAAGGTTTCTTGATAAAATAGATTCTAATAAAGCAGTTAAATTTCTATTTGAGGAAGATTAAATGGCTGAAGTTATAAGGAGGGGGCAGACAATGTCCACAAGAAAAATTGAACCAAGGGATATAATAATAAAGGCGACTCCAAAAGAAATTCTTACAAGGGGATTTGTGAGTGGGGGGGGTTCGGGTGGTAGAAAAAAACCAAAAGAACCTGAACCTGAAACACCAATACCAACACCAACACCAACAGAAACAACATCACCTTCAAAACCTAAGCCAACATTAAGAGAAGAAGCAAAAGAAAGTGGTGTTTCAGAAGATATACAAAGAGTAAGAGAACAAGCAGAGAGAGCAAGAAGGATAAGAGAAGAAGCAAGAAGACGGAAAGTAGATATTTCAACACCAGTAAGGCAAAAAGGTTTTATAGAAGAACTAAAAAGAGAAGAACAAATCCCAAAAGTTGAAGATAAAAAGATGGTTGTGGATTTAACTAATAAGAATATTCCAGTATTTCAACCACCAGTTCCAAGAAAAGAAACTTACTATGGACAACCTTTATATAGGAATAAAGGACAGGAAGTCAAAGCATTTGGTGGATTATTAACTGCTGGAGTTGGTTTTGCTTCAGAAAAAGCAAAAGAACTTCTAACAAAAGTTCAAGAAAGTAAATCTAAAACTTACTTAAAAGAAAAATATGAAAGTAGTGGATTAAAAAAATGGTCTGAGAGTTTTAAACAAACCGCACCCTCGCGAAAACCCCAAGAAGAATTAGAAAAATCTTACAAGCAACTATATTTTGAAGGTGACTTACCAGGAATAATTAGGAAAACGGCTTATAAAGTTGGTGGGAAAGTAGAGAAGTATATCTCAAGTCCGATTAAAAGATTTAAAGGTATTACTGGAAAAGGAATTAGTTTAGAAACAACGCCTGCACAGGAAAAAAGATTAGCAATACAAACAGGTCAAGTTTTATTATTTGGAGGGTTTTCTCCTTTAATGTCCACAGGAACTTATGCTCAAGAGAGTGTTTATGCTGATGATATTGTTGAGGTTATGTATAAAGGCAAGTTAGTCAAAGTTACAAGAGCAGAAGCACAGCGAATGAAACTAACAGGTGAGTATCTTAGCGACTATTTAAGGTCAGGAAATCAAAACTATATTGCAAAAGCAGATAGATTGAAAGTATTATTAAGAAATTTAAAAAATCCAAATGACCCAGTTGCAGTTAAAAAGATTATGGATTTAGCACAAGAAACCTATGGGAAAACTTTTGTTAAGGATTTTTTAAGTCAAGAATATTTAGTTTCACCAGTAGTTAAATCAGCAGTTGTTGATACTACATCAACAGGCGTGGGTAGTGGAATGTCACAAGTTGGAACTTTATCTGCAGGAGTAATAAATGTCAGAACTGCAAGAGATAGTTTAATAGATGTAAACCAAATTAAAAAAACCAGTTGGGTTGAAACAACCCCAACAACTGCAACAAAGACAGGTTCTAAACTAAAGAGTGGTCTTGTAAGTGGTTTATCTTCACTTTCAAAGACAGAACAGGCAAAAGCACAGCAATCAAAACAAGACACAGCAACAGACACAGCATTAAAATCCTTATCAGCATTATCTCCACAATTAAAAACAAAGCAGGAACTAAGACAGCAACAAAGAACAAAGCAGGGATTAAGACCAAGACCACCACAGAAACAAAAGCAAGAGTTCAAGCCACCAATTCCACCTAAATTAAGTTTAGGAATAGCACAAAGAATAGCCAAGAAGGTAGAGGCAGAACCAGACTTGTTTAAAGTGTTTGCAAGAAAAGCAGGAAAAGATATAGAAATCGGCACAGCGAAAACTAAAAGGGGTGCAGAAGAATTGCTTGTAAAAAAATTAAGAACAACACTAAGAGCATCAGGTTTTATAGAAAAGGGAGGAAGAAAACTGGAAGCATCATCTCTTAATATCTTGGGCGGAGAATTTAGACCTTCAAAAAAAGGTGCATTTAGGGTAGTAGAAAGAAAACCTAAGAGGTTGAGAAAGGGAACTACTGGAAAGGAAATACAATTCTTTAGGAAAAAAGTAAAAGGAGTATCTCTATGAATAAAAAAGGGGGAGCAGCAATTTATGCAATGATGATAGGAATAACTATAATCGTATTAGCACTTGCACTTGCACCACCAGTAAGAGATATAACTGCAACAGCAATGAACCAGACAGTAGGGGACACAATAGGTCTGGACTGCACTAACTCTTCAATATCTGACTTCAATAAAGCAACCTGTGTTGTTACAGATTTTAGTATCTTTTACTTTGTTGCAGGTTTAATATTCATAGGAGGAGCAATAGCAGTTGCAAAAATAATATTATGAACAAAAGAGGACAGACATTAGCACTTTCAATCACTTCAGCATTATTAATCTTCATAGTGGGGTTTTTAGTTCTAAATTTTCTTACAGGAGAAATTACATCTGCTCGGAACCAACTCAACTGCGCAAACCCCACAGCTATAACTGATGGAACTAAACTTCTATGTCTTGCTATTGATGCAACAGTCCCTTACTGGATTTGGTTAGTGCTTTCAATAGCCATAGGTGCTGTAATTGGGAGGTTAGCATTATGAAATTAATTTATGTGTTTTTAATAGCAGTTTTATGTCTGAGTTTTACCTCTGCAACTAGATATGAATATTATGATGAAAGTGATGACACCCAATATCCTTTAACTGGAATTGGTGAAATAGCATCACAAACTTTCACAATAGGAACAGTAGGGGCAGATGAAGCTTTCGCTGCAACAAATATAACATTAAAATTATTTAGGGTAAGCAATCCAACAATATTAAATGTAAGTTTAAGGGGTGTAACTTTAGCAACAGGAAAACCAAACAGCACTATCTTTGCACATAACAATTCCTTTAATGTTGGTGCAATCACAGAAGATACAGATGGGGCTTGGTATAACTTAAAACTTACTAGTGTTTATGACTTACAACCATCAACACAATATGCGGTTGTAGTTTCATGTCCTGCTTGTGATGGAACAGATTATGTTCAGTGGAAACAAGATACAGCAGATGGATATGCAGGTGGACAATTTTGGTATTCCACTAATGGTGAAGTTAGTTGGACAGAGTTAAACAGAGATAATATGTTTGAAATCCATGGGGGTTTTGCAGGTGCAACAGTTAATTGGATAAATACAACTTTAAAACTACCTGCGAATAATTCAGCAACAACAAATACTTATGTAAACTTCACAGCAGAAATAATAGCACACGGAAATATAAATCTAACCAACTGGACAGTTTACTTATGGAACTCTACGAATGCTTTAATTAATAGCACACTAAGAACACTAACAGGTAATTTAAACAACACAAATCTATATGTCGGTGATTTACAGCCAGAAAGTTATCATTGGAATGCAAAAGCTTGCGCAAGAAATACAACAGGATATTCTTTATGTAATATGTCCATATATAATTATACTTTCTTAATAGACACACTAGTACAAAACAATAACATTTCAAACTTAACAACAGCAGAAACAGCACAAGAAACATTTATACAAAACATAACAACTGCTGGGAGTGAACCGACAAATGTAAGATTGTGGTATAATGGAACTTACTATACAGCAACAACGACCAATCCATCTGGAGACGACTATTTGTTTACAGCAACAATACAAATACCAACAGGAAATGGAACAAAGTATTGGAAATATAGTTATGAAGTAGATGGTATCAAGAGAAATACAACTGCAAATCCTCAATATGTGGCTAAAACAATTTTCCAGATGTGTAATTCAACTATGTTAGTCAAATATCTCAATTTAACATTCAAAGATGAAGGCACCCTTGCAGGTGTAAATGCTTCAATAACCTACTCCTCTTGGGTTTACTGGTTAGGTGATGGAAGTATAAACAAAACATATACATACACAAATAGCACAGGAGACCATAACATTCCCCTTTGTGCTGTTCCTTCTGCGAGAACCTTGAATGTAAAACCCTATGTCCAATATAAGTCAGGTGCAGAATATCCTCAAAGAATTTGGAATCCATCAACATTATCCCTAACCAACTCAACTTTAAACCAGACACTTTATCTATTATCCTCAACCTCTGGACAATATGTAACTTTTCAGGTAATAAATAGTGCAGAACAATCATTACAAGGGGTTTTAGTTACAGCAACAAGAACAATAGATGGTGTATCTACTGCAGTTGCTTCAGGAACAACAGGGGCGGACGGTAGTGTAACTTTTTGGTTAGACCCTAACTTTGTCCACTCTTTTACTTTTGTGAGGTCTGGATATACTACCTATAGCACATCATTTACACCAACTCAGACAAGTTATACAATAACAATGGGTTCAGCAGGAGCTACAACCCAGAATAATTATTACAGAGGTATATCAATTAGTATAACCCCTGAAAACACAACTATAACTAACCGAACTTCTTATGATTTTACATTTGCATTATCCTCTTCTTATTGGGAAGTAACTGAATTTGGGTTTATATTAAAGAATATAACTGGAGATGCGTTAGGAAGTGTTTCTGAAGGAACAAATGGGGGAGTAGCAACTTTAAACATCAATACAGCAAATTACACCCAGATACTAATGGATTATTACTGGGTGATAGAAGGTAATTATACTAATGGAACAAGATTATGGTATGTATCAAGCACAGGATTAAGTAAATTTAGTATTAGGAGTTTAATAGAAGATTTTAAAAATTATTTTAATGTAGGAATATTTGGATTAGATAATTTTGGACTTGCAATAATCACATTTCTATTAATATTTGTAACTACAGGAATAATGTCTTATAAATTTGGGATTACAAACCCTGCATCAATAAGTGTGTTTGTCTTTACTTTAATTTTGTTCTTTGATGTGGGACTTGGACTTCTTGATAATTTAAATCCAGTTGGAGCAATACCCCACTTCATAACAGTCCTTACGGGGATAATTATGGTTGGAGTAATGTTCAGGGAGTTCTACAGATGAAAATGTGGAACTATATTTTCCTTAGTGTATTCTTAGCATTACTATTTGAAATGGCAGGATTTCCAGCATTTAGAAACTCTCTCTCAGTAATTGGTATTAACATCTCAAGTGGAATTTCTGGAATACAATCATCAACCTTCTGGATTTATTTATTAGCAATACTTGGGGTTGGTAGTGCAGGAGCAATTATAATTGGATTATTTAGTCGCTCACAAGTAGAGAATTATGTAATAGTTCCAATAATACTTTTAGAAGCAGGAATATTTATATTTCCACTTTATGGTATAATGTCTATAGCACAATCTATAGGGGGTTGGATATTTTATATTGCACTTTTAATTATTGCACCTTTAGCAATAGGGTTTGTGGTGTCAGCATATGAACACTTCAGGGGGACAGACTAATGGCATTTATTGAACCACTAAACTTATCTGCATGGTTGATTGATGCTTTTGCAGGAAGCATGGAGATATTTATGTTTATAGCACTAGTCTCCATAGCAGGCATGGCTGCTTACTTTAGAATGTTAAGTGCAACAATGTTAATTATGTTTGGAATTTTTGGGATGATAATGGCACATTACTTTAGTGGTATTTATTTTTTTGTAGTGTTAATAGGAGGTTTAGCAACTGCATATGGTTTATCGAGAATTATTAAGAATTAAACGATATTTATAAAACCTAATACACAACAAAAAAGATGACAATAATGGAGTCAGTAAAGAAGATTCTGGGAAAGAAAGGTGAAACTAAAGAGAAGTTTAAACAAATGCAGGAAGATGACAGACTTCAGGAAATATTGGAAGAGAGAAAGAAGTCTGCTAACAGGAGAGAACTTGAAAGATATTACAAGGAGCAGGAAGAAGAAGAAATAAAATTAGCACTTGATAAAATAAGAAAACAAAAGACAAGAGAATTATGGAGTGGTAATTCTTTTCTTGGACATAAATCTACAATATTAAAAGATGAAAGACCAATATTAAAGGAAAGAAACATCTTCAAAGGTAATAAAAA
>Ga0272443_10007755_pt1 | contig 10157 bp, 7 predicted proteins | sample SSMAcet12_FD_193581 | JGI IMG/M metagenome (GOLD analysis project Ga0272443, IMG submission 193581) | Marine sediment archaeal communities from Little Sippewissett salt marsh, Falmouth, MA, United States - SSM-Acet-12 | ecosystem: Environmental > Aquatic > Marine > Wetlands > Sediment ... | reverse complement strand
GCTTTGATCTCCCGCATACATGGCTCGAACCTGGGGTACCGTGACGTGGGATTCATCAACGAAGAGCAGGAAATCTTCGGGGAAGAAGCTGTAGAGCGTGTCGGGAGGAGAACCGGGCGGGCGTCCCGACAGGGGGCGGCTGTAGTTCTCGATCCCCGGACAATAGCCGACTTCCTGAAGCATCTCGAGGTCGAAACGCGTCCGCGCACTCAACCGCTGAGCTTCCAGCAGTTTTCCCTGTTTTCGCAGCCGGTCGAGTCTTTCCGCCAGCTCCTGGTGAATGTCCTCTACGGCATGCTTGATACGTTCGTCGGGCAACACGAAGTGCTTGGCGGGGTAGATAAAGAGTTCCTCCTGTCGATTCAACACTTCCCCACTTGTGGGATTGATCAAGGAGAGTTGTTCCACCTCGTCGCCCCAGAACTCGATACGTACGCCAAACTCTTCGTAGGAGGGGAAGACTTCGACGCAATCGCCGCGAACGCGAAACTTACCGCGTTCGAACGCCACGTCGTTTCGCTCGTACTGGATGTCGACCAGGCGGGCGAGCATCCGGTCTCGATCCATCTCCTGCCCCACGCGCAGGGCGACCATCATTTCGCGATAGTCTTGCGGTGACCCCAGCCCATAAATGCAGGAGACGCTGGCAACAATGATGACGTCGCGACGACTCATTAAAGCGCTGGTGGCTGCCAGTCGCAGCCGGTCGATCTCTTCGTTGATCGACGCGTCCTTCTCGATGTAGATATCTCGTTGCGGGATGTAGGCCTCGGGCTGGTAGTAGTCGTAGTAGCTGACGAAGTAGGCGACCGCATTGTTGGGAAAGAACTCGCGGAATTCAGAGTAGAGTTGGGCCGAGAGAGTCTTGTTGTGAGAAAGAACCAGGGCAGGACGTTGCAGCCGCTGAATGATATTGGCCATTGTGAACGTCTTGCCGGACCCGGTAACGCCCATCAACGTCTGGAACTTCTTTTTCTCGGACAGACCGTCCGTCAGGGCGTCGATGGCCTGGGGCTGATCGCCAGCCGGTTCAAAGGGACTCACGAGTTGGAACACGATTGCCTCACTATCGAGTATCTGCCAGAGGGCAGCGTCAGAGCCGAAACATTCTATTGTACGCCCAACGGCAGTCGTCCGGCAAAGGGGGTCGGGGGCACCCCAAAGGCCGCTACGGACCGGCGTCCCTTTGCGAGATGTCGTCCGGCCACGACTCTGAGCTCAAAAATGGACGCATCTGAGCAAGCGTCTTTTCGCCGATCCCGTGAACGCGGGTGAGATCTTCGGGAGAGCGAAACGGGCCCTCTGCCTGACGATTCTCGACGATTCTTCGGGCGAGCGTTTCCCCGATCTCCGGCAGTTGGATCAATTCAGGCCACGACGCCTTGTTAACGTCGACCGTAAAGCGCACGGTCCGAACGTCAGCCTCGTCCCACTCGATCAGGCGGTCGGCACGGCCGTAGTGCCATCGCCAACCTAGGATCGCAAGGCCGGCCAGTGCGACCAGAGTCGCAACGACCTTCTGATCGCGCCGCCGCAGCAGGCAGAGGCGATCTGGCCGGTCTGCTTCACGCTCGGGCGGGTTCGTCACGGGACACCTTCCTTCCGTGCAGCGATCGGTTCGGTTATGCTTCAGCATAGTATATTGAGATCGACACACCCAGCAGGAGTTTCTTCCTTGGCCAAAGAATTTCACCAGGTTGAGTGGGATCACACCGTTGAGCAGGACCTTCGTGACTTGATCGGGCGGATGCTCGAGGAGGATCTGGGCACCGAGGGCGATTGCACTTCGTTGGCCTTGATTCCGGAGGACGCTCCCGGACACGCCGGAGTCGTCGTCCGCGAACCGGGCATCGTTGCGGGGCTCAAGGCCGCGGAGATCGTTTTCGCGGAAGTCGATCCGGCCTTGAAGTGGCACACGGAAGTGGAGGACGGAACTGTTGTGGAGGCGGGCTGCGTAGTAGCGCGAGTGGAGGGCCCCGCGCAGAAGCTTCTGACGGCCGAACGACCGGCGCTGAACCTCATTGGCCGGATGTCGGGGATTGCCACATTGACTCGACGCTACGTTGATGCCGTATCCGGAACGAGGGCCCGCGTCTACGATACACGAAAGACAACGCCCGGTCTGCGGCGACTGGAGAAGTACGCGGTTCGATGTGGTGGCGGCTGCAATCACCGGCAGGGCCTCTACGAGGCGATCCTGATCAAGGACAACCATCTGGCCTTGGGCGCCCAGTCGGACACGGGCCGACCTCGTTTCAGTCCCGCCGAAGCTGTCGAGGAAGCTCGCCGGTTCTTCGCTCGAAGACGTTCCCCGGAAGCCGCCGACGCGTCGATCGTGGAAATCGAAGTCGATACACTGGAACAACTCAATGCCGTTCTGCCGGTCAATCCTGACATTGTTCTTCTGGACAACATGGGGCCCGACCTGCTACGTGAGGCGATTGCCCGTCGCGATTCGGCGGCACCGGACGTGCAATTGGAGGCTTCCGGAGGCGTGAACCTCGACACAGTTCGCGCCATCGCAGAGAGTGGAGTCGACCGGATCAGCGTGGGGGCACTGACACATTCTGCCGTCGTGTTGGACGTGGCCCTCGACTGGATGAGTTGAATATCGACGCTTCACGAGACAGTATCTTGACGAGGGAGTAACTGTCATGATCCGCGCATCCCAACAGGGTTCATTCCCGTATCTCCTTGTACTGCTTTTCGCTTCAGCGGCACTGCAAGCCGGCGAGGGAGGGAAGGCTCCCTCGGGGATCGTAGTTGACGATCTCGAGGCCGCGTTCACAGGATCATGGGTTCGCAGCAGCAAGGTGCCGGCGCTGGTCGGAACGAGCTACAGCCATGACAACCACGCAGATCAGGGGCAGAAGACCGCGACGTTCGTGCCGGAGATCTCAACCGCGGGGGAGTATGAAGTCCGACTGATCTACACCTCAACATCGAATCGGGCAACGAACGTTTTGGTGACAGTCCGTTACGCGGATGGTGAGAAGCGGTTTTCTGTCAATCAAAGCGAGCCGGCTCTGGTCAAGCAAGTCCCCCGGGCCCTGGGTATCTTTCGCTTTGAGGTAGGGAAGAAGGGTTCGGTCGTGATCTCCAATGAAGGCGCGAACGGCTACGTGGTGGTCGACGCGGTGCAATTCGTTCCGGTCGAGATCGCACTCGAGGAGCGGGGAGGGAAACGCAGTGCGTGCTATCCCGAACTGCCGTCGGCGGAAGAGACTGCGAAAGCTGCCGCCCGGAGGAAGCAACTGGCGGCAGCGGTTGCCCTGTCACCATTGGCCGACCAGACGGTGCCTGACTCGGAGCCGCGTCGAACGCGGAGATCGGACGAACCGGTCTGTCTTGCGACCGACGTGTCTCCGGATGCCGTTGATGGCAAGTCGTACGACATTGTTGTCATTGGCGGCACGGCGGGTGGAGTCGCGTGCGCGGTGCGTGCAGCACGGGAAGGCTGCACGGTTCTGCTGGTTCAGCACAACGGGCATCTGGGCGGCATGATGACGAACGGGCTGATGCAATGGGACGCTCTGTATGGCGGCCCACGGGCCGCGCTTTTCACCGAACTCCTGGGGAACATCGAGAAGTACTATATTGCCACGTTCGGGCGCGATTCCAGGAATCACCAGACGATTCGTTGCACCCACGAGCACTACCCGATCAGTTGGGCCGAGCCGCACGTGGCCGAGCGCGAGTTCAATCGGTTGATTGCTGGAGAGAAGAACATCACGTTGCTGCTCAACCATTATCCGACGGCTGTGGAACGTGACGGGGCACTCCTGCGAAGCGTCACGCTTCGAGCCAGAGCCGAGGAAAATACTACGCCGTCGATTCACGTTGTCGGAGCGACCTTCGTCGACGCGACTTATGAAGGCGACTTGTTTGCCCTGTCCGACGTTCCCTATCGCGTTGGGCGCGAAGCCCGGGATGAATATGGCGAGCCCCATGCGGGCAAGGTGTTCGCAAACATTGCCAGAGGCGCCCCGCCAAGCGTGACGCAAGAGGGGCTCAACATCCGGACCTATGGCGCACACCAGGGAACCATCGACCCGGATAGTCCTTTCACGGCAGACGGTGCTGTTCAGGCCTACAACTATCGGTTTTGCGTCACGTCGGATCCGGATAATCGTATCCCCATCACCAAGCCGCCCGGCTACAACCGGGAGGAATACGTCAACTACGGCCGGAAGTACATTGCTTCGCACAACGGGCCCAACTTCAAGTCGCACGTGAACAGCCCGATTCTGCCGGGCGAGAACCACGCCTACCCGGAAGCTGACTGGCCTGCACGCGAGAAGATCATCGAGCGTCACCTTCATTTCGGTCTGGGCCTGATGTGGTTCCTCCAGAACGACGAGTCCGTTCCTCCGAAGCTACGAGAGAAGCACCGTGTGTGGGGTCTGCCGAAGGATGAATACGCGGACAACAAGAACGTGCCGTACGAGATGTACGTCCGTGAGACTCGCCGCATCGTGGGACGTCACGTGTACACGGAACACGACGGAATGTTGGCCAAGACCTACGCACGGACGCCGATTCATCCTGACAGCATCGCGATTACTGACTGGTACATGGATTCGCACTCGTGCACGACGGACAGCAGGCCGGGCTACAAGTATGACGGGAAGTTGATTCTGACCGAGGAATCGCGCCCCTCGCAGATCCCTTATCGTTCTCTGCTGCCGCAGGGTGTCGACAACTTGCTCGTTCCGGTTTGTCTTTCGGCCACGCACATCGCGTGGGGAGCGATCCGGCTGGAACCGGTCTTCATGCAGACGGGCGAGGCAGCCGGCTTCGCGGCGGCCTTGGCGAAACGCCAACAGGTTGCTCCCGCCGCGATCGATTCCGACCAGTTGGTTCAGACGCTCGTCAAGCGGCGGCAACTCGTCAGTTTCTTCAACGACCTGAAGGCAACCGATCCCGACTCGGTGATCCCAGCGGCACAATACTTTGCCACAAAAGGTTTCTTTGACGACTACAACGCGCAGTTAGAGGAACCGTTGACGGAGGCCGTGGCGAAGGTATGGGGCGAAGGGTTCGCGAAATTGAAGGGCGGCACACTCGATCCGCGTGAATTGGCGAGTCGGGTGTCTCAGGCCGAGTCAGCCCAGTCCTCGTCGACCAGTGACACACGGCGTGCCGTTTTGCTGGAAATGTGGAACGATCTCAATTAGGGCATGCGAGATCCAGCCTGTGTTGTTCCATTCAAACTTGCAGGCCTTCATCGGGCGAGGGCAGAGGAGTGGGAACGGCGATCTCGGCCCGACAGAGAAATGCAGCCAGGAGGTCGTAGCCACTTCTTGTAAGGATCGATTCCGGATGAAACTGGAGTCCCACGACCGGCAGGAGCGTATGCCGAAGTGCCATGATCGTGCCGTCGTCGGTACGTGCGGAGACCTCGAGGCAGCCAGGAAGTGAAGACTCATCGACGACAAGCGAATGATAACGGCAAGCGGTGATCGGATTCGGCAGTCCGGTGAAGATGCCGCGACCGTCATGATGGATCTTCGACGTACGCCCGTGAATTGGTTCGTGCGCTCGGGTGATTCGGGCACCGAGGGCTTCGGCAATCACCTGGTGGCCCAGGCAGATGCCGAGAATGGGTAGTGTCTGATGCATTTGCCGCACCACGTCAAGGCAACACCCGGCTTCACGAGGTGTGCACGGGCCGGGAGAGAGGACAATTGCCTCCGGCGCAAGCTCGGCAATTCCCTGCGCATCGATTTCGTCGTTACGCACGACGAGTGGTTCCCTGCCGAGCCGCTCAAAATACCGGGCCAGGTTGTAGACGAAGCTGTCGTAGTTGTCGATCAGGAGAATCAAGCCGAACCTCGCGTCCAGGCATTCCGTCATTTCGTTCCCGTCAGTCCCAACTCCTCAGCATGCGGCTTGAGGGCGTCGATCACGAACTGGATGTGCGGGTCCTGCTCAACACCGAGCCATTCGATTCCCATGCGGATGATGTCGCGATCGACCTTGGCGGCGAAGGACTTGTCTTTGAGCTTCTTCTTCACGCTTTTGGGCTTAAGGGAGACGATCCCATCGGGGCGAACAAGGCAGCAGGCGACGACGAATCCGCTCAGCTCGTCACAGGCAACGAGAGCTCGGTCGAGTGCCGATTTCGGTTCCAGGTTCCACAACGTCTGGTGAACGGAGACGGCGTAGGCCATCTCGGTTTCGCCCTGCTCTTCGAGCCAGTCGACGATTTTCCGCGGGTGTTCTTCGGGCCAGCGTTGGTAATCGGCATCGTGGAGCAGGCCGGTCAGCCCCCAGAGTTCCACATCCGCTTCGCCCGCTCCGTAGACGAGGGCGGCCGCTCGCATCGTCCATTCGACCGTTTGGGCATGTTTAAGGAGGGAAGGCTCGTCGGTCCAGGCCTCGAGTTGCTGGAGGGCGGCGTCACGGGTGAGGGTCATGGTGGGATCTCCGTCATTCAGTCTTCTGGGCATGCAGAGCCCATTGTCTTCGTTGCGGGCCTTTGTGGGAACCGACCGGTATCGCGAGATTCGGTCGTCCAAATGGACGATCTTGTGGAGTTCCTTAATCCGGACAACCGATACAACTGTTACAGCTTAACACAGGTGGTCCATTCGGGGGGATAGGACATGAGGTCGATATTGATCGTGCTGCTGCTGGCAACGCCAGCATTTTCCCAAGGGTTCTATGCGATTGGCGAGGGGCTCTGCTGGCGACCGTATAGCGGCGATTTCCAGAACTACTACAACTCGGGCCTCAAAACGGACCATGACTGGGATGCGGGTGTACGTGCGGGCGTGGGGTTCCAACACCTGTTGGGATTCGACGTTTCCTGGACCTACACCTGGTTTGACACGGATGCCGTCCGCACGCAGAACGCACCGATCAACGCGTACACTTCGTACGGTGACCTCGATTACCAGGTCCACGACTTCCAGGTGGGGCGTGTCTATTGCCTGCACCCGTGTTTCCAGCTCGAACCGTTCGCCGGATTTCGATGGGGCCAGATTGACTACTCTCGACGTGATACCGAAATTACTCCGAATTCGTTTGGAGTCATGAATGCCCACTCCTTCACGGACTCCTACGGCCTGCGATTAGGCGCTAAAGGCAAGCTCTGCCTGCTGGGGCAACTCAGTCTGTTCGGTCACGGCGCAGTAACAGGTTCCTTCGCGACTACCGAAAACCGCGGCACGGGTTGGGATGTAACAGACAACCACGAAAACCACGCTGTTGATGCCGCGGCTGGCCTTTCCTGGCAATGCGGCTTCCTTGAAGTAGCCAGCGGCTACGAGTGGAATTGGTGGGCCGACTCCATTCAGCGTTCCAGCGCGACGTCCCAACCCGACTACGCCGACCTTCTGCTGGAAGGCGCTTTCCTGCGGATGACGGGACGGTATTGACCGACGAGACGCGGGGATTGGTGAGTCTACGCCGTAAACGCGCGAAGTAACCCCTCGGCCTTGTGCCAAGTCTCTTCGTACTCGGCCTCTGGATCCGACTGCGCAACGATACCGCCGCCGACCGGGGCCTGCCACCAACCGCGACCGGCCGTGATCGTTCGAATGAGGATACTCAGGTCCATCGTCCCATCAAAGCCGAGATAACCGAGGCTGCCGCAGTAGGGCCCCCGGGCGGTCGGTTCAAGTTCGGCGATGATCTCCATGGCACGAACCTTAGGGGCACCGGTCACCGACCCGCCGGGAAATGCCGCCCGAACCAGATCAATACCGGTTTTGTCCTCTCGAAGCCGACCGCGCACGGCCGACACCAAGTGCTGAACGTACTGGTAACGTTCAAGCGAACAGAGCTCCGTGACTTGCACGGTGTCCGCCTGGCAGACGCGTGACAGGTCGTTGCGGAGCAGGTCGACAATCATTACGTTCTCGGCCCGATCCTTCTCACTGGCCTGCAAGCGGTCGGCATAATCACAGTCAGCCGGACGTTGATCGCCTCGTTGGCGAGTCCCTTTAATGGGGCGCGTCTCGACCCAGCCGTCAAGGACGTGAACGAACCTCTCCGGTGAGGCACTGACGATCTGGAAATCGCCGACGTCAAAGTAACCGGCGAAGGGAGCGGGGTTTCGCTGCCGGAGCCGGTGATAGAGAGCCACGGAATCGTCAACAGCCGGATGAAGTAGACGCTGTGACAGATTTACCTGGAAGACATCGCCCGCGTAGATGTAGTCAATAACGCGTTGCACGGCAGCGAGGTAGTCAGCTCGGGAGAAATCGCTGCTTAGCTGCGGTAGCTCGCCAACGGCAGATTGCGTGCAAAGCCGATCAGGTCTGACAAGACGCCAGCCGGGAACCGACTCTCCCATGGTTGATGAAGCGCGCCTTGCTTCTCCCCACGCCATTCTCCTAAACCATTCCAGTCGTTTTCTTGCACGGTTCGCTCGCGCATCGCGATCCTTTTCCGGCAAACCACTCGACAGAATCCACGCCTGATCGTTCTTGTGGTCGAACGCGAGGACGACATCGTAGAGGCCGAGGGCCAGTGCAGGAAAGCCAAACTCATCTGCGCGGGGGTTCGGGATTCTCTCCAGTTGGCGGCCCAGGTCGTAGGCAAAGACACCAGCCGCCCCACCTTGAAAGGGAGGCAGACCAGGCACGGTGGTCATGCGGAATCGCCGTAGCGTCGCTTCGAATGGCGAAAGCGCATCCTCGTTGGGAGAGTACTGCAGGAAACTGAAGGGATCTGCCGCCACGAAGGAGTAGCGGCCGAGCCTCTCGTGCCGCATCGCACTATCGAGAAACAGGCAATGCGGAAGGTGCGAGAGTCTCGTGAAGACGGTTCCTGCGTCTGGCGGACTTTCGAGTTCCTCGACCAGCGGCTCGACGGTTTGGACGTTCACTCGGCCGGCTCCCCGAAAGCGTCGTCGAGATCATCCTCTTCGAAGTACTCCCGCGTTTCTTCGCATTCGCCATCGCGGAGCCGAGCCAGCCGTAGGGCACGACGCTCCAGTCGCGTCAACTCGCGTTGCGTGAGCATACCCCATTCGAGTGCTTCGTCTTGGCGATAGGTCTTGCTGAGTGTCAGGGCTGTCATTGCCTTCGCCATCTCGTAGCCAAGGTAGAAGGCCTTGCTTGCATCGAGGTCCCGATCCGTACTGCCCACGATCTGGTCGAAGAGGTCGTAAGGATCGGTGCTTTCGAGATGCTTGCCGTTGCTGACAGCGTGGAGTCGATCGCCCTCTGCGTAGAGCCGCGGGGAAGGATCCTTCAGGACTTCTGCCAGGCGATCCAATTCCTCCTGCCCGAACTCCAGAACTGCCGCGTCGCGGAGCATGAGCAGGCCGGTCTCGACATCGCCAGGAGGTGCCATCGTCTTCTTGAAGTAGCAGGTCATCTGGCGGGCCAGATGGCACTCCCGCACGGCCGTGCGAGTCCAGTTCTGGCCACCACCCACGACGACCGAGCCAGTGCGAAGGTCCTGACAGAGCCCGACGAGAAGGAGATGGATCGCGGCGGAATCGACAGGAGCCGTTGCCGTGACCGCATCCAGTGACATGACGATTGGGATCTCGGGCCAATGGCGACGGAATTCGACGTGACGGGCGATGCTCTCGGCCAGCCCCATCCCGATGGGCTGAAGGCCCAGTTCGACACAATAGGGAACGCCTTGCTTGGCGAAGGATTGGACGATCCGTTCCACGTCTTGCTTGGACTTCTCACCAATCTTCACGACCACTTCGCACCCTGCCCCGACGGCAGCCTCTTGCTGCTCCGAGTCTGCAGGGAAGACCAGTTCGATCCCGTGCGGCACTGAGGTGAGCAGGTCCACCGGTGTTGCGTTCGCGACGGCAACACGTCGCGACTCCTCCCGCAATTCCTGTACGATCTCGGGGAGTTCTGGCCAAGGACGTCCCGAACCGGACAGAACTACGAAATCGGCACCATCGTCACCGAGGCTCGAGGCATGATCTAGCAGTTCGTCCACAGAGTGTTCATCCGCGTCCGCGATCGTTGCCAGAATCTCGATGTCCCATGCTCCAAGTTCGGCCGTGCCTTTCTCGCGTCCGAAGAACATCGGGAGCTCCCGGAAATCGCGTGGGCCCCGTTCGACCGGCACGTTGGCGACGTCTTCCACGGCAGACAGGTCACCCTCGCAGTGCCCTGGAACGATCACGCCCGTCACTCCTTCGGGAACGGCCAGCCTGCGTGCCAGCCACTTAG
>Ga0272443_10007754_pt1 | contig 10157 bp, 9 predicted proteins | sample SSMAcet12_FD_193581 | JGI IMG/M metagenome (GOLD analysis project Ga0272443, IMG submission 193581) | Marine sediment archaeal communities from Little Sippewissett salt marsh, Falmouth, MA, United States - SSM-Acet-12 | ecosystem: Environmental > Aquatic > Marine > Wetlands > Sediment ... | reverse complement strand
ATTTGTGTGCGTCGCTCGGTGACTGTGGTTCTTATATTAATTATGTTGGTGAAGGCTCAAATAATGCTTATGCCACAGGAGCAAGAGGCTACAAACTTGATGACGATGGGAACGAAAAAGATGAAAAAAGCAGTGGTGTTGCGTGCGGCGGGGTTAGTCTTTTTACAAAAGAAATTTTAAAAAAAGAATTTGATATTGAAAAAGATTGGGATAATTGTCCTGATCCTGATTGGACAGATTATGCAAGTAATGTTGAAGTTGACAAAGATAACGTTGGAAAAACTCCAAATTTGAGAGAGCAATTTGAATTATTAATTGGGGAGGATGCAACTGAATTTTATTTAGGTGATGGAGATATTAACCACATAAGTACAGAAGCTCAAGAAAAAATACTTAAAAAATTAGGAACAATTCCTGGGGCTGCTGGCGCTATTGCACTAGGATTAACACATTTTTTTCCTGCGGAAGCACTAAGCATGTCCGCACCATATCTTGAAGTTGAAGCGACAGGTAGTGCTTTTGGAACAGCGCTTGCAAATATTGCAGGAGCAACAGCTGCAGCAGGTGCGGGGGCATTATTAGTTTCTTGGATTACAAACATGATGGGTGTTTCAGGCCCAGCAGCAACAGCTTCAACAATTGCAGGAGGAATTGGCGGAGCAGCAGCATATTCTGCAGCAACCAGTCCTGCAACCTTTTTTACAGGATTAAGTGGAATTCTTTTATGGGGGGCGGTTGCAGTTATTGTTGTTTCAATTATTTTCGGAGGTCCTTCTTATGAAACACGATATGTTGAATTTACTTGTAATCCTTGGGATGCGCCTGCAGGTGGCGATAATTGTGAGTTGTGTAATGCAGACCCATTAAAACCGTGCAATGAATATCGTTGCCAAAGTTTAGGGGCCACATGTGAATTATTAAATGATGATACAACAAACCCTCCTTGTGTGAGTATGATTCCAGATGATAATCCTCCGACAATAAGTCCAGGAGAGCCAGCAACAGGATTTGCATTTAGGACAACTGGACTTTCAAATGGAATAGATTTAAGACTTGGCAAAAGTGGAGAGAGTGGCTGTGTTGACCAGGGCGACTGGGTTGAGTTTAGTATTGAAACAGATAAATTTGCACATTGCAAATGGAGCACAATTGTTCCTGAAAGAAATGGAAACTACGAAGATATGATTGGACAAATTGCTTCAAATGCTTGGTCAAAAGAACATAATATAAAATTCCTGGCGCCAGAAGTTGACGATGTTGACGATGATTATATTTCAGGACAAACACCTGAAAGAAAAGCAGACATTAACTTATATATTAAATGTGAAGATGGGCAAAAGCCAGCAAAATATAATTTTAATGCTTATGTTATTAATTTCTGTGTTGATGAAAAAGATACTGACCCGGTGAATTATGCTTTGACAAAATTCAATCCTTCAAACAATGGCTATGCACAAAAGGGTGCAACAGAAAAAGAAATTGTAATGTGGATAAACGAGCCTGCAGAATGTAAATATAGTTTAGAAGCAGGAAAAGAATTTGATGAAATGGAATTTGAATGGGATTGTGACACAGGTTATAATGACAGAAGCGTTTTTGGATGGAAATGTAATACGACTTTAACTGAATTGGTTGAAGGTGAAAATGAAATTTATATTAAATGTAAAGACCAACCAATTTACAAAGATACAGACGAGGAAAAAAGACAGACAAATATCGACGATTTAAAATATACTTTGAATGTTTGCGAGGACGGGCTTGAAATAAAAACTGCAGGCATTGAGTATGACGATGTTTTTTATGAATCTGGTGACAAAATAAAAGCAGGAGTTTCAACAATTAGTTTTGAGTTGCAGGTAAAAACTTCAGGTGGCTCTGAAGAAGGTGTTGCAGAGTGCAAATGGGGAACGCAAGAAGATGGAAGTAGATGGCAGATGAAAACATCTAGCACAATCCATACGCAACGCATTCCTCGAGGCGAAGGAGAATATAAATTTTATATTAAATGCTCTGACACTGCAGGCAATGTCGCAGAAGAAGTTGTATCAATTGAGATTGAACTTGACACTTCTGCGCCTGAAATTATTCGTGCGTCGCACCAAGGAAATTATTTAATGATAATTACTGATGAGGATGCAATCTGTTATTATGATAAATTTACATGCGACGAGCTCGACAACATGACCAAAGTAGATTCGAATTTTAATACTGAACATATTTTTACATGGGAAGATGATACAAAATATTTTATTAAATGCAAAGATAAATTTGGAAAAGTTCCAGATGATTGTAATGTGTTTAGAACTTCAGAGGAACAATGAAAGAAAGAAAAGGACAAACAACAATTTTTGTAATTATCGCGGTCGCAATTGTAGCGGTTGCACTTTTAATTTTTCTGTTTTATCCAAATATAAAAGGATTTTTTTCAGGAGAAAGCGAGTCTCCTTATCAGATGTTTGAATCCTGTATTATCGACGATGTTACTGAAACAATTAATTTTCTTTCCTTGCAAGGAGGTTCAATTGAGCCAGGCCATTATATTGTTTACAATGGAGAAAACATTGAGTATCTTTGTTACACTAATGAATTTTACAAGTCGTGTGTAATGCAACAGCCGATGTTAAAAAACCATGTCGAAGAAGAAATTAAATTTGAGATTAAAAATAAAGCCGATGAATGTTTTTCTAAAGTTAAAGAAAGTTATGAGAAAAAAGGTTATGGAGTAAGTTTGCGTTCTGGTGAAACAGAAGTTGAACTCTTGCCTAAAAGAATTGTAATTAGTTTTAACCACACAGTTTCTCTTGTCAAGGGCGACACAGAAACCTATAATGAATTTAAGGTTGTTTTAAATAATAATCTTTATGAATTAGTTAGTATAACAAATAGCATACTTAACTTTGAAGCGCGATATGGCGACGCTGAAACAACAACATACATGAATTATTATCATGATTTAAAAGTTGAAAAGAAAAAACAAATCGAGGGTTCAACAATTTATATTTTAAGTGATAGAAACAATGAAAATAAATTTCAGTTTGCGTCGAGGAGCATGCCTTGGCCAACAGGATATAGTTAAATGATAAACACCAAATTTTATGGCACAGAAGTACCCGATAAACAACAAGAGTTTGAGGATAATTTAAGAAAAATGTGGGGTAATTACCCAGAAGATATTAAATACTTCCCTCTCAATGGAGAAGACCAAAGGGAGCTTTATCATGTCATCAATACCACTGTTTGGGTTTTTTGGCCTGAGCGCTATGAAAGAAAAATTGTTAGAATTACTGGAAGAGAAGGAGAATTTGAACCTGCAAAATCAAAAATGGAAGAGATTACTGGAATAAAACTTATAGAGATAAAACGATGAATAAAATAATTTTAGTTTTGGTTTTAGGAATTTTTTTAGCTGGGCTTGCAAGTGCAGTTGGAGAAATAAGTTATTGTTGTGAGAAAACTGTTGGCGGGGCCTGGTGTCAGAATTCTCCTGAAGAAGATTGTAACCAGAACTTTCAGGCAGTTCCGACATCGTGCGAAGCGACTTCTTTTTGTAAGCTTGGTTGTTGTTATGATAGTCAAGAAGGAACCTGCATGGAAAATACTCCTCAAGTTGTTTGCAATGATGCTGGTGGAGTTTGGGGAGAAGGTGCAGAATGTGAAATTGCACAATGTGAGTTAGGTTGCTGTTTAATTGGAGAACAAGCAGCGTTCGTGACGCAGACAAGATGCAAAAGGCTTTCAGCACTTTATTCTCTTGAAACAAATTTCAGAAACGACATTTCAAATGAAATCGAATGCATTGCAAGCGCAACTTCAGACGCAATGGGTGCTTGTGTTTTTACTTTAGAATATGAAAAGACTTGTAAAATGCTTTCACAAAAAGAGTGCAAAAAATTGGAATCAAATTCAGGATATGAAGATGTTGAATTTCGCCAAGATTATTTGTGCTCTGCCGAAGAACTTGGAACAAACTGCGGGCCGAGTCAAGAAACAACTTGTGTTGAGGGAGAAGATGAAATTTATTTTGTTGACACGTGCGGAAATCTTGCAAATATTTACGACTCAAGTAAAATAAAAAATAAAGAATATTGGACAAAAATTTATTTGAAGAGTGAAAGTTGCAATCCTTTGTTAAACAATGCAAATTCTGCGAGTTGTGGCAACTGCGATTATTATCTTGGAAGCACTTGTAAAACTTATGAACGAGGCGAAGATAAAAATAGACCAAATTATGGAGATAATATTTGCAGAGATTTAAGTTGTGAATATGATGGAGAAAAATATGAACACGGCGAAAGTTGGTGTGAAACAAATACAGAAAAATTAAACACACCGGGAAGTGAATATTATAGAATGATTTGTTATAATGGGGAAGTTACAATTGAACCTTGTGCATCATTTCGTGCAGAAGTTTGCATTGAATCCTCAATTGGAGATTTTTCTGCTGCAGCGTGTCGGGCAAATAGATGGCAAGATTGTCTTTCTCAAGATGAAAAAGATGATTGTGAAAATGAAGACAAAAGAGATTGTGAATGGATTTTAAGTGGAGAGGTTGACGGCGACGGAGAAAATTTTTATATTTGCTCTCCAAAATATGCTCCGGGTTTTGATTTTTGGGTTGGCGACGGTGAAGCAGAAGAAATTTGTTCGCTTGCAAGCACACAATGCACAGCAAAATTTGAACAAGGAATTATTTCAAGTATTGGAAAAGATTCATGGAAATGCGTCGAGAACTGTCATTGCTGTGTAAATGGCGAAGACGAAGACGGAAACAAATATTCTGGATGCACGGGACAAAATTATGAAAAGTACAAAGACGAGTTTTGTGAATCCTTGGGAGATTGTGGAAGAAAATTAAATTATCTTGGAAAAAAAGGATATGACTTTGATGATAATTTCCTACTCTGCGACGGAGATGATTGTTATTGGACACTATAAAATGAAAAAAAGTTTAAGTTTAATTGAGATTGGAATTTTGGTTTTAGGAATAATCGCGATTAGCTATGCGCTCGGAAGCAGTGTTGGAGAAGTTAGTGCTGGTACTTCTGCATCTGAAGAAAAAGAAAAACAACCGCCTGCTGCAGCAGTTGGATTGGTTGCGAATCAAGTTTTAAAAATATTTTCAAGCAAAGGTGACCCTTATAAATACAGAATTGTTGATGGAATTTGGGAAACGAGCGGAGGACCAAACAATATTGGGTGGACTCAAGTTAACAAAGAAGCTAGTGAAATTTTGTGGGAAAAATATGGAGAAAGAACAGGAATTCCTGAGGCAATTTTTGAAGATGATGAAGTAGATATTCCTATAGACGAAGAAACTAAAACCGCAGGAGAAGGAAAAATTATAACTAATTCTAAATTCGGTTTAGGAACAATTGTAAAAAACGCTGCGTTTGCTTTGGGGGTTTATGGTGCTGTGAAAATGGTGGGTTCATTTTTAGATCTTGAAGGAAAACAACTTGATGTGGTAAGTGCTGCTGTTGCATCAGGATTTTTTTTAGGAAAAACAAGTTATAATTTATTTAGTGAAAAAGGAAATTTAGGTTTAGGTAAAGTTGGAGATTTTCTTGGAACAAAGTGGGGAGGATTTGCTATTGGTGCAGGTGTTGCTGTTGCAGTGATTCTTTTAACTTACAAAGACTCAAAAGAAATTAAAACCCAATATAATTGCGAGCCGTGGGATGCTCCGACTGGGGGAAAAGAGTGTGAAAAATGCAATGAAGGGGATTTGCCTTGCACAGAATATCAGTGTCGAAGTTTAGGTCAAGCTTGCGAATTAATTAATAAAGGGACAGGAGAAGAAAAATGTGTGTGGGTAAATGAAAGAGATGTTGAACCCCCAGTAATTAATGCTTGGGAAGATGCTTTACTTAATGAAGATTGGACATATAGTCCTGATGACGCTGTTTCGCCCCCAGAAAGAGGTGTTTACATCGAGTATAATGGTGGCTGCATTCCTGCATTCACACCTTTTAATTTTGGAATAATCTCAGACGAACCTTCAAAATGTAAAATTGACACAACACGAAAAGAAACTTTTGAAGAAATGAATTTATATTTTGGGGGAAGCTCGACACTAAAATACAACCACACACAAACAATGAGTTTCCCAGGCCCAGATTCCTTAGAATCTGAAAATATAACTTTACAAAACAACGGAAACTTTGAATTGTATGTCAGATGTCAAGATGCAAATGGAAATCCAAGTGGGGAAAGTCCTTCTTCAAGTTTTGTTTTCAAATACTGCGTCGACGAAGGCCCAGACACAACACCTCCATTAATTGTAGACACAAGTTTTGAAACAGGAAATCCAATTGCATACGACCAAAGTGAATTAAATTTAGAAATTTATTTAAACGAGCCTGCAGAATGCAAGTGGAGTCACGACAAAGACATGAGCTTTGGAGAAATGAATGAAAAATTTGTCTGCTCTTCAAGTATTTTTGAAATGAATGCACAGATGCTCTACAAATGTTCTACAACTTTAACAGGTTTGGAAGATGAGCAAGAAAACAAATTCTTTTTTAGATGTAAAGATAAACCTCTTGCAATAAGCGACAGAAATGAAAATTCAGAAGGATATGAATTTATTGTAATTGGAACACAACCAATGGTTATTAACAGCGCAGAACCAAATGAAACAACAGTTAAAGGAGGAGGAGACACAATTAAAGTAACTTTAGAAATTGAAACTTCTGCAGGATATAATGAAGGAAATTCGACTTGTTATTATAGTGAATCTTGTTATAAAGAAAAAGGCAGCAAAACAGACTACACGGCATTTTATTATAAAGAAGGAATAAGTTCATACTACCACGAGCAAGACTTGTGGATTGCAGAAGGAAACTATGAATGTTTAATAAAGTGTGTTGATCTTGGAGGAAACAGCGACGAGGTTGAAATAATTTACGATGTTGAAACTGACACGCTCGCGCCAGAAATTACTAGAATTTATCATGAAGACAATAATTTAAAGATAGTTACAAACGAAGAAGCAGAATGTGTTTATAGCACAGATGATTGTAATTTCTTGTTTGAAGACGGATATGAATTTAAGAGTTTAGATGATAAAACGCATTTTGTTTTATGGAATTCAGAAAAAAAATATTATATTAAATGCAAGGATGAATATTCAAATCAACCTTATCCTGATTCGTGTAGCATTATTGTAAGGCCTTCTATAGAATATTAAGAAAATTTATAAGTTGAAAAATACTTGTTCTTTGATGAAAAGAGGATGTAAGGCAGGACAAATGAAAATGTCTTTTGGAATGATTTTTTCAATTATTTTAATTATTATTTTTCTTGTATTTGCATTTTATGGAATTAAATTTTTTATTGACATGCAAGAAAAAGCAAAGATCGGAACATTTGTAGAAAACTTTCAAAAAAAGATTAATGGATTGTGGGAAGGTCCAGAAGGCTCAACAGAATTTACTGCAAGTTTGCCAAAAAAAATTGAAAGAGTTTGTTTAAAAAATTGGGAATATGAAAACCTTGTTTTTATTCCAAGCAGTGCAGTTGAATTAGGACCATTTAACATTAAGCATATTGATATTGAAAAAACAACAAGCGGGAATAATGGGGGAAGAAATAATGAACTTTGTTTTGAAAATTCTGGTGATGAAATTTCAATGATTTTAAAAAAGAATTATGGAGAAACACTTGTTACAATCTCTAAAGTTTAAATGAAAAATAAAAAAGGTTTTTTGAATATGTCTTTTAGTTGGATTTTTGCGCTGATAGTTGGTGCGATGATTCTTATTCTGGCAATTTATTTTTCGGTGAAATTAATTGATTTGGGCGGGACAGAAAAAGGCGCTAAAGTCAGTAAAGATATTGGGATTTTATTAAATCCTATGGAAACGGGATTTGAAGAAGCAAAAACAACTCTTTTAGATGTTGAAATTGAAAGTGAAATTACAAATATTTGCGAAGACACAGGAATTTTTGGAAATCAGATTTTGACCACTTCGCAAGAAATTTTTGGAGAACAAAAAGGCGGGGATGTTGAGGTTTATTTTAAAAATAAATATATTTTTTCTGAAAAAATTTTAAAAGGAAAAAGATTTTATATTTTTTCAAAAAAATTTGAATTTCCATTTAAAATTACAGATTTAATTTTCATAATTCCTGAGGACGAAATTTATTGTTTTGTTGGTGCACCGCAGGAGATAATAAATTATACAAAAGAAGATTTAAAATTGGAAAATATTGTGAATGTTTCTGGAGTTCAAAGCTGTCCTGAAAAAAGCGTAAGTGTTTGTTTTGGTGGAGGCAATTGTAAAATAAAAGTTGATTTATCTGGGAAGCATACTACAAAAGAAAATAAAAAAGTTTATTTTGAAGGTGATGCTTTAATGTATGCGAGCATTTTTTCTGATCCTGAAATTTATGAATGCCAACTCAAAAGAGTTATGAAAAGGGTTGCAAATCTGGCGAAATTATACTCTGAAAAAAAAGAATTTATATTAAACAAAAATTGTCGGTCGATTGCAAATGTCGAGGAGCTTTTTGCACGGGCAAAATCTTTTGAAAGTTCAGAGAATCTTAGGACAATTAATTTGGTGAAAGAAGATTTAGAAGAAAAAAATAAATACGCACAATGCAAATTATGGTAAAGGCACAAATGAAAATTCAGCAAACAGCATTTATGTTAATTGCTCTTACCTTGTTTTTTATTTTAGTGGCTTTGTTTTTTATTGGATTTAAAATATCTGGGCTCAAAGAAGATGTGGAGGCACTCGAAGAAAAACAGGCCAAGTTACTTGTTTCAAAAATTGCAGCCTCGCCTGAATTTACTTGCGGGGAATCTTATGGAATAAGAAATGAAAATTGTGTGGATGCAGACAAGGTTTTAATGCTAATTCAAGAAAAAGAAAAGTATAAAAAATTTTGGGGGGTTGATGATATAAAAATAAGAAAAATTTATCCTAAACTTCCAGAAGATGTTGTTTGCACTATGGCAAATTATCCAAATTGTAATTTAATTAATATTCTTGAAGAAGAGGTTGTTGGAACTTATGTTTCAAATTTTATTACGCTGTGTAGAAAAGAAGTTGAAGGCAATAAATTTTATGATAAATGTGAACTTGCAATTTTAATGGCAAGTTATGGGAAAGAATGAGAAAAAAAGCGCAAGAAGAAATGGTTGGTTTTGGAATGATAATTGCTATAGTTATGATTATTATGGTTATTTTTTTATGGTTTTACTTGAATAAATCAAATAATGAAGAAATTATAGATTATGGGGCAAAGAGTTTTGTAGATAGTTTTTTAGATTATACTTCTTCATGTAAAGAATATGGGCGAGACTATTTGGTAGTAAAAGAATTAATTTATTGGTGTTACAGCGGATCTTCTTGTGAAGAAGGTGATGCCTGCGAAATATTGCAAGAAACCATGGACGGAATTTTGGGGCAATCATGGAAAGTTGGGGAAGAAGAAAAAATCAAAGGATATTCTTTAAATATTACTTCAGAGAATGGAGACTTTATTTATTCTAAACAAGAAGGAAATTTAATAAGTGCAAATTCAAAAGGATATTATTGGGAATATCCTAAAAAAAGAATTATGATGCAAGTGGATTTTTCAATTTATTATTAAATTTTAATGTGTATTGTGATTGAATCCACAATAATTTCTGGTCTGTGGCGAATTCTTTTTTTTGTTTTTTCTTCAATAAAATCAATGAATCCAAATCTTTCAAGAACCTTTAAATCATCATTTACTGATTTAAAATTCCTGCCAAGTTTTTTTGCTAAATCATATCTTGAAGCGGGTTTTTGTGTTTTTATTACATCCAAAATCCTGGCTTTTTCATTGCTAAGAAGATTTCTAAAAGCAGAAATTCCTTCAAAATCAAAATCTTGTTTGGAAACTCCTGATTTTTTAAAAATAGAAAAAGCACCTTTAGATTCTTTTATTGTTATTTCTCTTGTTTTTGTTTTCGGCATTTAATTATCTCTCCTAAAAGATATGAGGCATATTTCAATACATATGTTCAATATATACTTTAGAGTTATGTATTTTATTAATTTATATGTTATATTAAATGTAATACATATTAATAAATCTTTTGATTTGGACATAATAAATAATGTAATTATAGCAAAGTGATACCATAAACCTTATAAATAAAACCTCTAATAAAAGAAGTT
>Ga0272443_10007753_pt1 | contig 10158 bp, 6 predicted proteins | sample SSMAcet12_FD_193581 | JGI IMG/M metagenome (GOLD analysis project Ga0272443, IMG submission 193581) | Marine sediment archaeal communities from Little Sippewissett salt marsh, Falmouth, MA, United States - SSM-Acet-12 | ecosystem: Environmental > Aquatic > Marine > Wetlands > Sediment ... | reverse complement strand
TAAGGGAGGGTCGGGGAGGGATCAATTCTGGGGTTTTGCAATGGTCTTAACATGTATACTATATCAATGAAAAAAACTCCAAACTTCAAAAACTACAGATCTAATATTTTTATTCAATAATTCCTATCTTCCAACCAAAACCAAAGCTGATTTGATGCTCGTAATAAAATGGTATTTCATTTGAAAATCTGTAAAAAGATGGTCTATACAGTAGCCCAATGAAAAAATTTTCTGTTATTTGGTAATATACAGGGAAAGCAAAACCAAGAGCATAAGTTGCCGTAAATTTTGGTTCTCTGATAGAATTTTGTTCTCCATATTCGTCATCATAAGTAGGATGTATTGAAAGATTCCATATATTTCTTGATAAAGATAAACCATAACCCAACATAAAGTGTTTTAAAGCATGGTTATTTGTTAAGGTAAAATATAAAGATGCCATAGTTTCGTTTTCACCAATTGGGTCAATGGGTGCTGGGGCAGGCAATAAAAAATCAGTTACTGCACTAAAATATAAACCAAGAAACTGTTGATCGCTATGATAATAATCCAATCCTGCTGAGATGCCCATAAATCCAGTATTTGATTTTGTGTCTGTTTCTCCAATGGGCTTGAACAAAAATGAATTAATATAGGGAAATGATAAATGGAGATAAAGATTGCCCTTTTTGCTCCATGGATTATATGTCTGAAAATAATCGTTTGTATCGCTGGTATTAATGTAGATTGCTCCCGGATAAGTATAACTTATATCACTATTGCTCTCGAAAAGCATGCCAATACCATAATTTGTAACAATATTGAGATAATATGCAGCAGAATACCTTGATGGGATTGTAACAGTTTTTGTTAAGCTGTCGGTACTGATAATAAGTTTGAGATCTTTTTTCTGTCGCTTGGGATAAATATTTGCATCATTTGAACTTGTTGGTATCTTTTCTCCATTTTGTTCTACAGTAGCAGGGCTGTCAGTATAGATTGATATTTCATTTGTGGAGTTATTCAGTATTGTAGCACATGAGCTTAAGATCATGGCTATCAATAGCAATGAAATTGTTTTTAACATTTTGTTTCCTTTTATATATATGTTGCTTTTTTAGTATTCAATGCTTATTAGACTATATGCTGATATTCTTTAACATAATACTACCTGATAGATAACAGCGTGTGCCGCCAGCCGCACCGATGTTTTGCTTGTATCTTTCGATTTATAAATGAACTCGTAACCCACCAAATAGTTGATGTCATAAATCAGCTTTGCAGGTTCCTGTTCCTGAGCAAAAGCGATAGTGGTGAGCAGGAGTATGAGGAGGTTTTTCATCACTCTTTCCAATCTTAATAAATCAGTTCTCTGGTTTCATTTATTGCATCAACAAGCCAGCGGCTATAATAGAACATATTATATATTCTCATTCCAATATTTGTTCTGAAATCAGTGAAGGTTTTAAAACCATATTCATGTGTTGAGCTGGTATAGTCAGCAAAAATAGTAATTCCTACTTGATCTTCATCATAATTTAAGGGTGCCCCAAAATTTAAAGATGTCCTAAAAGTTAACTCTCTGTTTAAAATATAAGAATTATTTGAAATAAATGGTTTCACATCATATCTAACATCCAATAAAAGCATATCATATATGATAATGCCTGCCATTGTATTTAATTGCAAATCCAGTCCTAAAGATGTTCTATCGGATATGTCGCCAAATCTACTGAAATTATCTCCCAGTTTAAGAAATGATAGACCAACTTCTGGAGATATTTTCATTTGAAAATCAATGATCCTTCTTCCTAAATGTCCAGTAACACACCCTCCCCAATCTCTTCTGTCATAGACGAAATCAAATAGTGCTGAAAACATATTTGCTTTTGTTTCATAAACACCAAGACTTTCAAAATTCAATAGCCTGTATCCTATCTGATAAAAGCAATAACTAATGGTTGTTAAACCACTTTGTTGAGCAGATTCAATATGTTTCTGGAGAATTGTTTCAATACTTAATGACCTCGTTTCATAGAATTTAACATCAAAAATGTAATCAAGTTTCCCATTTTTATCAATGAGGATTCCAGGAGATAAATTGAATATTTGTTCATCAAGATAGTGCATAGCTGGATTTTCTGAATTAAAGCCTATATCAAATGATATCTTTTGCTTTTTTGATGATCTATAATTATTGTATTTCAAACCATAACTAAATAATAAAGGTTTTCATCTGCAAGAATGTAGGGAGTATTAAACACAAATAATAAAGATAACGTGATTATTAGAATTCTATGCTGCCAATTATTGCCTTTTCTTCTCACTCTTCCCCCTCCACTACCTTGATCTCTTCCTATGTCAGTTCATATAGCTGATAGACGAGCTGGTCTATCTGCTTGTCGGTGATGGCTATTTGTTTCTGGAGCATTTTCTTCTCCTGAGTGCTTATGCTGTCGGTGTGGACATTTACAACTAATTTTTTATATTTTTTCAACATATGGCTTCATTGCTTTTTCAAATTTAACCATTGTATTTACCATTTCTTCAAAAATATAATCCCATTCATTCTCATTAGTTCTATATCCTCCTATTTTCAAAACTTTAGATATTCGACATGCTCTTTTTCCAAATAGTGATTCCCATATTAGAGAATCCCCAAATTGTTCCTCAATAATGATCTTGTTTTCATTTAGATAATTAAAGATTTTTAGATTCATTTCTTCAGAATCTTTCCCTTTATCTATGTAAAGTTCAATCTGTGCTTCATCTTTTCTAATAACATAATTATATGCTAAGCCTGCTTTCCCTGCTCCTGTACCTATCCAATGATGGTGTGTTGGAGATATATTACTATGTAGGTTTGTTTTTGTTTGAGACTTCTCTAAGACCCCTGTCCAGAATTTTTTTCTTAATATTTCTCTTTCGGCTATATCCTTTTTTGCTATTCCTATTTCTTTGGCTTCTGGAGTTGGTTCAACTATCAAAGTAAAAAGTGGTGCCGGATTTGAGTCATCTATTTTGATTGCTTCTAACTTAATTAAATAAAAATTAGCAGATGTTGATTCATTTAGCCATACTAACGTATTAATGTGTTCCTGTCTTGGTTCAGCAACTATCCATATTGCAGTTTTAGCATCATAAGCTGTAAGATATGTAAGTAATTTCCCAAGATGAGCATGATCGCTCTTTTCAAGCTGGTTTTCAATAACAACCATATTGCCATTGTTATCTTCTGCAATTAGATCAACAAAAAAATCTCCTGCTGCCTGTTCGCTTTCTGGATTATTTAGTTCTATTTGAATTGTATCAGCAAGAATTTCTAAGTTATCTTTTAACCATTTTGTGAAATCAAGTGCTTCATGTTTCCATATTTCTCTTAAATCGATTTTCTTGATCTTTGTAACTATCATTACAACCCCATTTATTTTTTATTTACTATCAACTTCACTCAATAATATTCATGCCAAACATCTATGGTAATAAATACATTTTATTATGCTTTTATCAATTGGTCAATATCTTTGAAATATTTTTTTATCTACATTATTATCAATTAATAACCTTGTGAATGATGTTATTTCACTCTTTTCAAATCGTATGTTAGTCTTTTGGAATAATAATATAAAATTATTTATAAAATACTCAATAAATATTAGTCTCTCTGTTCTCCACTTTACAGTTGAAATAAATTTGAGTAGATTATTGAAGGCAGTAATAAGTTCATTCTGCGTATCTGCTGATATCTTTATCTCTTCTAAGTCTATCCTATCAAACATATCAGCCAAACTATCTTTGTAAAAATACCGAATTGCTAAATGAAGTGTATAATAATTAATTTCTTTTAATTCTAAACTATATTCATTACCTTTCTCAAGCAAATACAAATCTATTTGATGTCTGACAAAATATGCTTCACAGAATAAACGGAAGAAATCCGTATTGTCTTTCGTATAGTCATAAATGATATTATTTGACTGTATAAATTCTATTATAATTATTAGATAGAATTCCGCAATGCTTGTTACTTTTGGATTTCTCATAGTCATTTTATCTTTCAGAATATTTCTTCTATCTTGATGAATATTTTCCAATAAAATCCTCAAACTAAATATATAGTCGTGCATAACTTTATTTGAGTATATATTATTGATAGTAAGAAAATATTTTAACTGTTCATAGCTATTGTTATCTTCAAAAAAGTCAATATATTTTTCATTAATGTCTAAATTAAATATGTTCTCTTTATTATCTATTGCTGAGAGTCTTTTGTTTTTATGATTATATGGATGAAGTGCATTCGTCCACATATGACCAAATATTCTTTTCTGATTATATATTGCAAGACAATATGAAGTAAAATCTTTATTATTAGAAGCTATACTTTCTGCTTCGTGTGCTAAATTAAATGCTTCGTCAGCTTTACCAATATCTAAAGATATCCTTGATCTCCTTATTAGACTATCATAAGAATTATCATTCATTTTATCAAGCAAGTTCTCAGCTTCTATAAAATTGAAGTCTGCAACAACTTCATCTATCTTAGTGTCGTATTTTTCTTCATATTTTGAAATATCTATTCTATAATTATTATCATTAGCTAAAATTGATAGAATCCCTGAATTAGCTAAAAACTTGAATATACTTCTTAATTCTTTTCCAAGTTGTGAAACTAAAGATTTTCGAGATTTATTATTACCAATTGCTGTACATAATTCCTTATCTGTAATAATCAGCTCATTATATCTTAAATAACAATACTTGTTTGTTGGATCAATAATATTCATCATGTGTTCAGGTGTTAGTTTTTTAAGTTTATAAAAAAGCGAAATCCTTTCAAATTTTACTTTTATTATATCTTCATAAGTTGTATTTGAATTATCATCTTTTGAATCTTGATTATTTGTTTCTGCGAGATTTGGGGCATTAAAAATTTTATTGGATAAATTCTTGAACTTTCTATTATTACCATTATAATCATTACTTTGTGCAATTATCTCTGGCATAATATCTTTATCTTTTGTCCCATTTTTACATAAATTTATTGCAATATCATATTCGTTTCTATCGGGGAAGTACGTCATGAATTTTGACAGAAATTTGTTTTCATCAAATCTAAGTTCACAGATAACATATCCATTGAAATATTTTGGTTTTTCGTATATACAAGTATTTTGGAGATTAATAGTATATGGGAGATAAATATCATCGATAATTGTTAGGTTTGGTTTGTGAGTATGTCCATTAATTATCATATGAAATTTTTTAGTTAGTAGATCTTCGATTGTATTTTTTTCAATGTCATGTAACCAATCTAATGGATGGTGCATTTGGCAAATATTATAATCAAATTTGTCCAAATGTTTTAACATATCTTCAATTTGGTGTTCTCCTACAAATAGTTTTCTCCTTTCACTTTCACTTTTATTAGCTAACCAACTTGTATTAATACATGCAATACTTAAATTTATATCTTTTTCCTTAAATTGATATAAGCTATATAATTTATTCTTTATTATGTGTTCCCCACCATACCTCTTGTTGAAGTCATTGAAATTCTGAAGACATTTTAATATAGTTGCGCTTAAAAAGTTGCCCTTAAAGAACTCCTTTATTAACTCTGGTTTTTTTTTATTTTTTCTCTAAGTTGCATTCTTGGATTAAGCTCTGGATTTTCTGGAAAATCATCCAAACCTAAATCAATATCATGGTTGCCGGGAGTAATAAAGATTTTAGAATTATCTATTCCTGAAATTTTAACTAAGTTATCGAATAATTCAGATTTAATTTCTTCATATTGTTCTTTTTTTCCAGAAAAAACAATATCTCCAGAGAATAGAATAAAGTCAATACCTCGTGATTCAGATATTGTCTTTGTAATACTTTCTAAAAAATAATTTATGGCATCTTTGTTTTTATCATCATGTACTGATTTAAAGTGCAAATCTGATATGACTAAAAATCTAATATTTCTCATATTCTTGATATTTCCATTATTTTGAAAACTATTCTTCTCACTCCACCCCCTCCACAACCTTTATCTCCTCCTCTGTCAATCCATATAGCTCATATACCATCTGGTCTATTTCTTTATCGGTGGTATCTATGATCTGCTTTATTGCCAGAGCTTGCTCTTTGTAGTCTGTGAAATATCCTTCCAGTTCCTTGCGTTTTGCGGGGGAGATTGATTTCTTGTCTTTCGATGCCTTCTTTTTGATTTCAGACAGGAAGTCATTGAAGCTGAGATCATGGAAGTCCTTTAGTTTGTTGGATAGCTTTTCAATATCATATTCCGATTTGAACCACTCTATAAACTCATCCTTCTTCTCGTGTAGCTCTTTGTTCTTGTCGAGCATGATGTCTGCTTTTTCGATGAAAGGGAGTTGCTGGTTAGGTGTGATATTTTTTATCGGCAATGATTTAATTAGACTTGATGTAAAACTTGGATAGCTTGTGTTCTTCCTCTTTGGTGAAACAGTGTTTACGTAATAATTTAAAAGTTTTGAATTTAAAAGGCATAAAAGATATAACAAATTGTAATCTTCTCTTTTCTGAATTATGACAGAAGCAATATTCTTAACTACAGCAATGTCGTCATAATAAGTAGCAAATATTCTTGGATTTACAATTTCTCTGATTATAACCTTTGGGTTTATAAAATATTTTGATTCCCGTGGTTCAGCAAGCCACTCCCCATAATTAATATAAATATTATTATCGTGATAAAAGTATCTTTCTATCCCATGATCAATTAGCTTAAGATAATTTTTATTCATTGCTATTTTAGATACAAAAACATCGTTTTCTTTTTCATCATTCGTTTGTTTTGGTTTGCCTTTTCCTTTTTGATATATTTTAACCCCCATTACTTGTTCATATACTTCAATAAGTTTACTACATCCTTCTCTTCGTATTATTTCTTTTATTTTAGTGAAGGAATAATTGCTATTTAGAGGAATTATTGAAAAAGTATTTGAGCTAAGTAGAATTTTGCTTTTGTTTACTTGATCCTTATTATTAGATATATCTATACTTGCAATTTCAGTTTGTAGAGAAGTTTCATTTCTATTAATAATAATTGCAGTAGGTAGATTGACTTCAGGAAATACATTATCTCCTAATTTGACAATAATGATTTTTGAAGAATTTTTGTATATATATTTTCTCAAATCTAAAAAATATTCTTTTTCGAGAAATGAATCATTAGTAATAAAAGACATACAAGAAAAATTCTTTAGCAGTGTTATGGCTTTATTTATGAAATATTTATAAGAGTCAATATTTCCATAACTCGTTTCAGGAAATCTCTTCTTAAGCCAGTCCTTATGATCTAATTTGGCACCATAAGGCGGATTCCCAATAATCACATCAAAACCATGTTTTTCATATCCTTTGATATCGGGCTTATATGAATAGGACGGGGATTTGACAAACATAGATTTTGGTTTATTCTCCGGGTATTCATAAGAAGGTTCCTGAAGTCTTCTCTCTCTAATCTCTTGGATATCGGGATGTTCTCTTCGTATCAAATAGGTTTGTTGATTCTTTTTCTTTTCTCTTTCTTTTGCTTCAGCATCATAATCTCTATATCCTGGAAATACTTCTGGAAATTCACTGAACCAATTAAACGCCTTATCACCAGCCACTTCTGGATCATCTATCAGAGAGTTGCCGCACTTGATCTTGTCATTCAGATTAGAGAGCTTTCTGCCACGTTTTGCAGTTCTCAGCCATAACGATAACTTTGCGATTTCAACGGCTTCCTCATTGATATCCACGCCATATAGATTATTCTCCAGAATTGAAGTTTCAATATCATAGCCGCCAAACCTTTCGTCCTGACGTTCCAGTATCTTGCGGTTGTGGTCTATCCATTCGTGTTCTTCTATCAGAAATGTCAGTGCCTGGTTTAAAAATGCTCCACTCCCGCAGGCAGGATCGCAAATCTTTAACGATAATATATACTCACGGTATGCTATCAGCTTATCGTACATGGCTTGTGTCTTAGCGGTAAAGCCCTTTTCTTTGCGGTATCTGAAGGATTCATCAAGCTCCATCTCATTAATGCCCAGCTCCGTTTTCTTTTCCTCGCAGAGCTTACCCAATGTACTATCAACTATGTATTTGGTTATGAATTTTGGTGTGTAAAAAACTCCGTCTTTCTTTCGCTTGCTCGTCTTGGTATCAAACTTTTCACCTTTGATTTCCGCTTGTAGAGCTTCTATTTCATTCAAGCTATGCTCAAAGATATGACCGAGAATATTAACATCTACTTCCGTATCAAAATCATATCTGGAGAGCTTAACAGTATCATGGATCAATAAATCATCATTTATTTTCAGATTTGGATTGTCGAGAATTTCATCGGGCTTGAAAAGTTCGCCATTGTAAGCAGGCATAGTAAAAGCATCTCTTACAGTACCTTCATCAATATATTTGAAATACTTAACAAAGATACTAAAGATTGTTTGATATGCGTCAAGTGTCTTTAGCTGGTTGTATTCTTCAATAATCTTTGATATTGTGTTTGGAGGTATTAATCCCTTGTCCTCAGCAAAGAATATAAACAAGAGCCGATCCAATAGCTTTTGCGATTTCTTGAGCAGGGTTAATTTATCATACTCAGGATTCAGTTTAACAAGGTTATCGAATAGCTTTCTCTTGAACTGGGAATAATCTCTGTAAAGCACTTTTGTTATATCTTCTTCTTTCAGCTTCGATTCAGTCTTCATCTTTGCGGGGACATCGTCAAAGATACTATCCTTATTCAGCAGAAGATAAAAGAACTTGAACTCGTCAAAACTCATATCGAAAAGATTGAACTCGTCGTGATCCGTAGCATCATCAACATAGAACCAAAGAAATTCATAGTTTGACGTTATCACATATCGGCAACTGGACTGATTGTTCTTGTAGTAAAATGCCTGCTGCTTTACGTCATCAAGATTTTTGGTTTTCGTTGATTTCAATTCGATAACGGCTATTGCTTTTTTGTCCCTGAGGATCGCACCATCGGCTTTCTTAGCATCAGTTTCATTTTTGAACTCTGATGTCAGGTTATAATCTGGCTCAGGATTGATAGTATAGCCCAGCACATCAACGAATATCTCTCGCAGGAAACCTTCCTGATACTGTTCTTCTTTGCTCAGACGAATATTATCGAGTTTCTCCTGATTGCTATAAATAGTTTTAAACTTTTCATAAGCACTATCAACGGAGTTTTGATCTAACCCACGTAGAAACTTACTAACAACAGATTTTTGGAATAATGCCATAATAAACTTAATAGATGATAAAACAAGAAATATAAAAAAAATAACTTGAATAAAAAAGATGTAAAAATATTATTTTCAAAGTAAGAAACTGATAGAAGCTACATATTAAATTCTAATAAGATACATAATGGACTTTATAATAAATATCATTATGCTTTCATATTGGATATAAATACTATGAATTAAAACATTAGAGATTATTATACATCTGTCTTTAACATATAGAAGGCACCTCTATCTAAATTTTCTGGTTTTATTCTTCCTGAAGATTCAAGAACATCTAAATATTTATTAACTTCGTTTTTATGCAAGCCAGTAAGATGCTCTAAGTCTTCGAGAGTGCAGGGGCGACGCGATATAGTTTCCAGTATTGCTTCTTCCTTGTTAGAATTGTAAGATTTTATTTGTTCGCGTCTCGTAAATTTTGCGATTATCTCAACATTATCAAGCTCCCAGAAATTGATTATTCTCATCAATTCTTGATTTGTGGCTTTTTTGAGTCCAGATACAGTTCCAGGACGATCCATGGAGTTAAGCTGTATTCTGTTCGGATTTATTCTAACAATAGCATTTTTGAGAGCGATTAGGTCTTCTTCGCTATCGTTAATTTCAGGAATAATGAATACTTCAAGCCAAATATCCCCTTCGAATTCATTTCTAAAATCAATAAGCCCTTGTATATACTCATCAATTTTAATGCTTTTATGAGGTCTGTTTATTTTCTTATAAGACAAATCCAGAGCAGAATCCAAAGATGGAATTACTAAATCTGCACGCAGCAAATCTTTTCTTACTTTTTTGTCGTGAAGCAATGTACCATTAGTAAGCACTGCAATAGGTACATCGTAATTATCTTTTAGAAAATCAATCACTTCGCCTATTCCAATATGCAAAGTTGGCTCTC
>Ga0272443_10007751_pt1 | contig 10159 bp, 8 predicted proteins | sample SSMAcet12_FD_193581 | JGI IMG/M metagenome (GOLD analysis project Ga0272443, IMG submission 193581) | Marine sediment archaeal communities from Little Sippewissett salt marsh, Falmouth, MA, United States - SSM-Acet-12 | ecosystem: Environmental > Aquatic > Marine > Wetlands > Sediment ... | reverse complement strand
GGCGTCGGGGCGGGCCGCGTGATGCCCGCGCTTGACATTTTTGTCGAGCCCTCGCTCCAGGAGGGGCTGGGCCTCGCGACGCTCGAGGCCATGGCCTGGGGCCTGCCCGTGGTCGCGAGCGCGGTGGGGGGGCTCCTCGGCGTGGTGCGCGAGGGGGAGACCGGCTACCTCGTGCCGCCGCGCGACCCGGAGGCGATCGCCGACCGCATCGTGTCGCTCGCGAGCGACGCGCGGCTCCGCCGCGAGATGGGCCAGGCCGGGCGCGCGCTCGTCGAGAGCGAGTTCACGGTCCGCCGCATGGTGGACCTCACCGAGGCGGCCTACCGCCGCGCGTTGAACAACAACAACGCGCGCGCGAACGGCCGCGCCGCGGCCGCGGGCTAGAGCATCGCCCCGTAATCCACCGCGAGGAAGACCGGGCTCGACCAGGCCATCTCGGCCTGGACCATCTCGCTGAGCGCGACCGCCCGGTCGCCGCTGCTCTTCGGCTGCGCCGCGCGCAGGTACAAATACCGCCGGTTCGTCGAGAGGGTCGAGCCCCTCGGGAGCCCGCGCGCCATGTGCGGCACCTCGAACGCGGCCGAGTATTCCTCGCTGAAGCCCATCTCCTCGACCGTGCGCCGGTGGACCACCGCGCCGCCGTCGGTCACGACCTCGATGAGCCCCAGCGGCAGCGTGCCCTTGACGCGGTATTCCACGCGCAGCGGGTACATCAGGTCCGCGGTGTAGGGTGTGAAGGGAACGATGCTTCCCATCGGGTAGCCGTTCACGCGGAAGTCGAGTTCGATATGCTCGCTCGTCGTGGCGTAGCACCGCCGCGCACGGATGGCCTCGAAGACCGCCTCGCGGCTGAGCTCGGTCGCGAGGACGCCGGTCACCCCGCGCATCGCGGGCCTGCCGTTGTGCGTGTCCCCGCCGCCCACGAAGCCGAGGCGGTACCCGCGGCCGAGCGCGTCGGACACGGTCGTGCCCGGCACGCAGCGGCCCGGCTTCTGCTTCGGCGCGCCGTGGCGCTCGCTGTTGCCCCAGCCGGAGTAGATCTCCGCGACGGGCATGAGCTCCGCGTCGCAGAACTCCCACGAGACGGGCATCCCCGGGCGCGTGGGGTGGTGGAAGGCGGTGAAGGCCGGCCCGTTCCATTCGCGAAGCGCCGCCCAGAGCCGCGGCGGCGTCTCGCTGCGCTCGTCGGTGCACGCGAAAAGCGGCAGGTCTTTCGACGGCGAGTAGACGTTGATCTGCCCGTAGAGGAAGCTCGTCCACTCGTAGCCAACGAGCGTGGCGAAGGAGCCGGGCCGCTCGAACGCGTCGAGCTCGCGCATGGTCTCGCGCCACGCGGCCTCGGTCATGCGCGAGTCGTGGTCGGCGAAGGCGATGAAGTCGCTCTTCGTCTCTTCGATCGCGTACCGGCAGTTGTCCTCGATCGAGCCGCCGGCGCGTCGCGCGCACGGCGAGAGCGCCGTGTGCACGTGGATGTCGCCGAAGTAGTGGCGGTACTCGGGGAGGCCCTCGGCGTTGCCGGCGCACGCGGGGGTCGGCACGTCGAGCGCCTTTTCGACCGAGAGGGCGCGCAGCATGGCGTAGCGCGGGGCGAACGCGTCCAGCGGATGCGGCCGCGTGCACCGGATCTCGAGCACCGGGTGCGCGTCGAGAGAGGCGGGCAGGTCGAAGGCGAGTTCCGTCCATGCGCCGCCGCTCCCGAGCGCCGCGCGGCCGAGCTCGCGGCCGGCGACCGAAAACACGAGCTCCTGCTCGCAGGTCGCCGCCGCCGAGAGCGTCACGCGGTTTGAGGTCCTCTCCGGGACCGGCAGCGCGAGGCGCGTGACCGAGCTGAGCCACCGGCAGGTCTCGCCCTCGTGCTCGACCGGCGCGGTCGGACCGCGCACGATGAGCGCGGCGTCGTCCCCGGGCACCCCGATGCGGTAGGTTCGCATGGCGTCCTCCTTCGCGCGCATTATAACCGGGGGAGGCGCGGGCCGCACGGAACGTTGCCTCCGGTTGACACTCCGCGCGCGCAGGATTATAAGAACAGCGAGGGGGGAGAGTTGGACGAATCCCGGAACAAGGTGGTCGTCACCGGTGCGGGCGCGGTCGCGCCCGGCTTCTCTGAAGGCGTGCGCGGGGCCCTCCGCCTCGCGTCCGGCGCGCCGCTCCCCGCGAGTGAGATCACAGCCTTCGAGGTGCCCGCGGACGCGCCCTCGCTCGCCTGCGAGCTCGCCGACTTCGACGGGAAGCCGTACCTCACGAGCACGCAGACCTTTCTCGACCGGGCGACCGCGCTCGCGGTCGCGGGCGCGCGCCTCGCGCTCGAGGACGCGGGTCTGTTCGATCGCGAGGCGAGACCGGGGGAAACCGGCCTCGCCTACGCGACCGCGTTCGGATGCCTCGACGCGATGGAGACCTTCTTCGGCAAGGTCAAGGCGGGCAAGGCGCGCTTCGCGAGCCCGCTGCCCTTCAGCCACGCCTACGCGAACAGCCCCTCGAGCCTGGTCGCGATCGAGTTCGGTCTGGCGGGCCACGCGGCGACCTTCTCCGGCGGCGAGACGGCGGGCCTCGCCGCGCTCGGGAGCGCTGCGGACGCCGTCGCACACGCGCCCGAGTCGCTCGCCCGCGGCGGCGTGCTCGCCGGCGCGAGCGAGGCCTTCAGCCGCGCGGCGTGGCGGCACGCGCGGGCGAACGGGCTCCTCTCGCCGACCGGGCGCGTCCGGCCGCTCGCGCCGGACGCGGACGGCACCGTGCTCGGCGAGGCCGGCGCGTTTCTCGTCCTCGAACGGGCCGACCGCGCGGCCGCGCGCGGCGCGCGCGTACTCGGCCGCCTCGCCGGGCATGGATCGAGCGCGCGTGCCGGGGCGGAGGGCCTCGCGCTCGCCGCACGCGCGGCCATGGAGGGCGCGGACGGAGAGCCGCCTCTCGTCCTCACCGGCGCGAGCGGCGTGCCCGGTCGGGATGCGATCGAGCGCGAGGCACTGGATGTACTCGGCCTCGCCGCGCGCGCCGGGCATCCCAAGCGATGCTTCGGCGACTGCGGTGCAGCCTCGCCCGTCCTCGCCGCGCTCGCGGAGCTCGGTCACCTTGCATCAGGCAAGACGCAGCGCGCGCTCGTCACCGCGCTCGACCGCTCGGGCGCGTGGGCGGTCCTCCTGGAGGCGCCGTGAGCGAGACCTTCCACTGGATCGATGCCCCCGAGGCTGGCCGCCTCGCGGCCATGCTCCACCTGCCGGAGGAGCGGCCCGCGGCGGGCGCGCCGGCCGCGCTCCTCTGCCACGGCCTGACCGGGCATCGGTCCGAGACGAAGTTCCTCTTCGTGCGCCTCGCGCGGCGGCTCGCGGCGCGCGGCGTTGCCGTCCTGCGCTTCGACTTCCGCGGCTCGGGCGAGTCGACCGGCACGTTCGACGAGATGAGCCTCCTCACCGAGCTCGCGGACGTGCGGTGCGCGTTGGGCTTCCTCGCGAAATGCGAGGGCGTAGACGCCTCGCGCATCGGCGTGCTCGGTTTCTCCTGCGGCGGCGCGGTCGCCGGGCGGCTCGTGGCCGAGGAGAAGCGCGTGCGGGCCCTCGCGCTCTGGAACGCGGTCGCGCACGTCGCGCTCCTCACCGGAAAATTCGGCGAGTGGGGCGTGGGCGAGGGCGGCGGCGGGAGCTTCCCCGTCGACCTCCAGGGCCTCCCGCTCGGTGAGCGCTTCGTGCGCGACCTCGAGGCCATGCCCGACCCGGTCGACGGAGTGCGCGCGTTTGGAGGGTCGGTGCTCGTCGTAAACGGCACGATGGACGGGACCGTGCCGCCGAGCGAGGCCGAGGCCTTCGCCGAGGCCGCGGGCGGGCGCGCCGAGCGCCTCGTCGTCAAGGACGGGCTGCACGCCTTCGCGCGGCTCGAGCACGTCGAGGCCGTGCTCGACCGCACGACCGATTTCTTCGCGGAGAAATTGTAGGGCAATGCGCGCGCCGGCCGTACTCCTCAAGCCCGCCGAGCTTCCTCCGCCGCGCGAGTCGCTGCGCTCGCTCGCCGCACGGCCCGGCGCGTTCCTGCTGGAGAGCGCGCTCGCCGACCGCGACTTCCGCCCGCCCATCGACCTCGACCACGCGCTACGCATGGGCCCCTGGGCCCGCTGGTCGATCGCCGGGTGCGAGCCCTTCCGGACGCTTCGGGCCAAGGGCCGCGAGGTCGAGATCGCGGAGGGGGACCGCGCGCCCGAGCGGCGCCGCGCCGACGCGTTTCGCGTGCTGCGCGAGCTCCTCGCGCGCTACGCGGCGCCGCCCGTGCCGAGCCCGGTCCCCTTCGCCGGCGGCGCGGTCGGTGCGTTCGGGTACGAGCTCGGGCGCCTCGTCGAGCGGCTGCCCGGCCGCGTCGAGGACGACCTGCGGCTGCCCGACCTCGCGATCGGCTTCTATGATGCGTGCGCGCTCTGGGATCACGCGACCGGCCGCGCGTACCTCGCGGCCGTCGAGTTGGAAAATCGCCCGCCCGCGGCCGAACGCCTCGAGCGGCTCGCGGAGAGACTCGCGGCGAAACCACCGGAGGCGCCCCTCCTCGCGCTCGGGCCCGGCGGGGAGCCAGCGAGCCGGTTCGAGCGGGGCGAGTACGAGCGTACGGTCGCGCGCGTGGTCGAGTACATCGCCGCGGGGGACATCTTCCAGGCGAACCTCTCGCAGCGCTTCGAGGCGGCGTGGCGCGCGGGGGCATCGAGCCTCTACCGCGCGCTCGCCGAGGTCAACCCCGCGCCCTTCGCTTCGTATCTCGACATCGGCGGGGCCCAGCTCGTCGGCTCCTCGCCCGAGCTCTTCCTGCGCCTCGCGCCGGACGGGCGCGTCGTGACGCGTCCGATCAAGGGCACGCGTCCGCGCGGGGCGACGCCGGACGAGGACGCGGCGCTCGCGCGCGCTCTCCTCGCGAGCGCGAAGGACAACGCCGAACTCGCCATGATCGTGGACCTCGAACGCAACGACCTCGGCCGCGTCTGCGACTACGGCTCGGTGCGCGTCGCCGAGCCGTGCGTGCTCGAGAGCTACCCCAACGTGCACCACCTCGTCTCGACCGTGGAGGGGCGCCTCGCGCGCGGCAGGGACCTCACCGATCTCCTGCGCGCCTCGTTCCCCGGCGGGTCGATCACGGGCGCGCCCAAGATCCGCGCGATGGAGATCATCGACGAGCTCGAAAAAACCGCGCGGAGCTACTACACCGGCTCGGTCGGCTTCATCGGCTTCGACGGCGCGATGGAGCTGAATATCGTGATTCGCTCCTTCATCCTGAAGGATGCGCGCGCGTACTTCCAGGTCGGCGGCGGCGTGGTCGCCGACTCCACGCCCGAGGGCGAGTACGACGAGACGCTCGACAAAGCGCGCGGGCTCTTCGCGGCGCTTCGCTCGCGCGCGAGCCTGGCCGCCGGCGACGTGGAGGCGGCCGGTGCCTGACGGGCTCGCCTACGTCAACGGCGACCTCGTCCCCGAGGCCGGGGCCGCGCTCCCGGTCACCGACCGCGGCACGATGTACGGCGACGCCGTGTTCGAGACGATGCGCGCCTACGGCGGCCGCGTCTTTCGCATGGACGCGCACCTCGCGCGCCTCTTCGCCTCCTGCGAGGCGCTCGGCTTCCGCCCGCGGGAGCCGCGGGCGGTTCTCGCCGAAGCGATTCTCAACCTCATCGAACGCAACGCGTGCCCGGACGCCTACGTGCGGCTCCAGGTCTCGCGCGGGTGCGGGACGGGTCCGCTGCCGAAGGGAGAGATGGCGCCCAACGCGGTCATCCTCGCGCGGCCCGTGCGCGGGTATCCGGCGCGCTATTACAGGACGGGGATGGCGCTCGTCACGAGCTCCGTGCGCGTCCTGGCCGGCGGGCTCGGGGCGCACAAGACCGCGAGCTACCTCGCCTGCGTGACCGCCCGGCGCGAGGCGGCCGCGGGCGGCGCGGACGAGGCGGTCCTCCTCAACGAGCACGGACGCGCGGCCGAATGCGCGGCGGCGAACCTCTTCGCCGTCGCCGGCGGCGTCCTCGTGACGCCGCCCGCCTCGGAGGGCGGGCTCCCCGGCGTGACGCGCGCGGCCGTCCTCGAGCTCGCGCGGCGCGCACGGCGTGCGATTGAAGAACGGCCGCTTCCGCGCGCGGAGCTCGACGCGGCGAGCGAGATCTTTCTCACCAACTCGATCCTTGAGCTCGCGCCGGCGTGCGCGCTCGACGAGCGGCCCGTCGGAAGCGGGAGGCCCGGAGAGGTCTGGCGCGCGCTCGCGGCGGCGTATCGTGAAGAGGTACGCCATGCTTGAGAGGGTGCGCGCGGTCTCGCTCGATTTCTTCGGCACGCTGATCGACTTCGTCCCGTGCCTCGAGCCCGCGTGCGCGGACGTGCTCGGTGCGGTCGAGGGCGGCGGGGGCGGCGGGGAGGGCGGGGTCGCGGCGGACGGCGGCGCCGTCGGCGCGCCCGCGCTCGCGCGGTCGTGGGGCCGGCACTTCGGGCGGATGCTCGAAGAGGCCGCGCACCTCGAGGACGGCGATTTCCGCACCGTGCGGCGCGTGACCGAGGACGCGCTCGCCGCCGCGCTCGCCGAGCACGGTCTCGAGGCGGACCCGGCCCGGGGCACGGAGGCCTGGTTCGAGCGCGTGCGTGCGGCCGAGCTTTTCAGCGACGTGCGCGGCGCGCTCGCGCGGCTCGCCGCGCGCTACCGCCTCGCGGTGACCTCGGACACCGACGACGACGTCATCGCCCCGCCGCTCGCGCGCGAGGGTCTTCCGGTCGAGGTCGTCGTGACGAGCGAGTCGCTGCGCGCGTACAAGATCGGCCCCTCGCTCCGGCTCTGGCGCGATCTCTGCGCGCGCCTCGCCCTCGCGCCGGACGAGGTCCTGCACGTGGGCGACTCGCCCTGGGACGTGGCGGGCGCGAAGCGCGCCGGGTGCGTCGCGGTCCACCTCGATCGCGGCGACCGGAATGTCCGCGCGCTCCCCGACGGTTGCGAGCCGGACCTCACCGTCCGCGACCTCGCCGAGCTCGCCGAGCGGCTCCTGGGAGGGGGCTAGCTCCCCCTCATTCGCCCTCCCAACTACCGTCCGATAAGGTTTCACTTTTTGCCCGCGCGTGCCGATACATAATAGTATGAAAAGGGCCCGGGGTGCCGGTGCGCCCCCGTGGAGGGCTGTAACTCATGTGCTGCAATAGAGAAAGAGGATTTTCGGGAATCTCGCGTGTCGCGCTCGCGTGCGCCGCGCTCCTCGCGGTCGGATGCCGGGAGACCGAGATCGCCTCCGGGGCCGACCCGAAGGCCGGGGCCGATCGAACGGACGCGGAGCGCCCCGCCGCCGACGTGTCCCCGCGGCCGGAGTGGCGGATCGAGCCGGCTCCCAACGACCCGCTGCCCGCGCTCCTGCGCGCCGCGGCCGCGGCGGAGCTCGCGCGGCAGCGCAAGCTGGACCTCGGCGGGACGGACTGGGCCGAGCCGGAGCTCCCGCTTCCCGAGGAGCCGGTGAGGCCGGACTGGCGCCGCGTGCCGAGCGCGCCGGACGTGGTGGTCCGCCGCGTCGAGCCCCTCTACGCGAAGCGCCCGGTGATCGAGACCGGGGACCGGCTCGAGGTCAGGGTCGAGACCCCGCTGCGGGAGTTCGACGGCTCCTACATCGTGGAGCCCTCGGGCGAGATCCGACTGCGCTGCCGGTGCGGCGGCGGCGAGGTGCCGGGCCCAGCCGTGCGCGTGGAGGGCCTCACGCTCGGGGAGGCCGACGAGGCGATCGGCGAGAAGCTCAAGGACTTCTTCAGGTCGGGTGCTGCGCCCGTGGCCGTGAGCCGCGCGGGCGCCGGCCCGGACGCGGGCATCGGCCCGGACGCGGGCACCGAGTAAGGGAGGCGCCGGATGTCTCGCTCGATCGAGAAGCTGCAGCGCCGCGTCGTCCGCCTCGTGAGCAAGGAGTGGCCCTGCGGCGCGCTCGCTGCGGCCGCGGTGATCGCGCTCGCGATCGCGCTGCCCGCGATCCTGCCCGGCCATTACGAGGCCGGGTTCGCGATGCGGTGCGAGACGGACGAGCCGGAGCTCGCCGGGCAGGAGCTCCTCCGGCGGCTCGACACGCCCGAGCTGCGCGCGGCCGTGGCGGAGGACGTGAAGCTCGGGGCCGCCGGGCTCGCGCGCGCGCTCTCGATCGCGGCCGCGGAGGGACGCGTCCTGCGCGTGACGAGCGTCTCGCGCGACGCGGACGTGTGCGCCGGGGTCGCGCGTTCCGTGCGCGCGCGGCTCGAGAGGAGCCACGTCCTCTCGAGCGTGCCGCTCTCGCCCGAGCAGACCGACGCGCTCGGGGCGCTGCGCATCGCGCGCGCGAAGCTCGCCGGGAGCGTGGAGGCGCTCGCCTCGCTTGCGGGCACGCGCCCGTCCGAGGGGGAACGGGCGAGGCTCCGCGCCGAGGTCGCGAAGCTGAAGACCGACCACGACAAGACGCACACCGGGACGAAGACCGCCGAGGGGGAGGTCGCGCGCATCAGGGCGAAACTCAAGGAGCTCACGGAGAAGCCGGCCCCCGAGCCCGACCCGGCGCTCAAGAAGGAGCTCGACGCGCTCGGGAAGCGGCGCGAGGAGATCGCGGAGGAGACGGCCGCGTTTCGGGAATACGCCACGAAGGACCACCCCGCGTTCGGGGCCCTCGCCGCGGAGGCGAGGCGCGTCCAGGGGAAGCTCGACGAGATCTACGAGAGGATGGAGGCGGACGACCCGGTCCTGCAGGCCGGGGCGCAGCTTGCGAGGGCGGAGAAGGCGCTCGCCGCAGCCAGGGACGCGGAGAAGAAGGCCGACGCTGCGCTCGCGACGGAGAGCAAGGCACTCGAAAAGGACGAGGCTGCGGCGAGGGAGTTCGCAAAGCTCGCCGCCGCGCGCGACGAGGTCGCGGCCGAGGTCGCGCGCCTGGAGGAGGCGCTGCCCGAGGGCGCGGAGAAGACCTTTACGGTCGCGCTCGCCGCCGTGAACGGCGGCCCGGTCGCCGACTACCGGCCGAGCCCGTTCGCGTGGGGGCCGGTGCTCTGGGGGCTCCTCGCGATCGCGGCCGCCTTTGCGGCCATGCTCGCGCGCAAGTACGTCGCGGCGGAGATCCGCACGCGCAAGGACCTCGCCGGCGCCCTGGACCTGCCCGTGCTCGGCGAGCTGCCGCGTCTCGCGCGCGCGCGCTAGAGGAGGAGAGCCATGCCCGGACTCGGCGACGCCCTTGAGCGTGCCTTCGCGGAGTCCCACCAGAGCCCGGAGGAGATCGTCGAGAAGGCGGCCGAGGCCGCCGCCCCACCCGAGCCGGACGCGTCGCCCCCCGAGCCGGCGGCCCCCGAACCGGAGGCCGGGGTTCCACCGGAGCCGGCTGCCCCAGCCCCGGAGCCGGCCGAGCCGGCCGCACGCGGCGACGGGACCGAGATCTTCAGCATCGCGGACCAGGAGGAGGCCAAGCCCGAGGTGACCGAGCCCGCCCCCGAGCCGGAACCCGCCCCCGCGGCGGAGCCTGTCGCCGCGCCGGAGCTGCAGGGCGCGCCCGAGCCGGGGCCTGCCCCTGCGGCGCTCCCGGGGCCGGAGGACCCCACCGTCGATGTCACGCGCCCGGTGCCCGCGGTGGAGGTCGTGCGTAGCGCGCGGGCGAGGGGCTTCCCCGAGGAGCTGCGCGGCCTGCCCACGATCGAGCAGGGCGCGCGCGAGGAGGTCCTGGGCGAGGGCTTGAGCCTCGAGTCGCTGCCGGGCGCGGAGGCGCTGGGCGAGCCGTACCTTTTCGAGGGAATCTCGGGCGCCGTGGAGCTCATGCGGAGCGAACTCGCCTCGGGACGCCGCACGTTCGCGATCGCGGGGCTGGCGCCCGGGAGCGGCACGAGCACCGCCTCCGCCGTGCTCGCGCTGGCGCTCGCCTCGCACGGGCTGCGCGTGCTCCTGGTCGAGGCGCACGCGGGCCGATCCGCGCTCGCCTCGCTCCTGCAGGTGCCGTGCGACCATGGCATCGCCGGCGTGCTGCGCGGCGACGTGGGGCTGGGCGAGGCGCTGGTCGTCGGCGAGCGCGAGGGGATCGCGGTCCTGGCGCGGGAGCCCGGGCCGGCCGAGATCCCGGGCGCGTCGCTCGCGAACCTGCTCGAGGGCGCGGCGTTCAACCGCCTGATCGAGGACGCCGAGCGCGTCTTCCAGGTCGTGATCCTGGACGCGGGCGCGGCCGGTGTCCGGAGCGCGACCGCGGCGG
>Ga0272443_10007750_pt1 | contig 10159 bp, 5 predicted proteins | sample SSMAcet12_FD_193581 | JGI IMG/M metagenome (GOLD analysis project Ga0272443, IMG submission 193581) | Marine sediment archaeal communities from Little Sippewissett salt marsh, Falmouth, MA, United States - SSM-Acet-12 | ecosystem: Environmental > Aquatic > Marine > Wetlands > Sediment ... | reverse complement strand
GTGGATCATACCCCGTTGGATGTTCATACCGGCAGTATTGCTATTCGCCGTTTTATAGAGGAAAAAGAGCCACTGATCACCCTGCACGGTCACATCCATGAATCAGCGCGCTTAACGGGTTCATGGCAGGATAAAATGGGTCGGACGGTTTGTTATTCGGCGGCCCATGACGGGCCGGAACTGGCTGTGGTAAAATTCGACCCGGCCGCCCCTGAGGAAGCCGAGCGCCTTCTTATTTAGTCTTCCAGAGCGCCACCAACCGGCAGGGATCGGGCGGCATCGGTTACGGCTCCGATTTTGGCCGCATAACTGGACTTATTTTTTATATCATCATCGGTTATAATATGTACGTCCAGAAGGCCACCGGCATAATATCCGGTGCGCAGATAATTAACCCGCCCCAGGGCAAGACTCCATCCTTCCAGCCAGCTAATCAAATCTTCCTGTTGTCGGGCGGTTCCCCGGAAATGAATTAAAATATCAATATCACTGCCGGGGCCGGCGCTGGCGTTTTTGGTGGAACCGAAGACATAGAAAGCCTGCACACCATATTTTTCAGGATCCAGTTTGGATGCGATGTATTCCGACATTTGTAGGCGCCAGCTCCAGTAATCTACCGGTACGGTACCAACCAGCTTCGCTTTGGAATCGGTCGTTTCCTTACCGAATGTTGGTGCAGCCAGAAATGCCACAGCCTCATCAAGATCGGCATTCATGAGAATTTTCAGAATGCGGCCGGAAGCCGAGCCGGGAACATCGATGAGGTAAATCACATCGGAAAGGTCAGCAAATTCCGGAGCGACCTCCCCCAGAATATTTTTGGAGCGGGTCAGAAAAGTATTATTGAACATTACTTTTTCATCGTCGGGGTAAAGCGGCAGATACCTGATTTGTGATTCCACCAAATCCTGGAAGAAATGCGTTCCAAAGGATAAATCGGGTACATAACTGCCTTTTTTGCGCGCCACTTCGATCAGCACGGCGGTATTGTTGATATCGGAATAGGTGACGTTGACTCCGAGCTTGATATCGCCGCGACTGCCCCAGCGCCCCGGCCCCATCAGGATAAATTTCCGTTTGGGCAGGAGTTGATTGAGGCGACTGACAGCCCGCCCCACCCGCAACATTTCATCCCTGGTGGAAATTTCTCCGTATTTAAAAGGATCGATATAGACAATATGGGTCACATCGGGTACAAAACCATTGGAAATATAACGGTTACCAGTGAAGACAATATCCCTCGACGGCGTATCTTTGGGAATGGGAGCGGCCTGGTCGATTTGGCCGCGGCTTTGCGGTCGACATTGCAACAGATAAAAACTGCGTCCGTCAGATGCGAATTCTACATCTACCGGATAATCCAGTATTTCCTCAAGATTTTCCAGTATGGCGTGCATTTGTTTAACGAAGGACGTTTCCGAGATCAAACCTTCAAATGTGGCCACCAGTTCGTCCTTCTCAAAATCAATATCCAGAGGGCGGCTGATGTGACCATCGCGCATCACCGAGAAAATATTTTTAAGACCGGGATAATCATAGCCAACTTCTTGCAGGAAATCCTTAATCTTCATGGTCTCAAAGCTGTTGGTTTCCAGATTTATGACATCGATATAGTGCGGACTGTAACGAACTTTTTCGTCCGGGGTAACATTGACCGACAGGTTGGGTTTGCCGGGAGCCATCAGGATGGAATAATCATCAACCAGACGATCCACCGCGCGCGTTCCCAGTCCCGGAACCAGCCGCACCAAACCATCTTTACGGTCAATCCGCGGCGACCAGCGAAATTCATTGTTGGAAAACATCACCCCGGCAAAACTGGGCACGAAATATTTGCCCATACGGGTACCGACCACTTCCTGAATCATGATGCCCATTTCCTCACCGAAATCCAAAAGGCCCCGCTCACTGCGGTACTCGATGGGATCGGGACTGAAAGTGGAAGCATATACTTCGGCGATAGCATCGGAGAGGGCGTCCAGCTTTTCCTGCTTGGTCCCCTGGTTAGCTATAAAGAGGCTTTTATATTTTCCCGAAAAGGCCGCTCCCGCACGGTCTTCCAGAAGCGATGACGACCTTACAATCAGGGGATGATCCCCGAAATCATCCAGGGCCATCGATAGACCTTTGATAATATCCGAGGGAAAACGGGCGTTTTTGAAAGTCTGCTCGATATGCGGATATTCCAGACGCACCTGGTTAATGCTTTTATATTTTTGTTCCACTACTTCGTCGAAATTATTGTAATGCATATAATGCAGAAGAACATCTGATGTCACATGCCAGGTTTTGGGAATGCGGACATTTTGCAAAAGAGAATTTTCTTTTCCTTTTTTATGCAATATTTGTGTGGCCAGATAAAGCCCGGCACTTTTACCGCCCAGTTTGCCGTGACTTTCCGTCGTAAAAATAACATTCTGGAGCAGGCGATAGAAATCGTTCACACCGATGAATTTTTTGGCAATATTGATATAGGATAACTGATCTGACAAAAAACGGCGAATCAGGGAAACATTGATACCCACTTTACTGGGCGAATAGATCTCCGGTTCATCCTGAGCGATCTGGTAATAGCGACGGATAGCTTCGGCCACTTCGGCCAACGACAGGTTGCGGTTGACGACCTGTACCAGGAACGACAGCTTATCTTCCTGAATCCATTTTTGAAGCAAGCGCAGGATCTCTTCCGAACTCAAATGATCGACTGCTATGTGAAAGGATATGGCGGCCTTATCCTGCGGCAGGTTTGAAGCTTGTTTCCGGAGAGGCCGATTCCAGTCGTCGGTGATGTCGCCATTCGGTTTTTGCGGTCCGCCGCCCAGTCTCTGCATTAATTCTTCGGCTTCGCGCACTCCGTTCCAGCAGAGATGGTTGAGCATTTTGCGGCATACCGTCAAATACAGGGCATGGTCGGTTTGCCGGAGCATTTTCAGCACGACCGGCCATTCTCCCTCGGTGTTAACCGACGATCGTGAAGATTCCAGTTCCTTGGCAATCCGACGCATTTGCTGATACATAATGCGATGCGCCAATCGCTCAGCAATAGTGTTAATCAGCCGTGTTTCTTCCTTGAGGAACGGTCCGTCATCTTCTTCCGGCATTTCTTTGGTATAATAGACGTTAATGGCGCCTATTTTTATACCCTGAATCACGATATCGGCACTCTGAGCCCAGGGAGTCCGAATAAAATCTGAGTTATGATAAACCTGACCATCCAGTTCGATTTCGGCCTGACAGATATCGGGATATTGCCAGCCGGGAGGAATTACCTTAACAACCCGGTGGCAGATGGCATCCATAGGTTGTTCCGATTCCCGCAGAATCTCTTCGATCTGGTACAGGCAGTTCAATTCCTTGGCCCGCTCCTGCAGGCTGGCGATCAGTTTGTCTATTGATTTATCCGTATCATTCATTTCAGCACTACTCCCCGCCTGGTGCGACCATCAACCTTGACAGTCAGCGGTTTTTCCAGTCGAACATGGCGCACATATTCTCCAGAATCAATGATTTTTTGTTGTTCGAGCCAAGGCCAGTTTATTCCCGGTTGCCGGTCATGCGCCACCGAAAGATAAAAAACTCCGAAGCTGGTCAGATTGTGAAAGAAGTGCGATCCCTGCGAAAGTTCCACATTCATTTCCGGCAGGGTTGCCTCCACTATTACCGCCGCTGACGAAATCTGGCTCCATTCCACCGGGATACCAAGCCAGGGATCGGAACTGCCCCAGCGGCCGAATCCGATCAGTAAGCAACGCCGCCCAGCGGAGATCAGTCGGCCATTGATTTTATCCAACTCTCCCGCGATCTGAGGTGTGTACCGGGCTTCAAAAATATCGGGGCGGACATAAACAATATCTGTCAGATTGTCGCAGGAGCCATTGCCCATGGTATTGGCGGAACCGATAAAAACATTATCACTGCTTAGCTCATCCTCGGCAACATCAATTTTTTCATGCGCCACGACCATTGGCCGGACCTGTAAAAAGCCCAGATTCAGTTTTGGTTTGTAACTGCCCTGTAACGTAGCGGCAAATTCGATTTCGACTTCGGCACCAACGGCTTCCTCGCAAATTTCCAGCAGGTGCTTTATGACATTGGCCAGCGGCACCTCTTCCCCGCCCAGAAGCGAGGCGAAATTAATCACGCGTGGTCCTTCGCTCCCGGTACCGGCAACAATGCGGTTATCCTGGGGTTTGAAAGTGGACGCCAGAAAGGTCAGGGTGCCGTCTTTTTCGGCCCGGTCAAGTTCGCAGTGCTCCAGATATTCCGCCTCGCGCAGGGGATCATGCTCGGGCATCTTGCCCATGTTGACCGCCCAGAATTTCGTCTGGGTCAGTTTGAGCAGTTCGGCCGGCGAACCGACCGGCGGCCCCACGCGCGGATGTTGCGGCGAGAAACTCCATACCAGGCCCCCATCAACAATAGTCTTTCCCAGACCCAGAGCCAGGTCCACCACGCCTTCTTCCGGCCGGGCGCGGCCAACCGGATAATAATTGTAGGAACGGGCTACTCCGGAAAAATGCGGATAATAACGATCACTATAGCGAGTGCCGACAATTTCCTGGATTACTATGGCCATCTTTTCTTCGGCAACGTTCTTCCCGGTCATTTTTATATAGTCCGAGGCATTTTTCAGAAAAGTAGAGGCCCAGACATATTTGATACCTTCAACCAGCCGCCGGAAGCGCGTATCGGCATCGAATTGATTGTTGGGAATCATCTTGGTGGCATAAACCCCGGCAAAGGGCTCGGACATGGCATCTTCAAGACGACTGGAAGACCTCAGGGCCAAAGGAGAATTCACGACTTCTATCATACCGCGCAGATCACCTACCATAACCGGGGGAATTTCAGCTTTCAGAAAAATCTGTTTCAGACGTTCGTCGTTTAAACCGGACGTTATCTTTTCATATAACTTATTATGAGCCATGAACCGGTCAAAATACTCGGTGGTTATCACCACGAAGCGGGGAATATGCAGATTTACCGAAGGGAAACGATTGCTATCGAATTGTTGTAAAAGAGAATCCTTAATAAAGGCCAGCCCGCTGGCTTTGCCTCCGATTTCGCCACTTCCCAGCCGTGCCGTCACCGAATCAGATTTGAAAAAATCACGCCTGAAGGGAGACAGTTGCCCGGGATCGTACTTTATTTGACCTTTACTCATTCTATATTAATACGTCGGCAACATCGCAGGCGATTAGCACTCTCATAAAAAATCAGCCCGGTTTTTCCGGCCGGGCTGATTTTTTGAGTCTATACCCAGCCGCGGTCGCGGCAGGCCTGAGCAACACGAGCAACGGCAATTACATAAGCGGCATCGCGCATTAATAATTTACGTTTCTCCGCCGTATCGCTCACTCCCAGAAAAGCTGAGGTCATTTTAACGTCGAGCTTGCCCAGAACCTCGTCTTTTTCCCAGAAATAATTCATATTGGACTGAACCTGCTCGAAATAACTGCAGGTTACCCCGCCGGCATTGGCCAGAAAATCCGGAATAACAAATATGTTACGCTTATGCAAAACCTTATCGGCATCCGGGGTCGTCGGGCCATTGGCGCCTTCGGCGATGATTTTCACCTTCTGACTGATCTTTTCGGCATTATCACCGGTGATCTGGTTTTCCATGGCACAGGGAAGCAGAATATCGACGTCCTGAATCAACCAGTCATCGCCCGGAAGAATCTCATAACCCAGATCGCGGGCTTTGTTTTTGTCGATACCACCAAATCTATCGGTGATGGCCAACAGCTGATCCAGATCGACACCATCTTTCTTGCGGAAAGCATATGATTTCTGATCATTCTGATCCCAGCAGGAAACACAAGTCACCGTACCGCCCATTTGAGTAAACAGGCGAATAGCATACTGGGCCACGTTGCCGAAACCCTGCACGCTTGCGGTGGTATCCCCGGGGCTCATATTTTTCAGATTCAAAGCCTCTCGCAAAGTATAAATAACACCATAACCGGTGGCTTCGGTACGGCCCAGTGAACCGCCCATCCCCACCGGTTTACCGGTTATAAAGCCGGGATATTTGGCGCCGTGAATGGTTTCGTATTCGTCCAGCATCCACAACATGTGCTGAGCATTGGTCATCACGTCGGGGGCCGGAACATCACTGAGCGGTCCGACAACTTTTGCCAGTTGCCGCACCCAGCCACGACATATCTGTTCCTGTTCCCGCATACTTAAGTTATGAGGATCGCAGATAACACCACCCTTACCGCCTCCGAGAGGTATATCCACCACGGCACATTTCCATGTCATCCACATTGATAAAGCGCGCACGGTATCGATTGTTTCCTGCGGATGGAAACGAATTCCGCCTTTTGACGGGCCACGCGCGTCGTTATGCTGACAGCGAAAGCCGCGGAAAACTTTCACAGAACCATCATCGGTTCGTACCGGTATATTAAAATGAAATTCCCGCATAGGATACCGGAGCATATCACGAGTCCCGGTATCCAGGTCCAGCAGGTCGGCAACATGGTCGAACTGAGCCTGGGCCATCTGAAAAGGATTAAAAGCCTTCTCGCTCATTTTATAGCCCTTTCAAAATTGAATAAAAAAAACTGACCGGAATCCAGCCAGCAGATATCCGCAGAGGTTAAGCAATTGATATATAATTTCTTAACACCGAACTCCGTAATTTTTGGCCTTGCCAACAGCATTCGGCGGCTACCTCTCAGATAGTTACTTTTTTCACAAAGTAGCATATATCCAATATTCCAAATTGTCAAGTGGATATTTTGAAATATACAACGATTTTTCAACTTAAATCATGGTTTTGACTCATATTAATTGCAAATTCAACCGAGAGACAGGGAATTTTTATATTGGTTATTCTTGTCAACCATGGGAGCTATATCTATATTATTAAGAACGGCAAAATATCCGATTCCGATCCGTAATCTTAATCAATTTTTCGGTATTAAAAATTGTCCGGTAATAAACCTCATAACAGCGATTCTGATAAGCCCTTGGGCGGTCATTTTTTAGACGGTGATGACCATTTTCGCCGGATACTGGAGCTGGTCAGCACAACCATAGTAGTAATCGTTTTTGATTATGACGGTAATATCCTCTATGCCAACGATAATGCCTCCCTTTATCTGGGAGCGGAAACGGAGCAGATAACTGGCGCCAATTATAGGGATTTCTTTACCGGAGATTCTACTGAAATCAATTTGCAACTGATTCGCGGTGTGATAGATAATAGTGAAATAGTAAGTGAAGAAACAAATGTTGTAATTAATGGCAAATATTTCTGGTTTGATGCCCAGGCTCAGCCTTTTAAAAACGATAAGGGAGAAGTTATCGGAGCGCTTGTCGTTGCTACCGATATCACCAATCGCAAAAACACTGAAGAAGCTCTTAAGGCCAGTGAAGAACGCTTTCGCGAAATCTTTGAAAATGCCACTATTGGTTTGTATCGCACCTCTCCCGATGGTAAATTGCTAATGGCCAACCCGGCCATTATTCGTATGCTGGGCTACAACTCTTATGATGAACTATCCGACCGCAATGTCGAAAACGGTTATGTTTTTCCCGAGTATCGCAATAAATTCATAGAATTGATTAAAACAGAAGGGCGTGTTTCCGGCTGGCAGTCGGCCTGGAAACGCCGCGACGGAACGATTCTTTATGTGCGCGAAAGCGCCCGGGCTGTCCATGATAAAGACGGCAAGATCAAATATTATGAGGGAACCGTAGAGGATATCAGTTCCAGCCACCAAGTCGAAAAAGAATTGCGCGAAAGTGAACATCGCTATCGCCAACTGGTTGAACAATTGCCCGATGCGGTTCTGATAATAACCTCCGGTAAGATAAGTTTCTGCAATCCTTCGGGAGCCAAGCTTTTGGGGGCCGATAACCCCGATCAAATAACTTCCACCCGGCTGGATAAATTCATTCACCCTGACAGCCGCAGGGAAATTAAAAAACTTTTGAGTCCGGCGTCGAAAAAAACGGAAGACAATATTCTTGAATATAAAATCATAACCCAAGAGAAACAGGTAAGATATATTGAGGCGACCGCCGTATCCTTCACTCAGGAAAGCCGCAAGACGATCCAGTTGGTGGCCAGTGATGTCACCGAACGGCGCAAAGCCAAGGAAGATCTGGAAAAAGCTCACCGCCGCCTGAAACGAGAACAGGAACAACTTAAAGAAAAAAATGCCGCCCTCAAGGAAATTTTAACTCATATTGAAGAAGAAAAAATGGAGCTGAAAGGTCAGATCGCCCACGACCTCGAAAGAACCATTCTGCCCGCTCTGAGAAAATTAATACGACCGGACGGGAGTCCTGATACGGTTCTGCTGGATATGGTGAAAAACAGTCTCGAAGAACTTGCGACCGGGACAGGAGGTATGAGATACCTTTATTCCCGGCTCAGTTTGCGAGAAACCCAGATATGTAATCTGCTGAAATCCGGGGCAACATCGAAGGAAGTTGCCGAATCTCTGAATATCAGCGTCGAGACTATTCATAAGCACCGCTCCGCCATACGCCGCAAGCTTGGCCTGACCAACAAATCGGTAAACCTGGCGGCATTTCTCAACAGATTATAATAGGTATAAAGATATACCCATTATATACTCAATATAGCCCGATTGTTTTTAAACCGATATAATGTTATTCTGTTCATGGAACTATTCGGGGTCAGCGTATCAATCTATATTGGTTTTGGCAAATATGTAAATCCTCAAGTTTGCGTAGTAGATCTCTTGGGGCTATTTGCCAGACTCGGGAGTAGTTTCAGTCAGGTGCAATGCTTGACTGAAGAGTGGTCCGGTGAGGTTTAGTGTGCTCCCCTCGCCGGGCTTTTTTTATTTCTGCTTTTCCGGTTACAAATTGTACAGATTTCCCACAAATAGCGGTTTCCGTTGATATTACTTACCGCCCGTAATAAAGTTAACTTCCGTGCCGGTCGATTTTTTACAAGACAACTTAAAAGCCGAAGAATGTCCTGTTTCGGCTGATCCTAACGTGGGAGTTATTATGAAAAAATCGGTGACCGGTTATTTGATATTGATTTTTCTGGCGGGATTTTTTACAGCGGCCAATGCCGATCCTTTGCCGCAAATAGCCCATCAACCAACCGAAGACCAGGCTGTGTCATTACCGGCCGGGACCGGCTTTATCCCCCCCAATCTGGATTTCAGCCATTTGGGAGTAATTCGCCCCGATGTATCCTTCAAACCCGCGGTCTTGCCGGAACGTTTTGACTGGCGCGAAAGCGGCGGTGTCAGTTCGGTTAAAAATCAGTCTTCCTGCGGAGCCTGTTACAGTTTTGCCACCCTGGCCAATATAGAGGGCAACTTGATGATCAATGGCGAGGGGGAATTCGATTTTTCCGAAAACAACATCAAGGAATGCGAATTCTATGAGTCCAGTTGCTCCGGCGGCAACTATCTGCGCATGGCCAATTTTCTTTCTCAGGCCGGCACCGTCCTGGAATCCTGCGATCCATATGAGGCCTCCGATGTGGCCTGTAATTCGGGCTGTGAATATCAAAAGACTCTGCTGGGCTGGATCCAGTTTTCCGGCGCGATTGTACCTAATGCCGATGATCTGAAAAATTTCCTTTATACTCATGGTCCGGTTTACACTTCTCTATATGTCGGCGATTCCTACAATACTACCTGGCAATCTGAATTTTACGCCTACGACGGCTCCTATGTTCTTGCAACCACCGCCAGCGGCGCCAGTAATCATGCCGTGACCATAGTCGGCTGGGATGATACCCTTTCTTATTCCGGCGGGCAGGGAGCCTGGATTGTGAAAAACAGCTGGGGTCAGTACTGGGGCGGCACCTGCGATTATGGCTCCGAAGGGGGGTATTTTTATATCGCCTATGGAGATGTCGGAATTGGCGGCTGGGTTTCGACTATTTCCGATTATCAGGATTATGAGAGTACTGAAACTCTTTATTATTACGATGAAGCCGGTATGCGCAATGCTCTCGGTTACAGCGACCCCGAATGCTGGGCTATGGCAAAGTTCACTCCGGTGGCTGATGATTTCCTGAGCCGGGTTGAATTCTGGACCACTGACGCCGTGGTTGATCTCGATATTTATGTTTATGACAATTTCAACGGGTCCAGCCTGAGCAATCTTCTGGCCAGTCAGGAAAACCTGTCTTATGATTATTCCGGTT
>Ga0272443_10007748_pt1 | contig 10161 bp, 6 predicted proteins | sample SSMAcet12_FD_193581 | JGI IMG/M metagenome (GOLD analysis project Ga0272443, IMG submission 193581) | Marine sediment archaeal communities from Little Sippewissett salt marsh, Falmouth, MA, United States - SSM-Acet-12 | ecosystem: Environmental > Aquatic > Marine > Wetlands > Sediment ... | reverse complement strand
GATTCCGAAGGTCAATATTGTTTCACGGTTACGGCCGCGACCGATTGTGATACGGTAGAGTGCAGTTTCTGTGTCGATATTACGATGAACTCTCCGCCCACAATCGAATTGCCCGATGCCGAAGTGTTCCTTTGCGAACCATAAACAGAGGTTTGCGTGCCGTTTTATTTCTCCGATCCGGATGATGATATCGATACTATTGCGGTATATACCAAGACGGCCGAAGTGAATGAAGGTCAGTTATGCTTTATCGCCGATACGGCGGGAGTATATGAACTGATCGTGGGCGTGGCCGATTCCTGCGGTAATAGCGACATTGATACCGGTTTTGTTACAGTGACGATGAATCAGATGCCCAGCGTAAATGTGGGCGTCAGGCAGGTTTTCCTCTGTGAAAAACAGGATGTCTGTGTACCGGTTACTTATTCTGATCCCGATGGCGAAATTGATTCCGTGGTCGTCACCGCACCGGCTTACCTCAATGACGCCGGCGATTCGGTTTGTGTTTACGTGGAGAATACCGGAGCGTACAGTATAACCGTCACGGTTTATGATGACTGCGGTGCATCGGTGGCTACGGCCGGGTTGGTTTTGTCAATTATGAATCAACTGCCGGTCGTAACGGTACCGGATGATCAGGAAATTAAATTATGCGGTCCGGAGCAGATTTGTCTGCCGGGCTTCTCTATAAAAGACATTGACGGTAATCTTGTCGATGAAAGTATTTATCCCGAAGGCGACAGTTTCGAAGACGGTGTTTATTGTTTCACGCCCGATACGGCGGGAGTGTATTGTATTGTCTATACAGCTTATGATGAGTGTGGTTCAGCTGAGGAGACCGTTTGCGTAACGGTTACTTATGATTCGCCTCCGGTGGTCAGCATTCCTGATTCCACGCTGATTCAGTGTGAACTGGCGGAAATCTGTCTGCCCGTGGATTATTCCGATGTGGATGGGAATTTCAAGGAGCTTACTGTTGTCGAACCGGCTGACGCGGTTATCTTTGATGACCATATCTGTTTTACGCCGGGAGAAGTCGGTTCCTATCGGGTAATAGTGGCGGCATCTGACACCTGCGGTAATATCACCGAAGATACCGCGATGGTAAATGTTTCTCTGAATCAGCCGCCGGTGGTTTCGGTTGAGGATTCCAGCTTGTTCATATGTGAACCGACCACCGTTTGCATGAAGGTAAATTACAGCGATGTTGACGGGCTGGTGGAAACAGTTGAAGTAATCATGGGCAGTGGTACTTTTTATCCGGCCGATTCCACCTATTGCGTTGACGTTGACACGTCCGGTGTTTATAAGATGGCGATAGACGTTTGGGATGATTGCGGCAATAAAGCCTCCGATACGGCCGAACTGGTAATTACCAAAAATACTGATCCCACGGTTGTTTTCGATCCCGACCCGGTGGAACTGTGTTATGTTCCTCAAAAAGTATGTTTCCCGATCGATATAGATGATATCGATGGCAATCTCGAAAGTGTCATAGTCAATTCCAGCGGCGGCTCTGCGGCCTTTAACACGATTGACAGCACGGTCTGCATTACTCCGACAGCCTTTGGTGATTATACCATTACGGTAACGGTCCTGGATGATTGCGGTGCCTCGGCCAGCGAGAGAAGCACTGTCTCGTTCCTGGAAGCGCCTCATCCCGATCCGCATTGCCCGCCCAATGATACGATTATTGTCTGTGAACCGGGTGTGGGTTGCCTCGAAGTCGAATCGCTGGGATACGATGTTCGCATCAATCCCGCGACTATTACTTATGACAGCGAAGCCGGAACACTGTGCCTGAATATCACCGAGAATGGGACACAAACTGTCTGGGTGGTCGATTCCACTATGTGCGGCAAGGATTCCTGCTCCTTCGAGTTGACCACGCTGATAAATCGTGCTCCGGTGATTACCGGGGAAACCGAAACCATCATGCAGATGTGTGAACCGTTTACTCTCTGCGTAGCGGTTGAGATTTCCGATCCCGATGATAATATCGCCCAGGTGACCGTGACGGGTGACTGCCCGGCGGCTTTCTATGATGATGGAACGGGCGAGGTATGTATCGACATTTATGAGGAAGTGCACTGCACGCTCATTATAACGGTTACCGATGAATGTGGCTTGACTGATGTTTTGCAACATCAGATAGATATAACTCCCAATACTCCGCCGGTACTGTATATGCCCGAAATCGGGACTATTGTGAGATGTGAATCTGACAGTACCGAGTTGATAATAACCGATATCTGTATCGATGATTATGATTACAATGAAGTAACCCTGGAGCTTGATTCGGGACTGGGTGAATTTGAATTCGATCCGAACACCAATTGCGGTACACTGTATTTCCTGCCGCCCACCAATGATGCGGCGGAGTATTGTTTCAAATTCAAGGGCGCCGATTTCTGCGATACTGTTTATGACAGATTCTGCCTGACAATCGAGCCGACCGCGGTTTGTTCCACTTGCGTTGAAATCTCACTGGTTGGCCCGCCCTGCGTAGTCTCCGGTTCGATTGCCGAAGTCGGCCTGGTAGCTTCAGCGTTCAATGATCTCGGTGGTTTTGACCTGTTGATCGGCTATGATGCCACTGTATTGACTTTCCTGTCAACGCGTAAAGGTTCGGTTATCAGCAGTTGGGAATATTACACTTATCGCTATGGTCCCGATGGCAATTGCTCCGGCTCCTGTCCTTCGGGAATACTGCGGATTGTGGCCATCGCCGATGTTAATGACGGGGTCGAGCACCCTGACGAGGAACAACTGCAACCGGACGGAACCATAGGTATTATCACCTTCAGTGTCTCCGGTGACCAGCTTTATGGCGGCAGAAATATCCCGGTTTATTTCTACTGGGGTGATTGCGCCGATAACAGCTTCTCCGATCCCAGCGGTCAATATCAGTTAGTTGATCAGCGTATTTTCAATGCCGAAGGTTCTTTGGTCTGGGATGAAACCAATGATGCTTTGTATCCGGAAGATTCGCGTATATTAAACCATGGTACCCCTGACAGCTGTCTAACGGGCGATAAGGAAGCCCCGGTGCGGTGCGTGAATTTCTATAACGGCGATGTCTGTATTCTTCATCCCGATGATGTGGATGATCGCGGTGATCTCAATATGAATGGTATTTCCTATGAAATCGCCGATGCCGTGCTTTACACCAATTATTTCATATCCGGTTTGAGTGTCTTTACGATTGCTCTGGATGGCCAGATTGCGGCTTCCGATACCAATGCCGACGGCCTGACCCTTTCACTGGCTGACCTGGTTTACCTGATCCGTGTAATTATCGGTGATGCGCTCCCGTATCCCAAGCCGATACTTCCGGGTGAAGAGACCGTAGATGTCGGATTGTCGCTATCCAATGGCCATACCAGCGTAACTTTTGATTCTCCGCAGGATATCGGGGCGGCCCTGCTGATCTTCGACTACAACGGTACTCCGCCTGAGAATATCAGCCTGTCCGGCGACGCTTCCGGTATGGATATGAAATATGGTTATCTGGATAATACCCTGAGGGTCCTGGTTTTTAGCCTCGATGAAGGCGATATGATTCAATCCGGTATCAGTGATGTTATTGATATTCAGCCGGCTGAAGATGGCACGATTGAATTGATAGAGGTTGAAGTGGTTGACTATTATGGCCAGATGCTCAAGGGCGAAATTTCAACGGCGTTGTTGCCGACCGAAATGAGTTTGTCACAGAATTATCCGAACCCGTTCAATCCGACCACTACTTTTGAACTGGCCCTGCCGCAGGCATCCGATTATGAAGTGACTATTTACAATATCACCGGTCAGGCGGTCCGCAAGTGGGTCGGTCATGGCCAGGCCGGGGTGATTAAGTTTGACTGGAATGCCACCGATCAGAATGATCAGCTGGTAGCCTCGGGTGTTTATTTCTACCGGGCCAAAGCGGTTGGAGCGGAGAAGATTCGCAAGATGGTTCTGATAAAATAAAATTCCTCAAAACCCACCTCACACAAAAAGGCCCCGCTAAACGGCGGGGCCTTTTGTTTTATATTCTATTTGTGGTAACTGCCCCCGGCGTTCAGATTCAAAGCCCGGTACAGTTGCTCTAAGAGCACCAGGCGCACAATCTGGTGGGATAAAGTCAGGGGGGAGAGAGACAGGCGATAAGCGCACTTGTTTTTGAAATCTTCGTCCAGTCCGTAGGGACCGCCGATAATAAATTCCAGCAGAGAATTCCCCCGGTTCTGCCAGTCAGTCAGCCTGATCGCGAAGTCTCTGGTATGGGGTTTTTCGCCGCTTATATCAAGGGCAATCGTAAAGCCGCCTTTAAGGCGAGTTTCGATGGTTTGGGATTCACGTTTAAGGGCTTTTTTTATATCGGTGGCTTTGCCGTATTTCTCTTCGGGGAGGAAAGTTTGTTCTGTCCGCGCATAGCGGGATAAGAGTTTTATAAAATGATCCGAACCATCGCTGATCCAGCGGTCTTTGTTGCGGCCTATGCTTATGATATGCAGTGACAGCATGAGTTATTATCCGGCGATGGTTTTTATCCAGACACGGCGGGTGCGGGGACCATCGAAATCGCAGAAGAAAATACCCTGCCAGGTTCCCAGTTCCAGTTTGCCGCCGGTCACGATAACCGTAACCGATGATCCCATCAGGCTGGCCTTGATATGAGCGGGGGAATTGCCCTCGGCATGGCGATAATCACCCCGATCAGGGACGATATCGTTCAACTTCATTATAATATCGCGCTCGACATCCGGGTCGGCCTGCTCGTTGATGGTAATACCGGCGGTGGTGTGGGGGACGAAAACGATCACCAGCCCGTCTTTGATGCCGATTTTGCTGACGCATTCCTGCACCCGGGAAGTGATATTAACGAATTCGATCCGGGTCGAGGTGGAAACATTGAATTGATCCTGCATGGATTTCTGTCCTGTCTTTTATTTGGCGGCGCCAGGGTCAGGCGAGATTGAAATATTATTTTTCAAACAAGGCATCGGCGAAAGCCTCAGCCGAAAAAGGTTTGAGATTGTCGATCTGTTCGCCCAGCCCGATAAAATCGATAGGGACTGCCATGACATCGGCAACGGCGATTACCACGCCGCCTTTGGCCGTGCCATCCAGCTTGGTGACAATGATGCCGTCGATATGGCCGATGGCATCGGTGAAAAGCTGGGCCTGTGAAAGAGCGTTCTGGCCGGTTGTGCCGTCGATGATGAGTTTGGGTTTGACCTGATCGGCGGGGACTACCTTGGCTACCACTCTCTGGATCTTTTTCAACTCATCCATCAGGTGCTTCTTGGTGTGCAACCGTCCGGCCGTATCGATAATCAACAGGTCAATATCCCGCGCCTGGGCCGACTGGGTGGCATCGAAAGCTACCGCGGCCGGGTCGGAACCATCACGGGCTCGAATAAATTCCACACCCGATCTTTCGGCCCAGATGGCCAGTTGATCGACAGCGGCGGCCCGGAATGTATCACAGGCGGCAATCATGACTTTTTTTCCTTGTTCGCGATAATATTTGGCCAGCTTGCCCACCGAGGTGGTTTTGCCGGTGCCGTTAACGCCGACAATCAGCCACACTTCCGGCTTGACCGGTGGCCGTACCGGCCGCTGTTCTTCGCCCGAAAGCAGGATGGCCGAGATTTCAATTTTCAAAGCATCTATAACACCGTCGGAGGTAGTAATATTTTCGATAGCTACTCTTTTTTTCAGATTGGTTATGATTTTGGTGCTGGTGGCGACTCCCACATCGCCCTGAATCAGGGCGGCTTCGATATCATCCATCATATAATCATCGATTTTAGCCGCCGCACCTACGGCCTGGCGTACCTGTCCGATCAGACGGCTTTTTGTTTTGGAAAGACCGTCTTTAAAACTCTGGAATAAACTGCGCATTAACCTGCCTGTTGTTTGAACCGCTCGTCGCGGGCATAGTGCATATCAAGGATGGATTCTTCTTCTTCACCCTCCTTGTTGAAGCGCACCGCCACGACCTTGGAAACTCCCGGTTCTTCCATAGTGACACCGTAAAGAGTTGCCGCGGCTTCCATGGTGATTTTGTTGTGAGTAATAATAATGAACTGCGTCTGCCGCGAGAATTTTTCGACAATGCGCAGGAAGCGTGCGACGTTAACATCATCAAGGGGAGCATCGATTTCATCGAGGAAGCAGAACGGCGAAGGCTTGACCATATAGAGTGCGAAGAGCAGAGAGATAGCCGTCAGGGCCCGTTCGCCGCCAGAAAGCTGTGCAATGGTAAGAGGCTTTTTACCCCGTGGGCGGGATATGATTTCCAGCGGTGATTCCAGCGGATTGGTGGGATCGACCAGCAGAATATCGGCTTCGCCGCCGGTGAACAATTCCTCGAACATATCCTTGAAATTGGCGCGGGCTTTGTCGAGCGTATCCATAAACATCGTTTTAGCCGTCTGGTTGATTTTCAGAATGGTGTTTTTCAGAGTGTTTTTGGCCTGAATCAGATCATCGAGTTGTCGTCCCAGAAATTCCTTACGTTCTCTTTCCTGTTCATATTCTTCCAGGGCCAGAAGATTGACAATACCCATCTTGCGCAGTTTATCCCGAAGCGTCTCGATGTGTTCGCCGGTTTGATCATCGCTCATTTCAGCGTTCGGCTTTTCCGCGGTCAGGGTGCGGATGTCGGAATCGTGCTCCTTGCGAATTCGTTCTTCGAGTTGTTCCAGGCGCGACTTGATTTCGGTCATGGTGATTTCCGACCGGTGTGATTCTTCGGCCAGCGATTCCTTTTCGCGGCGCATGGTTTTGGAGCGGCTTTCCAGTTCGTTTACAGCCGTTGACTTTTCTTCATGTTCGGCGCGCAAATCGCGCTGTTGCTGTTGTTTTTCCTGACGCTGATCAAAAACTTCCTTCAACCTGATCTCGGATTGACGGATAGAGACCAGCAGGTTCTCCACCGTGGCTTCGGCTTCGCTTATCTGAGTTTTCTTTTGTTCGGTGGTAGCGGCGATATCACTTAACATCTCATCATAATAATTGATTTGCGATTCTATCTGCGATCGTTTGCTTTCATGCTCGACTTTGGTTACCTGTAAGCGGTTGACTTCTTCCGATGCCTTCTGGGCGGCTTCTTCAAGTTCAGTCATTCTTTCCTTGCGCGTTTGCACCTGTCCGGAAAGATCGCTTTTCTGACGGTCGAGTTCCGAGTAATCGAGGCTTAAACTGTACTGGCGGTGTTTCAGTTTTTCCAGTTTCTGGGACATTTGATCGAGGCGCTGTTCGATACTGGTCAGGACCTCGTCGGAGGCATTGATCTTGAACTGTTCTTCCTTGAGGTGGGAGTTTATTTCGGTCAGCGTTTCCTTCTTTTCTTCCAGCTCATCGCGGGAATTATTAAGGGCCTGACGCAGTTCGCCGATTTTCAGGGTGTTGGCGGCCTGATTCTGTTTGACGCGAGCCAGTTCTCCATCGATACTTGCCAGTTTTTCGGCCAGCGAAGCGATTTCATCCTGGCGGCCGATAAGAGACAGTTCGTCGGAGGCTCCGCCCGATACCTGCCCGGCACCATTGTAATATTGCCCGTCGCGGGTAACAACCTGATAACCATAGGGCAGGATTTCCAGCATACGTTCAGCGGTAGCGAGGTCTTCGCAAAGGAGGGTGCGCCCCAGAAGTGTCAGGGGAATCCTCCGGTATCTATCATCACAGTCAACCAGTTGGTCACCCCAGCCGATTACACCGTTGGTGTCCTGAATATCGGGTCGCGTAATTGTCTCGGGGAGTTTTTCCACAATCAGGAAGGTGGCTCGACCGGCTTTGATTTCCTGCAGGTATTTAACGGCTTCTTTGGCGGTAGTCTGATTCTGGCACAGGATATACTGGGCCGCCTCGCCCAGAGCGGCTTCGATAGCCGCCTGACAGCCTTCATGGGGGCGGACAAAGTCGGCTACGGTGCCGGTAATATCGACCCAGCGCCCGGCGACATCGAAAATCGCCACTACACCGCTCCCGAAACCCTCATGCTGTTCCACCATTTCATCAAGGAGGTTCTTGCGGGCCAGAGTGGCTTCATAGGAGGAGGTCAGTTCAGCCTGGCGGTCGCGCAGTCTTTCGCCGCGTTGCTGGGTTTCTTCCAGTTCATTTTCCCGGACGGTATGACGCGAGGTGAGGTCCTGAATTCCATTATGGATGGAATTGATGCGGTTCTGTAGCGATTCCATGCGTTCGCGGCGGTGTTTCTTCTCCTGTTGTATCTGGTCTTTGCGGAGGGTGTTTTCTTCGATCTCGTTCTGAATATCGCGCGTTTGTTCTTCGATATTGGCCGAATCGGTTTTTCCCGATGATATGCGGCCCTCCAGATCCAGTAAACGGGCGCTTTCATCATCGGTCAGCGAACGATACTCCAGATACCTCTCATCGGCGGCTTTCAGACGCCGCAAAGCCTCTTCCAGTTCGGATGCGGAAGCCGTGATCTTTTCGTCATACTCTTTCAGCTCTTCGGTGCGCCGGAGGCGATCATCGGAGATGGCATTGGCGCGGCCATCAAGGGCTATAATTTCTTCTTTATCGTGGGCCGCAGATTGAATCAGATTTTCTTTTTTCTCGCGGTTGACCGAAATTTCGGTTTCGACCTGATGAGCCTGTTCGGACAATTCATAGACCTGACTCGAAATATCGGAAAGGTTTTTTTCCATCTCGGTCAGCGAAGTGCGTCCGCTTTCGAGATCGGCGAATACCTGGTTGAGGCGGGTGTCAAGTTCGGCGCGACGGTCATCCATGGACTGCAGGGTCTGGGCCAGTTCTTTTTGCTGTTGCATCAGGCGGTTGAATTTGTTTTTGGCTTCGAACAGTTCCCATTGTTTCAATTCGTCGGCGACTTCTTTATATCGTTGGGCCTTGTTGACCTGCCGTTTTAGCGAGTTTACCCGCGTGGTGACTTCGGCCAGAATATCCTGCAGGCGCAAAAGATCATGTTCGGTGGCTTCCAGCTTGCGTTCGGCGGCCTTCTTGCGCTGTTTATACTTGGTGATTCCGGCGGCTTCCTCGAACAGAAAGCGCCGTTCTTCGGCCCGGTCGGATAATATGGCGTCGATCATTTCCTGCTGGATGATGGCATAAGCATGCGATCCCAAGCCGGTGTCGGCAAAAAGCTCGGTGATGTCTTTCAGACGGCAGGGGATCTTGTTCATCAGGTATTCCGAATCCCCGGAACGAAATAGTCTGCGAGTAATAGAAATTTCACCGTATTGCGAGGGAAGCATGCGGTCGGCATTTTCAATGTGCAGAGAAACTTCGGCCATCCCCAGCGGTTTGAGGGTCCGGGTGCCGGCGAAGATTACTTCTTCCATTTTGTTGCCGCGCAGGAGCGAGGTTTTTTGTTCACCCAGTACCCAGCGCAGAGCGTCGAGCAGGTTGGTTTTTCCGCAACCGTTGGGGCCGACGATACAGGTCAGCCCTTTATTAAAAACAAAGGGGGTTTTTTCGGGAAATGATTTAAAACCGATTAGTTCAAGTTTCTTAAGATACAAAGCCGTTTACTCCTGTGTGGGTATGGCCGCCTGCGATTCCGGTTGCGCCAGATTGTTTATGACTTCCAGAATGGACCGGTAGATCAGGTGGCGGTCGCGCAGATATTTGGTTTTTACTTCGAGATTGATATAAGGTTCGCCGGGGCCGCCGCTGATTCCGAAACGGACCGCTTCGGGGAAATCCAATAGTACGCGGGCGGCGAAATTGTTTACTTCCAGGTTGGTATCAAAGATATAGTCAAAACGGTGATTCTTTAATTTGTCCAGAAAGGCTTTCTTCGGCAGGCCGCTCCAGCTAACCGATGATGAAGCCGGAGTGATGAAATGAAAACCCTTGCCGGGGAAAATATTCTGGACATTACTTCCCGGACTGGCCAGCAAAAAGACATTGTTTTCTCCGAAAAGCCGGGTCATGTCGGGGAGTGATTTTTTGATGATGGTCAGGTTTTGCTGGTCGGGAGGGAGCAGGACCAGGACTCTGCTTCCCTGTAATTTCAGCGGCAGGTTCAACAGGGAAGCCTTAACCTGTGTTGCGGCGCGCCATAAAAGATAACGGGAAACCCAGTTCTTAAATATCATGGCCTTCCTCAATACTTTCATCAGGCGGCTGATTTTTGGGGTAAAAGTCTTTGTAATTGACCTGGTTTATTTCCAGCCCGGAAAT
>Ga0272443_10007746_pt1 | contig 10162 bp, 18 predicted proteins | sample SSMAcet12_FD_193581 | JGI IMG/M metagenome (GOLD analysis project Ga0272443, IMG submission 193581) | Marine sediment archaeal communities from Little Sippewissett salt marsh, Falmouth, MA, United States - SSM-Acet-12 | ecosystem: Environmental > Aquatic > Marine > Wetlands > Sediment ... | reverse complement strand
AAAAATTTATTGTATCCATTTTAAGTATCACCCCCTCTCATGCATTACGCTTAGCCTAAAAATAATCTATTAACTTAAGGCTTGTCAAGCGTGTTTAAGTTCAGATATAGTATGGGTGTCATGGCAATCACTGTTTTTAGCAGTCTTACAAAGACCGATAAGGTTGAAGCAATTGACCGCGTAATTGAGGGTAGCACGCCCAATCAGGATTTTTTTTTGATGGTTATTCTGTCCATTCTTACGGCAACTTTCGGACTTATTGTTGATAATGTCGCTGTAATAATCGGAAGTATGCTTATTGCACCGATTTTATATCCTATTCTTTCACTGTCACTGGGAATAATCATTTCAGATTTTAAACTAATTGGAAGGTCTTTAAAAACAATTAGCAAATCAATCGTTTTGGGAGTAACTGCTTCTAATATCGCAGCACTACTATTTACTACTCAAATAGATAGTCTGGGAAGCTCTGAGATCGTCTCTCGAGCTTATCCAAGCCTAACTTATGTCATTATCGCTATCCTAGCTGGATTTGCCGCCTCGTTCGCTCTAGTAAAGCCTCAATTAAACGAGACGTTGCCAGGAATTGCTATTTCTGTAGCAATTATTCCTCCCCTGGCTGTAACTGGAATCGGAGTTGCTAAGCTTAACTTGAGTATTATTAGCGGCTCTTTTTTACTTTTCTTGGTAAATTTACTTGGAGTTATTTTTGCCAGTATGATTACTTTTTCGCTGATGAATTTTTATGCCCAACGCAGCGAAGCAAAAAAAAGCGTTACCAAAGAAGATCAAAAACTAAAACGCCAAATTAAAAAAGCTGAAAAAGAAGCTAAAAAATGAAAAAATATCTCAAAAACTTTATCTTTGGAGTAGAGGACAGCCTAGTCTCAACCGGAGGAATGCTCTCTGGAATCGCAAGTGCTGGTGTTCCCAGACAAGATATTTTTATCGCTGGAATTGTACTAATTTTCGTTGAGGCTTTTTCAATGGGAGTTGGAAGCTATTTGTCTGAAAGTTTTACTGAAAGACCAAGTAAATCAGCCATTGGTGGAGTTGTAATGCTTCTTTCATACTTTTTTGCCGGGTTTATACCACTTTCCCCATATCTATTTTTACCAACCTCACAAGCGTTTTGGGTTTCCATAATTTGTTCAAGCGTTGCGCTTTTGATCCTCGGAGCAACTAGTGCCAGAATTTCAAACAAAAATATAGGAATTCAAGCAATAAAAATGGTAGCCTTTGGAGGTGCTGCGATTACAATCGGAGTAATTGTTGGAAAAATAATTAGATAGAACTATTAACGTTTTGGAGATTGTTTTTTGCGCCTAGCTTTTCCACCAGTTCCAACCATTCGCCTCTGTCTTTTCCGAGAATCACGGGTCAACAAACCATCGTCTTTTAGAAGTTTTCTAAATTTTTCAGAATCAAGCTTGGAGAATGCTCGGGAGATTCCATGAACAGTTGCTTCCAACTGCCCTTTTTTGCCACACCCAACCACTACTGCCGTAATATAGTACTTACCCAGAGTATTCGTAAGCTCGAAAGGTTTTTGCCATTTACTTCGAGAGATTTCACCGGCAAAATATTTTCCAATTACCTCCCCATTTACAAGACTTTCTTTTTTGCCTTTAAAAAGCCTAATACGAGCTGAGGAAGTTTTTCTTCTTCCTACAGCGTAGGTATAATCCTTTTTTGCTTTTTTATTTTTCTTTGCCATTTTTTAGCTCCTTTTCAAAAGTATGGTTTTCTTTAGCAAATATTTTAAGTCTAGCCATTCTTGGATCACGCAAACGATTATCTGGTAACATCCGTTTTACTGCCCAAGCAATAATTTTTTCAGGCTGTTCGTCCCTTAATTTTTCTACCTTAATCTCACGAAAACCTTTCGGATATCCTGAATGTTTATAATACACTTTTTGTTTATCTTTTCTCCCTGTTAATTTAACTTTTTGCGCATTTGTAACAACAACATAATCGCCCATATCAGTATGAGGAGTGTAATCTACCTTGTGTTTGCCCATTAAATATTGAGTAATTTCACTTGCCAAACGACCTAAAACTTTGTTGTCAGCATCCTTCAGATGCCAGCTTCTTTTAACTTCTTCTTTTGGTTTTTGATAAGTTTTTTTCATTTTGTCTCTACAAATTCGATCTGAGCCTGTTTGGCATTGTCTCCTCGACGAGGAGGAAGCTGTTTTATTCGAACAAAACCTGACTTTTTATTTTTCAATAAAGTAGCATATTTGTGATAAAGAGCGTCTGTGAGTTTACGGTCATTACCCAATGATGCCAGAACAGCCCTACGAGCCTCAAGAGTACCCTTTGAGGCTTTTGCCATCAAAGAGTCTATTTCCGGTTTTAAAAATTTTGCTTTTATCAGAGTAGTTTTTATACTACCTTCTAAAATTAGGCCACGAGAAAGGGAGCGTAAAAGCGCAATTCGAGAATTTGTGTTACGGCCGAGTTTGCGACCGCGGACTCGTTTACGCACTACGCTTAACCCCTTTCTTTTGCAAGGCCTCGTCAATAATTTCGAGAGATTTTTCTCCTAAATTCCTAACCTTTGTTAATTGCCCATCTTCAGCTTTGGAAAGCTTCTCCACCGTATCAAAACCGGCCTTACCCAAAGCATTTGCTACTCTTGTTGGAAGTCCGATTTCTTCAACTGAAAGTTTGCCCACAGATCCGAGAGAAGAAATTTTCTCACCACTCAAATCATCTTCTTTGGTTTCCTGAGGACTTACAATCTGTTTAAGATATGAGGATAAAATTTGTGCTCCTTTGACAAGTGCGTCTTTTGGCGCAAGACTACCATCAGTCCAAATTTCAAAAATAAGCTTGTCGTAATCAGTTACACTTCCAACTCGAGTCTCAGTCACTCTGTAGTTGATTCGCTCAACTGGAGAAAAACTAGCATCCAACAAAATCTCACCTAACTTATCTGTCTTTCGGCCTTCTGCAGGGCTATAACCAACCCCTTTTTCAACCATAATCTCCGCTTCAAGTTTGGCTCCTTTCGATAGATGAGCCAAAACAAGTTCTCCATTAGCAACCTCAACTCCACTGGGAGTCTTAATATCAGACGCTTTCACTTCACCGGCGGATTTAGCACTAAGCTCAACTTTGACAGGTTCGTCACCATCATAAACAAATTTAACTTTTTTCAAATTAAGAAGAAAGTCCAACACATCTTCTTTCATCCCTTTTAGAGTAGAAAATTGATGACGAACTCCAGATAACTTAACTGAAGTAGCAGCCGCACCAGATAGGGACGACAAAAGAACGCGTCGAAGTGATACTCCCAAAGTATGTCCATAACCCGAAATAAGAGGGCTAATTTCAAACTTTGCGTAATTATCTTTTTGATTCTCTGTTTTTATTTCAAATATTGGTTCCATAAAAGTCACCTCCCCTCGCTTTTTAGCCAAAGCAAGGGACGGGGCTTATTATAGCCCTTTAACTTGCTCAAAGCAAGCTGCTATCGAGAATAAAACTCTACGATATCAGCATCCTCAAAGGCTTCAACTACATCCGAGCGTACAGGCATTCTTTTAACTTTGCCCGCCGCGGCTTTACGTTGCAGCCATTCAGGAATTTTAATCTCTTTATCTTTCAACAATTTAATCAAGAACGGTGTCTCTATAATTTTGCTAGACAGGGTTACTGTCTGACCAGGCTTAACCTGATAAGATGGAATGTTAACTCGTTTACCATCCACATATACATGTTTGTGTCCTACAAATTGGCGCGCTTGTGCACGGCTTTGTGCAAACCCAAGTCTATAAACAACATTATCAAGCCTAGACTCCAAAAGTGCAAATAAGGCGTCGGAGGTGTTCCCTCTATGTTTTAGTGCCTCGGCCATATACTTTTTAAACTGACGTTCTAATATCCCATAAAAACGTTTTACTTTTTGCTTTTCTCTAAGCTGGCTTCCGTATTGAGATGGCCCTCGACGACTACCCTTTGGCCCGTGTACACCAGGCGGAATATTAAGCCTTCCCAGCTTTCCACCTTTTCCAAAAAGGTCAAACCCCTCACGCCTGCTTAATCTGTCTTTTGGTCCTCTATATCTTGCCATTTAAACTCTTCTCCTCTTTTTTGGCCTTGGTCCATCATGTGGCATCGGAGTCACATCAGCAATAAGACTGATTCTAAGACCTGCAGCCTTAATTGCTCGAAGTGAAGCTTCTCTACCAGGACCAGGTCCTTTAATATATACTTCTGCGTTTTTAACTCCATACTCCTCTTGAACTTTTTTAGCTACTGCCTCCACCGAAACAGTTGCGGCATAAGGAGTAGCTTTTCTAGTACCCTTAAAACCAGATAAACCTGATGAGCCCCACGCTAAAGTATTACCTTCTTCGTCACAAATAGTAACAAGCGTGTTATTAAAACTTGCTGAAACGTATATTTTTGCTGATTTAATTTGTTTTTTTGCTGCCATGTTTTATTCCTCGTCAGTTTTTTTGTTTTGTTGCTGCTTGGCCAAAGCTTCTTTACGAAATGCACCAACTGTTTTTCGAGATCCACGTTTTGTTCGTGCATTCGACTTGGTACGCTGACCGCGAACTGGTAACCCTTGGTTGTGTCTCATGCCTCTATACGAACCTATCACTTTCAGTCGTTGAACATCTTCTCGAACTCTTCGCTGCAAATCACCTTCAGTCAAATAACCATCTATTTTTTTATTAAGCTTTGTTATCTCTTCTGTTGAGAGATCAGACATCCGAGTTGACTCTTTAATTTTTAAATCTTTTAGTATTTCTTCAGAACGACTCCAGCCAATCCCTTTAATCTGAGTAAGGGCATAGATCAGTCGCCAATCATCGTTTAAATCAATTCCTGAAATTCTTGCCATTTTTATATTTTAACCCTGCCTTTGTTTATGCTTGGGGTTTTTGCATATAACATACAAAACACCTTTGCGTTTAACTATCTTACAATCTTTACAAATTTTTTTCACTGATGATCTTACTTTCATTGTCCTTTCCTTCCTCCAATTTTAGAAATCACCCTACCACGGCTGTCATCATACGGTGTCATTTCTACTCTGACCTTGTTGCCAGGCATTATTTTAACAAAGCTACGACGCAATTTTCCAGACGGAACAGCTAAAATTTCCCGCTGATCCTCCAGCAGAATTTTATACATTGTATTGGGCATAAGTTCCAATATTTCTCCTAATACAACTGTGTTTTGTTGTTTTGTCATAATACTAGTTCGTTAAAACAATTTGACCGTTGCCGCTTAGCGCAACGGTCTCTTCGAAAAGCGCTGCTATTTTAGCATCTTTTGTACTCAGTGTCCAACCATCATCTTCCAGTATAAGCTCAGAGCTTCCTTGAGCGTACATAATCTCAATCGCCAACACAAGTCCGGGCTCAAGCTTAACCTCTTCGTCTGGCATTCCAAGCCGTTTGCAGGGAACTCTTGGATCCTCATGCAAGCTTTTGCCTACCCCGTGCCCAGTCAAATTTTCCATCACGCTCAGTTTAGCCTCAGATACAACTTTGCCCATATCCTGGCTGATATCACCAACCGTATTACCGAGCTTAAAAGCGGCAATACCAGCTTTTAAAGCATTTTTACCAACCTGCATGAATTTGTTGATTTCAGGATCTGAACCTAAATAAACCGAATCCGAAGTGTCAGTGTGAAAGCCTTGATAAAATATTCCCATATCAATACTAACTAAATCATTTTCTTTAAAAACTATATTTTTGTGGGGAATGCCATGTACCACACCCTCATTAACATTAATGCACGTACTCCAATAATAATCTGGCACCATCTTGAACGAAGGTTGTCCGCCTGATTTGGTAATAAGATTTGTAACCAATTCTTCGATCTCAGCCGCTGATACTCCCGGCTTTACGGCTTGTGCAGCCTTGGCCTTGATTTCGGAAAGGTGCTTTCCCCCTTCAGCCATAATTTTAATTTCTTTTTCGTTTTTAAGCTGTTTTTTGTTCATCTTCAATCCTTTGTTTTATGTCTTGATAAATTTCATCTATTGAACGTTCGCCATCAATTCGCGTAAGCTTTCCTTTTTGGTCTAAATAATCAACAAGCTCCTTTGTATTATCTCGATAAGCTTGAAACCTAACCTTAATAGAATCAGGGTTATCATCTTTGCGCTGTATCAGTTTTCCACCGCATTTACAAACGTCTTCGACGGACGGAGGATTAGTAACAAGATTATAAACTTCCCCACACTTCGAACAAATCCGTCGTGAAGAAATACGCTTGACTGCCTCCTCCTGACTTATATCCAACGTAAAAACAATATCGATGTCATCTCCTTTATCTTCCAAAAAATTGGCGAGAGCTTCATACTGTGATACAAAACGAGGAAAGCCTTCAAACAAAATATCACTTAAACCATTTTCCCTGTGGCTTAAAAAATCAATTACATGCATTGTCATCTCCTCAGCTGGAATAAGTTGTCCAGAATCAACAAGTTTACGAATACGCTCATCTTCTTCGGCTAAACTGCGCGCAATTGCTCCTGTTTGTAGATGATACAAATTAAAGTCAGCAGCAATTCGTTCCGCCTGAGTACCCTTACCCGAACCTGGCGCGCCAAGCAAAACTATATTCATCGCAAAAGCCCTTCATAGCGTTTCATTACAAGTTGCGATTCCATTTCGCGAGTAACTTCTAAAATGACTGAAACTACGATTAATATCCCTGTTCCTCCAATAACTAAATTGGCGATGCCTAAAAAGGCTTGTAGGAGCGAGGGGAGAACGGCAATGAATCCCAAAAATAAAGCTCCCACTAGTGTAATTCTATTCAAAACATAATTTAGATACTTGGTAGTTTGACTACCAGGCCGAATACCAGCAATAAAAGCTCCTCCTTTTTGTAAGTTTTCTGTAATTTTTTCTGGATTAAACACAACCGATGTATAAAAATAAGTAAATCCAAAAACTAAAAGGAAATAAAATATATTATAAAAAGCAGACTGCGGATTAAAAAGATCTGTCAAAGTTCGGGCAAAATTAGCAACAGAAGGGTTATCCACTGCCTGCAAATACTGACCTACCATCGAAGGCATTAGCACCAAAGATACGGCAAAAATGATAGGAATTACACCAGCTTGATTAATCCGAAGGGGAATAAAAGAAGCATTCAAACCCGTAGTGGCTCTGCGTGATTGGCGGGCATATTGAATTGGAATTTTACGCACTGCTTCATTAACAAAAACTATTAAACCAATAATAACAACAGCCAAACCTAAAAATACTCCCGTACTTAAAAGATCTTGTCCACCAGAGGTTTGCGCAGTTCGACCAAAAGATACCGGCAATCGAGCTACGATCCCAGCAAAAATCAAAAAAGAAACACCATTACCAATCCCGTATTCGGTAATAAGCTCACCCATCCAAATAGCCAACATTGTACCAGCAACCATCGTGGACACTAATGCCAGAATTGGTAAAAAATCAAGAGTAGGGACTACAGCCTGACTGCGTAGTAGCGCGTACATACCAAAAGACTGAAATATAGCCAAAGGAATAGTTAAAAGACGGGTATATTGATTAATTTTTTCTTGACCAACTTCACCTTCTTTACTCAGTTCCTCCAAACTCGGAATGGCAAAGGTCATAAGTTGCATAATAATTGAAGAGTTAATATAAGGTGTTAAACCCAACGCCATAATTGAAAAATTCGCTAGAGTTCCACCAGAAAAAACATCCAAAAGAGACAAAAGCGCACTTCCCGTAAACAAAGCCTGAAGAGAAGATCGATCTATCCCGGCAGCTGGAATATGGGCGGCTAGCCTAAAAAAAGCCAAAATAACAGCTGTATAAATTATTTTCTTGCGTATAATCGGTGACTTGATGCTCTTTTGAAAAAATTCAACAACCCGTCCTATCATGCTTTTATTTTACCTCCGAGCTTTTCGATCTTTAAAGCTGCGGCACGTGAGACTGGCAGCTCAACAATCAATTTTTTAGTCAATTCTCCGTTTGCTAAAATCTTTATCTTTCGATCTATCTCATCTTTACCGATTAAATTGGCTTTAGCTAGATTTTTCGGATTAACTTTTGTTCCAGCTCTAAGCTTGTTTAAATCGCTCAAATTTAAAATTAAAGGTTTCTGTTGACCTGAATTTTTGCTTTTTCCTCTTTGTAGGGGAAGACGGCGCAAAAGAGATTTTTTAACTTTAACCCCTTCAAACATAATGTTGATTTTGCTGCGTGATTTTTGACCCTTCATTCCTCGAGCAGAAGTGTGTCCACCCTTTCCACTTCCATAACCTTTTCCTCGACGCTTTTTCGATCTGGTTTTTACTTTGGGTAAATTATTTGACATCTTTCCTTTCCTTTATTTTTGAAATTTCTTTTAACGCTTCAACAGTTGCGTAAACATTGGTGATTTTGTTGTTTGTGCCAAGCTGCTTAGCAGACGCATCTTTGATCCCTGATGCTTCCAAAACTACTCTAATTGGCCCTCCTGCAATAATTCCAGATCCAGCCGGAGCAGGTTTTAAAAGAATTTTAGCTGCTCCATATTTTTTATAAATCTCAAATGGCAAAGTATTCCCCGACATGGGAACTTCAAACATGCTATCTTTAGCCTTAGAAATAGCTTTTTTAATCGCACCACGCACATCAGTTGCCTTAGAAAGACCTGCTCCGACTTTACCTTTTTGATCACCCACCACAACCAAAGCAGAAAAACGCATCTGGTTTCCACCTTTAGTTTTTTTAGAAACGCGGTTAATCTGTACTACTGTTTCATCAAATTCTTTTTCCATTAAATTTTTAATCCCCCTTCCCTAAGAGTGTCAGCAAAAACTTTAACCTTGCCATGATATTTATAACCGCTACGATCAAATACAGCTTTTAATATCTTTTTTGACTTAATAATTTTTGACATTTCTTCACCAGCTTTTTTAGGATCGGTAGCAACAACGGATCCGAGAGTGTGACCTTTTTGGTCATCAATTATCTGAGCATAAAACTTTTTATTTGAACGGTACACACAAACCCTAGGACAATCTGCACTACCACTTATTTTTGCCCTAATTCTTGCTTTTCTCTTTTGTCGTTTTATTTTTAACATATTTTTTTAATCTTTAAGCTTCAGCTTTCCCCGCTTGCTTACCCGCTTTTCTACGAATAATTTCATCGGTATACTTTATTCCTGCACCCTTATAAGGTTCTGGTGGACGCTTGCTTCTGACGATTGCTGCGATCTGTCCAACAACCTCCTTATCTGCCCCTTCAAGGTTAATAATATTTTTTTCAACTGTCGCATTTAATCCTTTGGGCATTTTGATTTCAACTGGATGTGAAAAACCAACCGTAAGTATGAGCTTATCACCTTGGGCTTCAGCTCGATATCCAGCTCCAACCACTTCTAAAGATTTTTTCCAGCCTTCAGTTACTCCCTTGACCATATTATTAAGATGTGCCCGCATCGTTCCTTGCATAGTGTTAGCTGTTCGACCTTCTTTTGCCATTTCCACCTTAAGCCCTTGGTCAGTTTTTTTAACCTTAATCCAACCCTCATCATAAATGCGCTTTATTTCACCCTTTGGACCTTTAATTATTACTTGACCAAATTCAAGTTTAATTTCAACACCTTCTGGAATTTCAACTGGCATGTTACCTAATCTTGCCATCTTACCAAATTTCTACAATCGCCTCTCCACCGATTCCTTCTTTCAAAGCATCTTTACTGGTCATAATTCCTTGAGAAGTTGTCAAAATAAAATACGAAACACCTTTGTGTTTTTGCAGTTCATCAACATTTTTATAAACCCGCAGGCCAGGTTTAGAGACAAGCTTCATGTTGACCAAAACAGGTTCTTTTTTGTGATAAGCAATTCTCAAATCTAGAATGTTTTCTTTCTTTTTTACTTCGCTGAGAATTCCATTTTTTTTCAAAACTTTAGCTACTTCATACACAAGTTTAGTACTTGGAACACTAAAATCTTTTGCCCCTGCCATGGCTGCGTTTTTAACTCTAATCAAAAAATCTCCTAATGGATAATTATTCATAATTTACCAACTCGCTTTCTTAACTCCAGGGATTTCACCCCTGTGAGCGTGTTCCCGAAAACAGATCCGACACATTCCAAATTTTCGCAAATAACCTCTCGATCGACCACAAATACGGCAACGGTTTACATATCTTATCTGATATT
>Ga0272443_10007745_pt1 | contig 10162 bp, 4 predicted proteins | sample SSMAcet12_FD_193581 | JGI IMG/M metagenome (GOLD analysis project Ga0272443, IMG submission 193581) | Marine sediment archaeal communities from Little Sippewissett salt marsh, Falmouth, MA, United States - SSM-Acet-12 | ecosystem: Environmental > Aquatic > Marine > Wetlands > Sediment ... | reverse complement strand
AAGGGACGGTGCGCCTGGAGGGAAAAACCTACGAAGTCCGGGATGGAGACATCATCACCTTCCGCTTCAACGTATAAATTCGCTGGCGCGAATTGATTTGCGGCGGCTTTGCCGCCGGAGTAGAGAATCCAACCCGTAAGGTCCGATCAATCCAAGTGATGCAGTCGCCTGCTCCATCCGGGCCACCCGATGCATTCCGGTTGATTATCGACTGCGAATCCCTATACTTATTCGTATTGTCATTTTCCCATCGAAACGCGAGGTGCTTGGCCGTTGCTTCAGTTTGGCTGGTGTAAATATTTTCTGGTGATCGGATGCAGTTGGCTTTTGCTGGCTGCCTGCAGTCCGTTTGCCCCCCGGCCCAGAGCCTTTCCCGAAGAGGATATGCCCGAGACCTATTCGCTTTACACCGGCGAATCCGAGCCCGATCGCCGCTGGTGGCATGCCTTTTCCGATCCGGAGCTGAACAAGCTGGTGGAGACCGCCCTGGCTGACGGGCTTTCCATCCAGGAAGCCTGGGCCCGGTTGAACCAGGCCCGAGCGGTCGCCGTGCAGGCAGGGGCGGCACGGTATCCGGATTTGACCGCCGAGGGCAGCGCCCTGGTGGGCCGGCAAAAATCGAGCTCCGCTGCCGGGAGCAGACAGCTTGAACAGGTCGGCATCGGCCTGGCGAGCCGATACGAACTCGATCTCTGGGGGCGGGTCTCGGCCGGCAGGGAAGCCTCCCTGGTGGGTGCGGCCGCAGCCCGGGAGGATCTCAACACCGCGGCCGTCACACTCTCGGCCGAAGTGGCGAGCCGATGGATCGGGATCATCTCCCAGCGGATGCAAAAAGACCTCATCGAAGAGCAGTTGAGGATCAACAGGACCCTTTTGGAGCTGGTGGAGCTTCGGTTTAAGATGGCTATGGTCTCTGCCCTGGACGTATACCAGCAAAAGCAGGTGGTGGAGAATCTCGAAGCTGAACTTCCCCTGGTGGAAGAGCGCGAGGCCCTGCTGAATCACCAGTTGGCCGTGCTGCTGGGAAAGCCGCCCCGAACCGATCTGTCGGTTCGCCGGAAGGCCTTGCCGGATCCGGCGCCGCTGCCGCCCGCGGGTCTGCCGGCCGATCTGCTCTCGGCGCGGCCGGATGTTCGCTCCGCCGGCCTCAGGCTGGAAGCCGCCGATTGGCAGGTGGCCCAAGCCAGAGCCAATCGGCTGCCGGCGTTGAGCTTGGCGGCAAACGCTCGATACGGCGAAGGAGACCTGGATGTGATGTTCGACAGCTGGCTGCTCAGCCTGGCGGCCAATCTTACGGCGCCGATTTTCGACGGGGGACGGCGGGCCGCAGAGGTCGACCGGACCGTCTCTGTCGCCGACGAACGCCTGGCCGCCTACCGACGCACGGTGCTGACCGCGGTCAAGGAAGTCGAAGATGCCCTGGTCAGCGAGGCCAAACAGAAAGAGCATATCGAAGGGATTACCAGAGTGATCGCCACCGCCCGGCAGGCGTTGGAGGAGGCTGGAAACCGGTATCGAAACGGCCTGAACGACTACCTGCCGGTGCTTACCCAGCTGTTGTCGGTTCAGAGATTGGAGCGGGAGCTCGTCCAGCGCAAAGCGGACCTGCTTGCGACCAGAATCCAGCTTCACCGCGCCTTGGGCGGGACCTGGGCAGAAGAACTGACACCGCCGCCAATAACCGAGAACCGGTATCGCCCGCCGGTCAAAGATAATGGAAGTTGAGCAATGGACGAGCGTATCGAAGACAAGCCCGAGCTGCCCCGTGAACCGGATCCGGTCCGCTGGTGGAAGCGGATGCTCCGCATTTTTCTGGCGCTGATGATCGTCGGTGCCGGCATCGCGGGCGCCGCCTATCTGACCAAAACGGCCCCACAGACCGCAAAGCGCCCGCCGGCACAGTGGGTGCCGGTGGTCCAGGTGGAACCGCTGCGCCCGGCCCCCTATACGGTGACGGTCAAGGCCATGGGCGCGGTCGTGCCTGCCCGCCGGATCGTGCTCCGATCTCGAGTATCGGGGCAGGTGGACGCGGTGCATCCGGAATTTACCGAAGGCGGATTTTTGAACCGGGGCGAGCGCATCCTCCAGCTCGAAGACGCCGACTACAGGCTGGCCTTGCAGCAGGCAAAAAGCCGGCTGGTGGAAAGCCAGTATGCACTGAAGCTGGAGCTCGGCCGCCAGGAGGTGGCCAAAAAAGAGTGGGCCCTGCTCCAGGGGGACTGGGGGACAGCTCCTTCCGATTCCGACCTGGCCTTGCGAAAACCGCACCTGGAGAAGGCCATGGCCGATGTGGCCGCCGCCGAGGCAGCGGTGGAAAAAGCCGCCCTGGACCTTGCCCGGACCCGGATCGAGGCGCCGTTTAACGCCATGGTGCTATCCAAGTCGGTGGACATCGGTTCCCAGGTGTCGCCCCAGGAACCGCTGGCGGAACTGGTAGGCACCGATACTTACTGGGTGCAGGCCTCGATTCCGGTCGACCGGCTCGACTGGATCCGGATCCCGCAACACAATGAGGGAAGCGGTTCTCCGGCCGCCATTGTCTACGCCGGAAGCCATCGGATCGAAGGCCGGGTGGCCCGGCTCATGGGAGACCTGACCAGTGAAGGCCGTATGGCCCAGGTCCTGATCGAGGTCGAAGACCCGCTTCGGCTGAATCAGCCCGGGGCAGACGCCCCTCCCCTTCTCATCGGAGAGTATGTGCGGATGGAAATGGAAGGCACAAGGCTGGAAGATGTGTTTGTCGTTCCCCGCACCGCCCTGCGGGACAACGACACGGTCTGGATGTTTTCAGAAGACTCGACCCTGGAGATTCGGAAGGTGTCTCCGATCTGGCGGGATGCGGAAACAGTGGTGCTCGAAAACGAAGTTCAGACCGGGGACCGGCTCGTGGTGTCTGGTCTTCCTGCGCCGGTGGCGGGGATGAAGGTCCGCCTGGAGGAGGCGGCAAAAGGCGGCAACTCGGGCCCGCTTTCGGCGCCGGCAACGAGAGAAGGCGGGGGCCATGGCGGATAAAAGCGCAGCAACGCAGCCTGGCGGCGGACCGATCCGCTGGATGGCCGGCCATTCCGTGGCGGCCAACCTGCTCATGCTTCTTCTTCTTCTGGGAGGCCTCTTTTTGGGGACCCGGATCAAGCAGGAGGTTTTCCCGGATTTCGAACTCGACATGGTGACCATCACCGTTCCCTATCCCGGGGCAAGCCCCCAGGAGGTGGAGCAGGGCATCCTGCTCGCTGTCGAAGAGGCGGTGGAAGGCCTGGAGGGAATCGAGAAGATCACCTCCACGGCCCGGGAAGGCGCCGGTACCGTGACCGTGGAGATGATCGAAGGCGAAGACATCCAGCGGCTTTCCCAGGAGATTCAGGCCGAGGTGGACCGGATCGTCTCCTTTCCGGAAGAAGCCGAAGACCCCCGGGTGAGCATCGTCTCCCGCAAGCGCTACGTCGTCTCCCTGGCATTGCACGGCGACCAGAGCGAGCATGTGCTGCGGGAACTGGCCGAGCGTCTCCGGGACCGGCTCCTGGAAGACCCGGAAATCACCCAGGTGGAGCTCGCCGCCGTCCGGGATTTCGAGATCAGCGTGGAGGTTTCCCAGGAGCAGCTCCGTACCTATGGACTGACGTTGGAGGAGGTGGCCGACCGAATTCGGCGGGCGAGCGTGGAGCTGCCCGGCGGCGCCATCAAGACCCCCGGCGGCGACGTGCTCATCCGCATGAAGGAGCGCCGGGATTTCGCTCAGGAATTCGGCCGCATTCCGATCATCACCGCCAAGGATGGCACCCGTGTCCTGCTGGAAGAAATCGCCACCGTCAAGGACGGGTTCGAGGAGACCGACTACGAGTCGACATACAACGGCCAGCCTGCGGTGCTGATCGAGGTCTACCGGGTCGGAGAGCAGACCCCGATCCAGGTTTCCGATGCGGTTAAAAAAGCCGTGGCCGCGTTCGAGCCGAGCCTTCCTCCCGGTATCGGCATCGACCTTCAGAACGATCGGTCCGACATCTACCGCCAGCGGCTGGGGTTGCTTCTCAACAACGGGTATCTGGGGCTCTGCCTGGTTTTTCTGCTGTTGGCGCTTTTCCTGGAGCCGAGACTGGCATTCTGGGTCAGCCTGGGAATTCCGATTTCCTTTCTCGGCTCTTTGCTCATTCTTCCGGCCGCAGGGGTGAGCATCAACATGGTGTCCATGTTCGCCTTTATCGTCACCCTTGGCATCGTGGTCGACGACGCCATCGTGGTCGGAGAAAACGTCTACCATCATCGCCAGCAGGGAAAACCCTGGTTTTCCGCGGCCGTGACCGGGGCCCGGGAGATCGCCATGCCGGTGACCTTCGGCGTGCTCACCAACATGGTGGCCTTCGTTCCGATGTTCTTCGTCCCGGGAATCATGGGCAAGGTTTTCCGGCAGATTCCGGTGGTGGTGATCTTCGTCTTTGCCGTTTCCCTGGTGGAAAGCCTGTTCATTTTACCCGCCCACCTGGGGCATCAGAAAGATCGTCGATCCTATGGGGTGTTTGCCCGCCTGGAGCAGCTCCAGGCCCGCTTCAGCCGGGCCTTTGTCCGGGCCGTTCATCGCTTTTATCGGCCGGCCCTCGGTCTGGTGCTGCGCTGGCGCTACGTGTCGGTGGGCATCGCTGTCTCCGTGCTGATTCTCGCCGTCGGCTATGTCCGCAGCGGCCGCCTCGGATTCGAACTGTTTCCCAAGGTGGAGTCCGATTATGCCATGGCCACGGCCACCCTTCCTTTCGGCAGTGCTTTTGAACGGACCAAGCACGTTCAGCGGCGCCTGGTGGACGAAGCCAAGGCGGTGGCGGCGGGGGGCAACAAAGAACGGCTCATGGAGGGCATCTTTGCCACCATCGAGGGCAATGTGGCTACGGTAAGGGTTTATCTGCCCCCGCCCGACGTTCGGCCCATATCCACCTCGGCGTTCACCGACCGGTGGCGGCAGCGGGTAGGCCTGATTCCAGGCCTGGAATCTCTTCGCTTCGAATCCGATGCCGGCGGTCCTGGGCGGGGCGCGGCCATTTCCCTGGAGTTGAGCCATCACGACCTGAACGTTCTGGAAAAGGCGAGCGCCGACTTGGCCGATGCCATGGCGTTCTACCCCACCGTGGTGGACGTGGACGACGGATTCTCCCCGGGAAAGCAGCAGATCGACTTCCAGGTGCTGCCCGAGGCCCGCAGCCTGGGACTCCGGGCCCGGGAAATCGCCCGTCAGGTGAGAAGCGCGTTTTACGGCGCTGAGGTCCTTCGCCAGCAGCGGGGGAGAAACGAAGTCAAGGTCATGGTTCGGCTGCCCAAACGCGAGCGGATCTCCGAGTACAACCTGGAAGAGTTGATGCTGCGCACCCCGGCCGGCGGCGAGCTGCCCTTGCAGCAGGCGGTCACGGTTCAGCGGGGCAGGTCATACACCAGCATCGAGCGGCGGGGCGGCCGCCGGGTGGTGACCGTATCTGCCGATGTGCGTCCCCGGAGCAAGGCCGACGAGGTGCTGCGCGATGTCATCGGCGAGGTCCTGCCCTCTTTGCAGGGCAAATATCCCGGCCTGGGCTACAGCCTGGAAGGAAGCCAGGCCGATCGGCGTGAAAGCATGCAGGCCCTGTTTCAGGGGCTGGCCGCGATTCTGGTGGTGATCTACGCCATGCTGGCCGTTCCCCTGAACAGCTACGTGCAGCCGGCCATTATCATGGTTGCGATTCCCTTCGGTATCGTGGGCGCCGTCATCGGTCATCTCATCATGGGATACAGCCTGAGTGTCATGAGCATGTTCGGGGTATTGGCCCTGACCGGGGTCGTGGTCAACGATTCGCTGGTGCTCATCGACAGGGCCAACATCGAAAGAAGGGCCGGGGCATCGGCCTACGCGGCCATTCTCACGGCGGGCCAGCTCCGCTTTCGCCCCATCTTGCTGACGACCCTGACCACCTTCGGCGGCCTGACGCCGATGATCTTTGAAACTTCCCGCCAGGCGCGGTTTCTGATTCCCATGGCGGTCTCGCTTGGTTTCGGCGTCTTGTTTGCCACCGTGATCACCTTGGCGCTGGTCCCGTCGATCTACATGATTGTGGAGGATTTCAAGCGGATTGCGCGGAAGGCGCGCGGCAAGGCGGCCGGCACCGCTGTCGATCCGGTCGATTCTTCCGGCGGTTGAGGCCGGCTGCCCTCCCGAGCTGTTAAACTGCTGAGCTGCTAAGCTGTTGAGCTGTTAAGCTACCAAGCTACTAAGCTTCTAAGCCGGAAGAGAGAGAAAAGGCCGTTCCTTTGCTTTTGCTCAGCAGCTCAGCAGCTCAGCAGCTTAATAGCTTAGTAGCTATCGCTTGATTCAAGAAGAATTCCCAAATTCTTCACAATCCGTGACCACCGACAGGTGCACCGGCGTTTCGATTCCCTTGAGATTTGCTTCAAAGCCGTCCTCGATGGTCAGACAGTCTCTTGCATGCTCGGCCACCGCTTCGGAGACGACTACCTGGCCGCCTTCGGCCGCCGCCTGGATCCGCTGGGTCAGGTTGACCGCTTTTCCGACGATGCCGTATTTTGCTCTGGCCTCCGATCCGATGTTGCCCACAACGACTTCGCCGGCATGGATACCGATGCCCATCTGAAATGTCGGCAGATTTTCTTCTTCCATCTCCCGGTTGAAGCGATCCATCTCCGTTTGCATGGAAAGACTGCAGCGCACGGCTTGAAGAACCATCGGCCTCAGGGGCGTTTCGAAGGGATCGAAAAAGACGAGCACGGCATCTCCGAAAAAATCGACGATGATGCCGCCGTAAGCGTCGATTTGCCGGATCATGTGGGAAAAATAGTGGTTCAGAATTCGGATGGTGGCCTCCGGGGATAGGGATTCGGCCATGGGGGTAAATCCCCGGATATCGGACATGAGAATGGCCACCTGACGCTTTTCTCCGCCCAGCCGGGCTGCTTCCGGGCGTTCGATCAGACGGCGGGCCACTTCGTGGTCCACGTACCTGCCGAATGTGCGGGTGATCAGATCGCGCTGCTTGAGTCCATCCACCATGGCATTGAAGCTTGAAGCCAGCCGGTCGATTTCACGGCCCGCTCGAGGAATCTCGGCGTTTACATAGTCTCCCCCAGCGATCCGGCCGGCGGCTCGGGAAAGCAGCGCAATGGACCGGACCATTTGGCCGGTGTTGAGCCGGATCAAGACCAGGACCAGGAGAACCAATCCGATGCCGCCGAGGGCGTAGAGGTTGCGAAAGCGGATGATCGGCGAGAGGATTTTTTCACCCGGCGCCAGGAGCACCAGGGTCCAGCCGGCGGTTTGCGTCCGGCAGAATCCGGCCACCCGGCGCGGAGGGATCCCCGGACCGAGGACAGTTCCGGAGGCCTCGGCCCTCATTCTTTCAAGAAGACGGATTTCCAGCGGATCTTTTGTCTCCCCCAGTCGCTTCCGGTCGCGCGGCGCGGCGCCGGTACGAATAAGGAACCGGCCCTCGGCATCGGTGAGATAAGCGGTTTCACTCTGCCACCACCCGAGCTGAAAGATATCCTTCAGCAGGCTTTCAAAGCGGATCTCGACTTCCAGCCGGCCCAGCCGTTTTCCGGAATCGTCCAGCAGCTCGGAAGCCAGGATCACTGTCTTTGCATCCTGCTCGGCATTGTATTCGGGAAGCGTCAGGCGGCTGATCCGACCGCGGGAGAATTGCATCATCGGTCCCATCGGTCGTCCCATCCCCATGCCCCGGCCGGGCATTTCCATCCGGTCGCCGCCTTCGTCCAGCCATTGAAGCTCGGCGCGCACAACGCCATCCAGGCGCTGTAGCTGCTCGAGAACCTGCTGCTGGGAAAATCGGCTGCTGGTCAGGCTGCCGCTGTGATGGAAAATTTCGATCCAATCGATGGGCCGGCCCAGTCGCATGTCGATGAAGTGGGCGGCCCGCTGGAGTCTGAGAACCGCCGCCTCGCGCCACTGGTCCAAAAGGGCCTGCCGGGCGAAGTACCAACCGAAGCCGCCGACGGTAAACAACAGGACAGTGACCGGAAGCAGCAAAAAAAGGATGAATCGGCGCTGCAGGGAGATGTTGAAGCCTATTTTCACCGGATAATGTCACTCCTCTTCGGATTTTTTGGTTCAACGAAAAACACGCTCTTTTGAAACTTCATCATACCCAGCCCGTTATCCGGGCTGCGCCCTTGCCGCAAGGTAACAACGCGAGATACGGAAACCGGCGGGTATAAAATTCCCAAGCACCAAATACCAAATTTCAAACAAGCACCAAATCACAATATCCAAACAAGGGCCAAAGCCTTTCTTGGGCGTCTTGTTTTGAATTTGGTGCTCGGAATTTGGATTTTGTTTGTGATTTGGTGCTTGAGATTTGAAAGTTTTCTTTCCTGTCGCATTTGCCTGTGATCGAAGTTTCACACGAGGAGAAGACTGGATTCCCTCGGATCGAGTCCGGGGCAGGCTTGTCAAGCCCGGAATGACAGTATCGTTGTTTCCCGCTATGTCTAGCGCCGACGGATGTCCGTGCTAAACATCAGTCTTTGTACGTTTCGATTTCGATTCCCCCCGGAAGAAGACCCTGGGCCCGGGTGAGTTCGGCTTTGGCGATATTGTAGTCGACCACCGCCCGGACGTAGTTTCTGCTGTTGGCGGCCAGCAGGTCTTGGGCCCTGAGCAGTTCTTCGTTGGTCGTCTGGCCGAGTTCAAATCGGATGAATTCTCCTTGGACGACGCTCACGGCCGATTCCTTTGCCGCCCTGGTGGACTCGATTTCGCCTTCGGCAAAAGCAATGGAAAGAAGCACTTGCTTGACGTCCTGCTTGATGTGACTGCGAATCCGCTCGATCTGGGCTTCGGACTGCTGCCGGGCGATCGCCTTGCTCCGGAAACGCGCTTCGGCCGAGCGGTTGCCGATGGGATAGGAAAAGTTCAAGCCGACGGCCCAGGAATCTTCATCGTTGAAGCTGGTGTTGTCATAGGCGTCTGAAAACTCGTCGGAATAGCCGCTCACGGCGTACCGACCGAAAACATCAAGGTCCGGTAGGCGCCGATGCCGGTAGAGGCTTTCTTCTGCCTTGCTGATCTCCAATTGCTGACCGGCCTGCTTTGTTTCTGGCCGGTTCTTAAGCGCCCTTTCGATGGCTTCTTTTTCATGGACCTCGATGGGTGCTGTTTGCGGCTCTTCGGTGGGAAGGATGGCTACATCGGAGTCGATGGTGAGATTCGACCAGTTCATGAGCAGCTTCAGCTGGTCTGTCGCTATCCCGAGCCGCTGTCTGGACTGCAGCAAATTGCCCTGCCGACTCTTGGCATTGCTTCGGGCACGCTCGACGTCGATCGACTGGGAGATGCCTTCCGTGACCCGGACCCTTTCCCGGCGGTAGACTTCTTCCGCCATTTCGAAATTTTCACGGTCGATTCTCACGAACTCCCTGAGCAGATAAAGCTGCCAGTACGCGCGGGAGATCCGGGCGGATATGTCGATTGCCTTCTGACGGAATTCTTCTTCTGAAATATTCAACTGGTAATTGGCGATCTTGATGGCCGTTTTTTCCTCTTTTGCACCGATATTTTTCAGCAGCGGCTGCCGGATTTCCAACGTCGGGGCGAATATGTATTTGTAGGTTCGATCGAAGCCGGAATTGATCAGATCGCTGTACCTTGCCGCCAGGGAGCCGGACAGGGAGCCTCCCGTGGCGAGGGGCTTTCGAATTCCTGCCTCTAAAAGGCCGTCGTCTTCCATGACGATTCTCGTCACGCTCGATTGCAGATTGGGATCGCGCCGGAACCTTCCGTCGACAAAAAATTCCGGGTCGTAGACGGCCTCTGCGCCGGTCAGGTCCTCTGCTGCCCGCTTCGGCATAAAGGAGACCACCCGAATATCCTGGTTTCCTTCCAGCCCGCGCTGGATGGCTTCAATAAGGGACAGGCGGACCGCTTCCGGCTCGGCGGAGCGCTGCGCGCCTTCCATGGATTGACTTTCAGGTAAAGCAGCCGATGCAGAAAAGATGCCGTCGGCCTGTTGGCTTTTTGCTTCGAATTTTTGACGGGTGTCGGGCCGCTTCCCAGCCAGCCGAGCGGCCTTCTTCACGCCTCCGGACAGATGGATCTCGACACGGCGGTTTTGGTTTCGCCCCTCCGGTGTGGTTTCAGAGGCGACCGGATTTTCTTCCCCATGGCCCTCAGCCGTGATCC
>Ga0272443_10007742_pt1 | contig 10167 bp, 6 predicted proteins | sample SSMAcet12_FD_193581 | JGI IMG/M metagenome (GOLD analysis project Ga0272443, IMG submission 193581) | Marine sediment archaeal communities from Little Sippewissett salt marsh, Falmouth, MA, United States - SSM-Acet-12 | ecosystem: Environmental > Aquatic > Marine > Wetlands > Sediment ... | reverse complement strand
CAGCCTTCCGGCCTCACCAAAGGCAGGGGAGACTGTAAGTGTCTATGCTACCCTTCAGCCATCAGGGCCGACAGACGGGCAGCTGACTGTAAGTACATCACCGTCCGGAGCATCGGTTTACATCGACAAAACATACAAAGGAACGACTCCCATCACGTTTTCACTAAGTCCCGGAACACATAGCCTGAAAATTACAATGTCGGGTTATGAAGACCATTCGGAGTCTGTAATTATCACTGCCGGACAGACAATCTCAAGGTCTGTTACACTTCATAAACCTGACAATTACGGTACTCTTGTGGTAACTTCTGAACCGGATAATGCCTACGTATATCTTGACGGAAGCGGAGTCGGAAGAACGGCAGTAACCCTTAAGAACATTGCTGTGGGTAATCACCAGATAAGACTTACAGCAAATGGCTTTACCGAGTGGACTACAACAAAATATGTTTATGCAAATGGTGTTACAACCGTTCATGCAACTCTTCAGCGAACCGAAAATCCAAATATTGCACATATTAAAGTGATTTCACATCCGGGGGAAGCTGAAGTATATCTTGATGGTTCATTTTCCGGCTATACCAATGATGCCGGGGTGCCCGGCGCACTGACACTTGCAACAACCCCCGGGAATCATAAAATCTCAATAGAGAAGATTGGATACAGGGATTATGATGTAACACAGTATTTCAACGGCGGAACAACTTCAACCATTGAAAAGGTGCTTACAAAAATCCATGAGCCGGTAACGGGTTCAGTTGATGTTACATCCACACCATCGGGTGCCAATGTCTATCTTGACGACAATTACAAAGGGATAACGCCGGTAACCCTGAATGATGTCCCGGCCGGAAACCACAAAATAACCCTCATGCTTGACGGCTACAGTAAATCTGAGGGGACGACAGAAGTTGAACAGGGCAAAACATCATCTGTTTCTGTTTCCCTGAGCCCTGTGCAGGGCGGGCAGTCCGGCGGTGGACAGCAGGCATCACCAGGATTTGGAATAGTTACAGTTCTGGCCGGGCTATCCGTTGCAGGATTGATTCTGAGGAAAAATGCCTGAATTAAAAATAATGACTCACCCAAAAATATTAACTAAAACATTCTTTTCATTAATATCCGGCTGTACTAATTATGGATATATCATATTTTTACCTGAAATTTGCAGAATATAATGCAGACTGGTTGGTTGTGAATCTAATTCTCTGGATTCTTCTTTTAACTGCCATTGCTGCTTTGGTCTTTAAACCGGAAGAAAAGATTTCTGAAGTTTTTATTAAAGCCTCACTTGCACTGGTCTTCCTCTGGAACGGACTGGTATTTTTTCCGTTTTACATGACGCAGTCAGCCTTTGCAGGCACTGTTCCGATGATACTTGCAGGAATTCTGATGGCTGCCGATATTTTCAGGAATCAGATTAAAATATTAGTCCCGTCTTCCGGTATGTTTAGGTATATAACAGCCGTTTGGATCATATGGGCACTTGGACTCTATACCATTGCCGGATGGCTGAAAGGGCATAACTATCCATGCTCACCACTTCCGACAGCTCCGTGTCCTTTAACTATACTTGGAATTGCTCTTCTTTCTGTTGCTTTACCTGCTTTAAAAGAGAAGAGAGTGCATTTTAATATCATCTTTGCAATGCTTATCTGGTGGTCTTTGTATGCCGGAATCGGATCATCAGTAATATATGGTTTTTACCTGGACCTTACATTGCTGGCTGCCGGGATATATGGTATTTTTATGTTCCGTCAGGCTGTCAAAAAACCCGGAATATCCAAATACTGAGTGGAAAGTCACACTTTTGCTGTTAGATGCATCTTTCAGATAAACCTGATTGTAATTGACTGGATATTATCTGTGCAGGCCTGTTCATTTATCCGGACCTATAACTGATTTGCCTGCACTTCGTTTAGACAGGAAATTTGAAAAATAATTCAGGGTTGTACAAAATTCAGGATATTTTCCCTCAGAATCGGCCACCATTAATTGTCTTATCTCTAAAACAACATCGTCAATATCTTTAGTGATTAATTCTTCAATAAAATACTCAAGAACCTTTTTTCTTGAGTCAGTCAATGTTTTTATGTTTAAACCAAGCTTTTCTATAGTTTCAATGGCTGCGTTGTCTTTTTTATTTGCAGGGTTGATCTTTCCGTCAAAAGTATATCTGAACCTCCCCTCACAGTTCTCCTCAAGAGGTGAGATAAGAAGATCTTTATCATACCAATTTCCTTTTTTAGTCCCACAGTGCTTTGGCTCACCTTTTGGTGGGTTTTTCTGGCATGAACAGAGAAGATTATTGTAATCGGCAGACTCTTCAGGAAAAAAAGATCTCGGTCTGAAATGTTCTATATGGCTGTTTCTGTCATCTATCCGGATCTCACAGTAACAACAGATAAAACCCTGCTCTTTGAGCAATCCCTCCTTTATTATTGATTTTACTCTCCCGTCTGAATCAATATCTTCCCAGTGGAGAGGATAATCCAAAGGCCAGTTTTCTGCCCACCTGATATATTCCTGAGGAGCACTTTTTTTAATATATCTCATCTGTTCAGCATTTCCAGTTTACGGATAATTATCTCAGCCCTGCTTAACTCCGGATCTACACCAATTAAATCTTTTAATTCTGAATGAGCCTGTTTGGCTTCTTTAAGATTATTCCTGTCTATTAGCCTGAACAGTTCAGATATCTTATCTTCAATCTCTACTGGCCTTGATGGTACTTCCAGAATTTCCTCCAGTATTCTGTCAGAATTCATCCCGTATGAATCAGATGGCATTTTAGCCGATATTCCTGACTTATTATCTGTATAAAGAAGAATGATCTCTTCCGGTTTTACATGGCTTAATATCTGAGGCGAATGTGTGGTAAGAATAAACTGGCAGGCCGGAAAGGTTTCTTTTAATTTTTGAATGATCATTCTCTGCCATTTTGGGTGTAGATGCAGATCAATTTCATCAATTAGAACAATTCCTGATCCTTTAAGAGGGTTATCCATCTTTGGATTAGCAATTGAAAGTCTTCTTGCCAGATCTCCAACCATTGCCAAGAGGCATTTTTCCCCATCTGAAAGCTGGCTGGCTGTTAAAGTCTCATTATTCTTTTTAATAAGCATTCTAAGCGGTTTTCGGCTGACTCTGAGTTCCTCAAAACCGGTAAATGTCTGGATGGATTCTCTCACTGCATTCAGCTGAACGTCTCCTGAGTAACCAGAATATTCGTATTTTTCATCAAATATCGAAGCCTTTCTTTCGTTTTCAAAATCCTCTCTTTCCCTGAACCACTCAAAAAACGTCCTGAAATTTGCTTCTCCTGTCAGTGAATTATCGTAAGCCATAATCGGATCATCAAACCGGTGCCTGTTTCTGATCCTTAGAGGTATATCAATGACACTCCTGTTAATTGGGTAATATACGACTAAAGGGATGTTATTTCCGGATTCTAACCTATTCTGAATATTTATAACTGCTTTTTTCAGGTTTGAGTAATCACTCTCATCTCTTTTTACTCGTCCCTTTCTGGTTTTTACCTGTTTCCAGCAAATATTTGTGTCATCAGTTTCCGCTTTGTATGATCTGTTTAATTCTAAAGATATTTCCAGGTATGAATCAGATTCATTGTTATTAATATCAGTTTCCGGGATTATCCGTCCATTCTTTTTTATTGATTCTGTCCTTGCAATAAACCATGATAATAATATTGAAACTGCATCCAGAATCGTTGTCTTGCCCGAACCATTTACTCCTGCAAAAACTGTTATATTCTCTGAAAAATTGATATCAAGATCTTTTATACCTCTATAATTATGCAGTTTTAAATTTTTAATTTTCATATGTTTCCCACAGGCAAGATGAATTAGTTTTTACTGTTGTGGATTAAATTATGATTGTCTTCCCTTATAATCTTTGATTGCCCCCGAAAAATGACAGAATATATGAGGACTTAATATCTTTCCGGAAAAAAAGATTTAAATTTTAAATTCATCCACTCTTTCTTTAAGTTTTTCGACCATACTGCGCATTTCATCTGAATTTCCGGCAATCTGTTCGCCTGAAGCACTGCTGTCGCCTGCAATCTTAATGAGGTTGTCCATATTGCGGTCTGCATCCTGGATCATTTCGCTGATAATATCAATACTCTTAGTAACATTGCCTGTGGCGGATGCCTGTGCAGCAGTTGCACCTGTAATTTCGTCCATACTTGAGGTGACGGAGTTTACATCATCCACCATGTGGTTGAGGGCATCAATCGTCTGATTGACACTTGTTATACCGGATATAATCTCATCATAGACTTTCTTCATAGACTCTGAAGTCTTCTCACTTCCGGATGTGATACCCTCAATCATCTTAACTATATGACCTGCTGCATCTTTTGACTCTCCTGCAAGGTTCTTAACTTCAGCCGCGACAACGGCAAATCCCCTGCCTGCTTCCCCGGCCCTTGCAGCTTCAATTGCTGCATTAAGTGCCAGCAGGTTTGTCTGGTTTGCAATGTCAGTGATTATCTTTACAACATTTGAAATCTCCTGTATCTCTTTATTCAGGTTGTCGATCTCATCCAGTGCAAGTTCTGAAGTCTCCTCAACGACCTTCATCTTCCCGGTGGCCTCATTTCCAAGCTCCAGTGCCGAGGTGCCGGCTTTGGAAACTCCTGTGGTAAGTCCTGATACATCATTTGAACGGTCAGCAATATCACTTGTTGAGGTTGAAAGATTATCAATGTCATGCAGGACACTCTCAAGCTGTAAAATCTGTTTCTTTACTCCTTCTCCGGTATCCTGTGCACTTTCTGTAACATTTTGTGAGAGCATTGCAATGTTGTCCGCTCCACTGCCTACGTCCTGAATCATCTTTTCAAGTCCGCCCGTGGATTCAATAACCTCCTTTAACATTGAACTGAGGGTTTCAACTGCCCGGTTGTAATCGGCTTTGATCTTATCAAGTGGATCTCCTTCATATCTCCGGGCAGGTTTTGAGAGATCTCCGGCTGCAAGAGCTTCAAGACTGCTCTCAATCTCTCCTGCACTTCTGGTGAATGCTTTATTTGAATTGTGCTTCTCGGTTTCGTCAATATAAACACCCATCATGTGGGTGATCTCGTGTTTCTCGTCAAAGAACGGAATGGTATAGAGTCTGACATGTTTTGTTCCCGCTGGCAGATTCCACTCTACGAAGGCTTCTCCTCTCTTTTTTGTGTGAATGACATGCTTAGCTCCTTCTCCTTCAAATTTCGTAATATCAAGATCGAGCATATGCTTGCCGATAACTTCTTTTGTAGTATATCCGGAAAGGGCATAGAAAGCAGGGTTTGCACTTGTGAAACGTAATTCTGGGCTTATTATCGTCACAGATAGTGGATTCTGATCAATCATTGTTTCTATCTGATTCATCTTCTCCACCATATCGGTTACATCGAAATATACTGCAAGTATATCTGTAACCTCATCTTTTTCATTTTTAAGCGGGATATAATGATAATCCAGCCTTTTCATTCCGGCAGGGCACTTAAGTGAGAGTGAACCTTCTTCCTGTCTTTTTCCTGAAAATGCCTCAGATGCTCCTTTCCCTTTTCTCTCCTGAATATTATAGTCGGAAAGTCTCATTCTGAGGATCTGATCTCTTTCAAATCCTGTAATTTCAAGCCACGCTTTGTTTGTTGATGTTGCCCGGAAATTCTTATCCAGAAGGAGAATTGCAGCAGGATTCTCTTCGATCATTGAATTTGTCTTGTTCTGTAGTTCAGTAATTTCAAGCTCTTTTTGGTATTTCTCAGTTTCATCGATATAGACGCCCATCATGTGGGTGATCTCATGCTGCTCGTCAAAGAAAGGAATGGTGTACAGTCTTACGTATTTTGTTCCTGCCGGAAGATTCCATTCTACAAAAGCCTCGCCTCTTTTCTTTGTATGAATGACATGCTTTGCTCCCTCTCCCTCAAATTTTGTAATGTCAAGGTCAAGCATATGTTTGCCGATAACTTCTTCTTTCGTATATCCGGAAAGTGCATAAAATGCGGGATTGACACTTGTGAAACGCAGTTCGGGGCTTATGATTGTGACCGAAAGCGGGTTCTGGTCAATCATCGTCTCTATCTGGTTCATTTTTTCTGTGATATTAGTTACATCAAAATATACCGCAATTATATCTGTAACTTCATCATTTTCGTTTTTAAGAGGAATATAATAATATTCAAATCTCTTATTTCCGGAAGGGCATTTCATTGAGAGAGAACCATCAACCTGCATCCTGCTTTCAAGTGCCTCAGATGCCCCGCTGCCTGTTCTGTCATAGATGTTATATTCAGAAAGCTTCATCCCAAGAACTCTGTCCCTCGAATATCCTGTAATTTCAAGCCACGCTTTGTTTGTGGATGTTGTCCGGAAATTCCTGTCCATGAGGAGAATTGCAGCCGGGTTTTCCTCAATTATGGTGTTTGTCTTATTCTGGAGTTCTTTAATCTCAAGTTCCCTGCGATATTTTTCGGTTTCGTCAATATAGACGCCCATCATATGGGTGATCTCATGATTTTCATCAAAGAAGGGAATTGTATAGATGGTTACATATTTTGTTCCGGATGGCAGATTCCACTCCACGAATCCTTCTCCTCTCTTCTTTGTATGTATAACATGCTTTGCTCCCTCTCCTTCAAATTTTGTAATGTCAAGGTCAAGACAGTGCATGCCGGTGAGTTCTTCTTCAGTAAATCCTGAAAGTTCATAAAAGGCAGGATTGGCACTTAAAAACTTAAGTTCCGGACTTATGATTGTTACAGAAAGCGGATTCTCCTCGATCATCGCGTTGGTCTTATTCTGGAGTTCTTTAATTTCAAGTTCCCTGCGATATTTCTCGGTTTCATCGATATAGACGCCCATCATATGGGTGATTTCATGATTCTCATCAAAGAATGGAATTGTGTAGATGGTTACGTATTTAGTTCCTGATGGCAGATTCCATTCAACAAATCCTTCTCCTCTTCTCTTTGTATGAATGACATGTTTTGCGCCTTCCCCCTCAAACTTTGAGATGTTAAGATCGAGACAGTTCATGCCCATGACCTGTTCCTCTGTAAATCCTGAGAGTTCATAAAATGCAGGATTTGCACTTATAAAATTAAGTTCCGGGCTTATGATAGTGACCGAAAGCGGGTTTTGCTCGATCATTGCATTGGTCTGGTTCTGAAGCTTTAAAATATCCTTTTCTCTTCTGTATGTCTCAGTTATATCAACGAAGACAAACAGGACGTTTTTAATTTTTCCTTCATTGTCTGTGAGTGGTATTGCATACGAGTCAAAAGTACCGGAATTCTTTGGCAGGTTCAGTTCAACATTGCCATGCCTCTCTTTTTTATCTTCTAAAATTCCTCTGACTGAGAAGTTATCAATGACTCTGTGTGGAATATCCAGGATATTCATTTTATTGAGTTCTTCCTCAGTGTACCCACTCATCTCAAGGAAGGCATGATTGTGATCGGTTATTTTATATGAATTGTCTGTCAGCAGCATTGCTACGGGGTTTTCTTCAATCATAACCGCTGCTCTCTGACTTATTGCATCAAGCTCCTCTATTCTTGATTGAAGTTCTGCTTCTATCTCTTTTCTCTTTTTATTTTCTTTCAGTGAAGTAAGATTGGCATAAGCCGATTCGGAGAGTTTTTTAACGAATAGTCCGAGAAGTTCAAGGGCGTTTTTAAAATGATCCTCACTCTGAGAAGGGATTTTACTGTATTCTTCCCACAAAACACCTGGATCAGTTCCAATCTTCTCAGCATATCTGATTATATCTTCTTTTGGGAGTTCTACTATTTTTGCCTGTCCCAGACGCCACATTGCAATATACTGACCGTTTACAAAAATAGGAATGGCTGCATCAATAAATCCGGTTGAACTGCACCTTTCCATTGTTGGTCTGAGATTTTCTGTAGTTTTCTTATAGAGTCGCCGGTATGTGATTTCACAGTCTTTTTTTCCGGTTTCAGTATTTCTGATTATTTTACAGACCTTGCTGAAATTGCTTGGAGAAGTGATCATTTTTCCTTCGGGATCAACTATTACTGATGCAACATTGTGCATAGCTGAATACATATCCTGAATTTTCTGAAGCTCTTCTTTTTCAATCAGATTGGAAATGTCAAATACTGTAATATTATCTTTTGTTAATGATCTACCCAACATTTAATCACAATTCTGATGGGATATTATTACATATAAATAAGATCATTTTATATTGTGATAGATAATAACTAATTGTATTCTACGTTATAATTAAACTGTAAACTATGCATTGATAATGTCTGCAGATCCTTAAAAATGTGGGTTCTTCTCAAAAATTTAAAACGGGAAAATAACCAAAGGTTTTCAATGAGAATCCTGAATATATTATCATGTTTAAAACAGACCGGACTGAAATCGCCATACTTTTTGCCGCAGTATGTTTTGGCTATCTTGCCGGTACATGGTCATATCAGTATTTTGGAAACTCTGTCCTTTCGATAATCTCATCAGCTCTTGGAATTGTTGCTGCATATTATGCAGTCAGGTTTGTATTTGAGAGGCTGAAGTCGTGATATAATTAGTATATCGTCCTTTTAATCCCGGAAAAACTATTTATTTTGTTGTTCTGCTATGATGGCGCTGACATGATCAATTACTTATTTTAAAACCGCAATAGTAACATCTCAGTATGGGAGATATGAATAAAATGATAATCGGCGGGGAATTTAAGGAAAGCGGTGAGACAATTGATGTAATATATCCTTATACGGGTGAATCATTCTCAAAAGTTTATCTTGCCGGGTGTGCTGAAGCAGAAGAAGCGATAAGATCAGCAGAGGAATCCTTTAAGGAGACAGCACATCTTCCGGCATATAAAAGGAAAGAGATTCTTGAGAAACTTGCAGGATTTATAAGGTATAATGCCGACAGATTCGCTGAAATACTTGTAAAAGAAAGTGGCAAGACGATAACGCTTGCAAGGGCTGAGGTAGAACGTTCTGTTGATACATTAATGATCTCGGCAGAAGAAGCAGTCCGGATAAACGGGGAATTAATTCCTCTTGACAGAACAGCAGCCGGGGAAGGTCGTGAGGGGATAATTAAACGTTTTCCAATTGGAACAGTGCTTGCGATAACACCATTTAATTATCCGCTTAACCTTGCCTGCCATAAAACTGGTCCGGCAATTGCTGCCGGAAATCCTTTTATTCTAAAACCAGCTTCAAAAACACCCCTTTCTGCCCTTCTTTTAGGTGAACTGATAATAAAGGCCGGATACCCAAAAAAAGCCGTCAACGTTCTCCCGTGCTGCAATTCCATTGCTGAATCAATGGCTGGAGATGAGAGAATTGCTTATCTCAGTTTTACCGGCAGCCCTGATGTCGGATGGCATTTAAGATCAGTCTGCGGGAAGAAGCGTGTTGGTCTTGAACTTGGTGGAAACGCTCCTGTAATAGTTCACAGTGACACTGATCTGGATTATGCCGCAGAGAGAATTGCTTTTGGTGCATGCCTCAATGCCGGACAGGTCTGCATCTCTGTTCAGAGAGTTCTCGTCCATAATCCTGTATATGAACATTTTCTTGATAAGCTGAGGGATAAATTTGAGAGGATCAAAACCGGGGATCCTATGGATGAAGAGACATTTACGGGCCCGGTGATCTCTGATGAGGCATGTGAAAAAGCTGTGGACGGAATACTTCAGTCAATAGAGGATGGTGCTGTTCAGTATTATGGTGGAGGTTATGAAGGCCGTATAATTACACCGACTATACTTCTGGACACCTGTCCTTCAATGGAGGTTGAATGCGATGAAATTTTTGCACCGGTTGTTACAGTAAATCCTTATGAGACCTTTAAAGATGCTGTACATCGTGCAAATGATACAAAATATGGCCTACAGGCGGGAGTATTTACTGACAGTATGAAAAATGCCTCCTATGCTGCCGGACATCTGAAGTACGGCGGAGTAATCATTAATGATATCCCTACCTTCAGGACAGATGCAATGCCTTACGGCGGGATGAAAAATTCCGGGCTTGGAAAAGAAGGGCCGTATTATGCAATACGTGAGATGACAGAGGAAAAGCTGATAGTTTTCACCCGGAAAACGGGGTGAATTAATTTTAGTCCTTCACCACAAGGACATTTTCTGCAATATCCT
>Ga0272443_10007740_pt1 | contig 10167 bp, 10 predicted proteins | sample SSMAcet12_FD_193581 | JGI IMG/M metagenome (GOLD analysis project Ga0272443, IMG submission 193581) | Marine sediment archaeal communities from Little Sippewissett salt marsh, Falmouth, MA, United States - SSM-Acet-12 | ecosystem: Environmental > Aquatic > Marine > Wetlands > Sediment ... | reverse complement strand
CCTGGGCCGCGGCTACGGCGGCGGGCGCGGCATGGCCTGGCGTCACGGCGGCCGCGGCTACGGGCGCGGCATGGCCTGGAACGTCGGCGCGCCTCCGGTCTCGGCAAGCGACGACGCGCGTGCTACCATCGAGGAGCTGACGCAGCGCATCCGCGACCTCGAGGCGAAGCTCGCCGAGCGCGACAAGTAGACGGCCGCCGCGTCGCGAAACGCGGCGGCGCAACCGGGGAGGCAGCATGGAAGACAAGCGCGTGATCGCCGTGCCCACGCTCGACGAGCACGGCCTGGAGGGAGAGGTCTCGGGCCACTTCGGACCGGCCAGCCACTTCACCTTCATCGAGATGGAAGGCGATCAGGTCGTGGAGTGCCGCGTGATGGCCAACCCCTTCGCCGGCAGCCACCAGCCCGGCCAGGTGCCCACCTTCGTCAAGGAGCAGGGCGCCACGGTCATGCTGGCCGGCGGCATGGGAGGACGCGCCATCGCCATGCTGGAGGACTTCGGCATCGCCGTGGCCACGGGCGCCGAGGGCACCGTCAAGGACGCCCTCGAGGCCTACCTGCGCGGCGACCTGCAGGGCTCCGCGCCCTGCCGTGACGAATAGCCCGCCGGCCACTGCACGCCGCCTCTCCGAAAGCGAGAACCCGGCCCGCCCACGACGGACCGGGTTCCGCGTTGTCGTGGCATCGTGCCGCGTGTCGCGGCGCGGTCGCTCGCGCCGGATCTAGCGGCGTCCCCAGCGCCAGGCGATGGCGGACTCGGGGCAGTCCACGCGCAGGCAGTCGCCGCAGCCATGGCAGTCGGGCACCACCGTCTTGCCCGCCACGAGGGCGGGCAGGGCCTGGCAGTCGGTCTCCTGCAGGCACTTGCCGCAGTCCGTGCAGGCGCGGCTCACGCGGATCTTCCCGAAGCTGACGGTCTCCACCACCCACGTGATCAGTCCCAGCGGGCAGATGAAGGCGCAGAAGGGCCGGTAGACGAAGAGGCTCGCCGCGATCACGACCGCGAAGGGCCCCCAGACGGCCGGGTGCCCGAGCTGGTGCCAGTGGAAGAACTCGAAGGCGTTCAGGTGGAACCAGTCGTAGCTGATCTTCCGCGCCGCGAAGAGCACCACGAAGAAGAGGCCGAAGGCGACCACGCGCACCGTGTTGGTCAGGGCGAAGGGCAGGCGGAAGCGGCGCAGGCCGGGGATGCGCCCGACCAGTTCCTGGATGGCGCCCATGGGGCAGGCCCAGCCGCAGAAGCCCTTGGCGCCCACCAGCGCCAGCACCGCCGCCGCGACGACCAGCGCCAGCATGGGCATGCCGATCTTCTGGAAGAGGATGGGAATGGCCAGGCCCTTGGTCACGGCGCACATGGGGCTGGGATGCAGCCCGAACTCGCGCGCCGCCCAGGGCAGGACCATGCCGAGTACGCCGCCCAGGACCACGAAGGCGACGGCCTGCAGGGCCAGGCGCGCGGGTCGCATGGGGCGGTTGCGCATCAGCAGCAGCCAGCCGGCCAGGGCCAGCAGGAGGAAGGCGAGATACTTCCAGCTGAAGAGGATCTGCGGGAGCAGGGACCAGTCGGCAGTCATCCGGAGCCTCCATGAAGACGGTAACGGGGTGTCGGGCCGCCAGGATAGCGACCGGGCGCCGCCGGCGCCAGCCCCGACAGCCGCAAAACAATGTTCAGTCACGGGATGGAGAGGCGGGCGTCACTCGCGGCGAACCGGACGCGTCACGCGCCGCGCCGAGCAATCACGTTGCCATTTCAGGAGCTACGTTGACTCCAATGAGCCCTATCCGGTATAATGGGCCACCGAGCGAGGATACTTGGGCCTCGAGCGGGTACCTGTTCACCCCATATGACGCCGTGGTGCCGGCCCAGAGGTTCTTGCATCATGTCGCTGAAATTCCACAGTCGACTGGAGGACATCATGAAGAAATTGCTCATCGCCATCGCGCTAATGGCCCTGGCGGTCTCGCCCGCTCTGGCCGATCGCGACATGACCGGCGGCACCTGCACGATCGTCGCGCCCGCCACGGCCAATCCCGGCGACACCGTGACCTTCGAGTTCCTGATCTGCAACAACAGCCCGGACGCCGAGTGGACCGCGGCCGTCTACTTTACCTTCCCCACCTGCATGACGGTGACCGGCGGCAGCTACGATCCCACCTCGAGCAATGGCAACGCCCTGAGCTTCGCCTTCACCAACAACGCCAACACCGCCTTCTTCGATGACGGCGACGGCGGCTACGGCGAGATCTACGGCGCTGGCGACTGCGGCACCTTCTACGTGGACGTCCAGATCGGCACCGAGTGTGAGTGCGGTCCGGTCCTGATCCACTGGGAGCAGATCGGTGACGTGTATGGCGCCGAGCCTCACTTCGTCGAGGGCGACGAGAGCTTCACGCTCTGCGAGACCCCGGCCGACGACGCCACCTGGAGCGCGGTCAAGAGCCTGTACTAGGCCCTCGATCCCATCCAGCGCATTCTTGCGAGCCCGCGGCCCTCGCCGCGGGCTCGTTCCATTCACGTATAGCCCAGCCCCGAGAGCACCGGCCCGTCAACCCTTTGATCGGGAGTGACTTGTATCGCGTTGACGCAACGCTCCCCCGTGGGGTATCATTGACCTCGCCGTTGGATACCGGGACGCGGGGTTCCGTGCCGGAACACCCCCCGGGGATTCGGTATGTCCTGCACGGCGCCTCGCAGCGTACATCCCCAGCATCACTCCTAGGAGGACATCATGAAGAGACTGCTTCTGGCTCTGGCGCTCGTGGCGCTGTTCACCGCGCCGGCCCTGGCCGACCGGAGCATGGCGGGCGGGTACTGCAACCTGATCGCCCCCACCACGGCCAATCCCGGCGACCTGGTGACCTTCGAATTCTTCGTCTGGAACGGCAGCACGGACACCGAGTGGACGGCGGAAGTCACCTTCACCTTCCCCGCGTGCTTCGAGGTCACGGGCGGCTACTATGACGACGGCGGCGCCGGCTGGGTGTTCAACTTCTCCGGCATCGGCACGAACGTCGGCTCCTTCCTGGACGGCGATGCCGGCTACGGAGAGATCTACGGCTCCGAGGGCGGCACGTTCTACGTCGAGGTGCTGCTCGGCACCGACTGCGAGTGCGGCCCCGTCACCATCCACTGGTACGAGGGGGGCGACATCTGGGGCAGCGAGCCGCACTTCGTCGAGGGCGACCTGCCCTTCACGGTCTGCGGCACGCCCACTCAGGACTCCACCTGGTCCAGCGTGAAGAGCCTCTACTAGCATCGCCTGCAGCATTCCTGTGCGATGATTTCACGAGAGCCCGCGGCATCGGCCGCGGGCTCTTCAGTTTGCCCCGGAACCGGCGCGCGAGGTTTTCCGTGCGCCCGGCGCGGCGCGCGGCGCTATACTGGGAGCCGTCATGCGCCGCCCGCTCCGCATCCACGTCGCATCGATCCTCGCCGCGTGCGCCCTGATCGCCGCAGCGTCGCCGGCCATGGCGGCCACGGCCGCGACCGCGGCGACCGTCGCGGGACGGAGCATGGACGGAGGCGGCGTGGAGCTGGTCGCGCCCGACGCCGCCCGGCCGGGCGACGAGACGACCTTCACCTTCCGCGTCTTCAACGGCAGCCCCGACAGCGAGTGGACGACCGACGTCGTCATCACCTTTCCCGACGGCTTCACCGTGCTGGATGGATCCTACGACGACAGCGGGGCGTCAGGCGCCTGGAGCTTCGCCTTCCTCGGCGCCGGCACCCGCGTCGCCCACTGGGCCGACGACGACGGGGGCTATGGCGAGATCGCCGAGGGGGAGAGCGGGCTCTTCTCGGCGGGAGTCCGGATCGGCGGCGGCTGCGACTGCGGCGCCGTCTTCATCCACTGGTACCAGCAGGGCGACATCTGGGGCGGCACCCCCCATTTCATCGAGGGCGACCTGCCCTTCCGCCTCTGCGGCGAGACGCAGGCCGGCGGCACCTGGTCCCGCGTCAAGAGCCTCTTCTGACCGATTGAACCTGTTTCAGCTCTCATTTGGATCATCTATTCATCAAAATCTCCGGCGTACCTTGTCGCGTTGCCCTGAAATCTCTTAGAATTGTAGCTTGCCGGTGATAACTTCGAGTGCCGGGTGGTCCCGCATGGGCCGCCCGGGCAAATGCAGCCGGCTGCGGAGAGATTCTCGCTCGACACCTGTGCCTTCCGCTCCTGGCTGTTCGGCATCTACAGCACTTGCCAACGCACAGGAGGAAACCATGAAGCGACTGCTCGCGATCCTTTCGCTGCTCGCGCTGGTCGTCACGCCCGCCCTGGCCGAGAAGCCCACGATGGGCGCTTCCGACCACGTGCGCGTGGAGTGCGGGCTCCTGAACGTCTGCTGGACCTGGGACGGCGGCTACGTCACCGAGATGTGCGACACGCAGGGCGCCGCCGTCTGGCAGTACGGCGTCCACGCCAACTACGAAGTGCCCAACGTCGATTGCGACGGCGAGGACCTGGGCCCGGTCCTGGGAACGATCCTCAACGGGGACTATCCGGTGAACTCGGGCGAGCGAGCCATCCTGGGCACGCCCTTCACCGTGGCCCCGGACTGCTACCTGCTCGAGATCTGCCACTTCTACGACACCGAGAACAGCTACGACGGCGGCAACGTCGAGCTGTACGTCGGCGGCGCCTACGTGGTCATCGACCCCATGGGCGGCTATCCGGACGCGGAGCTCTGCGAGAGCACCGCCTACTACGCCTGGTGCGTCGACGGGCAGCCCGGCTTCACGGACGGCCCCACGGGCTTCGCCCGCGACTGCTTCGACCTGAGCCAGTTCATGGATCAGGAGGTGCAGGTGGCGGTCAAGTTCGGCAGCGACAGCAGCGTCACCTATCCCGGCTGGTACATCCACTCCGTGGTCGTCGGCGGCCTCATGACCCCGGCCCAGGAGAGCACCTGGTCCACGATCAAGTCGGTGTACTAGGCCGAGGTCTCGGCTTCCGGGATCCCCTGCCCGGACCCGCCAGACATGACCGGCGGAGGACCGCCGGATGATGATCGACGAGCCCGCGGCCCGGCCGCGGGCTCGTGCCTTTCCGGGGATTCCCGTGACGCGGAGGACCGCTCGGCCCCGAAACCGCGCCTGCGCCAGAACCCCGAACGGTAAGTTATCAGTCACACCTTGTAAGATACCTGTGAAATATTCTAGTATTGTGGGGCGCGGTGGGCCCGATCCAGCCGCGTACCCACGGACAGGAGGATTCCCCATGAAGATTGTCATCGCTGCACTGGCGTTCATCGCTCTTGCGGCCCTGCCGGCCGCGGCCGACATGACGGGCTGCACCGGCGCGCTCCTGGGTCCCGGGCTGGCCAACCCGGGCGAGACGGTCACCTTCGAGTTCGAGATCGCCAACGGCAGCCCCGACGGCGAGTGGACCTCCGAGGTGCGCTTCGTCTTCCCCGAGACCTTCCACATCCAGGACGGATGGTACGACGACCTCGGTCAGGGCTGGAGCTTCGCCTTCAGCACCTCCGGCACCTATCTCAACGTCGCCCACTTCACGGACGTGGAGGACGACCTGCAGGGAGAGATCGAGCCGGGCACGGGCGGCCTCTTCTACGTGACGCTCGAGATCAGCTCGAACACGCCCTGCGGCGAGCACGACATCCGCTGGAAGCAGCTCGGCGACGGCACCGGAGCGGAGCCACACTTCATCTTCGAGGACATCGTCTACCTGCTCTGCAACACGCCGAGCGAGGAAGGCAGCTGGTCCAGCGTGAAGAGCCTCTACTAGGCGCCGTCCGCCGGGACGGCCCCCTCTCCTGAACCGGGCAGGGCGCCCGCGGCTTCAGGGCCGCGGGCGTTTGCCATCTCCAAATGGGATGTCAGCCCTGCTCGCGCTCCTCGAGGCTCTGGCGCTTCAACTCCAGGAAGCGCTCCTTGAGCTCCTGGGTGCGCGGCGAGCGGGCGCGCTCCTCGTAGGCGCTGTCCAGGTTGGTCACGATGACCGCGGCGCTGATCACGAACAGGGCGGGAATGACCATGGGGATCCACCGCCGCCAGCCGCGCGGCTCCAGCACGCGGTACATCTTCATGGTGCCCGTGGCGAGGATGAGGCAGAAGCCGGCCGAGGCCAGGTAGAGGTACTTGGTGTTGAGCCAGTCGCCGGGCATGTTGAAGAAGCAGAAGGGCAGGATGGTGACGAAGGTCCAGGCGATGAAGAAGCGCAGGTTGGTGTTGCCGAACACGAAGCCGTAGGCGGCGTAGCTGAAGATGAAGAAGCCCAGCAGCGGGCGGATCCAGGCGCTGCCTCCGTAGATGAAGTTCGCCACCCCGCTCTCCTGGACCAGCTCCGTGTAGTGCAGGGGATAGACCATGTGGATGAGGTAGGCCGGCACGTTCGACAGGAAGTTGCCGGCGAAGAAGCCGAAGCCCCAGCCCTCCGGGTAGGCGTTGGTGACCGTCTGGAAGCTGTGCCACTGGAAACCCGTCAGGATGCCGCCGAGGACGAGCAGGATGAAGAGCGGCGCCGCGAGGACGCGCCGCTGGCGCTCCTTCCTGAAGAAGACGTTGTAGGCCAGCAGCACGCCGATGCCGCTGAGGAAGGCGAAGCGGTTCACCACCGACACGAGGAAGAAGAGCAGCGTCAGCAGGAACCACGGCGTGGCGAGCCTTCCCTTGCCCTGCCGCTCGTTGATCACATAGAACATGACGGTCAGCAGGAAGACCGTGTGCATGAGGATGCCGCTCACCCCGGCGGAGTACATGACCTCCTTGCCGTAGTTGCCCACCGTGAAGGCGAAGAGCACCGCGCTCAGGAAGGCGATGCCGAAGTCCTTGAGGGTCAGGTAGGCGAGCAGGTAGAGCAGGAAGGCGTTGATCGCGTGGATGAAGATGTTGAGCAGGTAGTATCCCGCCGGCTTGTCGCCGAAGAAGACGTACTCCGCGCGGTTGAACAGGCGCACCAGCGGATGCGATACCGGCGAGGCGGGGAGCATCTCGTCCTGCGTGTCGACGTGAAGCGCGCGCGCCAGGCGCTCGTACTCCGCGGCCGTCCAGAAGTCGTTGTTCAGGATCTGGCCGAAGAGCGCGAAGGAGATGGCCAGCAGAATCAGGAAGATGATGACGTTGTTTTCCTTGAGGACCATGCGGCGCCCGCCTCGCGTGGGGTTGTCGCGGCCAGTGTAGGTTGAAGCCGGAGGACGGGCAACCTTGTTTCGCGACCGGAACCTGTCGCTCCTCGCCGCCGGGCAGACGCTGAGCCGGCTTGGCGACGTGAGCTTCCACATCGGCCTGCTCTGGCTGACCCTTGAGCTGACGGGATCGCGGCGGCTCACGGGCCTGGTGGCCATGATGGAGTACCTGCCCGTCCTGCTCTTCGGCGTCGTCGCGGGCGTCCTCGTGGACCGGCTCGACCGCCGGCGCGTGATGCTCGTCACCTGCCTGGCCCGCGCCCTGCTGATGCTGGCCATCCCCGCGGCCGCGCTGGCGGGCCGCGGGGAGATCGCGGCGGGGGCGGCCGCGGCCTTCGGCCTCGCCCTGGCCACGAGCCTCTTCACGCCGGCGCGCGACGCGCTGGTTCCCGTCCTGGTGGGCGGCGGCGACCGCGTGCGCGCCAACGCCCTCGTCCAGGGCTCGGACCAGCTCGCCTGGCTGACGGGCCCGCTGGTGGCCGGCGCGCTGCTGACCCTCGCGGGCACCGTCTCGATCTTCCTGGGCTCGTCGCTGCTGTTCCTGCTCAGCTTCGCCCTGCTCCTCGGGCTCCGCCTCCCCGCCCGGCGGGCGGCGGCGCTGCCGGAGATCCCCGCGCTCCAGGACGGCGGCGAGGCGGGCGCCGCGCCGGCGGGCCACGTGGCCTGGCGCGAGGCCCGCGAGGGCCTGGCCCTGGCCTGGGGCCTCAAGGAGCTGCGCTGGCTGCTGATCCTGACCGCCATCAACAACTTCTTCATCATGGGACCGGCCATCGTCGCCATGCCCGTCTACGTGGGCAGCGACCTGGGGCTGTCGGGCGGCTACTACGCCGCCATCGAGGCCGTGCTGGCCGGGGGCATGATGATCTCGTCGCTGCTCATCGTCCGGCGGCGGCCGCGGCGGGGCAAGGGCGCCATGTGGCTCGCGGGGATGGTCCTCGACGGCCTGACCTACGGCCCCATGCTCCTGGCGCCCCGCTTCGCCTGGCTGGTGCCGCTGATCCTTCTGCACGCCCTGTTCATCCCCCTGATCACCATCTACCGGGTCTCCATCGTGCAGGACCTGGTGCCGCCGGCCATCCAGGGGCGGGCCTTCGCCTTCCTGGGCATCAGCGTGGTGGGCATGACGGCGCTGTCCTGCGGCGTGACGGGACTGCTGCTGGGCGTCGTGCCGACGCCGCTGCTGTTCGGAACCTGGGGCCTGCTGGGCATGGGCTGCGGCGTCGCGGGGTGGCTCTCGCCGCGCCTGCGCCGCTTGGCCTGACCCGGTCCGCGCCGCGGCGGCGAGTCCGTTCGCGCGCGGGCGCGCCCGCTCCGGCCATGGCGGCGACGGCCGTCCCGAGGCCGCCGCGGGCGGCCTTGCCGCCGCCGCGGGCGCGTGCTACTCCTTGGCCATGAAGAACCTCCGCGACTTCCTCGCCCTGCTGGAGACGCGCGGCGAGCTGGCCCGCGTGCGCGAGCCCGTCAGCCGCGACCTCGAGATCACCGAGATCGTCGACCGCACGGTGAAGGCCGGCGGCCCGGCCCTGCTCTTCGAGAACGTGACGGACTGCACCATCCCCCTGGCCATCAACCTCTTCGGCACCGAGAGCCGCATGGCCGCCGCCCTGGGCGTGGCGGCCCTCGACGACCTGGGCGCGCGCGTCGAGGCCCTGCTCGCCTCGGCGCCCGCCGGCGACTGGCGGTCCCGGCTGCGCGCCCTGCCGCGCCTGGCCGAGCTGAACCGCGCCCTGCCGAGGACGGTGTCGCGGGCTCCCTGCCAGGAGGTCGTGCTCCGCGGCGACGAGGCGGACCTGGGGATCCTGCCCGCCCAGCTCTGCTGGCCCGCCGACGGCGGGCGCTACCTGACGGCCACGCAGGTCGTCACCCGCAGCCCGGAGACCGGCGCGCGCAACACGGGCATGTACCGCGTGCAGATCTTCGACGCGCGCACCTGCGCCATGCACTGGCAGATGCACAAGGGCGGCGCGGCCCACCTGCGCGAGGCCGAGGCGCGCGGCGAGGAGCTGCCCGTGGCCGTCGCCCTGGGCGGGCACCCGGCTCTGGCCTACGCGGCCAGCGCGCCCCTGCCCGAGGGCCTCGACGAGGCCCTGCTGGCCGGCTACCTGGCGGGGCGGCCCGTGGAGCTGGTCAAGGGCGCGACGGTGGACCTGCTCGTCCCGGCCGAGGCGGAGATCGTCGTCGAGGGCGTCGTGCGCCCCGGCGAGCGGCGCCGCGAGGGTCCCTTCGGCGACCACACGGGCTACTACTCCCTGGCCGACGACTACCCCGTCATGCACGTGACGGCCGTCACCCACCGGCGCGATCCCATCTACCCGAGCATCGTCGTGGGCCCGCCGCCCATGGAGGACGCGCCCATGGGCAAGGCCACCGAGCGGCTCTTCCTGCCCCTGATCCGCCTGCAGCTCCCCGAGGTGCTGGACATCCACCTGCCCGTGGAGGGCGGCTTCCACAACATCGCCCTGGTGCGCATCCGCAAGGGCTACCCGGGCCACGCGCGCAAGGTGATGCAGGCGATCTGGGGGCTGGGCCAGCTCATGTTCAGCAAGGTGGTCGTGGTGGTGGACGAGGACGTGGACGTCCAGGACCTGCGCGAGACGGTCTGGCGCGTGGCGGCCAACATCGACCCCGGGCGCGACCTGGTCTTCGCCGAGGGCATCGCCGACGTGCTCGAGCACGCCAGCGACCGCCTGGGCCTGGGCGGCAAGCTGGGCATCGACGCCACGCGCAAGTGGCCCGAGGAGGGCTTCCCGCGCGAGTGGCCCGAGGTGCTGGCCATGGACCCGGACGTCAAGGCGCGCGTGGACGCCATCTGGGACCGCCTCGGCATCACCCTGCCCGGGCGCGGGAACGCGCCGTGACGGACCCGGACCGCCGCGCCGGCGACCCGGCGGACGGGGGCGGCTCCGCGGGCGCGGCGGCGGGCGGCGTGACAGCACGCAACGACGACGAAGCCCCCGATCACCGCGGCGCCGTCACGCGCATGTTCGAAGGCGTCGCCCGCCGCTACGACCTGCTCAACCG
>Ga0272443_10007739_pt1 | contig 10168 bp, 15 predicted proteins | sample SSMAcet12_FD_193581 | JGI IMG/M metagenome (GOLD analysis project Ga0272443, IMG submission 193581) | Marine sediment archaeal communities from Little Sippewissett salt marsh, Falmouth, MA, United States - SSM-Acet-12 | ecosystem: Environmental > Aquatic > Marine > Wetlands > Sediment ... | reverse complement strand
AAGAGCTGTTTTAACATTATACCTCCGATTGAATATGAAAACGGAAGGAGAAAATCTGATGTCTATATTTTTGTTAGAGTAGGGCTTCCCTCGGATCATCTTTTCAGAATACTGAGAGATCACTCATTTTTTAAGAATGTATCGGATTTTCTCGAAGAATCTGATAAATTCAGAAAGATAAAGGAGCTCAAAAATATTCCGATGTGGATATGCGGTTTTTCTTATCATAAAGAATTTAGCAAAGCGACATCTGTTCCGGGTCTGAGATTTGATAACGGATATAGATATGTGAAAAGTGTAGCAGATATGCACAATACAGATAAAGACTGGAAAGAATTTTTAAGACTGCTCTAAAACTTTCATCATGTTCTTAGCAATTCTCTGAACAACCGGAACAGTCACACTGTTCCCTGCCTGTTTGTATAATTTGCTGTCAGCTATCTGCGGAAGCTTAAACGATTCCGGAAATCCCTGAAGAAGGAAGCATTCTTTGGGTGTAAGCTTTCTTATTCCGGTGCAGTTTTTTACTATCGGAACATTATGCCCGCCGGTTCCCATATTTGCGGTAAGTGTCGGGACAACGCCCTTTTTGTTGGCTCTTACATATTTTCTTCTCCACTGATAGACAGTGTTTTCCGAGTCTATGTCATTTTTTATTTTTCTGTACAGCGGCTTGTCATTGTAGTAGTATTTGCTGTCTGCTGTATCAGATACAAATTCTCTGAAATTTCTTGTTAGTTTAGTCTTTTTTGGAAATTCAAATCTGTCGCGTTTTTTCTTGTCCAGAAATCCTACAATAAATATCCTTTCTCTGTTCTGAGGAATATTCCCGTGAGTCATTGTATTCAGGACATCAGTTTTTGTATAATATCCGATTTCTCTGAGAATTTTTTCCATTGATTTTATAGTCTTTCCGTTATTATGTCCTTTCAGATTTTTTACATTTTCCAGCATAAATGCGGACGGCTTCCTCTTTTTCAGTATGTCTGCTATTCTGAAGAAAAGAATACCCCTTCCCTTCTCATCTTTAAATCCCTTTCTGTATCCTGCGACTGAAAACGGCTGGCACGGAAATCCACCGAGAAGAACATCAAATTCCGGAATAATATTTGTGTCAATCTTCCAGATATCCCCGACAGTAAGCTCCGGTGCGGAAAAGTTAATATCGTAAGTGTCCTTGCATGATTTTTCGATGTCGTTTGCAAAGACTGTTCTGAAGCCTGCATTTTCGAACGCAAGCCTGACACCGCCCACACCTGCAAAAAGATCAGCTGTTGTAAATTTCATTATAAGCACCGATTAATTATTAGCACATGCAGATATAATAAGTTCTGCTACCACTCAGAGTTAGGAATTATTTTTTCTTTTTTCCAGTTTAAGTATAATTTTATTTTTATCCACTGAGACTGAGAATTCTGTTTTATTGTCCCACCCCATCATCTCAACAAAAGCCTTTGGAATTGTAACAGTATAAACACCCTCAGCTTTTCTGTGAACAAGCTTGACTATCCGCTTCGCCATGCTATATAGATAACTCTACAGATATAAATAAGTTATCTGAGACATACAAAGGAAACAGATAACTGACTCTTTCGACAGAAGGAACAATTTCAGCAAAGTCTAAAAACCGAAACATTTATATAGTATACATAACAAATAATTAACATTATGTTTTAAACATAATGGGTGGTAATATTATGTTAAACAAAAAAACCAAGCCAGAAGACGGATTTGAAATGCCGTATGATGTTAATTTCACCATAAAGGAATCTTTTATTAAGGATTTAGATAATGTTGGAAGTAGAGGTATGGACATAGGAGAATTATTCAAAAGATCTGCAGTAAAAAGCAAACCCCTTAAAAGCAACTCATTGAAATGGTGTAAATTTTTCAAACTTGTGAACGTTGAAGGACGGCACCTTTCACTTTCACAGCTTGGAACAAAATATGCACATGCAACAAAAGAAGAAAAACAGGAAATAATTTCAAATAACCTTCCAAAAGAATACTTAACAATTTTAAAATGGATTAGTGATAATGAGGGCAGTATGAGGGCTGAACAGATTAAAGATCTTTTTGCAAGCAATTGGAATTATTCTCCAAGTAAGAGACTTGCTAATTCTATGATTAATACTTTTGCGAGAACATGTGATGATGCCGGTTTAGTAAAGTATGTTAAAGGTCAGACACCAAGAATCGAATTGACAAAAAAAGGATATGAAATTTTATCCCTGCCAGAAAGAAAAGAAAATACAGAAAAAGAGCATATTGTGAATAAGGACAATGCCCACCAAATACCGACAGTGGAAAGAACGTCTGTTCAATTAATTTCAAATCTTGGTACGATTGAGAAAAAAATAGAATCAGAAAAAGACTGGGATAAATTAAAAATTATTATTGATCACTGGAAAGAGATATGGAAAGTGTTAGAAGAAGGAAGAAAAACTAAAAAGTCTGCGGATTAGAGCAAACCGAATATGACACAGGATTACAAAAAGAGAGTGACGGAACCTTCATAATAATGAAGAAAAATTAAGGACTCTCCGCCCGATGAACAGGTCATGAGCTGTGAGGGTCCAAGTCATTTGCGGGCTCACATATCCGCAGACTTAGAATAAACATAATTGTTATTATGAATATTTATATATAATCTACTATATAGATATCTATATAGTAGATTTAAATACTTTCGCTCGCAATAATAAAGCATGAAGACGGTGAAAAAAGCATACACGCAGAACTGGAGAGCATACAACGCATATCAGATGAACGAGAAAGAGCTGTTCATGGATCTTCTTTCTGATATCTGCAGAACAGTAGAGGAGCCTGAATACAGATTCGGAAGGCCGAAAATACCGCTGTCAGATATAGTCTTCTGCTGTGCACTGAAAGTATATTCTATGAAGTCCGGAAGAAGGTTTTCAGGCGATATGAGACAGGCAGAAAAGCTGGGATACATTACTCACGTTCCCCACTATAATTCAATTTTTAATTATCTGAAAAGACCTAAGATTAAATCTGTTCTTTCAGAGCTGATCGGAAAAACAAGCCTGCCTCTTGCAGGAACAGAAACCAGATTTGCTGTTGACTCTTCCGGATTCTCAGGAGCATATTATGACAGATGGGCAGAATACAAATATATAACGAGCAGAAGAAAAGGAAAGACATGGACAAAGTGCCATATAATCTGCGGGACAAAGACAAACATTATAACTTCAGTGCGGCTGTCTGATTCAGACAGGCACGATTCAGCATTTTTCAGCGACCTTGTTCTCGAGACTTCCGGAAAATTTAACATAAAGGAAGTGTCAGCTGACAAGGCCTATCTCTCATCCAAAAACCTGAGCCTTGTCGACGAGCTCGGCGGAACAGCATATATACCGTTCAAGTCAAATTCCATATCAAGGGCAAGGCATCCTAGGATATGGAAGAAGATGTATCATCACTTCATGTCAAACCGCGAGGAATTTATGGAGCATTATCACAAAAGAAGCAATGTGGAGACAGCGTTTCATATGATCAAGTCCAAGTTCGGAAGCTCCCTCAAGACAAGAGACAGGACAGCCCAGCACAGCGAGATACTGTGCAAGGTACTCTGCCATAACATCTGTGTTATGATAAGGGAAATGCACAGAGCAGGGCTGTATAAGAAGACAGGATATGCAAGCTGATATAAATCTATATATAAATAACTAATTTGTGAAAATAATGAATAATTTTTAATTGTTTTGAATTTTATCTAAAATAGCTTTAGGATGATCACATTCAAAACCAAATTCTTCTTTTAATCTATCTCTAACTGTAGAATCTATTCTAATAGGATCAGTATTTTTTTTCCTCCAAAATGAAGAATCTCGAGATCCTATAAATACAGGATTCGGTTTAAAATGATTATCAAGAGACGCTATCAATAAATCTTTTTTAGTGTCTTTACAATGGTTATTATAAATATATAACGCTTCACTCATAATAATAATATCTTTTGGTTCGGGGTAACCCTTATATATAATATAACCTTTATCAGAACCTTTAATCATTGAATTTAAAATATCTTTTTTTGCATTTAAACTACCTTTAATAGTTCTAGGGATATGTGGTGCTGGAATAAAAGGACAGGTTTCAGGAATAACTTTATCAAAAAATGGTATTAACTTGCTGTTCATTAATTTATCTCTTATTGATATATCTATAGGTAATCTAGTAGAATATTCTTCAACTAACATTTCTAATCTATCAATAGAAGCATTTAAAATTATATTTTGAAGTACGAATGATTTATATTTTTTAATGATAAAGTCTGGGAACATTTTTTCTTTTTCATAAAATTGTATAACATTATTAATAGCCTTTTCTCTTAAAGTATTTTTTGCTTCATTCTCGACAGTCTTCGATATTATACATGTAATTTCATCACTTTTTTTTATAAAATTTAATAAACTATCTGATTCATGATGAGCCTTTCCTACCAGTCTCCAAACACCATTTGTATGATTATATTTCCACAATATTGACGCCGCTATTAAAACAGAACTATCTATAATTATAAACATAAATAAAACCTCTGTTTAATCTTCCAAATTATTATTCATCATATCTACAAATTCATTTACTTTGCTAGGATCCAATTTCAATTCTTTTATTTCATCTTCTATATTTTTTTCAAATCCCATAATTTTAGCTTTTTTATGTAAACTTCTAGATGAATTAAAAATATAATTAATTTGACTCTCGGAATTTTTTATATATGGATTAAAACTCCTAATACTTTTTGTCACATCAAAAATGTTTGGCATGATTTCTTCGCATTTTTCAGCAGTCGTGGGATTTTCACCTCTTTCAAATGCTAGAAGTAACGAAATTTTCATAGAAGACAATGAATTATTTAAAGTTCTTAATGCACCAAAAATTGTACTTTGAACTTTTGGTGTTAATCTACTATCACTGATTACCCTTATCTGTTCTTTATATATTAAAGAATCTATCGGTTCAAACGCCTTTTTAACATCTTCTTTTATTATTTTTCTAGAATTAATGAAATTTTTAATATTTTCATTAATAATATTTAATTGAGCTACAATAGTTTCATTTTTCATTTTTATCACTAAAATCTTATAAATATAATTTATTCATAACATTTATAAATCTTCATTTTTATTTGCTACATCAAACACAATAATTCTGTCACAAAAACTCCGCCTGTCACAGAAAGCCACTGAAATCGCTGACTATTTAGGCAAAGCTATATCGGTCTATGTTGAAATAGCTGACTGTGATGTTGAAAAGATATGTATGGAAGAATGCCTGCCTAAAAGGTGTGCTGTAACTATTGAAGAATATAATAATAATCTTGGATTATATGATGATGGGTTTGACTTAGAAGTTTTAAAATAAAAAAAGGGTGAGCCGAATGGCTCTTGCTCATTTCTTGAGGAAACTTTATTGTCTTCCTAATGTTCCGAACATTAGAACTATTGCTGACAAGATTCCGATTACGACTATTACAACAAAGAAATCTGAGTATGTGCCTATTGCTGTTAAACCGTCACCAGTTACATTGTAGTCAGCGTAGTTTGAAGTCTGTGTTCCCTGTAGTGTCATCAAAACTTTTGCTCCGATTGACACAGTAATTATTAAAACAATAATTCCAAGTGCCATTCGTGTTAGAGTGTCTGTAACCATGTGGTATAGTGGTTTTTTTGAGTATATAAATAACTGTTAACAGTCTTTTATATACTCTGAATTTCTATTGTCTTGTATGGATACTAAGAATATGCAGATATCTGCTATGGGCATTATAGTCTTAGTAATAATAATTTCCATCGGTGCTAAGACACTTATGACTGTTCAGGATACTCAGACAGATTATATCTGGGATGCGGTCGTAAATGAATCAGTCACATTATTAAATGGAACTAATGTATCGTTAGCACAGACAGGCGTTGATTCAGCAAATTTCACACTGACAAATATGTCAATGACGCTTGGCTCTGGAAATTATACGTTACACGCAACAGATGGTAAGGTGTTCTTGCTGGCGAATGCTACAGGAATAATTAACAACACAGCATGGAACGCAAGTTATGGATATAACTACCACATTGATTTAACAGCAGATTACAACGCAACAAACAATGGTTTAGATGCCGTTGGAACATACTCTGACTTTTTCGTAGTAATAGTAGTCGTAATGATACTTGGAATAATTGTCAGTATGTTCGGAAGTCTTGGTCGCAGAGATTAAATCTGCGATACCCCTTTTCTTTTTTTATTTAAATAGAAATAAATCTTTCATGGATCTTTGATTTTTTCTTTCGTGGCATCACTACAACTACATTGTCCTGACACACGGATAATATTTTTGTAAATTCACCCATAGTTATATCTGACTTAAAAATTTCTTCAATCTGTTTTTTCTGTGTTTCAAGACGCTTCTTATATCTTTTATTAACTCTCAGATGCGTAGTATCATTCATTATCTCACCTTCCGCTTCCATTTAATCTCTAAAAGATAGTCTTTTATGAATTTCACGACCACAAAATAAAACAATAATACTGTTATCACTATAATCAATGGCGTATATATGCTTCCTGTTAATATGTTGTATATATCTGTCTGTGCTTCAATATCAGCTATTTTCATGCCGACGCCTATTGTTGTGAGCATAAAGAATAATGTTAATAGCAGGAACATTGACTGTAGTATTGGCTTTTCTTCTCTTGACATATTAACTGCAAAGTATGCGAACAGACCTGTTAATGATATTAATGCTATGATTATTGCCAACTGCCAAGTTGATGACGACTGTATAGGAAAGCTGACGCTTTTATCACCGCCGTTTATTGTAGCTACTATAAACATTATTTCAGAAGCTATTGAAGAAGGAACAGTATAGTTCATTATATAAGTTCCGTTTATTGAAGATTCTGTGAAAAGGTCTGAAACGATTATTGACTGATTGATAAGCATTAATGTATAATTGACTGATGTTCCTGTCACCATGTCGCCATCTTCTTCCTGTGCTGAAAATGAGCAGTATATAATAGCACCGCGTCTATTACATTCAAGTTCAGTTTCGCCTAATATCAATGTAGTTGCAGAACCCAGTGGTGCTATAATATAAAATGTTCCGACTGATGACATTGTCGCACCCACAATATTGACACTCGTATCTATATGATGACCAGCTATATTTGACTGATCCCACCCGCCATTATATTTCCATAATTGCAGTGATGCTTCATTGATATTTTTTGTTACTATAACCCCCTGTGAATATGTGAAATTTATTTCTACTGTTCCGCTTGCAGATAATTTTGTGATATTTGCATATTGTTCTACATTTAAATAACTTGTCAAATCTGTTGGTGCATCAACTACCTGATGGAATATTACATCATAACCATCAAAAGTAAAAGCATAACTGCTAAAATTAACATTATTATCTATGCTTCCGTTAGCAACTTCCATTGTATTAGTCGGTTCAAGATAATCATTAATATATAAAGAACATCCATTTGATAATCTTATATCATAAAATAAATTATTATTTGAAGTTACATTTGCTGTTGTGCAGTTAAAATTAATCTTACCGTCATTGTGTGTAAATGTTCCTCCATTATAAAAATCGTCATTAATAGTTGTGGTTCCTGATGTTGCTTCAAAAGTTCCACCATCATAAATAGTTAAACTTCCGAAACTATGCGTACCAGTAGGTTCATATGTTTCACCAAAACTGCCGAAACTAAAAAAATCCCCTAATACTGTCAAATCATAAACTTCTGAACCCGAATACCAAGAATGTGTACCATCAGATGAAATATTGTAATCATTTCCTACTGTCATTTCTGCCCCACGTTGTTTTACTTCACCGGCAATTATTGTTAAATCATTATCTATTGTAACAGGTTCTCTAAATACTGCTGATGCATCAGTGTGATTCACAATCACATCATATAAGTGACTGCTACCTGTACGCATATTAAAATTTGAATTAGTGATTAAAATAAGTGTGCCATCATTATGAGTAAAAGTGCCATCATTAAGTAAACCATAACCTGCATCAGTTGTTGAAGTTATAGTTGTTGTTCCACTTGTCGCACTGTAAGTTCCGCCAACACCAATAGTTAAACTTCCGAACTCTAAATCATTTCCTACGCCATTTCTGTTCATGTTTAAAGTTCCGCCGTTTATAGTAACATCACCAGCGACATTAAAAACATAATCATCAGCTAAAGAACTTTGCACTAAACCAGAAGATATGGTTAAATCATTCTCAACTATCACATCATAACTCATATATTGCATAGTCACTGCCGTAAAAACTAAATTATAAAATGTTAAACCATTTCCACCAAAACCTGTTGTTGTTGCAATCGCATCTATTTCAACAGTTCCATCATTATGCGTAAATGTTCCCACATTATAAAGATTGAAAGTGCTTCCACTTCTTTCACCTGTCAGAGTGGTTGTTCCAGTAGTTGCACTGTAAGTTCCACCATCATAAATATAAATGCTTCTTGCAGTTATACTACCAGTTCCGCCATCTAATATGCCATAAACAGAAACGTCGCCATCAGCAGTAATATCATATCCATTAGTATCAAATACACCATCATCTAATGTAACCGTTCCAGCTTCTGCACCTGCGTCATCAATAATTATATTAGCGTTTTGTGTCAGTGTTTGGGTGTAACCATTAAAAAATGTAATATTTCCCACAGTCACAGCACAGTCCATATTGCATGCTTCATTATAAGTTGAATTAAAATAAGCTGTATCGTCGTTGCCGTCAGGATAGCCACTGCCCCCGTCGTTCCAATTAGCTTCGTCGCACCATGTATTGTCACCTGCACCTGTGAAAATATAATCAGTTGCAAAGGCTGATGTTGAGATTAATACAAAGCATACTAAAATACTTATGATCAAAGTTTTATTCATCTGACACGCCTCTTGAATTTTATATTTTCAATGCCGTATTTGATGCCCATAATAGTTAAATATGCAACCAAAACTATAAAGACTATTATTAATGGATTATATACACTGCCGACCATTATTGTATAAATGTCTGCTGAATTTACGCTGGCAACATGAAGCATCATGCCTATACTTGTAATGCTGATAAGTATTGACATAATAAAGAAGAATGACTGAAAAATATTATTATCTTCGTTTTTAATATTTGCTGAAAGGTAAGCGAATATACCCGACACTCCAAATCCTGCCAATACTAAAGCTACAGACCATACCATACAAATCATTTTGTTATTTAATAACTATAAAACTATACTAATCGTCAGAAACATATACAAAGAAGTGCCTTCTTGAATATGCACCGTTTATTTTTATCTTTTTAATATAACCGTCAAAAATGAGGGTGTTGAGTATCTTTCTGGCCAAATGATACTCTATTTTATATTTATCAGTAAAATCTTCTATTTTAAACGCAGTATTTCTGTTTGCCCTCATTAACTTCTTAATATTATATCTGCTCCGAGTTTCTTTGTTTACCGTCACCTTCTGCGTTCTGATGTCCAGTCACCCCTTCAATCTTTTCTTTGGCTTCTTGTTTTTTAAGCATAGCTTCCTGAACCAAGTCTGCCTGCAGTTGTGCTGATGTTTCCATTCCCTGTTTGACAATACCTTCGCCAGCTTTGAAAGTTATTCCTCGTTTATACATCCATTCGCTTATCATAAATCCGAGAAATGCCCCAGCCACTACGCCGACAATAAATGTAATTATTGAACCCATAGCCATTAACAATCACCCCCGCTTCTCATTATCAAAAATAAAAATATTAAATACAGTCCGCCCTCAATTGTGTGTTCGGTGGCAAAAAGTGTCGTTGCCATGAATATGATAACTATTATAATAATTGTTCTGTATAATCCGAACATAAAATCTTTATCTGATTGGTTTTCTTTTTGTTTCATTTTTTGATCCTCTCCTGATAATCTTTTGTAAGATTTATTTTAAGTATAGGACAGTGTCTTGAAGTTCCTTTTACAAAGCTGAACGAAGAAGCATCTCCAGCAAATATATAACTCCCGTCACTACATTTCATATATACAACTATATTTGACAGGTCTGAAATAAGCTTTTTTTCATGTTTTTTCATTTTGAATCCTCCTTATTTTCTATATCGTAAGTGAGTTTTGATATTATTT
>Ga0272443_10007737_pt1 | contig 10171 bp, 8 predicted proteins | sample SSMAcet12_FD_193581 | JGI IMG/M metagenome (GOLD analysis project Ga0272443, IMG submission 193581) | Marine sediment archaeal communities from Little Sippewissett salt marsh, Falmouth, MA, United States - SSM-Acet-12 | ecosystem: Environmental > Aquatic > Marine > Wetlands > Sediment ... | reverse complement strand
AGTCGAGCTGGGTGTCGATGCGGATCTGGGACGTCTGGTTGTTGAGCGCGAGGATCTGAGGCGCGCTCAGGAGCTTCGAGTGCGAGTCCTGCTCAAGCGCGCGCAGCGTCGCCTGGAAGAGCGGATCGTCGTTCGAGGTGCTCGTCAGGACGCTCAGCCCGGTGCCGGCCGCGGTGCCGAAGCTCGTGCCCGTGCCGGCGTCGAGCGTCATCCGCTCGTCGGTCGTCGTGAACCCGAAGTCCACGCCCAACTCGCGCAGGTCGTCGACCGCGATCTCGATGAAGCGCGTGCTGATGAGGATCTGCACGGGCGCCTTGTCCGCGAGCGCCAGGATCGGCTGGACCTTCTCGTGCCCATCGGCCGTGGTGTAGACCACGAGGCTCGATGCGTTCTTGTCGATGTAGGTCTGGCTGCCCGCCGGGAGGACCTCCTCGATCCCCTCGACGAACATGATGAGATCCTCGAGGTAGGTGCTCTTCGCCTGCTGCTGGTCCTCCTGCTGTTGCTGCTGTTGCTGCTGGGCGGTGATGCGCGGCTGGTTGGCCTGTGTGGCGGGGCGGCCCCGCTGCCGCCCCTGGAGCTTGGGCAGCGGGTGCGAGGCGGTGAGGCCGAAGTCGAGCGGGTAGACGCGGACCTCCATGGGTGGTTTGTCGGTTGTGGTGACCCAGATCGCGTCCTCGGTGACCGTGTACTGGAGGTCGTCGAAGTTCCGCACGATGAAGCGGAGGATCTCCTTGAGCGGGATGGCCTCCACGTGCAGGCTGAGCGTCTTGTCCTGGAGCACGGCCTGGTCGGCGATGATGTTCACGCCGCTGATCTTGAAGAGCGTGCTCATCACGAAGTCGAGGTCGGCGTTGATGAAGTTGACGCTCACCCGCTGCTCGAGGAGTTGCTGCATCCGGATCATCTTCGGGCTGAGCTTGAAGGCCTCCTCGCGCCGGGGGAGCCTGGGCCGGGCCATCGGCTCCTTGCGCTCGGGGTAGTTCGAAGCCCGGTCGAGGTCGAGGAGCGCCTCGGCGTCGCGGAACTTGGACTCCCGGTCGAGCGCGGCGAGCTGCTTCTCGAGCTGGGCGAGCTGGGCCTTGTACTTGAGCTTCTGCGCCTCGACGTTGCCCGGGTCGATCCTCAGGATCTCGTCGCAGACCTCGGCCGCCTGACGGAAGTCGCGCTCGCGGTGGTAGCCCTCGGCCTCGCGCAGGCGCGCGGCCATGGCCTTCTCAAGCGCGCGGCGGTACGCGCGCAGGTCCTCGGCCGTGACGCCTGCGGGCGGCGGCGGCGGCGCCTCGACCTCGGCCGCGCGCATCGGCGCAGCGAGCGCGAGCGCCGCGAACAGGATGAAGCTGTAGACCCCTGTACGTCTCACGGTCCGACTCCTTCCACCCCGGTCCAGCCCGTTCGTTTCCACCCCGAGCACGCGCCCTCAGATCCCGAAGGTCCGGATGGCCTCCCTCTCCCCGGCCGCGAACCCGTAGGCGTCGAACGCGGCGCGGTCGATCGCCTCGCGCTCCTGTGCGCCCGGCACCGTCCCGGCGCCGCCGCGCGCGTCCGCGACTCCCGCGAGCCCCCCCGGCGGCAGGGGAATCGCGCCGAGCTCCTCGGCGCGCACGAAGTCCCGGTCGCCGACGCGCCGGCGCTCGACCACCCGCTCGAGCAGGAACGCGACCGCGCGCGAGTTCAGGAGCGCGGCGAGCGCCTCGGCCCCGCCTTTCTCTCTCGGCAGCATGGCAAAGAGCGAGAGGTCCGCCAGGCGCCTCTCCGTGTCCACGGCCGCGACCAGGGGCGGCGCGAAGGCGCGCACGAGGATCTTGACGGGGGCGTCCCAGACCTCGGGCGATGCCCCCAGCCGCCGGGTCGTTCTCTTAGTCCATAACAGATAGCGCTCAGGGGAGGTTACATGAAACGGGGAAATATCCGCGGCCGCCAGAAGGGGCCGTGCTTCCGGCTCCGGACCGCTTCGGAGAAGGTCCCGGTCGCGTCCTCCCACAGCGAGGCCCGGCGCGATGCGCACAAGCGAGTCGAGGATCGGCGCGCCGGCGAGCCGCCGGGCGAACTCGGCCGCGAGCGTCTCGCGGTTCGGGAGCGCGCCGGCACCACCCGCGCCCAGGGCGAGACGCGCCTCGATCTTGGCCACGAGCTGGGAAGCGCGGAAGGGCTTGGTCAGGTAGTCGTCCGCGCCGGCCTCGAACCCGGCCTCGATCTGGCCCATGCGCGAGAGGCTCGTGAGCATGAGCACGGGGATGTCCTTCGTCCGCCGCCCCTTCCGGAGCCTGCGGCAGACCTCGAACCCGTCCATGCCGGGCATGGTGACGTCGAGGATGACGAGATCCGGCCGGTGCCGCCGAGCGCTCGCCAGCCCGCTCTTGCCGTCCGGCGCGGCGATCACGCTCAGGTTCATCGACTCGAGCCGGATGCGGAGCGACGCCCGCAGGTCCGGGTCGTCGTCGATGACGAGGACCGTCCGGCTCATGCGCCGCCTTCCTTCAGGATCGGCAGGCGGAAATGGAACCGGCTGCCCGCGCCCGGCTCGCTCTCGGCGGCGAGCCCCCCCCCGTGCAGGAGCACGAGCTCGCGCGAGATTGCCAGGCCCAGCCCCGACCCCTTGCGCGTCGAGGCGCGTCGGCCGACCTGCTCGAACTTGTCGAAGACGAGGGGCAGGTCCTCGGGCGCGATGCCCACGCCCGTGTCCGAGACGGAAACCTCCACCTCGCCCTCCCCGGCGCGCGCCGTCGCGAGGCACACCTCGCCCTCCTGCGTGAACTTGAGCGCGTTCGAGAGCAGGTTCACGAGCACCTGTTCGATGCGCTCGGGGTCCGCCTCGACCCGCGCGCCCGAGTCGAGCGCGGTGCGGAAGGCGAGGCCCTTCTTCTCGGCGTCCAGGCGGAAGCGCACGGCCACCGCCTCGGCGAGCGTGTCGATTTCGACCGGGAGCTTCTCCAGGCGCAGTCGCCCGGTCTCCAGGCGCGACATGTCGAGCAGGTCCTCGATCAGCCGGCAGAGCCAGTCGGTGTTGTGCTTGAGGATATCGATCATCTTCCCCTGCGCCTCGGTGAAGCTGCCGAGCGTGCCATCGGTCATGAGATCCACGGCGCCGCGCAGGCTGGTGAGCGGGCTGCGCAGCTCGTGGCTCACCGTCGAGAGGAACTCGCTCTTGAGGCGGTCCATCTCCTCGAGCTTCGCCAGGCGCTTCGAGACCGCGAGGTTGCGCAGGACCAGCAGCACGCCCTCGTTCGCCTCGCCCGGTGCGGAGCGCGGCCGGCCCTCGACGCGCACGGCGGTGATCTCGACGGGGAGCGGGTGCACCCCGAGCTTCAGTGCGGCCTCCTCGGGTCCGGCGCGGCCGGTCGCGATCGCGGCGGCGCGCAGGCGCGCGAGGAGCTCGGCGAGCTCCGGCGCGACGACCCTCTCCAGCGGCCGGCCCGGGACCTCAGGCTCGTACGCGCCGAGCATGAGACGCGCGTTGCGGTTGAGCATCCGCACGCGGCCGTCGGCGTCGAGGGCCACGAGCCCCTCGCCGATCGCGTCGAGCACGCTCTCGGCGAAGCGCGCGCTCGAGGCCAGGTGCCGCCGCTCGACCTCGGCCACGAGGTACGCGGCCGCGTAGGCCAGGCGCTCGCCCAGCCACGCGGCGAGGCCCTCGATCGCGGCGACCTGCGCCGCGCCGACGGCCTCCTCGCTCACCTGCGCGCGCACGATGGCCAGGCCCACGCGCTCCTCGAAGGCCGCCAGCGGAAGGAAGAGGTAGACGCGCGCCTCGCCGGGCTCGCTCGCGGGCGCGAGCGTGGAACGCGGCACGATCTTGGGCCGGCGGTCCGAGAGGACCCACGCCAGGAGCTTCGGCGAGAGGCCCACCGGCTCCTCGGGCGCGGCCGCGCCCCGGCGGAAGGTGGCCGCCCAGCGCAGGTCGCCCTCGCGCGGCGCGACGGCGGCGGGATGCTCGTAGAAGAAGAAGCTCACGCGCTCGAAGGGGACAGCCTGGGCGAGGCCATCGAGGAAGACGTCCGCCGGCGTGCGCACGCCGCGGGCGCTCGAGACCTCGCGGAACGGGCCGGGCGCGCGCGCGTGCCCCTTGCGCTCGACGACGGTCCGGCGGCGGGGACGGCGGGGGGTCATCGGCGCGGCGCGCCTCCGCCGGGGGCGGGCCTCTCCCGCGAGCGCACGAGGTCGATGAAGACCGAGGCGTTGAGCATCTCCTCGTCGAAGCGCGCGATGAAGGCGCCGAGGTCCAGGCGCTCGAGGCCGAGGATCTCCTCGGCCTTCGGGTCGAGCGGCGGCACGAAGGGGTCGCCGCTGTAGCCGACCGCGCGCGCGCGGGTGAAGAGGTCCGCGAATTGGACGAGCGCCGCGCGCGGGGCGGTCTCGCGCCTCGGGCGGATCGAGTGGTGGAAGCCCACGCCCTCGCTGATCGAGCGCGGCAGGTTCCAGGCGTCGATGAGGTAGCGCGCGAGGCCCGCGTGGCTGAGCTCGACCCCCTTCTCCGCCTCGAAGAAGGTCTCGCCGCGCGTGCGCGCGCGCCGCAGCACCTGGAGCATCTCGTCCGGGAGGTACTCGACCATGATGAGCTTGCCGATGTCGTGGAGGAGCCCGGTGACGAAGCTCTCCTCCGGGTCGCCGGCGTGGAGCTCCGCCGCGAGGAGGCGGCACGCGGCCGCGCAGCCGATCGAGTGCTCCCAGAAGCGGCCCACGTCGAAGAGTTCGGCGATCGCCGCCTGCTTCCCCGTCGCACCGAACAGGTCGATCACCGACGCCGAGAGCGCCACGTCCCGCACGCCCGTGAAGCCCAGCAGTATCACCGCCTGCTGGAGCGTGGAGATCTGCCCCGGGAAGCCGTAGTAGGCCGAGTTCGCCAGGCGCAGGATCTTCGCCGTGAGTGCCTGGTCCTCGCTGAGAAGCGTCGTGACCTCCTTGACGTTCGCCGTGCGGCTGTCGGCGAGGAGGCGCGTGAGCTTCGCCACGATGGAGGGCAGCGTCGGCAGGCGGTCGATCCGCTCGATGACCCGCTGCATGCGCGCGATGTCGTCAGGCATACCGGTCCACGAGCCCCTTCAGGTGCGCGAGGACCGCCTCCTCGAGCGCGCGCACGAGCGCGCTCGCGCGCGCCTTGCCGAAGCGCTCGCGCACGTCGGCCTCGATCTCGTCCCACGGCCGGCCGAAGACCGGGTCGCCGACGACGGGCACCGGCTCCTCTTCGTCGCCCTCGCCCTCGACCGTCACCTCGTCGAAGCCCCAGCTCCGGACCCGCTGGATGTACTTCTCGGTGAGCTCGGTCCTGGCGGTGAGAAGCATGCGCCCGGCGAGGTCCTGGAGGGGCTTCGCCAGCACCATGCCGGCCTGGAGCTCGGAAACGGGGACGGTCCGCACGATGCGCCCTCCGCCGGAGCCGCCCCCCGCGGGCACCGGACGTCACAGAAGCCCGGCGCGATTCTACCGGCCGCGCCGCGGCCGTGTCAAGGCCGGCGTCCCCGCACTCCTCGAACCGGCGCTTGCGCCTGCCGGCCCGCGCGTGCTATAAGTCCGGGACGGACCGAGACCGGGCCGCACGGCCCGAAAGGGGGAAGCGATGTGGAGGCATGGATCCTGGACATTCGCGCTCGCGGCTGCACTCGCCGCGGGCGGTCTCGCGACCGGATGCGGCGAGGGCACGGGCGAGTCGCCTCGCCGGGTCGGCCCGGTGCGGCAGGCGTGGGGAGTCCCGCTGCGCTCGGCGCCGCCCCTGCCGGTGAAGGCGGAGGACGGCTCCCCGGCCGTGCCGGATGCGGAGACCCAGGCGCCCAAGCCCAGACCCGCGCCCGCGAAGCCGGAGGCCGCGGCGCCCGCGGACCTTCCGAAAGTGGCCGTGGGCGCGGGAAAGGTCCTCGAGGTCGAGAGCTTCAAGCTCTCGGGCGGAGCTGCGGTCAAGCCGCTCGCGGGCGCCTCGGGCGAGAAGGCCGTCCTCTTCACGGACACGAAGGGGCGCGTCGAGGTCCGCCTCGCGCTCGAGGCGGGCGCGTACGCCTTCGTCGTCTTCGTGCAGGCGCGCGACGCGAAGCACGACGCCTTTTTCGTCTCGCTCGGCGAGAAGGAGCATCGCCTCTTCCCGAAGGAGTTCGGAAAGGTGATGGCCACGCGCCCGCTCGTGGCCCGGCTGCCCGCGGCCGCCGAGATGGTCTTCGCGATCCACGCCGCCGAGACCGATGTCTACATCGATCGCGTGGTCGTGAAGAAGGGCCATTTCAAGCAGGCACCCGCGAAGGCGCCGGTGTACTAGGGGCGTTCACGGTTACGTTTCCATGAGCGCCGCCACGTGCGCGGCCGAGTCCTCGGCCATGGCCTCGGAGTTGTAGCCGCCCTCGAGCGCGCTGACGAGGCGGCCCTTTGCGTATTTGTCGGCCACGCCTCTCACGAGCTTTGTGAGCTTGCCGAAACCGGCGGCCGTCAGGCGGCACCCGCCGAGCGGGTCGCGCGCGTCCGCGTCGAAGCCAGCCGACATCAGTATAAACTCCGGCTTGAACTTCTCCATCTCGGGCAGCCACTTTTCGCGCCAGAGCTTCAGGACGTGCTCGTCCGCCGTGCCGCCGGGGTAGGGCAGGTTCAGCGTGAACCCCGCTCCGTCGCCCTTCCCGCGCTCGTCCGCGTCGCCCGTGCCGGGGTAGAACGGGAAGCGGTGGCTCGAGGTGAAGTAGATCAACGGGTCCTCGTAGGTCATCGCCTGCGTGCCGTTGCCGTGGTGGACATCCCAGTCGGCGATGGCGACGCGCGCGACCTTGTGCTTCTCGCGCAGGTACGCCGCGGCGATCGCGACGTTGCCGAAGATGCAGAAGCCCATGCCGTTTGCGCGAAGCGCGTGGTGCCCGGGCGGGCGGACGGCGCAGAAGGCGTTGCGGACCTTCCCGGCCATCACCGCGTCGCATGCGGCGAGCACGCCGCCGGCGGCCAGGAGCGCCGCCTCGTAGCTGCCCGCGCTCACGGAGACGTCCGTGTCGAGCCGCGCGGGCGCGCGCTCGACCGTCTTCTTCACGCGCTCGACGTAGCCCGCGTCGTGGCGCTTCGTGAGCCACTCGAGCTCGGCCGCGCGCGCGGCCACGTCCACGAGCTTCTCGCGCAGCCCGGCCTCCTCGAGGCCCTCCAGGAGCGCCTTGAGGCGCTCCGGCCGCTCCGGATGCCCGCGGCCCTGGTCGTGCTCGAGGTACTTCTCGTCGTAGACGAGGCCGGTCGCCTTCCCCCCGGCGGGGGCGTCCTTCGCGTTCACGTTGTCCCCCTCGTCCTTCGGAGCGTCGGCCGCGGGCGCCTCGCCCTCGGGCCCGGCGCAGGCGCCGCCGGCGAGCCCCGCGAGGAGCGCGAGCAGAAAGTCGCGACGCTTCACAGGGGCCTCCTCTCCCGGTACGCGCGCACGATCCGCGCGAGTCTCTTTTTCGAGGCAACGCGCGGCGTCCAGCGAAGTCCGTCCGCGATGTGCCCGCACACCCCGGCCACGGGCATCGGCTCCGGGGCCGCTACAAGATACAACCCGCCGGACACGGCCGCAACATCCCCCGCGAAGCGGGGGCGCGCGGAGCCTCCGGCGCTCACGGCTTCCTCCGCGCGACGAGGAGGAGCCCGTGGCCGGGCAGGAGGAGGAGAAGGGCGTCGAGCAGGCGGCAGCAAACATCCAGCGCGCCCGCGAGGAGGCGCACGGGAAGGGGAGAGTTCGCCGCGCCGCCGGAGCGCGAGCCGAGGATGCGGTCGGCGAGCGCGGTCGCGGTCGCCGCGAAGAATCGGCCGAAGGTTGCCCGCTCCACGACCTTGAAGCCCGCGCCCTCGAGGAGGAGCCGCAGGCCCGGGTGCGAGTACCCCTCGTGCCGGTGTCCGTAGAACGCGGGCGGGAGTCCGAGCGCGCGCCGCAGGAGCCACGCGGGCCCGCGCGAGAGGCGCGGGACGGTCACGACGAGCACGCCCAGCGGCCGGATCGCGCGCCGCGCCTCGGCGAGGAGGACGGTCTCGTCCCCGACGTGCTCGAGCGCGTCGGCGAGCACGAGGCCTTCGAGCTCGCCGTCGGCCGCCTCGATCCGGGCGGGGTCGCCCGCGCCGCGCCACGCGCGCCCCTCGGCCGGGAGTTCCCCGGGCCGGACACCGACCGCGCACCATTCCCCGCGCGCGTCCGGGTCGGTGCCGCCGAAGCGCGCGAGCGCGCGCCGGAGCGTCCGGAGCTTCGCCCTCCGCTGCGGGGAGGCGATCACGGGCACCTCCCCTCGCGCGCGGCGCGGCCGAGCGCCTCGAGCGGCACGCCGAGGAACGCCGGCCGCCGAGGGCGGTCGCAGAGGGTGCAGGGGGGCGTGAGGCGTCCGGCGGCGACTTCGCGCCGCAGCACGCGCAGCGGCGCGCCGTTCCAGACGCCGAGGAGGCTCTCCTCGGCGAGGTCGCCCACGACGCGCGCGGCGGCGAAGTCCTGCGGGCAGGCCGTCACGCGGCCGCTCGCGAGCACGACGAGCGCGGTCCATGGCATGAGACAGCGCGAACGCGGCCGGCCGTTCGCCCCGCCGCCGGCGAGCCCCGCCCAGTTGTGCGCCGCCTTGAGGCGCACCGCGTCCGGCCGGCCGGGCGCGAGTTCGGCGCGAATTTCGCGCGCGAGCCGTCTCTCTCGCCCGGCGTCCCCGCGCGCGAGGATGGACTCGACGGCGATCCGCGGACGGTCCCCGCGCGGCTGGCGCGCGGCTTCGTCCAGGAGCGCGCGCACATTCGCGAGCACCTCGTCGTAGGAGGCGCCTGCCCGCGCGCGCTCGTATCGCTCGCGGCCCGGGCCGTCGAAGGAGACGGATATCTCCTCGAGCCCCGAGGCGAGGAGCGCGCGCGCGGCCTCCCGGTCGAGCGTCGTCGCGTTCGTGTGGAGCACGCACGCGAGGCCGCGCTCGCCCGCCTCGGCGATCATGGAAAGGGCCTCGGGGTGGAGCAGGCTCTCGCCGCGGTGGTGAAGCGCGACGCGCGGGGAAAAACGCATGGCTTCGCGCAGCACACGCGAGTAGAGCGTGCGGTCCATGAAGGCCGCCCCCCCCGGCGGCGAGGCGCTCTGCGGGCAGCGCGGGCAGCGCAGATTGCAGCGGCTCGTGATCTCGACCCAGAGCTTGACCGGCGCGCCGGAGGCGCGTTCCCTCCCGCCCCGCGCGTCGAGCCACGCGCGCGCGAGGCGCCGGGCGCCCGGCCGCTCGGGCCGATGCGAGGCCCGTCCGAGCCATCCGGCCGCGCTCCGCGCGAGGGGCCGAAGCGATCCGCCGCGCGCGAGCGCGCGCGCCCCGCAGCGCCAGACCGGCAGGTCGAGCGCGCGAGCGTACCGGCCGAGCATCTCCTGAATCGCGGCCGCGGGCAGCCGGTCGAGCCAGACCGGCACGTTCCCCTGCGCGCCGGGCAGGAGGAAGGCGCCGCGCGCGCCCGGGTCCGACCACCGGAACCCGGGCGCGAGGATCCCCAGCTCGCGCGCGCGCGCCTCGAGCGGCGTGCCGGGGTAGACGTGCAGCACCGAGACGGCCGGCTCGTGGCCCTCGGCGCGGCACGCGCGCGCCATCGCGAGCGTCTCCTCGGCCTGCGCGCGCGTCTCGCCGGGCAGGCTCAGGATGAAAAACGGGTGCGCCCGGATGCCGAGTTCGCCGCACCACGCGAGAACCTCGCGGCTCCGCTCGACGCTCGCCCCGCGGCCCTTGACGCGGCGGACGAGTTCCGCGCTCGCGCTCTCCACGCCGAGCCCCACGCGGCGGCACCCGGCCTCGCGCATGAGCGAGAGAAGCTCGCGGTCCACGCCCTCGGCGCGGATTTCGCAGAACCAGGGGCGCACGAGCTTCGACTCGATCATGCCGCGCGCGATCGCCTCGACGCGCGCGCGGGACGCCGTGAACGTGTCGTCGTAGAACCAGAACGCGCGCGCGCCCCAGCGACCCGCAAGCTCGGCGAGCTCTTCGATGACCTTCTCCGCGCTCCGCGCGCGCACGCGCCGGCCCCAGAGGGGCGCGGCCGCGCAGAACTCGCAGCCGTGGGGGCACCCGCGGCTCGTCACCAGGTGCGCGCCGGGGAGGCGCTCGCCCTCCGGCGTGGCGAATGAGAACCGGTACCGGTCCCAAGGAAGAAGATCGCGCGCCGGGAGCGGCAGCCGGTCGAGAGGGTCGATCCCTTCGCGCCGCCCGGTCTCGGCGTAGCGGCCGCCCTCGAGAAAGGCAAGGCCGCGGACGCT
>Ga0272443_10007736_pt1 | contig 10171 bp, 12 predicted proteins | sample SSMAcet12_FD_193581 | JGI IMG/M metagenome (GOLD analysis project Ga0272443, IMG submission 193581) | Marine sediment archaeal communities from Little Sippewissett salt marsh, Falmouth, MA, United States - SSM-Acet-12 | ecosystem: Environmental > Aquatic > Marine > Wetlands > Sediment ... | reverse complement strand
TTCCATTTATTGCTTGCTGTAAAGTAGCGTGAGCAGCCACATTCCGGATCAACCCAGCTTTTAAAGACGCTATGAAGCGTCAGGAAGGGAATGCCATCATAAGAATGAATATTTGCTTTTGTGATATATGTTAATACACCATCTCTTACTTCAGTTCCTTCTGTAATAATCTCAATTTTTCCTAATCCAAATCCCCAGAATGAAACTTCATAAGTGATCTTCTCACCTACATGGAAGACACCACTATCTTCAGAATACGCGACTCCAAATATTGAAACAGTTAGTATAATATATAATATTGCTACTCTCATTATATTCTCACATTTTTGATTCAGAACAACATGCAAATTAAGCAAATATTATCAGATATAAACATTTGAATTTTCAAATCTTTTTTCAAGATTTTTCTTATCTTTGTTAACATTAGATATTTGAGTTTTTCTTTTTATAAATTTTAATTAAGGTGAAATATGATGAATCTTGGTAAACTGATTTCAATTCTAACTCTTTTAATTGCATTGACAACTACTAATACATTCTCTTGTACTAACTTTATAGTAACGGCTGGTGCATCAACAGATGGTTCGGTGATGATTACTTATAATGCAGATGCAGGGGGGTTTATGGAACCATTTTATTATATGCCCGCTGAAGATCACGAGCCAGGAACAATGATTGATATTTATGAATGGGATACAGGGAAATTTCTTGGACAAATAGCTCAGATACCTCATACTTATAAAGTTGTAGGGAATATCAATGAACATCAAGTAGCTATCGGAGAGACTACTTACACTGGAAGACCAGAATTGCAGGATACCACTGCCATAATGGATTATGGGAGTTTGATGTACATCGCCCTGCAAAGAGCCAAAACTGCTCGCGAAGCTATCAAAGTTATGACTGATCTCGTAGCAGAGTATGGTTATTACAGCACTGGTGAATCTTTCTCAGTGGCAGATGCTAAGGAAGCATGGATTTTCGAAATACATCCAAAAGGTGTCGGTAACAAGGGTGCCGTTTGGGTTGCCGTTAGAATACCTGATGGCTACGTTTCTGCTCATGCAAATTTTGCACGCATTAGCACTTTCCCTTTAAATGATAAGGAAAACTGTATCTATTCTGATGATGTAATTGACTTCGCAATTGAAAGTGGTTTTTATGAACCAAAGAAAGATGGTGATTTTAGTTTTACTGCTGCTTACTGCCCCCCCGATCCTGGTGGAATGCTTTATTGCGAAGGCAGAGTATGGACTCTTTTCACAAAAGCCGCTCCATCCTTAGACCTTAGTCCTGATTATTGGAGAGCGGTGAAAGAAGCCGAGCCATATCCTCTTTATATTAAGCCAGACAAAAAGCTATCAGTTAAAGACGTAATCTCATTTATGAGAGACCATTTCGAGGGAACTCCTTGGGATATGACAAAAGGCCTGGCTGCCGGACCTTTTGGCTGCCCTTACAGATGGAAGGGGTTACAATGGAAAGTGGAAGGCGATAGTACTCAATATGGTTGGGGTAGACCTATATCTACTCAGCAGACTGCTTTTGCGTTTTGCACGCAAAGCCGTGACCATCTTCCCCGTGAATTAGGTGGCATAATGTGGTATGGAGTAGATGATAATTACTCGAATGTATATATGCCAATGTATTGTAGCATGACCTCCGCACCAAAATCATATTCATTTGGCAGTATTCGCGAATTTGATCTTAATTCTGCTTTCTGGGTGTTTAACTTAGTATCGAACCTTGCTTATACAAAATATGAATATGCGATAAAGGACATACAAGAAGTTCAATCTTCATTGGAAAATAAGTTCTTTGACTTCCAGCCAGCTATAGAGCAAGCTGCTCTTAATCTCGGCAAAAAAGACGAGGAGCTTATGGTACAATTCCTGACTGATTATTCTATCTCGCAAGCAGAAATGACAGTTGATGTATGGCGTGATCTTTGGAAACGACTCGTCGTAAAATATAATGATGGCTATATTAACGATATAAATGTAGCAAATGGTAGACATCCGAAAAGCGCAAGCTATGGCGATTATTATCTAAACCAAGTATTAAAAGAGCGTCCAAATATGTTTAAAGTAGAGTGGAAAGATAAGATATATAATAAATAAAATTTTATGCCTATATCAAAAAGACCTTCCGAAGAAACTAACTTCAGAAGGTCTTTTTTATAAATACACATTCAAAATTGAATGCTAAGCAAACATCTAAATTCACAACTCCTTACCCTAAAACTAAAAATAAGGGGTTTACGAGAATTCTACTATAAACAGGAGTTTCGTTTTTTCATGGATATATATCATACAACACCCCCTTCCCCCTCTTTGTAAGAGTGGGAAAGGGGGTGTTTCCATTAAATATATCCGAATTTCTGCGAAGTCTTTGTTTCGTATGACTACAGAGTTCTAAGATTTATTTACTGATTACCTTGTTCATTACAGTATCTTTGTCCATTTTCTTAAGGCAGAAGAACCAATCTTTACATTCGATATCAGCTTCCTTGCCATCCATACGGTCTTTTGCAGTTCCGCATGAGCCAGCTGGAGGAACTATCACATCATCGCCTGGTCGCCAGTCTGCTGGTGTGGCAACGCCAAATTCATCTGCTGTTTTAAGTGCAATAAGCACTCTATATAACTCATCGAAGTTTCTGCCAAGAGAAAGTGGATAATAAATAATTGTTCTTATAATTCCTTTAGGATCAACAAAGAAAACTGCTCTTACAGCTTTGGTGTTATCTTCGTTTGGTTGAATCATCCCATATTGCTTTGCAACATTCATTGATACATCATCAATCAATGGGAAATGTACTTCAACATCTTTCATTCCTTTGTAATCAATTTTTTCTTTAATATTACGAAGCCAGGCAATGTGGCTAAAAAGTCCATCAATTGAAAGTCCGATTAGGTCGCAGCCAGCTTCATTAAATTGCTTTTCCATAGTAGCAAAAGTCATAAATTCAGATGTGCAAACTGGAGTAAAGTCTGCTGGGTGTGAAAATAGAATTGCCCATTTGCCTTTGTAATCAGATGGGAAATTGATCTCGCCTTGTGTAGTCATTGCTTTAAATTCTGGTGCTGGGTCGCCAATTCTTGGCATCGAGTATTGAACTTGTGCTTCTTCCATTTTTAAAAACCTTTCATTTAATTTAGATAATAATTTTAGTGAATTATTCACTAAGTGATAACATTGTTTGATTGATTAACAATTCCTATCATAAAATACTTTTACAGACGAAAAATATTTTTAACTAAGTCAATCAATTAATCTTAATGACTACTAAAAATGAAGAATATTTTATTCAAACGTAATAGTTTCTCCAAATTCCATTACTTTGCACTTTTTGCCTATATCTGTTACTTTCTTGTAAAATTCATTAGGGTCAGCTTCGATCACTGGGAAAGTATTATAATGAATCGGAATTGAGATTTCAGGATTAATAAACTGTACCGCTTTCACTGCATCGTTGATACCCATAGTAAAATTATCACCAATAGGAAGCATACATACATCAATTTTATCTAATTGACCAATAAGCTGCATATCGAGAAAAATACCTGTATCGCCAGCATGATAAACAGTTTTACCTCCCATAGTGATTACAACTCCTGCTGGCTCTCCCATATATAGACCTTCTGGAGATGAAGACCCATGGTGAGCAATAGTAAATTTCAATCTACCAAAAGGAAAATCGCAAGCTCCGCCTATGTGCATATTATGTGCTTTTGCACCTTTATCAGCAACATAATTTGCCAGTTCATTAACAGCAATTATTGTAGCGTCGTTATTCTTGGCTATTTCCAAACCATCGCCGAGGTGGTCTCCGTGTGCGTGAGTTAACACTACGTACTGTACTTTGATCTCGTTTGAATCTTTGAGGGGTGAATGTGGGTTACCTGTAATAAAAGGATCAATTACCAATTGGTTTTGCCCGTCGTCAAGCAAGAATGATGAGTGGCTTAGATAAGTAATTTTTAACATTTTGAGCTCCGTTTAATATTTGTAAATCTGTTAATGTTTTAACTACTTATTATATGAAACTTTTTTCAAAAATAAAAATACTTTTGCAAGAGGATTATAATATTAACGGTGGGAGAAAGTGGGAAAACGTGAAATCGCTTGAATAATGCAGGGTTTAAGCAATTTGGAGACAATAAATGAACATATCATAGCATTTTTAGTAATATTTACTAAAATATCATTGATTTATTATAAACATCAACTACAAAAAAAAGTAAAGAAGAGAATATTCTAGGTAAATTCATACATCATACAGTATTCATCGTATATTCAAGAGATTATTAGAAGACCTCAACCGTAATTATCTATTGATTTATACCATAAAATAAAAAATAAATTTGTTTATGTGGTAGTTGTTTTATTATTTTGCAGTTGTGAAGTGGGAGAAAGTGGGGAATTGTGTATTAAATTCCCTCATATTTGAAATTTTTAATTTAATGATCATAAAAAGATAGTTTGCTATGGCATTTTTCAAGGGACAGGAAACATACTCTATTGATAATAAAGGTAGGGTTAATATACCGGCAAAGATGAGAAGAGTCATCTCCCCGGATGCAAACGATACGTTTACAGTAACCCGTGGGTTAGAGAAATGTGTCGAAGCATATCCTTTGGATGAATGGCGTATCTACGAAGAGCGGTTCGAGAAACTGAATCAATACGATCCCAAAAATAGGTTTTTCTTGCGTAAAGTGTTAATATGGAGCGAGGAAGTTGCTCTCGACGGGCAACAAAGGATTTCACTTCCCAAAAAACTGATTGAATTCGCAGGAATCGAAGGAAAAGTGCTTATCGTAGGTATGGGGAACCACTTGGAACTATGGAATCCAGAAGAATTTGAAAAATATATAGACAGCCATGACGAGAGCTACGAAGACGTTGCCTCGAAAGTTATGGTTATAGAAGACGAATAAATCATTCTGCTAATAAATAAATTTTAATAATGGCAAAGAAAAAAAAGCCACATAGCAGAAAACGAATAGATAAAAGCCAGCAAGTGGATTATGATTACCATCTGCCGGTATTGAAAACAGAAAGTTGCGATCTGCTGGTTCAAAGCATTTCGGGAAAATATCTCGACGGCACTCTTGGCGGGGGGGGACATTCCGAAGAAATACTCAAGCGTCTCGATCAAAGAGGCAGAGTATATTCATTCGATGAAGATATAGCCGCCATAGAGCATTGTCGGGATAAATTTGCGGAAGAGCTTCACAAAGGAGAAGCAAGCCGCATCGTTCTTTTGAATCAAAATTTCTCTGAGGCATGCAGCATAAAGGAGATTCGGGGGGAGGCAAACGGACTTTTGCTGGATTTAGGTGTATCATCGCGGCAGCTTGACGATAGCCACCGCGGATTTACATACCGTGCGAACACCCACCTTGATATGAGATTTGGTTCGCAGGGCAGAACAGCAAAAGAACTGCTCAATGAAGCTAAAGAGGAAGAGCTTGAGCATTTACTCCGTCATTACGGAGAAGAGCCATTTGCCCAAAGTATAGCGCGACGGATTGGGGAGAAACGTCGCGCCTTCCCTCTTGAATTTACTTATGATCTTCGCCTCATAGTCGAAGAAACAGTTCCGAAGAAAAACCTTTACCCAACGCTTTCGCGTGTCTTCCAAGCTATTCGTATCGCAGTGAACGACGAACTTGGCGTTCTACAATATACGTTAGAAAATATCGTGCCAAATTTAGCACCCGGTGGCAGAATTGTTGTTATCTCTTATCATTCATTGGAAGACCGCATAGTAAAAAACACATTCCGCAATCTTTGCCAAACCGGAGCCACAAAAAGCATCACACCAAAACCAATTACAGCAGGGAAACGAGAGATATTAGAAAACCCCAGAGCCAGAAGCGCTAAACTGAGAGTAGTGGAGAAAGTGTAAATCACACCGCAATAAATATAAATCTACCTTTTTTTAAGAAATAACTGTGATAATTTATAAGCCATTTTCATTTCTCTTGCTGTTCTAAATCTCACATCTCCTGATCCTATGACAAGAAATAAGTGACTTACGAGCATTCTACAATAAACAATAATTTCGCATGATTGATCCAATAGCCAAATTGAGTATTGATGATATATTCAATAGATTCCTGCATTCGCAGGAATGACAATCCTGGCATTTTTAAGATTTTGTCAATCATTAATAAACTATAACCTCTAAATTTTGACCGGTTCCTCTATTCTATGCTGTCGCACCTTTATTAATTTATCGAATAATTCAGTTTTTGAAATCAGCAGGTCAGAATCCCATTTATCTTCGACTTTTTCAATTTTTACTAATCCAAAATAGTGCATAAACCTATTAAATGTTCTCATTGAATAGCAGCTATAGGAATGATGCTTTGGAGTTTTGCAAAACGGGCTATCAGTAAATACCATCAAATTAGGAAATGCTTTAAAATATTTCTCAGCATAAAAAATGTCTAATCGCTTCTTATCACCATATTTGTGTAATAGTATCAAAGAAAATCCATAACCCAACTGTCCAATATCGTTATCACCAAATCTATCATAATACGCCCATTTAAATCTCGTAGCCATAGTTTTGAAAATAGTTTCTAATAATCGTTGATTATTGGAATCCAATTTCTCCCCAGTTTTTGTTAAGCTCAGCTTATTATTTCTTTTTTTCGTGATCTTCGCTAATTGAGCTAATATTCTTGTAAGATTTACAGTCATTGAATCAGCTTCTTTGTTAATCTAATACCTGCCCAAAGAGACTAATGCATCCTCCAGAAAACCTTGATTATATATATCTTTTACTATTTTGACAGGTAAATATCCTTTTGCTGTTAGCTTCATTTCGCCGGATTTTTTGAGCAAATCAATAAAGTATTTTAATTGTTTGAACATAGGTATTTGGTAATACTCAGAGTCTTCAAGTTTTTGTAAACTTATAGGGCTGCTTTCATCGAATGTAAAATATAGGATTTCATGAATCTCAGCCACTGAGTATCCTTCTAATTCAGGAATCGAGCGGTTGTTCTGCTCAAATATATATCTGTCAAGATACTCTTGTAATTCTTCTTTATCCATTTTTTTTCTTATCTACTTAAACAGTTTTCTTTTCGTAATATACAATAATTCTCAGAAAATTCACAATTCGTTTACCTTACTGCGAAGAAGTGTGTTACGAGCAAGTAAAAAAAACAATATCGCTGTTTATAAGAATATAAGACCATTGCAAAACCCATGAATTGATCCCTCCCCTGCCCTCCCTTATAAATAAGGGAGGGAGTAACCAACTGATATATATAGTTGATTTGAGAATATCCCTCTTTTTTAAAAGGGGGATTTTCTTTCGTTTTGCAATGGTCTTAATATATATGATAATACCTTTTGTGGGAAAGAAATGAGTGGGCATATACAGGAAGAGGAATAAAGTGGAACGGAGAAGAGTGCCGCCGCTCCATTTTTGCAGTTCAAAGTTAAGATCAGCTTCAGAAAAGATTATGATTATAAAGCACTCAGGGCATCTAGTCATGATACTCGTTGACACTTCTGTATTGATTGATTATTTTAAGAGCCCATTTTTATGACAATAATTCATCCCAATATTTGCTAAACAGAGAGTGGTTGAGGAATTGTATAAATATACTACTATTGTCAGGATTTTTATTTTCTAATGAATTGTGTTATATTGATTTTTTAATTTTTGAATAAACTTTGCGTTTCGAATTTATGCGTTTGTGGTCAGTATCAACAACTGTTAGAAATCCTGATAGGATTCTAAATTTACTGAGAATACTCAAGACGTTAGAAGGTTAAATATGGGATACATATACACGAGAAAAATTTCAGATATTGCTTATCAAAAACAAGCTATATTGATATGGGAATCCACAGTTTTCTAACAGCTTATCACACCAAGAAAAAAATTGGTTAGAGAAAAGTAATATGTCCTTTTCTCAAGCAAAAGAAATACTTTTATCTAAAGATTATATTGGTGGTGGTGATATGAGAGGGAGACAATCCTATAATCCCTTAGAAAAAATGGGATTAACTTATGTAGATAACAATAGAAAAATCAGGATAACTAATTTTGGTGAATACTTTTTGCAGGAAGATTATGACATAGGAGAGGTTTTTTTCAGAAGTTTGATCATTTTGGCTTCTTCAAATGAAGGTGATATCGTTTTAGACCCATTCTTTGGAACAGGCACTACTGGTAAAGTTGCTAAAGATATTAATAGAAAGTGGATTGGCATTGAATTAAATGAAGAGTATTTTAACATCGCTAAAAAAAGAATGAATTATGATTTATAATAAGCATACTGTAAAACTCGGTGATTGCGTTAAATTGATGAAAGAACTTGAAGCAGGTTCTATTAATCAAATCTTTGCAGACCCTCCCTATAATTTATCTGGTAACAATTTCCAGACTGTAAAGAGTGGAAAAATGATTATTTGCGATAAAGAAAAGTGGAATATGATTGACGATATACGAAATATTATTATAAATTAATGCTTAAAGCTATTGAAATGCTTAATAATTTTAAAGGATTTTATTTTAAAAGTGATTTTGAAGATGGGAAATCACTACCCCAATCCTTTGATGACAATTTGGAGCAATTTAGTGGCAAACTATAATTCAGAATCCCCAAAGAGATACATCGTAGGTTGTAATATCAAGCTATTGGAAATTGAGTGAGTTTAAACCGTGGATCAATAATCTTATAAATACAAGATAAAGAAAGTTATTTTAGTGTATATTCTGAATAATCAATTAAGCTTTGCGAGTATTATAAACTTTTCATCATCCCCTCCACATATTCTGCTATTGCTGGTGATGCCGTTAGGCCTGGCGATTCTATGCCCACCAGATTTATGAATCCATGCAAGCCGCTTTCTACTTCGTGTTTGATGATGAAATCTCGCATCGGCTCTCCGGGAGCTTGAACAGCAGCCATAAAGCCAGATGAATCAACACTTATATCGCTGCGTTCGAGAAATGATAAATACTTAGATGATTCTTTGTAAAATAGTTCAAAATACTCATCATTAACTGAATAATCGAGGTTTTCTGTCCAGATGAAATGAGGTCCGAGACGCATCCCCCCTGCTATATCTGGGCAAGTGTGTATACCAACGCTGCCTTCTTCTGGGGGAAGTGGATAGATTAGTGCTTTGGGGAATAATTCTGCCTTATGGTTTACTCTGTAATAAATGCCTTTATGATAGTTGATCTTATAACCAACTTCAATGGTATCTATTCCGAGCATTTCACATATTTTATCAGAATGTAGTCCAGCAGAATTAATAAGTATCTCTGCCTGAAAAGATGAATGAAACCCAGTGCTATCCTTCGTGTGAATAATATAGGAATCAGATGATTTTTCTATTTCTACCACTTCGTTATTATAAGCAAAGCTTGCACCATTATTAATTGCTGTTGCTTCGAAGTATTTCATTAATGAGTGAGAATCAACGACTCCAGAAGTTGGGCAGTAAATAGCTGCTTTGGCTGTTACCATTGGTTCAATCTCGCTGATTTTTTCTTTATTAACTATGCGAACGCCCTTGGCTCCATTTGCTTTTGCTTTATCGAGTAGTGTGGGTAGTAAATCTATATCTTTATCATCAGTCGCCACAATCAACTTCCCGCAATTCATATAAGGAATACTATTCTTACGGCACAGATCATACATCATTTCATTTCCACGAAGGCACAGGTTACCTTTTAATGAATTTGCAGGATAATAAATTCCAGCGTGAATTACCTCGCTATTTCGGCTTGAAGTCTCCTTGCCAAAAGATTCATGCTTTTCGACCACGAGTATATTCTCATATTTTTCTGATAGTCGTGCTGCTATCGCCAGTCCTACAACCCCGGCTCCAATAATCGTTATTTTTGTTTTTTCCATAAGGTAATAAATATACATAATATTTTATCAGTTTGCAAGTGGTAGATTATGATTTTCGATCACTACTGTCCGATAAAAAAAAGTAAAATTAGCTCATAATTCTTATATTGAGATAATAAAACTGACAATTTTTTTAACTCAAAGGCAAGAACTATGAGCTTAATAAGTCGAACCAAAAATACGAAGTTTCCATAATTAAAACAAATTATTGATTTAATTCCTCAGAAGTTATTAACTGAGTCAATATTTCGTTTTGGCTCAGATAAACA
>Ga0272443_10007735_pt1 | contig 10171 bp, 10 predicted proteins | sample SSMAcet12_FD_193581 | JGI IMG/M metagenome (GOLD analysis project Ga0272443, IMG submission 193581) | Marine sediment archaeal communities from Little Sippewissett salt marsh, Falmouth, MA, United States - SSM-Acet-12 | ecosystem: Environmental > Aquatic > Marine > Wetlands > Sediment ... | reverse complement strand
GGTCGTCGGCACGACGGCCCGGTCCTGCACATCGAGGTAGAAGTACATCCCGGCGCCGATGTACTGCCACGGCATGATCCCCTGCAGGAGCCAGTACCAAGGCCTCGGCGGCAGGTCGTACGATGCCAACTCCTCGAGCGTTTCCGGATCGAGGAGTTCGAGCTGGAAACGGCGACCGTTGCTGTGCACGGCGACGATCCGGCCCTCGCGATCGAACGTCAGGGTTCCGTAGCCGCCGAAGCCCTGCGTCTGGGACGTAATCGATGGATCGATCGCGAGCGGTCCGGCGGCCTCGTAGGTGTCCGAGATATAAGCGTCGCAGTGCATGTTGTTGCCGGCGTTCGCTGCCATGAACGGATGTTGGGGAATCGGCACGTGGGCGATCGGCTGCGGAGTGCCGGCGGGGAGGTACCGGATCAGCGGCTCGCACTGCGAGGGCAGGTCTTCGTCTCGTCCGAAGACGTTGGACACGAGGTCACGGACGAACTCGCCCGGGTACGGAAGACCTTGCGGTATCGCACGAACCGGTCCGTCGGCCGATCCGGCGAACGGAATCAGAAAGGTCGCGACGTATCCGCCACAGAACAGCAGCGCGAGAACGAGTACGCCGAGAAGGATCCTTCGGGTCCGACGGATCATGCACCTCCGATCTCCGGGACCGGTGCCCGGCCGGGGGCCCGATCCGACATCCTTGTGTACCCGCGTGGCGTGGGAAAGGCAAAGACAAGCGTCGGCCATCCCCGGTTGAGGTCGGCGGCGTTGCGCGGGCTGCCCAATCCGCACAATAAGCTCGGATACCGATCGCAGGGCCTCGCTCCTTGTACGATGATCGCCTCGGGATCGGGTGAACGGGCCGGGCGCCGGATCGGGACGAGCACGTGCGAAGGCGAGTGTGGCATCCATAGCTGCCCGCCGACCGGCGAGGGCTGACGACGCGCCCCGCGCGATGGCTGAAACCGAAGGGCGGCGGTCTCGGAGCGGCCCCTCGCCGTAAGTGCGGCCGAGACGGTAGCTTAGCCCTCGGTCCAAGGAGGATGCGAGAGGGAGATCGTACGTGGTTGACTTAGATAAGGATCTATGTTAGACTTCGATCTGTGCTAGATCAGAATCTACCCTAGATGACGATCTACACTAACCGAGTCGAGAAGAAGGGGAAGGACGAAATGGTGGAAGGGAACGGAGATCGGGTCACGAAGGTCACGATCGATGTCGGGACGGCGTACGACTTCCTGACGAGCCTGCACGTGCTCCTCGAGCCGAAGAAGTTCGGCGTCCGAGGCTCCTGGGCCTCCGGAATGCTCGCACGCCTCAGTGCGGAATCGCGCGATGTGCTGAGCCGTACCGCGCAGTGGATGAGCAGCCCGGTCCATCTGATCCCGACATACCCTGAACCGCGAAACGCCGAGACCTTCCTTTGGCAGCTCGCTCAGCGCGATCCGATCGATCGTCTGCGCGATCTCCTCTTCTCGTGGCACATGTGTGAGGGCGATTTCACGTCCATCCTCGCCGAGGTCTCGGCGCGAGGGCGCTGGACCGAGGACGACCGCCGTCGGCTGGCAACGGCCTATCGAGAGGTCATGCCGGAGAAGACCGTTCGCGAAGAGGTGCTGACCGAGACGCTCGACGCGTGGGCCGATGCGGAGGCGTTGAGCGAAGCCTACCTTGCTACGCTGAAGAACTACTACGACGTGTTCTTTCGCGAAGAGGAGGGGCGGATCCTGCCCGCGATCGAAGCGGCCGGCAAGCGGATCGCCGGGTTGGTCCAAACGCTCGAGCTTCCGGACCTGATCGAGGAGATTTCGTCCGGACTGCGCTTCGAGGATCTGCCGTCGGCGCAGGAGTACGTCCTGGCGCCTTCGTATTGGGTGACGCCGCTGTTCATGCGAACCCGGATCGACGCGGATCGGATTCTGTTCGTCTTCGGTGCGCGCCCGGCCAGCGATTCGATCGTCCCGGGAGAGACGGTTCCCGAGGGGCTTGTCCGAGCCTTGAAGGGGCTGTCGGATCCGACGCGACTGAAGATCCTTCGCCTCGTCGCGAAACAGCCGATGGGAGCGGCGGAGCTGGCCCGGAGCCTTCGGCTGCGGACCCCGACGGTGCTGCACCACATCCACGGGCTGCGGCTGTCGGGGCTGCTCCAGATCCGGATGCCGGATGCCGGCGCGAAACAGCGGTCGCTCTTCGCGCTACGGCCTGCAGGCGTGCGGACGGTCATGACGATGTTGGACACGTTTCTCGATGCTTCCGAGCGAATCGGGGAGCGCGATGATGACAGCGCGGACACGAAGGACGGCTAGAGCGATAGGAGGGATCCCATGGATCACGTGACACTGACGACGAATCACGCGCTTCGGGAATACGAACGGCGCCTTCGCGACTCGGCGAAGGCCCGACAGGCAAACGACGCGTACCGGCGGATGAAGATCCGCAGCAGTCTGAGGAGGGCGATCGTCGAGACGCTCCGTTTGGACGGTGACGTCCAAGAGTTGGCGACGGAGTTCACCGGGCTGATCCGAAGTGCCGAACGGCGCTTCGACCGACGGCCCTGCTGTTAGGTCGAGACGAGGGCAACCCGAATCAACGCGACGAGGGGCGGCGCGGCGAGGCAGCCGGGCCGCCCCTCTCCATTCACCCCGATTCCGAGGACGATACGTCCGGCTCGAGAGACGCGCGCAGTCGCCCGATCCGAGCACCGACCGCCTCGGACGGCATGACATTGGAGTTGCCGAGCAGCGCCAATCCCCGGGCGATGAAGAACGGCGCCCCACGCTGTAGCGCGATGCCGAGGTGCGATGGGCCGCCGTCCTCGACGAGCGCGTGCGACAACAGCGCGCCGAAACCGTAGAACGGTCCGTTGGATCGGAGTCCCTCGTTCAGAATCTCGTCGGAGGCGTCATCCTCTTCGGAATCGAGTGTCTCGACTCTCTCCAGCAGCGCGACACCCGTCCGGAGGGCATCGTCCCAGTCGGGCACTGGCTTCGGATCGGCGACGTAGGTTGCCGATCCTTCGAGCATGACATAACAGAGGGCCCCGTACATCCTGCGGTCGCGGACGTCGTCGAACGGGTACGATGTGATCCGCTCGAATCCCGGTTTCGCCACCTCCGGGTTCGGATACGCGACGGCCGCCTGGAGACGGTGGTACGTCTCGTGAATCAGCGTCGGGAGCAGGGAAGCGAAGTCGTCCTTTCCGTGCTCGATATTCACCCCGCCCGTCGCCTCGGTGGCCCAGCCGCGGATCCCCCAGCCGACGGCGAACGACAGACGATCCACGAATCGACTCCTCGGTGGAGCGTACGGTGCGATTGCCCCGAGGATGAATGCCGCCAATCGACCGCCGTCGGAGAAGACATCGACCAAGCGTCGGTAGTCGGCGCGATGGGTGAAGAGGTCGCTGAGATCGAACAGGTTGTGCGGATGCAGCCACTTCCACAGCTCGTCGATCGGGTCGCGTGAGGCCGCGTGAACGAGGCACCAGGCCAGCCCGTCCTCGTCGATGAGCGGCTCGGGGACGTACCCGAGATCTCGTCGGTGACGCATCATCTCGACAAAGGCCGGCATCCGCGCGATCGCGTGCGCCGTCGCCTCGTCCGCATCTTTCGCATCGAGGAAGTCGAGGATGGCGCGAATGCCTTCGAGGTCGATATCGAGTCGCCATCCGTCCGGAATCGGATCCGGCGTCGGGATGCCGGGCGATCCTTGGAGGAAGGCAAGCGGGTAGGTGGGGATCGTCTCGCCCAGCGCCGCGAGGTTTGCCGCACGGATCTTCGCCAAGTGAATCGAGACGACGAGGGCGGATTCGAGGTCGGTGGGCGTCTCGAGGTCGTCGGGGATTTGGTCGGGGAGCATGCCGAGGAAGCCCGCTCCGCGTTCGCCCTGCCCGGATTCGAGGTTTCGCAGCTCGGCGATTCGCGTTGGTGGGTCGACTCGACAGACCAGCCGGAGGAGTTGGGCTGCATGCCCGCCGGCCTGCTTCTCGAGTTCGTTCCATCGATTGGCGGACGGTCCTCCGGCGAGTGCAGTCGGAATGCGATCGGGTTGCATGGCGGCGATGTCGGCGCGATCCATCGGGCCTCCTCTTGTATGGGACCGTGGTTCCCGTCGGTGCATCGAACGCTCTCGGGAACCGGGGTAGCCGACCTTACAGGCTGTCGCTCTCCTCGGCGAGAGGTTCCGACTGCAGGTCCGCCAGTCCGCCGAAGACGACCGAGAGACGGACGTAGGTGCCGGGGAGGGCCAGATCGGGGGCATCGAGCGGGCCGTCGTCTTGCCCGTTCAACTCGAGGAACGGAAGCAGATAGCCTGCTCGAAGGCCGATTCCCATCCATGGAAGCAGCCGGATCTGCATATCGACGTACGGTGCGACGAAGACGAACGCACTGTCGTAGATCTGACGGGTCGGCTCGACGATGATCCCTTCGGGATTCCATCCGTCGGAACTGGATACGGGATGCTCTGTCAGGACCACCTCTGCGCCTCCGCCGCCCATGACCGCGCCAAGCGTCAACACGGAGTGCGCGTCTCCGCCGACGGCATAGCCGAGGTCGAAGCCTCCAAGACCGATGCCGTAGTCCGCGTGTCGGGTGCCCGTATCGCTCTCGATCCATGCCCCCCAACCGGCGCCGCCGTACGTCAACCCGGGTACGACACCGCCACGTCCGCTGCCTCCGATCAGGAGGAGATCGCCGTCGAGTTGGGGGAACCCGGCATCTTCCAAGAACGCGTTGACCTGCGTCAGCTCCGGCATGTACAGGCCGAGGCCCGGCCCGCCCCCGCCGAATCCGATCTGCGCGTCGGCGGCGCACGCGGCGGCCGCGAGCGTGACGATCGCACAGACAACCCACAACCCTCTCGACACGATGGATCTCATAGTTCCTCCTCTTCTCTTGGCGGTCAGCCCGGCCGAGCGCGGGACGCCCCACTGTAGAGGGCGACCGCGCACTGCGCAATCCGTGCGGCTAGTCTCGGGGGTGAAGATCGGCCGTCAGCCGCACGCGTCGTTCGCGATGGCGCGGATGCGGATCGATCTGCGGGTTGTACAGGGTATGTTGCAGGACGTCGGCGTCCTTGAGGAGGTCCTCGAACCGTCCATGATCGCTCGCCTTGTCGGAGTGATGGGCGATCGCGGACTGGATCGTCACGATCTCCGCTTCGGTGAAATCACCTGTCGTGCGCAGGATCTCCGCGGCTCGCTCGGCGCCTCGCCGTGCATGATCGGTCGAGTCTCCCGATTCGTACGAGACGAGATCATGGAGCATCCCGGCGACGCCGGCGAGTTCGGCGTCGAGGCCGCGCTGGATTGCGAGGAACGTCGCGGTCAACGAGACGCCGTAAAGATGGACGAAAGCGCACCGGCGATCCTCCGGATCCGCGACGCCATCGAGGATCCGATCGATGATCTGACGGACGCGCTCCAGCCGGTTCATCGGGGGGATGGGCGGGATCGGTCGGTGAGACGGCCTCGCCGTACGGCGCCATGAAGCACGGTGTGTGAATCGAGGATCACCGAGATCGGGATGTCCTTCAGGATGCCCGTGAACGCCCCGCCACGCTGGAAGCTCTCGACGAATCGTCCGTCCCCGAGGAGGGACAGAATCCGCGGTGGAATCCCGCCGCCGAGATAGACGCCGCCGGTGGCGAGCACTCGGAGCGCGAAGCCCCGTGCCTCGGCGGCGAGGAGATCGACGAACCAGCGCAGCGTTTCGACGCACAGCGCGCTTCGCTGCTCGACCGCGGCCTCGCTGATGATCGGGGTCGGATCGTCGATCCCCCGAAGGGCGTCGGCGAGCCACGGCTCCTCGTCGAGCCCACGGTCATCGCGGAGGAAGCGGTAGATGTTCGGCAGCCCGAGCCCCGAACAGATCGACTCGACGGATACGCGCTCCATCGACGATTGCAGGAACCGCACCAGGTCGGTGTGATCCGGCGTGGACGGGGCGTAGTCGGCGTGGCCGGCTTCGGTCGGATGCGGGACATGCTGCGAGCCGTCCGAGATCAAGAAGGCCTCGCCGCAGCCGGTTCCCGGCGCGAGGATCGCGATCGGCCCGTCGGCGCGCGCCCGCCCGCGGTGCAGAACATGGACCTGATCGGGGCGGAGATCGGGGACAGCCCAGCCGAGCGCCTCGATGTCGTTCAGCAGGTCGACCTTGCCGATCCCGAAGTGCGCTTCGAGTGCCGCCGCATCGATCCGCCACGGAAGGTTCGTGACGTGGGCCCGGCGGTCGAGCACCGGCCCCGCGACGGCAATCACGGCCCGCTCGGGGGGATTGGGATGGCTCTCGAGGAACGACGAGAGAATGGAGTCGAAAGTCTCGTACTCGCGGCTTCGGTACGTCTCGAGATCTGCCGGTTCGGAGAGGCCGGTCGACGGGATCCGGGCCAACGCCGTCTTCGTTCCCCCGATGTCGCCCGCGAGAACCCATCGATCGGACATGTTGTACACAGGCCCCCTCTCTGTCATCTCGTGCCGAACGCCTCGGCCAATCTGTGGCAAACACCGACCACATCGCGATTCTCACGGAACGGGAATTGCGGCGCAAGCGGCTTCGGTCCGCCCATCGTGATGAGGTCGTTCGCGGCGCCGGCGATTGAGATGGGCGGAGCGACGACGTACTCTTCCCTTTGGCAGGAGGAATCCGACGATTCGAAGGGAGCGGTGCGATGCGTCCTCCGTCCTTGGTCGTGATGGCTGCCGGGCTGGGCAGCCGCTACGGGGGGATCAAGCAGATCGATCCGGTCGGCCCGAGCGGGGAGATCCTGTTCGACTACGCCGTCTACGACGCGCTCCGTTGCGGTTTCCGGGACGTCGTCTTCGTCATCCGCGAGGAGATCGACGAGGTCTTCCGCGCTCGGATCGAACCGACGATCGGGCGCCACTGCGCGGTTCGGTACGCGTACCAGCGGATCGATGACCTTCCCGACGGCTGTATCCTGCCGCCGGGACGGGGCAAACCGTGGGGGACCGGCCACGCCCCGCTGGCCGCCGCGCCGTATCTCGACAGGCCGTTTGCGTTGATCAACGCCGACGACTTCTACGGGCCGACGGCGTTCGACACGCTGTATCGCGTCCTTACCCGCTCCGGACAGGGGCGATCGGGCTTCGAGATGGGGCTCGTCGGCTACCGGTTGCGCAACACGCTGACCGACCACGGTCATGTGTCTCGGGGCATCTGTCGCTTGGCTGCCGATGGGATGCTCGCCGAGATCCGTGAACACGAGAGGATCCAGCGTTTCGGAGACGCGATCCGCGCCGCCGACGCGGAGGGCGGCTGGCACGACCTCGATCCGGATTCGCTCGTTTCGATGAACCTGTGGGGGTTCCCGCACGAGGTCCTCGGGGAGTTTAGGACCCGCTTCGACGCGTTCGCGCGATCGCCGTCGACCGATCTGGAGACGGCCGAGTTCTACCTGCCCGACGTCGTCAGCGCGTTGATTCGCGACGGGCTCGGGGCGGTCCAAGTTCTTCCGACGACGGAGGCCTGGTTCGGCGTGACGTATCCGGAGGATCGGGTCCGTGTCGAGCAGAGGATTCGCGAACTCGTCGCGGACGGAACGTATCCCGAACGGCTGTGGCCGGCGTAGTGCCGGCGGATCGCTCTGCGCGAGGCGTCTTGCCGGCCGGCGTTCGGTTTCGAAGGAGGAGGATCCATGAAACGATCCGAAGTCAATCGACGGATCCGTGAGGCGCTCGTATTCTTCGAGAGGCACCGGTTCCACCTGCCGCCGTTCGCGCACTGGACGCTCGAGGACTGGAAACGGCGCCGGGACGAAGCCCGCGCGATCACGACATGCGGGCTCGGATGGGACGTCACAGACTATGGAGGGGATCGGTACGGGGAGTCCGGTCTGCTGTTGTTCACGCTCCGAAACGGCATCCCCGGCGGCATCGGAACGCCGTACGCGGAGAAGGCGATGATCGTCGGCGTCGGGCAGCGGACACCGATGCACCACCACGTTTCGAAGACGGAGGACATCATTGTCCGGGCCGGCGGGCGACTGCGGGTGGAGGTCGGTAGCGTGGATCCCGGCGATGTCCTTTCGGACGGCGACGTTCTGGTGACGACCGACGGCCTCACTCAGACGGTCCCCGCCGGGTTCGTGGTCGAGCTGTCCGTCGGCGAGAGCATCACGCTGACCCCCGACATCTACCACGCCTTCTGGGCCGAGGGCGAGGCGGTCCTCGCCGGCGAGGTTTCGACCGTCAACGACGACGCGACGGACAACGTCTTCTACGAGAAGGTCGCTCGCTTCCCACGAATCGAAGAGGACGAACCGCCGCTTCGGCTGCTCGTCTCCGATTACGATCGAGTTCTCGGGACCGCGCCGTGACCGCGGGTGCGGTCGAGATCCTGGTCGCGGGGGAGGCGTTGATCGACCTTGTCGAGCGTTCGTGTGGCGGGGAACGTGCATTCTTCCCGACGCCCGGTGGCTCTCCGATGAACGTTGCCGTCGGGCTGGCACGGCTTGGTGTCCCGACCGGGTTTCTCGCCCGTCTGTCGCGCGACGCGTTCGGAGAGCTGCTGTATCGGCATCTCGAGGAGAACGACGTGGCGATGGAGTACGTGCTCCGCGGCGGCGGCGCGAGCACGCTTGCGTTCGTCCTCGCGCGTGATGGCGAGGAGCCGCAGTACGCGTTCTATGCTGGGGATGCGGCCGATCGGGACCTCGTGGCGGCCGACCTCCCCGGAGAGTTGTCGGAGACGGTGCGAGCGATCCACGTGGGGTCGTATGCGTTGGCGGTGGAGCCGATCGGGTCCGCGCTCAGGGCGCTGGCCGAGCGGGAGGGCGATCGGCGAACGATCTCGCTCGATCCGAATGTGCGGCTCTCGTTGGTTGGCGATCGGGACCGATATCGGGGGATGCTCGAGGAATGGATCGATCGGTCCGACATCGTCAAGATCAGCCGGGCAGACGCGGGCTCGGTCTGGCCCGGATCGGACATCGCGATACTCGCCGCGGACTGGCTCGAGCGCCGGCCGTCGGTGGTCGTGGTCACCGATGGACCGCGGCCGATCCGCGGATGGACACGCGATGCGCAGGTCACCGTCGACGGACGGCCTGTGCAGATCGTCGACACCGTCGGCGCCGGAGATGCGTTCACGGCGGGTCTTCTCTGCTGGCTCCACGACAAGGAATGTCTCGACCGCTCCGCGCTCGATGGCCTATCCGAGTCCCATCTGCGCGGTGCGTTGACCTTCGCCGCGCGTGTGGCCGGGGCGACCTGTGCTCGACGAGGGGCCGATCCGCCGTCTCGGCAGCAGCTTGGCACCGAGTAACACGCGGTTCATTGAGAGCAGGCGGGGGATCGGATCGATCGGATGCAAGGAGGCGTGATGCGTCGAATTCTCGTTCTGTGGGCTCTTCTGGCCCTCGGCTTCTCGTGTACGATCGAAGCCTGCTCGTTCTTCTCCTACGCCGGCGACGACCGGGTCCTGTTCGGCAACAGCGAGGACCATCGCGATGAGAACACGTGGGTCTGGTACGTTCCGGCGACGGCGGGGGAATACGGCTGTCTCTTCCTCGGGTTCGACACCGGCTTCGCCCAGGGCGGGGTGAACGGGGCCGGGCTGGCGTTCGACGCGGCCGGGATCGAGCGCGCGCCGTTGAACGATCATCCCGAACGGCCGACGCCGGATCCGATGAACTTCTGCGAACTCGTGCTGCGTCGGTGCGCGACGATCGACGAGGCGATCGACCTGATCTCTTCGTACAACCTGAGCTACATCGGGATGGCGCAGTTTCAGTTTGCCGACCGAACCGGTGCCTCGGTCGTCATCGCCCCCGGGCCGGATCGGGAGATCGCATTCATCCGATCCGAGAGGGCGTTTCAGGTAACGACGAACACGAACACCGCCATCTATCCCCGCCTGCATCAGAGCTGCTCTCGCTATCGACGGATCACCCAGGCGCTCGAGAAGATCGCAGCCGGGGAATCGACCCTCTCGATCGACACGTTCGCATCCATTCTCGCTTCCGTTGCGTCCGTCTCCGGCCCGTCGGAGACGATGTACTCGAACGTCTTCGATCTGACGAACGGCATCGCGACCCTCTACCCACGCCACGATTTCGAGCACGCTGCGGTGCTCGATCTCTCTGAACTCGAAGCCGCCGGCGACGCCGTCGCCTACCGGATTGCTGAGCTTCCGACGACGCCGTAGCGGTTTAGCGGGAG
>Ga0272443_10007734_pt1 | contig 10172 bp, 7 predicted proteins | sample SSMAcet12_FD_193581 | JGI IMG/M metagenome (GOLD analysis project Ga0272443, IMG submission 193581) | Marine sediment archaeal communities from Little Sippewissett salt marsh, Falmouth, MA, United States - SSM-Acet-12 | ecosystem: Environmental > Aquatic > Marine > Wetlands > Sediment ... | reverse complement strand
AGTGACTGGTCAGCACTACCAGTGACAATGCCAAAAACAAGAATTAATCTTCCATCATTTTCATTATTAATTGGAAAAATTTCCGACATAGAAAAAAATCAAGAAGGGGAATTTAGATTTCTTCCGATTAATCTTTTTGAACTGAGCTTTGCACCAGGATTTGGACTTAACATAAACTTCCTTAAGGAAACAAACGGAGGATTTCCATGTTGTGGGTACATAAATCCAGATAACTTCCATGGTCTTGTTTTACAAAATTATATTCTTGGCGTTTGGTGCAAAGATACCTGATTTACATTTAATATTTGGAAATTAATTCAAAATATTAATTTAGAACTGAAGATATTTTTAGGGATTAATAATCCATACTTCTTCATCATAACTTGCAATGTTGCCAGCAGCATCAAATGTACTAACACTAATTGTGTGAAGACCGAATGCTGTCTCATCCCAAAACCATTTATACGGGGGCGTGGCAATTTTTGCTTTTAGTTCTCCATCAATGAAAAACATCACCTTTTTTATTCCAGATTCGGCATCATTTGCCCATGCATCTATGGTAATTCCTCCTAATATTATTGTAAAGGGCGTTTTAACTAATTTTCGATTATTTAAATACAGACCATTATTTGGATCATTGATGCATATTTCAGGGGGAAAATTATCATTTGTTTGTCTTACTATTTCAATATCATCTACATATTTAGGCCAGTAAGGTGCATCAGTTATCGGAGTATCATCGTTTATCCATGCTATTCTAAGGGGGCCACCATAAAAATATGAAACTCCGTCCTCTTTATATGCCAGAAGCATAGTTACTCCTCCAATTCCAACTTCGTTTCCATTTGTATCATAAACTTGTATATTGCCTTTAATTTGGCTATTTGTAAATTTATATACATAGCCATCTCTGGAAACTGTTAATAGCTCATAATCGGAAGGTACATTTTGAAACTCCTGTGCAAGCTTTGTAATTCTTACTCCAATATATACAAAGGGGCCCTGAATGTTGCCAATAGCATTTATCCGACCGCCATTTCCAGAATATGATTCTAAATTTTCTAATTCATCAAGCGTGTAAGTTTTTTGTTGTCCTTCAAAGGACAGAGTTAAAAGAACTGCATTTTCTGCCTGCGGTGCTTCTTTGACCGTTTCACCAAACGAAGCAGTGCCAATAGCAGTTATTAATAATAAGCATATCAATATAAAATTCATTAAATTTAACTTCATATTAAAATCAGTAAAAATAAATTACATATAAAAAATAATTGGTTGAATAAGTTGTTATCAACTTAACAATGAATTTATAAAACATTTCTTATTTCCAGGAGGATAGAATACAATGTACAACAAAGACTATAATTACATTGCAATCGAAGAGAAATGGCAAAAAAAATGGTTTGAAAAAAAAATCTATCTTGCTAAAAAGGAAAAAGGTAAGAAATTCTTTCTTCATTTTGCCTACCCTGGCGTATCTGGTTATCTTCACGTTGGACATATGAGAGGATTTACCTATTGCGATATTATTGCAAGACACAAGAGAATGACAGGATATGATGTTATTTTTCCTGCAGGTTTTCATGCTTCTGGAATTCCATCAATCGGTTTTGCTAAAAAGGTTGAAAGGAAAGATGAAACTACAATCAATGCACTTAAGGAATACGGCTGTACTGATGAAACAATACAAAAACTGACAGATCCAAACGAAGTTGTTAATTATTTTGGACATATCTATGTCGAAGACTACTGGAAAAAATTTGGATTTTTAATTGACTATTCAAGAATTATGAGTACCATTTCTGATGGTTACAAGAAATTTATTGAATGGCAATTTTACAAATTAAAAGAAAAACAACTGCTGATTCAGAAACCTCATTTTGCTCCATTTTGCCCGAACTGCGGCCCTGTTGCAGTTGATAAATCAGAAACTGATATTTCAAGTGGAGGAGCCTCGGAAATTTTGGAATTTACGACAATTAAGTTCACAATGGAAGACGGAACCATATTACCCGCCGCGACACTTAGACCAGAAACCATCTTCGGTGTAACAAACATGTGGGTTAACCCTGATGTATCACATGTAAAAGTTAAAGTAAACGATGAAACCTGGATATGTTCCAAAGAGGGAGCAGAGAAACTTGCATATCAAATTGAAGATGTAAAAATAATTGAGGAAAATATTTCAGGAAAAAGCCTAATCGGAAAAACAGTAAAAATTCCTTTAGTAAACAGAGAAGTCCCAATTTTATCCGGGCCTTTTGCTGATCCCAATGTTGCAACAGGAATTGTTATGTCAGTTCCTGCCCATGCACCATTTGATTGGATTGCTCTTGTTGAATCTGGTGAAGATATTTCCCCAATTTCAATTATTGATGTAAAAGATTTTGGGAAAAACCCTGCAAAAGAGGTTTGTGACCAACTCGGCATCAAAAGCCAGACAGAAACGGAAAAACTTGAACAGGCAACCGAAGAAGTTTACAAAAAAGAGTTTCATAAAGGATTCCTAAACGATAAATGCGGTTCTTATGCAGGAATAAAAATATCTGAAATAAAAGACGATGTAAAAAATGAGTTGATTGGAAAACACCTTGCTGTGGTGATGCGCGAGTTTTCAGAAAAAGTAATTTGTAGATGTAACGAAAAGGTAATGATAAAAAAAATACCTGATCAGTGGTTTATTAAATACAGCGATTACAAATTAACAGAGGATTCCAAAGATCATGTTTCCTACATGAATATTTTTCCTGAGGATTACAAAAGGGAACTTCCGGGAGTTTTGGATTGGTTTGACGATCGTGCATGTATAAGAAAAGGCTCCTGGTTAGGAACTGAATTTCCATTTAAAAAAGGCTGGATAATTGAGCCTATTTCGGATTCCACTCTGTATCCTGCATACTATTTAATCTCAAATTTTGTAAATGAAGGTAAAATCAAACCCGAGGAAATGACTGAAGAATTCTTTGACTATGTATTTCTTGGCAGGGGAAAGCAAAAAAATGATGTTTGGGGGGAGATAAAGTCAGATATTGATTATTGGTATCCAGTGGATATCAATCTTGGTGGAAAAGAACATAAAACCGTTCACTTCCCAGTTTTTATTATGAATCACGTGGCGATAATGCCTGCGAGTAAAAGACCTCAAGGAATATTTGTACACTGGTGGGTTACGCAAAAAGGAAAGGAGAAAATCAGTAAGTCAAAAGGTGGTGCAGAGCATATCAACGAGGCGGCAACTACATATGGCGTAGATGCAATGAGGCTTTATTACGCACATATCGGTTCACCGTTTGTAGATGTTGAATGGGATTCTGAGGCGATTTTAAAGTATAAAAGTAGGCTGAAAAACATCTGGAATCAGATACATCAACTTAGTACGTTAAAAGACAACAATTCTGATGAAAAAATAGATGCCTGGCTGATAAGTTCTTTACAAAGACGGATAAAAAAAGCATCTGATGCTTTTAACATTTATGATCTTAGAGTTGCAACAAACGAAATCTTTTTCGAGTGTCAAAAGGACATTCGCTGGTATGTAAAAAGAGGCGGATGCAATAAAAGAGTCGTAGATACTTTTGTATCGTCCTGGATAAAGATGATGACGCCTGTTACTCCTCATTTAGCAGAAGAACTCTGGGAATTATTTTATGAAAATAAATTCGTATCAAACGAAAATTACCCGGTTTATGAAAATGATAAACTTTCTATAAATACAGAAGTCGGCGAATACTTATTGGAAAAAGTAGTTGATGATGTAAATGAAATCATAAAGGTCACCAAGCTTAAACCAAAAAAGATTTACATCTATACAACTGCATCATGGAAAGCCAAAATGATGACTAAGGGTATAAAAGAAGCAGAATCCGGAAAAATTAACATTGGCGATTTAATAAAAGAGGCGATGGCAGATCCGGAAAAGAAGATGATAGGAAAAGAAATTTCACAATTTGCCGGTAGACTTCCTGGAGAAGTTAAGAAGTTAAACGAATCAGATAAGGAAAGATATCTTGCTGGAATTGATGAAAAAGATTATCTTATATGTGCAAAATCTTACCTTAAAGAGCTTTTCGACTGTGAAGTTGAAATAGTTGTAGCAGATGATAAAGAAATCTATGATCCCGCAAGTAAAAAACGTTTTGCAATACCGCTTAAGCCTGCAATATATTTAGAATAATCTTAAAATTTTTAAAAATTATATTAAGCTTAAGTCCTAATCCATTTTGTAATGACCGGTGTTGAATGGTTCAAGGATTCAATTATTTATCATATCCTCATAGATCGTTTTGCAGGAATTGGCTCTTCAGAAAACTGGAAGAAACCAGATTTTGTTGGAGGTAATTTAAAAGGAATTACTAAAAATATTGATTATTTGAAAGATCTGGGAGTAAATACAATATGGATATCTCCATTTTATCAAACAAGTGCTTATCATGGGTATCATATTACCGATTTTTTCAAGGTTGACCCGCACTTTGGAAATTTAAAAGATTTGGAAAATCTAATTTCAACTTTTCATAATGAAGGAATAAAAATTATTGCAGATTTTGTTCCAAATCATTGTTCAAAACACCATCCTTTTTTTAAAGAAGCTCAAAGTAGTAAATCAAGCAAGTATTACAAATGGTTTTATTTTACAAATTGGCCTAAAGATTATCTTTGTTTCTTAAGTGTTAAGGATATTCCTAAATTAAATCTTGATTTTATCCCTGCAAGAAATCATATCATTGATGCGGCCAAATACTGGTTATCATTAGGTCTAGATGGATATCGACTGGATCACGTGATTGGACCTTCACATAATTTTTGGAAAAACTTTAGAAAAGAAATAAAAACAAACTTTCCAAAAGCAGTTTTAATTGGCGAAGCCTGGATGCAGGGTATAAAATTCAACGAATTAAAAACTATCAATTTAAGGTTCAAATTTTTAAAATGGCTCTTGGGAGCTTCATCTGACCGTCTTTTAAAAGAATACATTGGAGAATTGGATGGAGTGCTAGATTTTAGATTTCAAGAGCTTATGAAATCTTCTTTTTCATCGGATAGATCAGATAGTGATAAAAAATTATTAATGAAAACACTGAAAAATCATTATAAAAAGTTTCCAAAAAATTACTTTCTACCCTCTTTTTTAGATAATCATGATATGGATCGATTTTTGTATTCATGTAAACATGATAAAGTGAAATTAAAGGAAGCTGCGGAAATTCAATTTTCATTACCACAACCCCCAATTATCTATTACGGAACAGAAGCTGGATTTGATCAAAAAAAGTCAATGTGGAATTTTAAATCTCATGGTGATCTGCAAGCAAGAAAGGTTATGAATTTTAAATATAAGGATATGGAATTATTTACTTTTTACAAAAATCTAATTTCAAAAAGAAAATTAATAAAGAAATTAACAAAGTAATATTTTCCAATAATATTTTTATACGCAAGATTTAAGTCATTTAAATGCATTACAGGTTATAGCTACTTAGTTGGGAGGCAATAGAAAATGCAATTACATTCGAAAGCAGTTGCTATTCTTATTTTGTTCTTGTTTTTATTTGCATCAGTTGTGCCAATGATTAGTGGAAATTACGGATTGGATAATTTTAATCCCGATAACGCACCTTTTACTACAATAATTATCGATAGTAATACAGCCATTATAACATTGGTGGCAGTTGACTATCCATTGAACAAAGGCTCTGGGGTAAAGGCAACCTATTACAAACTTGATGGGGGCCCTCAAATAGAATACACTGAACCTTTTAAAGTAAAAGATGGAACACATACAATTGAATACTGGTCCATTGACAATTGGAGCCCTCCAAATGTTGAGTGTCATAAGACAGCGACATTCACCGTTGATACAACTCCACCAACAGTTGAAATCACTTCACCATTACCTGGCGGAATCTACTTCCTCGGAAACAAGATATTCAACCTTGGAAGCACAGCCATCTGCATTGGTAAAGTCCCAATCGAAGTTAGTGCGAATGACGGTGACGGCTCCGGTGTTGAGTCTGTATTTTTCAACATTGAGAATGATACTGGGTATGATTCCTCTGCACCATACCAATACACTTACAAAGGCACTCGATTTGGAGAACTAACAATTACGGCTACTGCTATAGACAAGACAGGATGGATGTCAGAACCAGACAAAATGACAGTCACAGTATTAAGTCTGGGGATTCTTTGATATAAGGGGGAGGTTAATATGAAGAGATTAATTGTAATTGGAATCATTCTTCTATTTTTATTCTGCAATATCTCATTTACAACATTGAGTGATGAGGATAGTGGCAATCTAAGTGGCAAAACACTTTATGTTGGTGGAAGTGGAGAAGGTAACTATACAAAGATACAGGATGCTATAAATGATTCAAGTGATGGAGACACTGTTTTTGTTTATAATGGCACATATTATCTAGGTGAAGGACTTATTTATATAAATAAATCAATAGAATTAAGAGGTGAATCAAGGGATGAGACAATAATTACTAGCAATAATTATTCTGTATTGTATATCAACACAAACAATGTTGGCATCTTCGGTTTTACATTTGAAAAAGTTACACTTGGAGGTGGACCTGTTGATATTGATGAAACCAGTAGTTACAATAATATTGAACTTATTAACAACAGAATAAATAGTTCAGGTGGTTTGTTAATTATTTTGTGTATTAACGTTACAGTAAAAGGAAATATTTTTTCGCCTTACAATGGTGAGGGGTATATTGGAATTTTTAGTGCATTTAATTCAAACGTTAAAATTGAAAACAACGAGATATCTGGATTTGCGAATGGAATGTTTGTTACTGACGGAAATACAGTAAAAAATAATTTGTTTCGAGATAATGTAATTGGAATATCAGCGTGGCTTGATAGCACAAGTTCATATCCATGTATAATCAGTAAAAATAATTTTATACAAAACAAAATTCAAGCTGAATTTAATTTCTTCTATTCATCAAAATTATTGAAATATTTGCCATTAAATCTTAAAAATAATTTGATTAATGAGTTGCGTTTTAAAAATATTCAATCTTTCCAAAACAAAATATTTTCAAAACATATAATATGGAATGAAAACTATTGGGATGACTGGATGGGATTTGGGCCAAAATTAATTTCTGGTTCAGTTGTTATTCTAGTTTTTATTATACCTTGGTTTAATCTCGACTGGTTCCCAGCAAAAGCACCTTATGAGATTAAAGTAAACTAGTCGTTCAAATTAATACTTTCAACAATCTTTCCTCGATTTTATAATACGATATATTTCATCAAACCAATTGAGGTACAAAATATGAAATCTTGGATTTATACCATTCTAGGGGACTGTGGTTTGATAAAAACAAGCAATCCAGAATACGCGGAATTGAAAAGTAAAAATGGCTATATCGTATTTTGCAAAAGAGAATCAAACATCTATAAATTCCATCAATAAATGTTATATATTAAGCATTGTTACCATCGCCTGGTGAACAACCATGGCTTCTTCCTCCAGATATACACGTCAACCTATAGTAAGTGTTCTTGGCCATGTTGATCATGGAAAAACCTCATTTTTAGATTTTATTAGGGGAACAGCAGTTGTCTCCAGAGAAGCTGGGGCAATTACCCAGCACATTGGCGCAACTGAGGTTCCTATTGACATAATATATAACGTCTGCGGCACATTATTAAAAGAAAAAAAATTCAACTTACCAGGGTTACTTTTCATAGATACACCCGGCCATCATGCATTTACAACACTCCGGGCAAGAGGTGGATCTCTTGCAGATTTAGCAGTACTCATTGTCGATATTAACGAAGGATTCAAACCACAATCATATGAGTCAATAAATATTCTTAAGCAATATCGTACCCCGTTTATAGTCGCTGCAAACAAAATCGATGCTATTTCGGGTTGGCAAAAAACAAAAGGAATTACAAAAACCAGAATTAATTCACAACGCCCACATGTGAAAAATAGCTTTGAGGAAAAAATTTATGAATTGATCGGTACCATTTTTGAGAACAAACTCAAAGCTGATCTATATTACAATATTGCCGATTTCCGGAAAACAATAGGAATAGTTCCAATATCTGCAAAAACAGGAGAGGGCATTCCAGAGCTTTTAATGGTTCTTGTAGGACTTGCCCAGCGATTTTTAGAAGATAAACTACATATCGAAAGTGGTCCTGGTAAAGGTAGTGTTCTTGAAGTTAAAGAGGAAGTCGGATTGGGAAAGACCATCGATGCGATAATATATGCTGGAACTGTAAAAAGCAATGATAAAATTGTAATTGGAACTACTGATCAACCTATAACAACAACAATTAAAGCTCTGTTAAAACCAAAACCTCTAGATGAAATTAGAGATCCTCGGGAAAGATTTGACAGTGTTAAAGAAGTTCACGCAGCTTGCGGAATTAAGATTTCTTCTCCAGATTTAGAGGGCGTAATACCTGGAGCACCAATTAGAGTTGCAACAGAAAATTTAGAAGAAATAATTCAGGAAATAAAAAACCAGACAAAGATCGATTTCGAACTTGATGATCAGGGCATATTGATCAAAGCAGATACAATAGGTTCACTTGAAGCATTAATCAAGGAATCAAGAGACAAAGGAATCAATATAAGAAAGGCTGAAATTGGTAACGTCTCCAAAAGAGACATTGTTGAAGCAGCCGCAACGATGGATCCCTTAAAAAAATTAATTTTTGCATTTAACGTCAAACTTCTTCCTGAAGCAAAAGAAGAACTGGCAAAGGCGGATCTTACAATTTTCAATGAGGATGTAATATATACGATAATGGAAAACTACGATGAGTGGTTGGCCAAAAAAAAGGCAGAATTGGAACGAGATCGTAGAATGGAATTTACGCATCCTGCGATGATTAAATTTTTGCCAGAGTACGTTTTCAGAGTGAGTCATCCGGCGGTTATAGGCGTAAGAATTCTTGCAGGACGAATAAAACAGGGAATTAAACTTATAAAAGAAGATGGAAAATCAATCGGTACGATAAAAAGCATTCAATCTGAAAATAAAACTGTGGAAGAGGCAGTACAGGGGGCAGAAGTTGCTATTTCAATAGAGGGAATTACTGTTGGCCGACAAATACAAGGGGAAGATATCTTTTATACCGATTTGCCTATTGAAGATGCAAAAAAACTTAGAGATATGGATGTTTTAACTATTGATGAAAGAGAGGTCTTAAATAAAATATTTGAAATAAAAAGAAAGACTGATCGTTTTTGGGGGATTTAAGTAGGTATAAAAATTCTAATATATATCTTCTTGATAGGGGTAACAAATGGCATTAAAATCCATGCAGCATATAAGGGATGCTGAAAAAAGGGCTCTAAATTCTATAGAAAATGCTCATAAAAAATCAGAAGAAATTGTTGAAATGGCAAAAAAGGATGCTGAAAAAGAACATCAAAAGATTATAAAACTTGCACAAAAGCAAGCTCAAGAACTCCTACAGCAAGCAGAAAAGAATGCTTCAAAAGATATTGAGAAAATCCGTAAGAATGGACAAACAGAGATTTCAGAAATCAAAAATACAGCAAAAAGTAACATCGGAAAGGCTGTAGATTTAATTGTAGAAGAAATTAGTTTGGGGGAATAACCATTCTTTTTCCAGCCCCTATGAAAAAGGTTTCAATGATTGTACATAAAGAGTATCTAGAAGAAGTCATTAAAAAACTTCATCAAACGGGGCTTGTGCAAATAGAAAATATCGCTTCTGAAGAAATCGAGAAGACCAACGGTTTTGAAAAAGCCACAGTTAATCCAGAAACAGCGACTTGTAATAGTTACGAATTAAGATTATCAAGACTTATAGATATTTTACAAAAACTTATACCAAAGCAAAGCACTATAAAGGCTCTATTAAAACCACAGATTCCGGAAATAAAAAGTGTTGAAGATCTGTCTTTAGATGAATTATATTCAGTAGCTGAGGGCATCCTTGGTGAAACAGAAAAAAAAATTATTGATTATGACGAACAATTTTCTAAATCAAAAGAAGAAATTAAAAATATCCAACAAACCGAAAATCAACTTACTTACTTCGTAGATTTCGATATTGATCTCTCGGAGGTTGGTGAATCTCAATATCTTTTTACTAAAATTGGAAAAACTGACGATCTTGAAGAAATAAATAATTCAATTAGAGAAATTGATGAGATAGAA
>Ga0272443_10007733_pt1 | contig 10172 bp, 7 predicted proteins | sample SSMAcet12_FD_193581 | JGI IMG/M metagenome (GOLD analysis project Ga0272443, IMG submission 193581) | Marine sediment archaeal communities from Little Sippewissett salt marsh, Falmouth, MA, United States - SSM-Acet-12 | ecosystem: Environmental > Aquatic > Marine > Wetlands > Sediment ... | reverse complement strand
GTCATCCCGGCAGGCTCGAAACGATTGTAACTGAATTTTTCAACCAGGGTACTCAAAGGTACGCCGTATTGCAGAGCCATCGAAATACAGGTGCCATAAGCATCCATTAATCCCCCGACGGTGCTGCCCTCCTTGGCCATGGTGATAAATAATTCACCCGGGGATCCATCCTCGTATAATCCCACCGTCAGGTACCCTTCATGGCCGGCGACATCAAATTTATGGGTGATGCTGCGTCTGGTCTGAGGAAGACGGATACGCTGAGGCCGGCGAACGATTCCCGAGGAATCGAGGGAATTTTCGTTTTTTTGTTCTTTGTCTGATGCTTGATTTTGTTTTTTTGTGGTAAGCGGCTGGGAACGTTTGGAGCCGTCACGATAGATGGCCAAGGCCTTGAGCCCCAGTTTCCAGCCGGTCTTATAGGCGGAATCAATTTCCTTGATAGTACTCTCATTAGGCATGTTGACTGTTTTGCTGATAGCACCGGAGATAAAGGGCTGCACGGCAGACATCATTTTGATATGAGCCAGATAATGAATACTCCGCTTACCCTGGGCGGGCTTGAAGGCACAATCAAAAATGGCTAAATGTTCCGGCTTTAGGTCCGATGACGTTTCGATGGTGTCGTCCTGCTCAATTTGATTGATAATGCTTCTAATCAGGTCTTTATTATAACCTAACTTTTCCAGGGCCATGGTGACGGTGTTGTTTACAATCTTCAGCATACCGCCGCCGGCCAGAAGCTTGTATTTGACCAAGGCAATGTCCGGTTCAACGCCGGTAGTATCACAATCCATCATAAAACCAATCGTACCCGTGGGGGCAAGGACTGTAGCCTGGGCGTTGCGGAAGCCATAACGGGAACCCATCTCGTAGGCCCGGTCCCAGGCATCGCAGGCAGCCTGGTGGAGATAGTCGGGGCAGCACTGGCGGTTGATATCACCAACAGCCTGACGATGCCTGTTGATCACACGCAGCATGGGCTCTCTGTTGAGGGGAAAATGCTTGAAAGTTCCGAGAGTCTGAGCCAATTCGGCGCTGGCGTTGTAGGCGGTAGCAGTCATGATAGCCGTAACAGCACCGGCAAGGGAACGGGCGCGGTCACTGTCATATGGTAAACCCAATGACATTACCAGAGAACCAAGATTAGCATAACCCAAACCGAGGGGGCGGAAATCATGGGAGTTTTGAGTGATTTTTTCAGTAGGATAACTACCGTGGTCAACCAGGGTTTCCTGGGCGATAATCATGATGCGAATGGCCCGGCGGAAAGATTCTACATCGAAACGGCCGTCCGGTTGACGGAACTTCATCAAGTTCAAACTGGCCAGGTTACAGGCCGAATCGTCAACGAACATATATTCACTACAGGGATTGCTGGCGTTGATGCGTCCACTTCTGGGGCAGGTGTGCCAGCGGTTAATGGTAGTGTCGTATTGCAATCCGGGATCTCCACAAATGTGGGTCCCCTCGGAAATGAAATGCATCAGTTCACGAGCTTTATAGTTATCGACCGGTTCTTCAGTGGTGACGGCACGGGTGGTATAGGACTCATCCTGTTCTACGGCCTGCATGAACTCATCAGTAACCCGGACGGAAAGATTCGAGTTCTGGAACATGATACTAGCGTAAGCTGTGCCGTTGTAGCTGCCGTCGTAACCCTGCTCAATAAGAGCCCAGGCCTTGCGCTCTTCTTCTGCTTTACAGGTAATAAACTCTTTAATGTCGGGATGGTGTATCTTCAATGACTGCATCTTGGCGGCCCGGCGGGTTTTTCCTCCACTTTTGACCACGGCGGCAATCTGATCATAGACCCGCATAAAGCTCAAGGGACCGGAAGGTTTGCCCCCACCGCTGAGTTTTTCGCGACTGGAGCGTAAGGTGGAAAGATCCGAGCCGGTTCCGCTACCGTGTTTAAACAGCATAGCCTCACTGGCCGCCAGTGCCATAATACCCTCCATGGTGTCATCCACACTTTGTATAAAACAAGCGGAGGCTTGAGGATACTCATAAGCATTTGTACATGCTTTGATAGTTTCGGTTTTAGTGTCCCAGTGATAGTTGTGGTTGCTGCCTGAAACTCCATTGACATGATAAAGCCCTACATTGAACCAGACCGGCGAGTTAAAAGCGGCGTATTGATTAACACAAAGCCATGTTAATTCATCATAGAAAAGATCTGCCTGTTCCTCAGAAGTGAACACACCATCTTCATAAGTCCAATCGGCTATGGTGCGAGTAACTCGGTGTACAATATCTTTAAAAGATTTTTCGCGCTCTTCGGTGTTGAGTTCACCATAAAAATATTTGCTGACGACAACTTTGGTAGCCAATTGTGAAAAATTAACCGGCACCTCAACGTCTTCCTGCTCAAAGACTACATTACCATTTTCATCCGTAATCGTGGCCGTCCGGTTTTCCCATTGCAATTCATCAAAGGGATGCTGAGTAGCGCTACTGAAATAGCGCTCGATTTTCAACGATGAGGGGACTTCCGGACAGTCACCAGCAGGAGACTCGAATCCAGTATTTGTGGCGCTGGTCGTCATTTTGAACTCCTTGTTGGTATGATACTCTATAAGATTATATGTAAAATTAAACGTAAGTTTCTATTTTTTCGGGACTTATACTTGGATGGGGTTGTAGGCGCACAATCCCACCACCCGGATCCACCAAATCCGTCCGATGGAAGAAGGTTTTAAAGTCCGTTGGGCGTTTTAATTACTGCCCGCCCAAATGGCAGAATTGCTTAAAAACTAAAAACACAGTCCCGCGGCCAATAAAAAATACGGGCCACGACATCACCCAAAAACGTCAATATCTTGAACAACTTTAATGATAAATACCACATCTAGTATAGTCAATCGGGTTTTTTAAGTTTTTTCTACAATTTTTATTAATCGTTATAAGACAGTAACCTGCATGCAAAAATTTTTATTAACTCACAGGCACAGAGCGGAAGATTCTCTATGTTAATGTAAAAATCCGGTTAGTTTTAGGGAGATAGCAGGTGTGGGGGGTGATGTAACCTAATGTGTTTGTTTGTAAATACTTATATGAATGTGTTATGAGGAGTTTGTCAATCACCCAAGATCGTCCCGGGAACGATAAATAATTTATAGTTATTCTTTCAATAAAAATGAGTTATGACCAAAAGTTAAATAGCCTCTAAAGCCGGTCAATCTAACAGACGACAACTCTAATACGAGTGTATTTTGTACAGAAAGTATGTGTAAAGTAACGGATTAATAATATTAGCTTTGGGTTGATTATGTCTAATACGTCCTATAAAAATCAGGTTTTAATTATCAGTGAAGATGAGTTTTTGCCGGAAGGCCTCGAGCAGGCCGTTAAGCAGTTGGAAGTTGACAGTAAAATATGTCGGCCCCAGGATGCTTTAGCAGAACTCAAAGACAAACAACTTGCTGATGCGGTAATTCTTAGCCTGCAGGGGTTGCAGCAGTTGGAAAATGAGTCTCTAAAAGAAATAACTGAGCAAATACAAACTCTATCCGTCAATATGCTGGTTGTCTCAGGGGAATCAACCGACAGTCATACTCCCGGCGATTATATTGGCAAAGGTATATTCCATGCATGTCATAATGAATCAGGGGAGATGCTCAAAGGGCGCCTGGCTACGCTTTTGGAATTACAGAGCCGACTGCGTGATTTAACCTGTGAAGTAGAAATGTTCCGTAGCTTCAATCAACCCGTGAATAGTCAATTCCATCAGATGGATGAAGAGATGCGTTTAGCGGCACGATTGCAGCGTGACTTTCTGCCGAAACAACTAAACCAAATTAAGGGGCTGCATTTTGCCTGTGTGTTTCGACCCGCTACCTGGGTCAGCGGCGATATCTACGATGTGATGCGTCTGGACGAGGAGCACGTGGGATTTTATGTGGCGGATGTAGTGGGGCATGGAATGCCGGCGGCACTTTTGACTATGTTTATCAAAAGAGCAATGGTAACCAAACGTATCATTGGTAACAATTATACCATAATCGAACCCGGCGAAGTCTTAGAACAGCTCAATATTGATTTACTGGCTCAGGGACTGAGTGAATACCAGTTTGTCACCTGTTGTTATGCCCTGCTGAATATAAAGACACATCAAATGAGAATTGCCAATGCAGGCCATCCATTACCAATCCGAATCAATCCACAAGGTGACATGCAGGAATTAGATGTGCGGGGGTCTCTCTTGGGTATCATGGCCGACCAAAAATACCAGACCAAAACCATTCAATTAAAAAATGGGGACAAGTTACTACTTTATAGTGATGGAGCGGAGTCGGCATTTATCACCGAAGAAACCGAGGGTTCAATACATTTTCCGAAGGGATATGAAAACCTCAAAAGCAGCGATGTCCAAAGCATATGTGATGGCCTGGTGGACATTATTGAACGCAAGGAAAACGCTGAGCATCCACGTGATGATGTGACCATCGTGGGGATGGAACTGGAAAGCGACTAATCCGGTTCAGGAATAATATTGTGGATTCGCGGGGGTAATTGGACGGTTTGCCCGGTCCAGAACTCGAGTTTTTCAATGGTTTTGGCGGGTAATTCCAAGGCATATTGAGCAGGTTCTCCACTGGGGTAGGTTGCTAATATAGTATCGGGAAGTGGTCGTTTCATGTGGTGCATGCTGACAATTTTTCCCTGTCCGTCCAGAAAGATGATATCCAGGTCTATCAGACAATTTTTCATGTAAAAACTACGGGGGCGGGCTTTGTTGAAAATAAAGAGCATACCTCGGTCAGCGGATAACTCCTTGCGAAACATCAAACCTTGTCGCCGATTTGATCGGGTGTATGCCAGTTCCACGGTGAATGTTTGATCAGCCAGGGTAATAGTCTCGGTAGGCAGGGGGGTACTTTGAAGATGGTTGCTATTTGGAGTTTGCGATTGGTCGGACTTCTTCTTGCAGGAACCAACGGTAAAGCTTAGGCACAACATTACCAGAAGACAAATTACTGAAGGTTGCCGTAGTTGTCTAACCAAACTGTTTACCATGCTACATTGTCACCACTGGATCACTTGGTTGAAGTTAGCCATTATGTCTGTTTTATAAAAAACTGTTTTTGATTTAATCTATTTCTCAAAAAAAGACAATACCTCTCGGAGTTTTTCCTGGGGTAGTCCTACGATATTTGATTCACTGCCTTCGATACTCTGGACGAATTTGTCGCCACCTTCCTGCAGGGCATAAGCGCCTGCTTTGCCCCGCCAGGCGCCGCTGGCCAGGTACTGATCCACTTCCGGTTGGGTCATGGAACGCATAACCAGGGTGGAAACTTCATGAGTTATAATCCTTTGATTTTGAGCCGGGCAGAGAACCGCCAAACCAGTGATGACATCATTTCTACCGCCGAACATTGTTGTAAGAATTTGGCGAGCATGTTGTTCGTCCCGGGCCTTGCCTATGATAGTACCGTTATGCGTTACAATGGTGTCGGCCCCGATCACTATGGCTTCGGGGTTAGTTTGAGCTATAGCGCGGGCCTTGAAATAAGCCAGGGCCTGAGCCCAGGCTATGGCTGTTTTTGCTGGGGAGGGGGAAAAAACGGGCTCATAAAAAGGAGGGGGAATTATCGTAAACTTATAGCCGAGCTGTTCCAGAAGTTGTTGACGCCGGGGTGAAGTGGAGGCCAATATTAATGGATACACCAGTTCCAAATTTCTGCTATTCTCCTAAATCATCGCTCATTCGGTCAATATTATATGGACTCACCAATGACCTAAGTATAAGTCATTTAGATACACTAACACATAACGGTATTACCAAATATGCCGTTTATAACGAATATGCCGATTATAACAATTTTTTTGGGATCAATTATTTACGCTAATTTGATTTCATATAGTTATCCACAAGTGGCTGATATTTTTGGTAATCGGTACGTGAGTGAAAAAAATGCATTTTTCCTGCAAGCGCAATCAAATTCAGACTATAATCCTAGGATTTTGTGGGCGATTAATTTGTGATATTATAGTTTGTAATCAAAGGAGTTACGCTGATTTTCAAGCCTGGCTTAAGTATGATATTGATAGTTCGTATATAAGGTAGATATTAAATCTGCCCTATTGTATATAAATATACATCAATTCATATTATCCACAACCTGTCAACATGTATAATGTGATTAGATTGGGTATTTGGACGGTCCTTGGATTGCATTTAAAATGGGTAAAAAGGCGAATGTTGGCAAACCTGTAATACTGCCAGCAAATACTCCTCAAAACGCGAAATAACTCAAGTTAACAAGTTGGCTGTTGAAAATTGGCTTTTTGTTAACAATAATTATCTATTTGCTATGTGTTATCTGAGAAAAATGATCTAAGACTCTCTTTTCGCCAAAAAACACTTGACTTTGCTGTCATATCTATGCTACCATAACATTTCATATTTATAGACAAATCACAAATCTAGAGGAAGATTTGCTATAAATTTACCAAAAGGACGAGGAAATGTATCAGTTCTTCGCAGGGAATATTTTGGATGGAGCCGAGGAGAAAGGTTTGTACATTCAAGGAGAAAGAGAATTCTCACTGCATGCTAAGGGATGCTTAAACTTAAAGTCGCAAGCCTATAGTAATGTAGTGCACGTTCAAAATCATCTATGATGGCAAAGGAGTTTTCACAGCAACTACCACAATTTATATTCAGTCTAGAGTTAGGGTGAGACTGAACTGGGTACCTTTATATTTAACAAAGATACATATCAGCCCGATTGCGGATGGTCCACAAGCGGGATAGTTCTCAACTTTTTAGCTTTGGAGGATTCTAATGAAAAGAGGAATAACAATATGGATGATTTTGGTTTTACTGCTTATTGGTAGCGGAACCGTCCTGGCGGATGACACCGTTCACAATGTTACCCAGGACACCTGGTACGCCACGATTCAAGCAGCGATTAATGCTGCCGACCCCTGTGACGAGATCCAGGTTGGTGCGGCAACCTATGCCGAGACGTTAAATATAACGACCGATTGGCTTAAGATCATCGGTGCGGATCGGGCAACGGTTATCGTTGACTCAACTGGTAAGGCTACTAATAACGCAGGCATATATGTGAATGCAGATAATGTGACGCTTAAGTCATTTACCTTGCAATCTACGGTTACAAACTCGCTGCCCCGATACGGCATCAAATTTGGTGAAGTAGATGGCTGTGCACTTGAAGATGTGACCGCTAAGAGTGTTTACCGCAGCGGTATCGATGTTCTTGGTGCGAGCAATCTGACAATTAACAATATAACTTCTCAGGACAACGGCGGGCATGGGCTGGCGCTTACCGATTGCAACGGTGCCGCCATCACCGACGTTACTTTCAGCGGCAATGCGTGGCAGAATGTCAGTGTCGTAACCTGGGGCCGCTACAGTCCTTTGGGTACCAGTGGAATAGTATTCAGTGGCACTAACAGTTTCGGTGATCTCTTTCAGTTGGAGATGGGTGACTATAACAATCCAGGTGATCCACCTGCTGGTGATGCCATTATAACCTATAGTACGGACATTGGTGATAATGCTGATGTTACAGTGCAGGCAAGCGATTTTGTTTGCGCATTGCACGGTGAGCAAGATGACAGCCCCGATCAGGCACGTATCTGGTTCTTCTCCACCCTTGAAAATGCGGCGTATGTAGCTGATCTGGCTGACCCATGTGGTCTGGGGCACTGGACCGGTAATGATATGTATATCGAAAGTCTGACGGACAGCACGCAATTGTATGCAACTCCTGGTTGCAGCATTCAGGCGGCGGTCGACGCAGCCGATCCCTGCTATACCATCAACGTTACAGCGGGAACATATACAGGCGCTGAAGTGGACAAAAATGTCACAATCATCGGCGCAGCGGCGGGAACATCAGTCATCAATGATGGCCCACATTATGGAGGAGGACATCCAACCGCAAAAACCGCTTTTCTGCTTCAAGCTGGGTCCGATGGAGCGCAAATAAGAAATTTCACTGTTAATAACAATGTATCAAATAATTTCTATTTTGCCATCTTTGCCAGGTCCATTGACGATGTAATAATTGATTCACTTAATGTTAATGATACTATACAGGGAATAACAAATAGCGGCGGTAGCAATTGGCAGATAACCAATAACACATTAACCGACACTGTGGCTGCCGGCGGAGGAGGCATTGCGATTATGTTGTCTACCTCATCGGGCAATCTCACCTGCACAGGTAACCTTGTTGAGAACAATACTATTGATGCATCTGCCACTGCCGTTGCCTATTCTTGTCCGGCAATTGCGCTGATAGCTGACTGCCGGTATATTGCCGCTACTACTGAGAATGTTTCCAGTAATCAAGTTCTGGGCAATAACATACAAGTTAATGGGAGTGAAAATTCAGTAGGTATAGAAGTTGGTTATATACCTTATGCCTCTGATCCGAATGATAGCAGTTTTGTCCACGATAACACTTTAAAAGGTAATGTCATAGACGGAGCTCAGTTCGGTATCTATGTTTATAATCTTTCCGATTTAACCATGGAGCATAACACAGTGGAAAATTGCACCTCTTATGGCATGTGTATGTACAATGATATCAGTAATATCACTGCCAACTACAATCAAATCCTCGGAAATGCAGAATATGGAATAGTCAACGAAGGAAATGCAAATGTTGTAGTAAACGCTGAATATAACTGGTGGGGCCATTGCACCGGTCCGTACAATGATCCTGATAACCTTGACGGACAGGGCGATGCTGTATCAGATAACGTTGACTTTGATCCCTGGCTTATCTACCCCTTTTTGACTTCAGACGAAGCCGATTGTTCGGCACGTGCTGATACTAATGATGACGGTTGTGTCAACATGGAAGACTTTGCTGAGTTAGCCGCTCATTGGCTGGAAGGCTGTAACTAAAAGTAGCATCGATTCTGCCCGTTAGGGTGGGATGAAATATTGCCTTGCCGTTAAGGCAATAGACATGCTTACAAAAGGGGTGCAGGATTTATCCTGTACCCCTTTTAACGTTTTTGATTGTACAAATTACTTCACACAATGATTGCGCAGATGTAAATAGTGCTGCAATACTATTGTTGTCAGGTCATACTAAATACAGACTGATCTATTATGTGGCCACAATAAAGACAGGCGGCATGACGGGAAGATACGGTACGTTGGCATTGGGGGCACTTGCTGGCGGTGCGTTGATTCTTACCATCAAGGATAATGACCTGTGATTGTAAATTAGCCATTCCCGACGGCACCGCGGTAACAGCGGTTCCTGATACCGGCTATCACTTCGTCGAATGGTCGGATAGCGTAGCAACCGCCACGCGTACCGACACGAACGTAACGGCTGATATTAGTGTCACCGCCTCGTTCGCTATCAACGAATACACCTTAACTTATACTGCCGGTGCCAATGGCACTATTAGCGGTACTTCTCCGCAGACGGTCAATCACGGCTCCGACGGCACCGCGGTAACAGCGGTTCCTGATACCGGCTACCACTTCGTCGAATGGTCTGACAGCGTTGCTACTGCCACTCGTACCGATACGAACGTAACGGCCGACATATCTGTCACCGCCTCGTTTGCTATCAATGAGTACACCTTAACTTATACGGCCGGCACCGGCGGCACTATCAGCGGCACCACCCCGCAGACGGTAAACCACGGTTCCGACGGTTCGGCGGTAACGGCGGTTCCTGATACCGGCTATCACTTCGTCGAATGGTCTGACAGCGTCGCAACCGCCACGCGTACCGATACGAACGTAACGGCCGACATCTCTGTCACCGCCTCGTTTGCACCGACAATGCCATCTACTCCGACGCTGTATCCGGAACCTAATTGTACTTCAGGATTGTGTAACACTATCTATTGGACTCCGGTTGTTGATGCACAGGATTATTATGTTGAGTGTGCCAGTGATCCGTGCTTCACTACTATTGTATCCAACAGCGGTTGGGTAACCGATCCGAATTACGAATTCTGTGGGCTGACATCTTGTCAGACATACTGGTATCGTGTCAAGTCAAGGACCGTACTGGCGTATGAAAGTGACTGGTGATAACGTATGATATTTTTCGCACATTAGTTATGGGACAATGTAAAAATGTCCTCCATCTGGTCGATGGTTATGGTGAAAATTTAACCCAGATTGGAGGACTAACAAATGAACAATGATCAGAAAC
>Ga0272443_10007732_pt1 | contig 10173 bp, 10 predicted proteins | sample SSMAcet12_FD_193581 | JGI IMG/M metagenome (GOLD analysis project Ga0272443, IMG submission 193581) | Marine sediment archaeal communities from Little Sippewissett salt marsh, Falmouth, MA, United States - SSM-Acet-12 | ecosystem: Environmental > Aquatic > Marine > Wetlands > Sediment ... | reverse complement strand
GTCGAACGCTAATCTCCGAAATGCAAACCTTTTCGGCGCAATGCTGTCCGGAGCCAATCTTGACGGCGCTGACCTGACCAATGCCTCGCTGTTCGATGCCAATCTGGAAAAAGCTTCGCTGAAGGGGGCGAACCTGACCGGAGCAAACCTGATCGGCATCAATCTGACCGGAGCGGCAATCTCGTCCTCGACGCTCACCCCCTCAGGCAAACCGGCCACCCGTAGCTGGGCAGTACTCAACAACGCAACCTTCACGGAGTAACCCGGAGCACAGTCAGCCAAAAGAGACTTAACGGAAAACAACGCGCATCATGGCAAACATTCTTGTCGCAAGCTATTACAGCCGCTGGGATCTGACTCACCACAAGGGCCGAATCGCGCTGTACGACTCAAGCAACCAGCTTATCGAAAATCATCTGTTCGCCGATCCGGCTGAATTTCAGGCCGTGGCCAGCATGCTTCGACATGAAAAACCGCTCTGGTTCGATACCGAAGCAAAACACCTGCGCACCGGCTCAGAGCCGGTAGGCGAGTGGGAAATGTGACCGACAGCGAAGTACGCAGCAGCTAATTGGGGAAACGCTTTCTGTAGAGAAACTGCTGCAGGGGATGGGCTCTACTGAGATTGGGGTCATTAACCGGCAGAGTGTGCTTCTTGCCCGTTCTGGTAACAACTTCTATGGTACCATCATTGTTGACCGAAGAGACTTTCCAGTACTTGTCAACCACATAGTGGTAATGCTCTCCGTGCTCGAGCGCATAAACCTGCCTGGCCCTCGGTCCCGGCGATACCGAGCTTTTGGGTTTGTGATAAACAATGGGATCACCGACTCTGAACTGAGACATTACGCCCTCCTTTCTTACCGTTACAAACTTCGGGCTTAACGATTATTAAAAAAGTTGTACCGTTGATTGTATAAAAAAAATTGCAAATATACCACCCTTTGTCCAGAACAAACTTTTCAACCAACGTCGTAATCTGCTCTTTACGGCCAATCCATCAATTGACAGACTCCCTGAAACTGATCACAAGCCGATCAGCTTCCCGCCTTGCGCCGGTAGTTTTCAAGGTTGCAAGTGACTGAGGAAGCACCATGTTCCGCCGATGGTTACCGATCCTGATGTTCAGCTCATCGCCGCTTTTGCTTAACTGAACCTCTTCGTCGGGAACTCCTGGCAAGAGCAGTTCAAGTTCGAAGCCGCCTTCTGTCTGGTGGATCTGATAGGGATTGCGGGTGTAATAGACCTGTGAAGGATCTTCGTCACCATACAGCATATCCTTAAGCTTTTCGAGCGTTTCGAGACCGCAGATTTCACGGGAATACAGCGGCACCTCCTTGACCGGGAGCGGACTGAAGCTGTCGATAATTTCCTGGCGGTAAAGCTTCTGATTCTCTTTCCAGTACTGAAAATAGGGGTCGGTCACCTCATCTGGAATGATCCGGTTGGCCACCACCATGTCGATCGAGATATTGTACAGACTGAGATAGGCCTGGGCGCGGAGCGACTCCTTGATAACCATCTTCTCAGGGTTGGTCACCAGCCGCACCGAAGTGACGCTGTGATCGGTCAGAATTCTGCCGAGCGCCTCGATCTGCTCATAGAACTCGAAAGGCAGATCCATCATCTCCTTGTCGGGAAGCGAAAAGCCGGCAATCGGCCTGAAGATCGGTTCGACGATCGGACGCAGGTAAACCGCCATTTTTTCGAGCGGCTTGTACAATCGCCTCATGTACCAACCGCCGACCTCCGGAATACTCAGCAGCCTCAGCGCAGTACCGGTCGGAGCCGAATCGATGATCAGCACATCGTAATGCCCCTCCTTGTGATGACGGAAAACCCTGACCAGCCCAAAAATCTCGTCCATGCCTGGCAAAATGGCAAGCTCTTCGGCCTGCACGCCTTCGAGCCCCCTGGCCTGCAGCACTTCGGTCATGTAACGCTTGACGCTGCCCCAGTTCTGCTCAAGCTCTTCAAGCACATCCAGCTCCGCGCCCCACAGATTTTCGCAGACCTTTCGCGGCTCATGCCCGAGAGGCATATCGAAGCTGTCCGCAAGTGAATGGGCAGGGTCTGTACTCAATACAAGGGTTTTGTACCCGAGTTCGGCGCAGCGCAACCCGGTGGCCGCAGCCGTCGAAGTTTTGCCGACACCACCTTTTCCCGTCATCAGAATCAGCCGCATAAATCCCTCCTCACGTTCGTTTTTGCTACGCCTGTAGAGAAAACGAAAGTCAGAAGATAAAAGTTTGCGCCGCCACGGAGCGGCCCGATGCGAACCCGATCAGAAAAACTGGGCTTCAGTCTTGCGTAGAATCATCGCATACTCGTTCAGGTCGGTCATCGGTTTTCTTTTGACCGAAAGGCTCCACTCCGCGTTTAACCACTCACCGGTACCGGTCTTGAATCGTGAGTAGAACATGAGTACCGACTCCAGCGGCTTCTGACGTTCAAGAGCCAGCTTGAACTGGGCGTAATCGTCGGGATGAATAATATCGGAAAGCGGTACGGAGGCCAGAGTGCCCGGTTCATAGCCAAGGAATTTTTCAATCGAGCTGCTCAGATCCACAATCTTCTCTTCATCATCAAGCACGGCATAAGCTTCGATTGCCGGCTGGAGACGCTCTTCGAAACGCCCGATATGCATGCGCACCTGACGCAGAAGATTGTCGATATCCATCCGGTACCGGGAAATGGCAAGGGCATCGCTGATGGGACTTGACTGCTCTCCGACAGCGTGGCCGGTAAGAATCCAGTCAACATCGGCTCCATCCTTTTCAAGCCGCTCGATCATCTTTTTTCCCGGCTGACATTTACCCTTGAGGTATGGCGTCATCTGTGCCGGATATTTAATGCCAACGGCCCTGCAAAAAGCGTTAACCGAACCGTGTTTTTTCAGAATATAGTTTCTCAGACGGTGCTGAAACCCACTGGTTGCTGTCATGATCGTCAGGAATACTGCCCGTTAATCGTTAAAAAGTACGGCAAGCAACATAAATCACAGATGGCCGCCTGTCGAACCAAGGCATAGCATACACACAAAAAAAGCCAAAACCACCGGCATTTGGCTTGAGAACATTGAAACTGCGCAATGAAACAATGGAAAACCCCATCGTGGCCTCTGTCAGAAACAGCTGAAAACTTCGGAGCAAAAACTCTTGGGATGCCTTGTAAACGGCATGTTCGAGGCAATCATTGAACCCCACCCAGGGAAAACGGTTCTGAACAGGATTCTTCACTACGATTCAGAGTCTCTTCCGCAAATCCTATATAACAAATGTACACAAACTTATATAAGTTCAAAAACACAGCCGGATCAGAGCAAAAACCCGCAAGCGCTTTACAAGCAGGCGCTTGCAGGAGATCACTTTTTCGGTCGAGAATCGAAAGCAAGAGAAATAAACGTATGAATCACGTTATACCGGCAGAGGGTTCAAGCTGTAGATCAACTGGAAGAAAAAGACTCTATATCTGCACCTGTACACCGATTTCGATCACCTGACCGGAAGGCAGATCATAGTAAGCCGTCGCGCTCAACGCATTGCGACTCATCAGGGCAAACAGTTTTTTCCGCCAGACGCTCATCTTCGACTTGATTCCCGTCACGATCTTTTCACGGTTGAGGAAGAAGCTGATGGCCTCAATCTTGAAGTGCATTCCCTGCTGGTTCGCCAGTGCAAGCACCTGCCGGATATTGGGATACTCCATAAAGCCGTAACGAGCGGTAATCTTGTACAACCCGTAATTGAGCTGAACAACCTCCACCTTTTTGCTGTTCGGCACCCTCGGCACCCTCTCGGTGGAAAAGTGCAGGAGCCCGACTTCGGAGTGCAGAATCTTGTTATGACGCATGTTATGCAACAGGGCCATCGGCACCACGTCCGGGTTGGCCGTCAGGTAAATCGCCTGCCCCTTGATGCGCTGCGGCTGCTGCAATGAGAGACTTTCGACAAATTCGCTGACCGTGAGCGTGCGTTCATTGATCTGCTTGTACAGCAATTTCCGTCCCTGCTTCCAGGTCATCATAAGCATGAACAGGCTCAGACCCATCACAAGCGGGAACCATGCGCCATGAAACAGTTTGCTCATGCTGGCGCTGAAAAACGAGAGATCGATCACCAGAAACATCACCAGCAGACCGAACGAGGCAAACGGGTTCCACTTCCACATGTGCCTTGAGACGAAGAAGAACAGAATGGTCGAAATCAGCATCGTGGTGGTCATCGAAGCACCGTACGCAGCTGCCAGCCGGCTCGAAGAGCCAAAGCCGAGTACGAGGCTGATCGTGGCGACCATCAGCCCCCAGTTGGCCGCCGGAACGTAGATCTGACCGATATGGCTGGCCGAGGTATGCCGGATCGTCAGACGCGGCAGGTAACCGAGCTGGATAGCCTGCTGGGTCAGCGAGTAAAGACCGGTGATCAGCGCCTGCGATGCAATGACCGTTGCAACCGTCGCCAGCAACACCATCGGAATCAGGGCCCACGACGGCACGAGCGCATAAAAAGGGTGGTGCGATACCGAAGGATCCGCGAGAAGCAAAGCCCCCTGGCCGAAATAGTTCAGCAGCAGAGCCGGCAGGACGAAGATGGCCCAGGTCAGGCGAATCGGACGCCTTCCGAAATGGCCCATATCGGCATACAGCGCTTCTGCGCCGGTCACGGCAAGAAAGACCGCGCCGAGCACCATGAAACCATGGATCTGGTTGTTCATCAGAAACGAAATACCATGCCAGGGGAAGAAGGCCCGAAAGATTTGCGGATACTGGAAGATCTGAACCAACCCGAGCACAGCAAGCGATGCGAACCAGAGCAGAATGATGGGGCCGAACAACGCCCCGAGCCGTGCCGTACCGTGATGCTGAAAAAGAAACAGGCCTGCAAGAATGGCGACCGTCACCGGAATAACCAGGTTCGATGAGGCCGGAGCGATCACCTGAAGTCCCTCGACGGCGCTGAGCACCGAAATTGCCGGCGTAATCATCGCCTCACCGCAGAGCACGGAAGCACCAAAAAGCCCTATGCCTACAAGGAACCACCGTTCGCTCTTGTTCTTCTTGCTGTGGGAAATAATGAGGGAGGTCAGGGCAAGGATGCCACCTTCACCCTCGTTATCGGCCTTCATGATGAAGGTGAGATACTTGAGGGTAACAATCAGAAGCAGCGACCAGACCAGCAGCGAAAGCACGCCGAGCACATTCTGCTCGGTCACCGGAATGCTGTACTCACCATGGAAGCATTCACGGATCGCATAGAGCGGACTGGTACCAATATCGCCAAACACCACACCCAGTGCGGCCAGTGACAACGTGGCAAGATGCTTGAAATCAGATTTGCCGGAGGGGGAGGATAAATGGGAATCTTCGGATGTTGCTGACATAGAGCAGAAATGTCTTGTTACCGCAAGCCAGTTCAACACACGGTGCGGCCGTATACTGCCTTGTTATCTAAAGTACATAACCCGGCCGATATGAATGAGCAGTGTTGCAATGCACATTGGCTGCGGAATACTAATCCAAACCGAGGAATATACACAATACTCCTCAATTGCAAACCAAGCCCACCCAGGCCGCACCAACGGCCAATCTACGAGTCAATGCTCCGGTGCGATCAGCTCTTCGAGCACCGTGACGGCCAGCGAGTCTCCCAGCTCCGCCGCCCTCGTCAGGTCGGCAATCGCTCCCAGGCGATCACCGGCAACTTTCCTGACCACCCCACGATTGTACCAGCCTGTCGCATCGTCCGGAAAATCCTCCACAACCCGATCAAGATCGCTTAACGCTCCGGCATGATCACCAAGCGTAAGTCGGGCGAAAGCGCGGTTGTTTCGGGCTGCAACCATCTCGGGATCAAGCACCAGCACCTTTGTGTAATCCTCAACCGCGCCCTGAACATCATGCTTGGAAACACGCGCATTGCCCCGGTTATACCAGGCGACCGTGTAACGCGGATCGATCCTCACCGCAAGCGTGAAATCCCCGATCGATCCATCCAGATCGCCATCCAGACCTCTGGCAAGTCCCCGATTATTGTACGCTCCGGCGAGCACCGGATCAAGATCGATGGCACTGCTGAAATCGGCGATAGCTCCCCGGTAATTGCTCATGGACATGCGCACCGCACCGCGGTTGTTATACAATTGTGCCATCTTCGGTTCGATGGCAATGGCAAGGGAGATATCCGCAAGCGCTTCCGCATACCGACCGAGCGCTGCTCTGGTAAAACCGCGATTGTTATACGCCTCGAATGAGCGGGGCTTTCGTTGAATTGTCTGCGTATAATCGTCAATCGCGCCGTTCAGATCGCCGATAACGCTGCGAGCAAGACCGCGATTGTAATAAGCCTCCGCATTGTTCGGGCTGAGCCGTAACGCTTGGGAGAACAGCTCGATCGCACCATCATAATCCCCACGCTGGCCAATCTCGATACCGCGGTCAACCAGCTCTTCGGCAGAAGTGCCAGCCATAGCCGTCTGCACAAAGCAGAGAAGGCAGATCGACAACACCACGACGCCCTGCACAAAGCCGCTGCAACGCATTGCTCGATAGGTTCTCACTTGCCAATACTCTCCAGAAATAGTTGGTCATCTCCCCACCGTTTATTAACCGAATCGAAAGCCTAAACACTTCCCAGAAGCTACCAGGCAAGGCCAATATGATGGCAACACCGACAAGCTGATAGCTGACGATTTCGTTTTTGAAAATCTTTTTCTTATAATTAAGGATGTGCTTCAAAAATAAAAGCTAACCGGCGCACTACCAGAAACATTTATTCAGTAAGAAAAAAGGCTCCATGCACAACCATCGAAGGGGTAGCTGCGCAATAACCGGGATACGATTATGCACTATAAAAACAACGTTTTATCAGGATTTCTCGTCCTTGCACTCTCATTTATCACCCTACTCTCACCAAACAGCGTTTTCGCTCGCCAGAACACCCCGGCGCTGAAAAGCAAAACCGCTCAACCCGTCGCTAACGGCAACAAATTTCTCGTAGCCACAGGAACAGCCTCCTACTATGGAAGCAAATTCCATGGCAGAACGACAGCCAACGGCGAACAGTTTGACATGAGAACTTTCACAGCCGCTCACCGCTCACTGCCCTTCGGCACCGTTGTGCGGGTCACCAACCTCAACAATGGCAAAATGGTCTTCGTGACCATCAACGACCGCGGCCCCTACGTCGGCAAGCGCATCATCGACCTCTCGAAGGCCGCTGCCAAACAGCTCGACATGGTCGACGCTGGCATCAGCAGGGTCAAGATCGAAGCCTACAACTGATCGGCAGCTCTCTTCCCGAACCATCGCCAGCTATGAGCCTGTGCTGTCTCGTCGCGTGAAGAGACAGCACAAGCCTGCCGCCTCACCCCGTCCCCGGAAAGTTCACACACCGTTCACGCCCTGTTCCCGCTTTTCACTGTACCTTTCGGCAAAACTTTACCCGAACGGCTATGCAGTGGCTTTATTGCGATTTTCACATTCATACGACCTGGAGTGACGGTTCGTGCTCGATTGACGAGGTGGTCGATCTGTACGGCGATGCGGGCTTCGACGTGATCGCCATCACCGACCACGTGCTCGACACCGAAAGCATCACGAGATACGGACGACCGGTATCGGAACTTCAGGTCATGGACAGTTCACAATTCAGCGAGTACCAGGCAGCCTTGTGGCAAGGTGCGCGAAGAGCCTGGGAACGCTATGGAATGCTGCTCGTTCCGGGCGTCGAGCTGACCAACAACACCGGGCGCTACCACATCCTCGCCCTTGACATCAAGGAGTACATCTCACCCGACCTCTCCGTCGAGGAGATCATCGACGCCATCAGACGGCAGCATGGCATTTCTGTCGCCTGCCACCCCTACATCCGTAACCACTCGGGCGAGAACCCTTCCGTACACCTCTGGCAGAACCACGAACGGCTCGCCGCGATGTTCGATGCGTGGGAGGTGGCCAACCGCGACGACCTGTTCAACGTGGTCGGCCTGAAGAAGTTCAACTACATCGCCAACTCCGACTTTCACGAACAGCGCCACCTGCTCTCGTGGAAAACGCTCCTGCGATGCGAAAAAAATGTCGAGTCAGTCAAGTCGGCCATCAGAACAAACGACCAGGTTTCGTTGTTTCTCTACCGCGGAGGAAAAATCAGGCAGTAATTGCTGAATACCTCTGCATTTATCAGCGAAACCGATTGAGAACAATATGACCGCCATTTCCCGACAGCTTGTAGGCTTGTACGATTTTCTTGAGCATCTCTGGGAGCACAAACGTACGGAGCGCATCATCGCGCGCCTGCTGATCACCGTCTTCCTCGCCTCGCTCATTCTTATCGAGCTTTCACGACAGGGATTGCTGCCCGCGCAACTGGCCACTTTACTGCCGCACAGCCACTTCTACGCCATCAACGTTGCCTTCTCCATGCTGCTCGGCCTCGAAGTGTTCGGACTGGTCTTCAGCCTCGCCAGCTCGGTCTCCGTGTCAGTCGGTAAACAGTTCGAGATTCTGTCGCTCATCCTGCTCCGCCACTCCTTCAAGGAGCTGGTCCATTTCAGCGAACCGCTCCACTGGGACAGCTCTACGGAGGCTGTGCTGCACATGCTCTCCAACGCCAGCGGCGGACTGGTGATCTTTGTGCTGCTCGGCGTCTATTACAAAATGCAGAAGCATCGCGCCATCACCTGCGACATCGAAGCTGCGACCCACTTCATCGCCTCGAAAAAGGTGGTCTCACTGCTGCTGCTGGTGCTCTTCAGCATCATCGGCGTGATCGACGGAATCCGCTACCTTTCGGGCACCTCGCTCGAGAACTTCTTCTCGCTGTTCTACACAATTCTGCTTTTCAGCGATGTGCTGATCGTGCTGATTTCCCTGCGCTACAGCTCCGACTACCCGATCGTGTTCCGCAACTCGGGCTTCGCTTTCGCCACTGTGCTCATCCGGCTCGCCCTCACCGCACCGGCCTACTTCAACGTGCTCATCGGCATCGGGGCGGTTGTGTTCGCCATCGGCATCACCTACGCCTACAACCGCTTCGAGAAACCGGACATGGCCGACAATTCACTCTGCGAATAAACGCTGAATCCTGCTGCACGAACCGGAAATCGCGGTTGGCGACGGCTTAAAAAAGCTTCGCTTCATCGGGATATTTCCGTTTCTTTAGAGTGGAACTGATGAACGCACAAAGCAAAAAAGCTATGGAGAAAAATCAGGAATCGGTCACCAAAATGGCACTGCAATTCCTGGCCGAAGCAATCGGCCAGTGCCCGGCCGGACTTGAAAAAAGCACCAATCAGGATGTCATTTTCGCCGTGGTCGGCTTCCAGTTCGGCGCCGTGCAAAGCGCCGCCTACGTTGCCGGACTCGACGAACAGAGCTGCACCGACATCGCCGGAGATGTTCTCGCCCGGATCAACGGCATGGAGCAGGAGATCGTTGCGCAATTCCTCTCCGTCATGCCGATGCTCGCTCACAAGGAGTATCCCCCGATCGGCATCGGCGGGCAGGCGATCATCCGCTTCTACAACGCCGCGACCGACAAAGAGAAGCTCACCGCCGCCGGGGCGCTGCGCGAAATCCTCCGCCAGATCGACGAAGCGTGAAGCCATTGGCGTCCGCATCACCGATTTCAGTAACATCCAGCCCTGATCGGCAAGCGCATCGGATAACAGACGACAAAAACGCGCTTCCATCCGTTACATTTTTGTAACTTGTGCAATTATTTCAAGCCTCGCCGATCTTCCCGCGCAGTTCTCATGAGTACAGATCCCATCACGATCTTCCGCAAAACCTGGGCAACCTACCAGAAGGTCATCAGCAACAACCTGATGTTCCACCAGGAAATCTCCGCTGCGGTATCGCGGCTGTTCGAGGTAAACGGCGAGCCGCTTCACCTGATCGACCTCGGTTGCGGCGACGCATCGCACATCTCAAAGCTGCTCAAGCCCGGCGAGCTTGCAGAATACTGCGGATGCGATCTCTCGCAATTCGCCCTCGACGAAGCCCGCAAAAACCTCGAACCGTTCGGCGCCGCCATCAACCTGTGCTGCAAGGACATGCTCTCCGTGCTGAAGGAAGCGCCCGCAAGCCACTTCAACATCGTCTATTCCAGCTACGCCCTGCACCACCTGCCAATCGATGGCAAAGAGACCTTTTTCGCCGAATGCCGCCGAATCCTC
>Ga0272443_10007730_pt1 | contig 10174 bp, 9 predicted proteins | sample SSMAcet12_FD_193581 | JGI IMG/M metagenome (GOLD analysis project Ga0272443, IMG submission 193581) | Marine sediment archaeal communities from Little Sippewissett salt marsh, Falmouth, MA, United States - SSM-Acet-12 | ecosystem: Environmental > Aquatic > Marine > Wetlands > Sediment ... | reverse complement strand
GGTTTTTAGATAGTTCAGTATTTTCGCCTGGTACATGGGATTGCAATGAAAGCCCGGGTTGCCCTCGACCTCGGATTCGGCGTGATTGTGAGGTTCGCTTTGATCACGAGACCCCCCTCCGGCTTTACAGCAAATCGGGAATACAGCAAAGAATCTTCTGAGGACCCTGACCAGTGTTTCGGCCGGTTCTTCGAGATCGGTGCAATACGCCACCCCCAGACGGGAGTACCCCATTTCCAAACAGAAATATATCAGTTCCGATAAGCGGCAGAGGGTGCGCTCTCTTTCGCAGGCGATGTCGGCCGATGCTTCAAGCATCCCGGAGGTTTCGCTGTCGACGGGGATAAACGATTCCGCCTGCCCGCCAAAGACCGGGCAGGCCTCTCCCCGAAGGCACTGACGTTCCGAACAGGCAAGGCAGTCGGCGACCGGGCCAGCTTCTTCAGCCGGATATATTTCGACCTCCGATGTGTCTGATTCGGAGACGGTCTCAGGGTCCTTGAATTCGAGACCGAAACCGGGACGGAGCTTCCCAAGGCGAAGCGCCCTGATTATTTCATCGGCGGTGCAAACGACATTGTCGATTATATCCAGCTTTTTGCTCTGGAGGAATTTTTTGTTTTCCCTGGTAATGCCGCCGCAAATAAGAGTATCGATATGGTTTTGCAATAAGAGATCGCAGAGATTCTGAAGGCTCCCCTGCGTCATTTCGAGTTTCTTTTCAGCCTTTATACGGTCGCGGTGCTGTTCAATCATCATGATCGAATCGGCATGCGTACATCGCGGAGCGACACGATTAGCCAGTAATGTTATTCCATAAAGCATATAGTTTCCTTACGAAAGAGAAACAGGGCAACTCCTATGCCGGAATATTTCGGGGGTCCAAATACAACATTATATGCAACGCTTTGGCGAACCGATAAAAGTTCTTTCTATGCTCCGGGAAGTCATTGTTATAATGTCACTTATGGCAGTCTCTAAAAAGTCATAGGTATTTTTGGAATGCGAGAAATCTCCCCCGGGAACAGGATTTTTAAATTGCCGGCAGTTATACTGTCCTACAGTAGCGTCGCACAATGTCGCGTGATGCAACGAAATGATGCAACGTTTGCGACGTTTTTTCGGGCGGGGGCGACACGAGATGGAGATTCCGGTTATCTCCGAATGTCTTCCGCCGCTTAAATTGAAATGATTTTGGGAGACCCCCGCGAGCATTGTAAGATGTTGCGGGACAATCTTCAATACCGGCTGCAACATGATTGCACCGGTGATGCATGCCGACACAATTATGTTGCCGGTGCATGACATTGGTATGCGGTTTGCATACGGACGGCGCAGATGTAATTTTTATTCAGGATATAGGTATGAATGGTAAAACGATCGATGCCACAAAGAATGCTCCCCAGATAGAGAAACGCAAGTATCCCTATTATATCGAAAAACCCCCGACCGAAAATCGGGTTGAGTTGTTCCTTGAAGCATTCGCGGCAGTATTGAAATACAGCGATTATAAGTCGCTTCTTGATTCTTATTGTACTTCGAACACCAAGTGCAACCGCTGTGCCGTGGCCTGCCCGGTTTATCTGGCGACAGGTGATCCCCGGGATGTTCCCTGTTATCGAAGCAATATGATCCTCGATATTTATAAGAGATATTTCACCATCGGCGGCGCTATCAAGGCCCGTCTGTCGAATGGTTTTGAATTGACCGATGATATGATCGATGAGATGCTTGACGGCTTTTATCGTTGCTCGGCCTGCCGCCGCTGTACCAGGGAGTGTCCCATGGGTGTCGATCACGGACTGGTTACAAGGCTCGCCCGCTATATCCTGAGTCTGATCGGTATCGTCCCCAAGGCCCTCCAGGTCAGTGTCAGGGAGCAGCTTGAGGGAGAAACCCATAATACTTCCAAGGTGCCCAAAGAAGCAATGATCAACACTCTCGATTTTCTTTCTGAGGAACTGGATGAAATGGTCGGAGTCAAACTCGATTTTCCGATCGATCAACCCGGACGGGATTATGTTTTCTTCTGCGCTGTCAGTGATTATTTGATGGAGCCGGAGACCCTGATGGGTAATGCCGCGGTTCTTTATGCCGCGGGAGATTGGGACAAATGGACCGTAGGGACTCATAATTACGACGGAATTAATTACGGCTTGTTCTATAGCGACTGGCATCTCGAAAGTATTATCAAGCAGCTGGTGCATGAGGTAACCCGCCTGAAAGGGAAAAACATACTGATAGGGGAGTGTGGTCACGCCTCCCGCTCGGCTCATGATTTTGTCCCGGTTTTCGCCGGGGACGAAAAATATCCGGTAATCAATTTTATGGAATATACCCTTGATTGTATCAAAAAGGGCAGGATCACTCTCGATGACAGCATTATTACGGAACGTGTCACTTATCACGATCCCTGTAATATCGCCCGCTCCGGATGGATCGTGGATCAGCCGCGAGAAATTTTGAAATCGTTTGTTAAGAACTATGTCGAAATGAAACCTTTCGGCCGCGACAACTACTGCTGCGGAGGGGGCGGGGGACTGGTATCGATCGATGAAATTCATGAATTCCGGATGAGTATCGCCGGCAAGGTCAAAGCCGAACAGCTCAAAAAGACGAAAGCGGATATCTGCATCGCCCCATGCGCCAACTGCAAAAAGCAGCTGAAGGAGCTGGTCGAGTATTATGATATCCCCTGCAAAGTAATGGGAATACATGATCTTATATTGAGGGCGATTCATGTCCCGGGTGGAAAGTCTCCCCGGGAACGCAAAGAAGAAGCCGCCATGTTTGAAATGTAACTATAAACAGGATTTGGAATAAAGCTATGGAAGAATGGATCGAATTCGCTAAAGGACCGCTTTTTGCCCTGACCTTTCTGATCATGCTGATCGGCCTGGCGAGGCTGGTGGTGATCCAGATTTATTCAATTGTCAATGAAAAGGGACGAAGACTTAAGAATGTCGCCTGGAAAAAGATCATTGCGGACGCCCTGAGCTGGATTGTCCCGGTGAAACACCTGATACCGGGGACAAAAGTCTTTTCTATTGTATCGTTCCTGTGTCATATCGGGCTGATTATTGTCCCGCTTTTCTTGGCCGACCATATCATCCGCTGGGAAAGTTTTTTCGGTACGAATCTGCCGCAGATTGGGCAGGGCCTGGCCGATTTTCTGACTCTCTTTACGATTGTCGCCCTGTTTATCCTGCTCGGTTTCAGGATATTTTCGGCACGACTCCGGGCGATGAGCAAAAGGATGGACTATGTTCTCCTGGTCGTAATCCTGATGCCTTTCACGACCGGTTATCTGGCAATGCACCCGGAGTCCAATCCCTTTTCATGGAATTTCGTATTTCTGGTCCATTTATTAAGCGCCGAACTGCTCTTCATCCTGATCCCGTTCACCAAGCTGGCTCATGTCGTTCTCTTTGTTTTTGATCGAATATCAGGCGTCCACTGGCAATTACGTCCGGGTGCAGGGAGCAAGATTGCCGAGGCGCTGTATGGTGAGGGGGCCAGAGTATGATTTACGGAATCCTGGTCGATGTAACCAAATGTATCGCATGCGAAAAATGCGTGGAAGCCTGCAGCCTTCAGCTGGAAGTTGATCCTCAGAAAGCGCTCAGAGAAAAGGCCACCAATCGCGACGGCCTCTCCGCCTATCGTCGATCGAATATTGTCAAGATAGAAGAGGGGCGCTTTGCGCGCAAAAGCTGTATGCATTGCCTCGAGCCAAGCTGCGTTTCGGCCTGCCTGGTCGGAGGAATTACCAAGGCGCCCAATGGTCCTGTCGTTTATGATCCCGATAAATGTATCGGATGCAGGTACTGCATGCTGGCCTGTCCCTTTCAGGTGCCCCGGTATGAGTGGGATAAAACAAGTCCCCTGATGGTGAAGTGCGATCTCTGCGCCGACCGCGTCAACGATGGCAAAGAACCGGCATGTGTCGAGGCCTGTTCCGAAGGCGCCCTGATTTTTGGCGAACGTGACAAACTTCTGGAAGAAGCCGGCCGGCGAATAAACGAAACCCCGACACGATACATAAACCATATTTGGGGTGAAAAAGAATTCGGAGGAACATCGGTAATGTATGTCTCCGACGTTGATCTGAACCTGATTGGCTGGCCCGAAACGGCGGCTGTTTCGATTCCTTCCCTGACCGAGCCGCTGGTCCATACGACCCCGATCATCGGGATGAGTGTTGCGGCGGGCCTGGTAGGGCTGAACTGGATCGTAAAACGGAGAAATAAAATTGCCCGCGAGGGAAATTCCGGAGAGAAAGATTTGCAAAATCAGGAGAACGTTAAAGATGAATAGCCGGATAAGAGTCGTTAAGGATATCCTCTGGAGTATAGCAATAGCCGGCCTCGTGGCGGCAATTTTCCGGCTTGTATTCGGGCTGGGATTGACCACGAATTTAACCGATGGCGTCCCCTGGGGGTTCTGGAAAGTATTCAACATGATCGCCGGCGTGGCCCTGTCGACATCGGGGTTTACGGTCGGATTTCTCGTTTATGTTCTCAGGATAAAAAGCTTTAAGCCCTATTTGAAACCGGCTATTCTAATTGCCTTCCTCGGCTACGGGTGTTCCTGCCTGGCATTGCTTTTCGATATCGGCCTGCCGTTTCGTTTCTGGCACCCGATGATTATGTGGAACATCAATTCCTTCCTGTTCGAAGTCTTCTGGTGTGTTATGCTGTACTTCACGGTAACGGCAATTGAACTGGCTCCGATTATTTTTGAAAAGCTGAAAGCGGAGCGGATAGCCAAAGCGCTTCACGGGATCGCTTTTGTAGTGGTAATAATCGGGATTTCTCTTTCATCGCTGCATCATTCTTCATTGGGATCCCTGTTTCTGGTATCACCGCAGCGGCTTCATCCCTTATGGTATTCTCCGTGGCTCCCGTTATTTTTCATAATATCGGCCATGGGAGCCGGGATAATGTTCCTGGTCCTTGTCAGGATCATCTGGGCGAAGCTGTATGATCAGGCCCCGATTTTTGGCGATGGGACCTTTCAGAGTCCGAAAGATATCGCTGATGCTAACGGCCTGGTTTCGGCGCTCGCGGCGCGGCAGAAACCGGGTCCGGAAATGATCCCGCTTCGTCGCCTGGCCTCGATTGGAACCGCTTTGCTCGGCCTGTACCTGATCCTTAAGCTCGGAAATCTTCTCATGACGAATAAGCTCTCCTTGCTCTGGAGCAATACCCCGGAAATCTGGCTTTACTTGACGGAAATAGGTCTTGGCGCGGTCCTCCCGGTGATTATCATGCTGTTGCCGAATACTCGAAGGCGTCCGGTTCCCGTGGCTGTGGCCGCCTTCGGAGCCTCATTCGGTATGGTTTTGAACCGACTGAATGTCGGCATATTTGGATATTTCCGTGATGCCGGCCAGATATATTTTCCATCACTGGCCGAATGGGCCCTGGGATTTGGCGTTATCGCCGCCGCAGGTCTGGTGTTCATGGCCGCAACAGAATATCTCCCTGTGTTTGGTCCCCTGCCGGCCAGTCCCGGATTTTTCAATCTTATTCGTAAAAGTATCGGGACCATCAGACAAACCTGGAATGTGGCACTTTCGGACAGCCTGCATCGGATTTCGCTGGTTGCAGTATTTGTTTTCCCATTGGCCTTTGTCTTAATGTATCCGCCATTTTTTGCAGATTCCAATGTCTCCGTCAAGCCCTCCCTGGGTGTCGACATCGAACGCAAAGTCCTTCGAATCGACGGTGACCGCGGTAATCTCGAAACGATATTCGATCATTTCGATCACCAGAAGCGGATGGGGGACAGTGCCTCCTGCGTCCTCTGTCATCATGTATCGTTTCCCAATGACCGCTCCACACCATGTTCCAGATGCCACGCCAGGATGTTCGTCTCCAGCAATATTTTCGACCATGATTATCATACCGTGCTGGTGGCCGAGAAGGAAAATCTTCAGGGCTGGCACCCGGAAAATGCTTCATGCAACCAGTGCCATGCCGAAAATTCGCCCAAAGCGGGCGCCACCGCCAAGAATTGTCTGGAATGTCATCGCCAGGATATGTATCCTCCCGGCTCGCTTGAGCCGGATGAGGAACTTATGAACGCGGATTCTTTTTGCGATGCCATGCATGGAACCTGCCTGGAGTGTCATAAGAAAGAGGCCGCATTAAAAGAGGAACACAAGGATCTCGATAAATGCCATACCTGCCATAAGTCGCTTTTGCGAAAAGCTGTGGAGCCGTCAATCGCGCTTATGGATAATTGAAACGATTCGTTTTCCGAATAGTCCGGCAATCGCAGTGAAACCCGTTTCAGCGAACGCCCCTTTAAATGTCTTAACAATTTAGACGCATTTCTATATATTGTCGTCCTATGAAGGAACCGCGTGACATTGCGCCATCCCCGAAATGCAAGACGTGATATCGGGAAATGCCGCCGCAGTTGATATCGGAAGGACTGTTTTTTTGAGACACGAGCCAGGGAATAGAATGAAGGTAATTCTGACCGCAGTTATTTTAACGGCCGTTCTATCGTCTGCCGTATTCAGCTTCGAACCGATCGGTTCCTTCTCGGTGGTCGACAGCATTCCGCACGACACCACCTCTGAAACGCGGGGACTGGACTTTTTCGAAAATCGCCTTTACGAAAGTACCTCCACTCCCGGGGGACCGGCGTTGATGGCGATTGACCCCGTCACCGGAGATACCCTGATAATAAAATGGCTGGAAGAACGTCTCCGTCCCCAGGGGGTGACCGCCGTCGGCGATAAGCTGATACAAATGACATTCAAGGAAATCCTCGGCTTTGTCTATGACCGGTATTCTTTTTTTCCCGTGGATACCTTTTTCCTTCCGATTGTGGAGGGAGTCGGGATCACTTTCGACGGTCAAAGGCTGATTTTAAGCGATGGAACTTCGAAACTTGTTTATGTCGATACCGCTTCCTATGAAGAAACAGGTCAAATTCAGATAACCGATGACGGAAAAGCGGTCCATTATATTTCCGAAATAGAATATTTCGATAATTTGCTTCTGGCCGCGGTCATTCCAAGCATGAAAATCGCCGTGATAGAACCGCAAAGCGGTGAGGTTCTGCAGTGGCTCGATTTAAGCTTGATCTGCCGTCCGCCCGAAAGAAGCTTCATCTTTGGACTGGCCTGGGATGAATCGACCAGAACCCTGCTGGTTACGGGACCCCGATGGCCCTGGATCTACCGCGTAAGACTAACGGAATGAGCCTGTTATAACTACTTCAGCGCTCCCGAAGCGTTCTTCTCCTCAAAAAACCTCTGATTTATCCGATATTAATATCGGGAATGACATTTCAAGATAAAATAATTGCGGAATTCGATTCGAAACGCCGGATCGTCCACCTGACCGCTGAAAGCGAAATCCGCTTCAATGAGCCGGAAGACCTTCTTATACTTTATAAAGACGCCTGCGAAATTCTGGAGCGTTATACCGGTGACGGTCCGGTTTATCTTCTCGTCGATCTGGCCCGTTTTATTGTTGATCCATCTCTGTTCGGGTTTTATGCCGAAAAATCGGCCAAGTTAAAGGAGAAATTCCTTTACCCCGAAGGCATGGCGGGATACGGATTCCAAATCACCCGCGTGACGGTCCAATTGAGCTACGGCGATTGCGACAAACGTCCCCCATTATTCAAGACCCGCCGGGAAGCCGAAGAATATCTCGAAAATCTCGCTTCAATCCGCCAAAGCATAAGCAGCTGAAGGCTTTGGGTCATTCTACGGGATCCTGGCGAAAGCTCTTCCCCGGCAAATATAGACAAAATCAATGATGTTTTGGGCGGAATCGGCCCGGCAATGTAATATTGTAACCCCGAAATGCCGATAATACTATCGCTATGTCTTATTTGGATGATCTTTCATTATCATTCGATCCTGTAACCCGGATCGCAGAGCTTAGCGCGTTGAAAGTCCTCAGTATTTGTTCTAAGAAGGAATTAAATACGCTCTGCAGTGATACCGGAGTACTCCTGAACCGGGTTGTCGGGGACGAACGATGTTATCTGGCGGTCGATATCGGTAAAATCGTTATCGATCCCGGCCTGGCCGATGAATATGCCCAAAAAGTCGAAGAGCTTAAATCACGCTTTCTTTTCCCCGGCGGGCTGGTCCGGTACGGATATGAAATAACGAGAGTTACGATAAAGCTCGTAGGGTTGAAAACCGGGGAGCTCCCGGTTCTGTTCAATAAGCGTGACGATGCCATAAAATATCTCACGCAGCTTTCGGAGATTGGCTTAATCAATACGGACAAAAGCAATGTTGCGATTCCTGAATAAATTGGTCGACAATGTCATCTGGATCAGCCTCTTCTGCGGTCTGTTGTTCTGGGTTATGGATTCCCTGATCCATTCCGCCATATATCCCCGCGGCACCTTCTGGGAACAGCTGGTTGACCCTGATTCAGAACTTATCTGGATGAGAATAATGGTCGGGTTCATCACCGTCCTGGCCGGCTCTGTTATGCAGTTGATTATCAATCGGAGAAAAGTCGCCGAAATCGAAGCGGAGAAAGCTCGTAATTTTCTTCAACTGGTTCTTGATACGATCCCGGTCCGGGTCTTCTGGAAAGATGCCGAAGGCTATTTCCTGGGGTGTAATAAGCTGTTTGCCGAAGATGCCGGCAAGAAATCACCGAAAGAGCTGATTGGAAAAACCGACTTTGACATGGGATGGAAAGATCAGGCGGAAATGTACCGCAACGACGATAAGAAAGTTTTCAAAAGCAAACAGGTCCGCCTGAATTATGAAGAACCGCAGACGACTCCGGACGGCAGAAGAATATGGTTGAATACAAGCAAAGTCCCCCTGACCGATCACGGCGGAAATACTATCGGGATTCTCGGAACCTATGAAGAAATCACCAACCGTAAGCGGGCCGAAGAGGTTTTGCAGGAAAGGGAGCTGCTCCTTCATACGACTATTGAATCGATCGGTGACGGCATCCTGATTGTCGATGAGAAAGGGAGGGTAAAAATCTCGAACTCCCGTTTTGCCGAAATGTGGCACATTCCCCGCGAAATTATTGAAGAGGGTAATGACGACCGGCTGATCGAATTCGTACTCGATCAACTCTCAGACCCAAGCGAATTTGTGGATAAAGTGAATACCCTGTACAATACGAAAGAACCCTGTCATGATTTCCTGCACTTCAAGGATGGACGCATATTCGAGCGCCGGTCCCTGGCCCTCTACCGGGGAAATAAGATTCTCGGCCGAATATGGAGCTTCCGCGATGTTACCAATCAGGAAGATACCAACCAGGGGGTCAATAGCTTCGTCGCATTACGAAAAGAATAACCCCCGATATTCCGCCAAAGCATTTTCTGAACTCAGTATTAATTCTTGACAAAATCAGGTATTTCCTCTATTTTTAGAATAGAGGTTTCACCGCCTTGAATCCCACCATTTAAATCCCTGCTGTCTATAGGAGCATTTAATAAGACGGCCAGACAAATGATCTTTAAATTATCAGAGGAGGATATCATGAACAGCAGACGTATCTCGTTGTTTGCCATATCGCTGATTCTTTGTTTCGCGATACTGGCGCCGGTCTCGGTTTTTTCCGGACCGACCGAACCCAATCCCTATGACGACCACCCCTGGGGTGGTGAAGAACCCCCGATTAATCCGCGTCCGAGCGGACTCTATGTCTTCGACATTGGCGGCGGTCCGCTTATTGTTATTAATGTATCCGATCTGATTTCACTGGATCGGGATCAGACTCTCGACAAGACTGAAGCGATTCAGCAGGATTACCGTATTGACGACACAACCGCCAAATCGACTTCTTCGATATCCACAAGGACGAAAATGTCGACCGCCAAGAGGTACTAATTATGAGTCAACTCCAAAGCACAAATATTGAATACTGCCGGTGCTGTCGGAGTTATCTCGAGGAACTGCTGCAGCGAAAGGATTACCAGGCGGGGGTTCGGTATTTCGAATCGATTAAGAGGGAACTTAACGAAATACCGGAAGATCTCCATGGTGCCATTCTCTGCATGGCCGCCAGAGCATATACTTTATCAGGTAAACCGAAACTTGCTCTACCGCTGATACGTTCCGCTGTTGGTCTCCTGTCCCGAACAGTTGAACACCCCAATGAACTGGCTGCGGCCTATTTGATTCTTGGAGATACGCTCCGTGAAATCGGCGAGT
>Ga0272443_10007728_pt1 | contig 10177 bp, 8 predicted proteins | sample SSMAcet12_FD_193581 | JGI IMG/M metagenome (GOLD analysis project Ga0272443, IMG submission 193581) | Marine sediment archaeal communities from Little Sippewissett salt marsh, Falmouth, MA, United States - SSM-Acet-12 | ecosystem: Environmental > Aquatic > Marine > Wetlands > Sediment ... | reverse complement strand
GGGGATTCTCGCCCTGTTCGTACTGACATTCGAATGGTACTACTATCACAGGAAAGGATTTTAAGTATTAATCTTTAATTCAGGGAAAGAAATATTGATAAGATGATTTTCGGGACACCGGAAGCATTATGGTTTTTAATCCTGATCCCATTTTTCGTTGTGCTTCATTACAGGAGTTTCAGCGACATGGGAAGGATTCAGCGTGCTTTAAGTCTGAGTATCAGGCTTGTGCTTCTGGTCGCCCTTATCATGGCCCTTGCCGATTCCCGTCTGAGTAAGCGCTCCGATGAGCTCTCGGTGATTTACCTCGTCGACGGAAGCCATTCTGTCGGGGCAGGGGGTACGTCGGGGATACTCGATTTTATCAGGGAATCATATGGTTATTCTGACGATGACAGGGATTCAGCCGGGATAATAGCATTCGGAGGGGACGCTTCGGTCGAAAGCAGATTAGGCGAGGAAATCGGGGAACTGGTATCGATAGAGTCCGAACTTTCACCGGAGTTCACCGACATCGGCAGTGCGATCGATCTTGCGCTCGCAAGTCTTCCGGGAGACACGGGTGCACGGCTGGTGCTTATGTCGGATGGCAACCAGAACCTTGGCGACGCGTACAATCCGGCACGGATCGCAGCTAACAGGGGAGTGGAGATTGACGTCGTGCCATATGGAGAATCGGTCGAGGGCGAGGTTTCCGCCGAGGGACTTATGATTCCGAGAAGGGTGGAGGTGGACGAAGCGTTCGATGTGCGCGTGATTCTCGATGCGGAAACCGAAACGGACGCTGTGCTGGACATTTATGAAAACGAGGTCCCGATAGCGTCTATCGATGTACACCTGGACGAGGGTAAGAATGTATTTGCTATCCCGCGAAGTCATTCATCGGGCGGATTTAACTCGTACCGCGTACAGGTAAGCGCCGACAGCGACATACTTGGCTCCAATAATCGTGCTACCGATTACACGATTGTCGAAGGTCAGCCCAGAGTCTGCTATATCTCCGGAGACCCGAACGAGGAGCAGTATGTTGTCGATGCGCTTCTGGACGAAGGCATCCAGGCCACTTTCACGGATCTCAGCGGACTTCCGACAAGCCTCCTGGGGATGGTCCAGTATGACGCGATTCTGTTCAGCGATGTCGGCGCTGAACTCCTCATGCCCGAGACGATGAGGGCGTACGAGGCGTACGTGCACGATCTCGGCGGGGGATTTGGAATGGTAGGGGGAGTGAACTCCTTTGGACCGGGGGGGTACTACCAGACCGAGATAGAAGAACTGCTTCCGGTAAATTTCGATCTTACGAAGAAGGAAATCCTCCCGTCTATGGCGCTGGCCCTTGTCGTGGACTCATCGGGAAGCATGGCCGGTACCGGTGTGGGCTCGAAAATAGACATCGCCAAGGAAGCATGCCGTCTGGCAGTCGAGCTCCTCGATGCGAGCGACCAGATTACGGTAATTACGTTCGATTCCGCCGGTCAGACCGTTGTACCGCTGACCAATCTTGCCAATAAGGATGAAGTTATCAGGCGAATAGGGACTATCGTGGCCGGTGGGGGCACTTCGGTATACGCCGGCATGGAACCCGCATATATTGAGCTCCGTGACGCGGACGCCGCGATCCGTCATATGATAATCCTGTCCGACGGATGGACCGCGGGTGGTGATTTCGATACTCTGCTCGATCTTATGAACGACGCGAGTATAACTGTCTCCACGATCGGGGTCGGCATGGGAGCGGATGAATACTTCATGAGATACCTGTCCGAGAACGGTGGGGGGAATTACTACTATACGGATGACATCAGGACTGTTCCACGGATATTTACTAAGGAAACCTTCCAGTTTTCAAACAGGGCGCTCGTCGAGGAACCGTTCCAGGCCCGGCTCTTTACAACTTCACCGGTCGTGGAGGGAATCAACTGGGCTGATTCTCCGTCGCTGCTTGGCTATGTAACGACGACGATTAAACCCCTTGCGACCGAAGCCCTGGCCACACACAAGGCCGACCCGCTTCTGGCGCACTGGCAGTACGGACTGGGAAGGTCGCTCGCGTTCACATCGGATGCAAAGGCCCACTGGGCGGCATCCTGGCTCAACTGGTCCGGATTCAGCCAGATGTGGACTCAGGGCATTCGATGGCTTGTAGGCACGACATCATCTGGCGACCTGACACCATCGATGTATTTCAGAGGTGGAAGAGCTTATCTTGCGATTGATGCAATCGATTCGAGCGGAGAACTCATAACCGATGCTGTTATCGGCGCACGAGTATCCATTCCTTCAGCCGATATTGATGTTGCGGACCTTGATTTGTACCAGGCTGCACCCGGGAGGTACGAGGCATCGATAGACGCAACGGAAATTGGCAGTTACATGGTGAATTTTTACCGTGAGGATGAAAACGGCGATGTAATCGACCAGGTAATGAGCGGATTTTCGGTAAGTTATCCGCCCGAATACGAAACGAGCGGACCCGACATGTACACGCTGGGACGCCTGGCGGATATTACCGGTGGAGTAATAAATCCGTCGGCAGATCAGATTTTCAGGCATACGAACCAGCCCATCGCGAAATATATTGACCTCTGGTATTACCTTCTAATGATTGTCATTATCCTTCTCCCATTCGATATAGCAATCAGGAGGCTCGCGCTGACCGGTGAGTCATTATCATATGTTAAGGAACGACTGGCATCCGGAGCGTCATCTATCCTCGGTAGATACAGGCGCACTCCCGAGGATACTGCCCATCTTGAACAGCTCAGGAAGATAAAGGAACAGTATCGGTTGACCTCAACGAGGGAGAGATCAATTGCAGGGGACGAGGATGTCGAGAAGAGATTGTCAGACTTTCTCAGTAAGAAGAAACCGGATGCAGCAACGCGAAGTAAACCCGAAATTTCACACACGTTATCAGCAGAAACTGAGAAGAAGGAAAAAGTTGATGATGGATCGCTTGGAAGGCTTCTGAAGGCCAAGAAACGGGTCTGGGATGACAAGGAGAGAGAGGAATAAGAAAAGGGGACCGGGTAGTAAGAGCCCAATTCCAGATTAGCAACATAATACCTATTATGCGACGTTACGTATTTCAGCCGATATCTTGAGCAAGGTCATCTCGATTATAAATAAGAGCTTGAATTAGAAAACCCGATATGACAAAATCATCTGAAGTCATGGACCACAACACTGAATCTCATCCGGGGTCACCCCTTGCAATCGAGATCAAGGGTTACTCGAAAAAATACGACAAGTTCTATGCCGTTCGCGGGCTGAACCTGGAGATTCGAAAAGGCACTTTCTTCGGTTTCGTCGGCCCTAACGGAGCCGGAAAATCAACAACGATTAACTCAATCGTCGGACTTGTGAAACCAACCGATGGGTTGATAAAAGTAGCAGGATTTGACATTATCAGACAACCTCTTGAGGCCAAGGCTCATATCGGTTTCATGCCCGAGGAGACGGTGCTCTACGAACGCCTGACCGCTATGGAGTACCTTGATTTCGTCGGAAACATGTACGCGATACCTCAGGATGAGGTTACCAGACGATCTATTGAGCTGCTTAAACTACTTGACCTCGATCATGACAAACTGATGGGCGCATTTTCACTGGGGATGAAGAAGAAAGCATCGCTGGCAGCCGCCCTCATACATCAGCCATCGGTAATAATCCTCGATGAACCGTTCAGTGGAATAGACGCGACGACATCGCACAGAATTCGAGTTACATTAAACAGGATGGTAGACGAGGGGACGACCGTATTTTTCTCATCGCACGTGCTGGAGACCGTTGAGAGGATCTCCAGGGAGATCGGAATAATTAACAAGGGGCAACTGCTCGCCACGGGAACCCTCCCCCAGATGCGGGAAAAAGCGAAATGCGAACCGGACGCGTCGCTTGAGGAAGTATTCCTGACACTCGTCGGCTCGCAGGAGGGTTGCGAAAGTGAGTGATGTTCTTCACCTCGTAAGGTGGAAAATGAAACTCACGTGGCGTATGTACACGCGCCACACGCTTGCGTCACTCGAAACGGTCCTGTTTTTCTCAGTATTTATTATCTGGCTGATCCTGTCGGGGTGGCTGTGGTATTACCTCGGGAACCGCGGATTCAACTGGGAATTAATGTCATCGAGCGACGAGATGGCCGGGTTGATCCCGACCCTAATCTTCTGCGACCTTTTCAGCCTTATATTTTTGTTCTGGTTCGTCATACCCCTTCTCGGTTACAGGACCAACGAATCATATGATCTGGACAGGCTGAAGGTATATCCCCTGCCCGTCCAGCGTGTATTTACCGCAAACCTGATCGGAACATTCACCGACATAAGCGTCCTTCTGCCCCTGGTGAGTTTCGTCGCAGTCTTCTTCGCGTACGATTTCACCCCATCTCAGATACCAGTGGGAATCCTACTGATTCTGGCCCTTTTTATTTTCCTCATAATCGCCGGGGTCACACTTGTAAATGCACTATACATTCTCCTTCCGAGACTAAATCTTGTGGCGGTTGGAGCTGTAATCGCGGGAGGGGTTCTCGTCTGGGTGGTACTACTTAACATGGGTGTGATCCTGCATCCCGCGCAGACGTGGAACTGGTACGTTTTCTTCAGGCCCGAGGGGGTTGATTTTTTCCGCCCCTACCCCGCCGGACAGATTGCGATCGCCCTTGGGGCCTATCTTGACGGACGGTACAGCGACATGACCGGCCCCCTTATCGGATTCGCTGGCTGGATGGCAGGAATTTTACTGTTCAACTATATACTGGTAGCCTATTTATGGGCCGCCGATCCAATCGGTAAGGTAAAGTTATCACGGCACAAAGGCGACAGTCCGGTGGTTGTTTATCTAAAGTGGCTATCGAAAAAACTGACCCCGATCTTCGGGCAGGAAGCGGTAGCTATCTTCCGGAAGGACATGCTTGAATTCGCGACGCGCAGCCCGTATTTCTTCTTCTATAAAATCCTTCCCGGTTCAATCGCACCACTGATAATCCTTCTGGCAATGCGCTGGAATCTTAACAACATCGATTTTGTCTACCCGAGGGCCGAAGTTGTACCCGCACTTCTGACTTTCGCGTTCGGCATTGTAATTTTTATCGTGGTTGCACAGGCGACCCTCTTCTCCGGAAACCTCTTTGGTTTCGAGGGTGAAAATATCAGAACGTTCATGACTTTCCCTACTCCCAGAAAGAACTTACTGCTTGGGAAAAACCTTTTCCTTGGAAATCTATTTTTTATAGACGCACTGATATTGAGCCTTTTAATGCTGCTTTATTTCCCGAAGATATACACGTTCTTCGCATGGTTCACCCTTACCCTGACTCTTTTCATTTTGGTTTTGAGTCTCGGGAATTTTATCTCATCGATATGGCCATACTGGATGCCACTGGACAAGCCATCGTTCACTATGCGAACTACCGTGATACTGAGCATTGTAAATACCGGGCTGGTTGTAGCGCTGGCAATTTCCTTCGCACTACCTGTGGCAATAGTGGTGGTACCACACATACTTGAATTTGACTGGCTTTCCTACCTGATGATGCCCGTAGCGCTTCTCTACGCGGTCATGTTCCACAAATACACGATGGCATCAGCGGTCAACCTGTTTCATGCAAACGAGTTCCTGATCATCCGCCGAATCGCCGACAAGGAACAACTCTAACTACTCATCCGCTGTCTGATCCCCGTCGTCTGCAGCCTCTTCATCACCCGTCTCGTCATCGGGTACGATTTCCGGTATCTCCGGGGGCGGCGGTGCGTCCGGTGGAGTAACATCGCCCATGCATTCGACCTGTGTAAGCAGCTTCCACTCACCGTTTACCTTCACACACCATACCTGGATGCAGTCAGGCAAAGAACCTCCGAGAAACAGCTCCCGCTCCTCGGGAACCCAGTCGGTATGAGCGTTTGCGATCATCAGGCGAACAAGCTCGGGATTATATCCAAGAGTATATTCCACCCATTCCTCGTTCTCACCCGATGCATCTATCCGTGCACTGATATAGGGTTTCACCTCTGTTTCAAGGCGTGCCATAACGGTTGACGGCAGCGGTTCGAGTGCCATTCCCTCCCATTCATACTCCCACCAGATCTCATTGAAATTTAATGCCATCGAGAGCTCCGTGATCTCTGTATAGTTGCCGGTTTCCTCGGGTGTGATGGTAAACGCGGCGAGATCACCTTCCTGGAAAGCAAGCTTGTAGACAACCGCGCGCTTCGCGAGGGTTTCGGCACCCTGGAAGGGATCCGGCGCAGAAGCCTCCGCCGAATCGCCGGAATCAACTCCCGAATCTCCTGACTGACCACCCAAACAACCGTATGTTGTTGCGAGTAAAAAAACGAGTGCGAAATAAAGGAATTTTCTCATTGGTTTCTCCAATTTTTTCCGGTACGGTAATTACGACACGTTAACATACCGAAAAGTATAGCAGGATTCGGGTATTTGTTAACAAAAAACGGAATTGCGGAATCAGTAGTGTAAGAGTAGAATTATGCGTTGATTCTCGCCGGAGTGGCGGAATGGTAGACGCAGCAGACTCAAAATCTGCCGCAGGCAACTGCGTGTGGGTTCAAGTCCCACCTCCGGCATATAGGTTGTAAACGGCCCGCTTTAGCGGGTTTTTTTTTATGTTCACTCAGAATAGAACATTATTAAAGATCGGGACATCACCTGACGATAATTACTCCTGCGGACTTAATCAGAATTAATCTGATTCAAAGGGAGACAGGAACCATGCGGACACTACTCGCCATAATAATGCTGACAGTTCTTCCCGCCGGGATCTTAATTTCGCCCATCGTCAATGGAAGTACTCCAGAAACGGGGATATCGTCCGATGTAACAATGGAAGGAGACACCCGCCTCGACAGCATAGACTGGGACGAGTGGATGGATTAAGAAAATAGGAATTTTTCGGAGTAAAGACATCCCCTGCCCTTTTCCGGCAGGGGATTTTTGAATTGTAGTTGAGGGCTAAGTTATTCAACGGGAGTCCTGAAAAATGTCTCCTCGACCTCGAGCATATGCTGTATACCCTCCATGGTCGCAAACTCCCATGTTTCATCGGATATGGTCCAGATATCGTCACCGTACTGATCGAACAGATCCCACGCGGCGGCCCAGTGTGATCCCTTAGCTCTTCCAAGTTCGAAATCACCGCGCACGTGGACATCGATGAAGTATTTATCTCCCCACCAGTCCTCGACCTTCTCCTCCCACCACAGGTCTATATCACCTACCGCGGTCGCCGAGTAAAAACGGGTATCCATGTCGAAATCGATGTCATTCACACAGGATGTGAGGTCCATCCTGCCACCTGATTCTATTTCCTCGATCTTATTGGCAACCGGGCGCCCGTCGATCAGGACATTGACTTTCACCCATTCATGTCGCCCGGAATAGTCGTATGTGACCTCCGAGAACCTCACTCTCATCGCGACAATTTTCTTTCCGTGCGGGCGATTGTCTGAGCGGTAATCCTCCCACATGAATCCCTCCCATTCCCCCTCGATATCATCCGCGTAGCGTGGTTCGTAATCGTAGGTCGGTGGTTTCGGGCCATAATCATAGCCACCGCCGTAGTAATCATCGTCGTACTCACCACCGTACGGGTATGTCGGGTAGGAGTTGTATTTCCCGCTGAAATCTCCGCTGCAGCTTATCAGGAACATACCTGCGAATATCAATGCCAGAACGGGAAGGTATCTCATAGGTTCACCTCCGAAATCCACATAGACTGCGGGCTTCGAATTTCTACTATGAGAGGGAGGGTGGAAACCGACAGGAGTTATTCCGAAACTTTTCGGGCGTACTCGTTGAGGTAACGAACGTATCGTCTGTACTGATCGATCGAAACCTGCGGGGGTGTCTGGTGATCGCATCCGAGAATTATCCCGCCCGTTTTAAGAGCCGGAAGCGCGGTTTCGAATTCAGAAATAAGCTCCTCTTCCGTGCCAAACATCGCTCTCTTTTCAAACCCGCCTATCACACGCAGTTTCCGATAAGTGGAACGCATAAGCGCAAGGTTAAGTCCGCTGTTTCTTTCGAACGGCACAAATCCATCCAGGCCAATCTCATCGTGAAACAGGGAAATAATGTCGGAGTGATTACCGTCGGTGTCCATGAAAATGAACGACACCCCGCACTCACGGGCATGTGCAAGAAGTTCCAGGTAATAGGGTTTCATGAACTCCCTGATAAGATCCTGGCCTATCATCGTGCCGGTGTTGAAGCTCATGTCCTCCGCGATAGTCATCCAGTCAGGTTTGAGTATTCGACAGTATTCTTCAATTACACGCTTGTTGTACTCAAGAAGATCGGAATTGATCCGGTGCATGAGTTCCGGATACTCATAGAACGCGGTCAGATGTCTCTGAATGCCGAATAACTCACGGGGGAACCAGAAGAATCCCTCGACCGTAATCCAGCAGAAGATTTCACCTTTGTCCTGTAGTGCAGCAAAAGGTTTAATTTCATCCGGATTAATAGCGTTGGCGGGATAGTGGTATTTTTTCGACTCCTCATATTTTTCGAAGGAATCGATATCCCATAATCCGTCTTCTCTTTCCGGGTTCTTATTCGGACCGGGACCGATCCATTTCTGGTGATGATGGTCGAGCCCGAAGAAATCGTAAAGATTAACATCTTTGGGAAGGCCCTCACCGTACCAGCGTTTAAGCGTTTCGTTCCACCACACAAAAGGCTCGATAACCGGCATCCGATCAACCGGTTTGAAATTCATAACCGCATGAAAGCGTTCGCGATTTTTCATTTCCATGGGGACAAAAGATAGCTTCAAGCGCGTGATTATGCAAAGGATTATCAGGACTCACCGGATTTCTTCTTTTTCGACAGATGAGTATCTTTCGGGCCTGAGACCTGCGCACGCTGTATATTCAGCCTGATCTTTTCGTAATTTTTCACGCCACGAGTGTCATTCATCTCGCGTGCGATTTTGATCATGTCGTTCGCATGGTTACGTGCATCCTGGAATTTCCCCGACGCAATAAGGTCATCGATTGTCGGATCTGAAAAATCCGGTTCAACGTAACCATCTCCGGACATAGTCCCTCCCTGACGTGGAGAACCGTATGAGGTTGACATCTGTGAATACTGGGCACGGTAGTTGAAGTCGTCATTCCTGCTGATCGCATCGTGCCTTCGCGGAGGTGTAAGGGTTCCTCTGAAAAAGATGAAATAGGCGATAACCGCGGGGACATTCAGAAAGAATACGATAACACCCCATGTGAGCCCGTCCTGTCCATGAGCTTCCGCATCCCACGCGATCCAGACCGCAAGAAGCAGGGAAAAACCGCCGTAATAACCTATCAGTGACATATTATTCCTCCACCAATATGACATACGAGTAATCTGTAAGTTGCATTATCGATGTGCAATTTAATGAAGCTTTAACTATAATGTTACACAGTAACGAACAAAGTCTTCATTGAGGTTTCCCATGTCCAGTTTTACAAGAACGGTTATCTTAGCATTCCTGCTGGTTTGCGCAGGTCTCCTTATTCTTTCATGCAATCGGGACGGTGATCCCGTCACCCCTGATACACTGAATCAATACGACTCCCACGGAGGTTCGGGTTCAGCCGATATCCCGATGACCGAACCATCCGACGGATTCGATACTCCTCCCGGCTACCCGCATTCCAGCGACGAACCGGATTACGCACCCGACCAGGTGCTGGTGAAACTCGCGGACGGATATGTCCCGATGGAAAGCGACGGCAACCTGCTTCCGGGTTCGCAAATGCAGGTTGAGGAATTTTTTCAGCAGCATAACCTGGAGATTATGAAAATTATCCCCGCAGACTGGGGTACGGTATTCAAGCTCCACATCACAGACGGAACCGATGTGTTCAGCAAGGTTGACGAACTGAACTCCCTTCCGGAAATCGACACTGCGGAAGTCAACTACAAGGTCTATTTCACAGACACTCCATACGTTCCGAATGATCCTCTTTGGGAAAACCCGTCAGATACTGATGACGACCCACGAACTACGGTATTCGAGCAGTTCGGGCCATCCAAAATCGGTGCAAGTTATGTCTGGGACGTCACGACCGGTGACGGAATCGTGGTCTGCGTAATCGATACGGGAATCCAGGTCTGGCATGAGGACCTTCAGGCTAACATGTGGATCAACGAAGACGAGATTCCGGATAACGAT
>Ga0272443_10007727_pt1 | contig 10177 bp, 9 predicted proteins | sample SSMAcet12_FD_193581 | JGI IMG/M metagenome (GOLD analysis project Ga0272443, IMG submission 193581) | Marine sediment archaeal communities from Little Sippewissett salt marsh, Falmouth, MA, United States - SSM-Acet-12 | ecosystem: Environmental > Aquatic > Marine > Wetlands > Sediment ... | reverse complement strand
ATCGTTTCGCGTCATACGATCGGTTATGTCAAAAATTATGTGCTCGATTTCAGGATGCCTTTTGGAGTAGTCGATCAACTGATTAAATTCGGTTCTTTCCTGTCTCCAGGCCGACTCAGAAACCTTACATATCCTGACAATTTCAAGACAATTCCTTTTGGAGTATTCTCGGCCAAGTTTCTCCTGAGCATCCAGAGAATAACCCTCTTTCTCTTGCTCCTTGCTGGACACTCTCACATATAAAAGCGCTTTTTTCATTTTTTCTTTTTTATCAATTTCTCTATATGATAACTCTGAATCTTATTCGGCTTTGAATGCCCATTGAACCATCTATTAACAGTGGAAAACGAGACACCCAGCATTTTTGCCAGTTCTTGCTGGGGGATCTTATTTTCCAGCCGGTATTCATCCAATTTTTTAATCAGATTCATTGAATCGCCTTAATTGCATATTATAGCGTTTTATATTAGAAGTCAATCACTTTTTTCATTTTTTACCGTATTTCTGATTAAAATATCGAGTTTTTTGTTAATCTCGTCATCCTTATTCGCCTTGGAATCAGAATTTGCCAATTGCCCTATTATCTCGCCTTGCCTATATTCTGATACCTGCCCATAGCTTGTAAAGGTTGTCAATACCTGCTCATGGCCCAAATTCTGGCTCCAGGCCTTAAATTCTTCCGGTGTTTGGCAAACTTGCTCGGCCATCCTGCCGAGCGTAGTTCTAAAAGAATGCGGCGAAAAATAATCTAAACCAGCAGATTTAAAGGCTTCCTTAAATACTTGTCTGATTTGATTCGCAGACTGCCAGTGAACAGGCTCGATACCGTCAGGTCGAAATTCGAAATTGTCGTCCTGGGTCAATTTCGTTCTGGGGAAAAGAGGATCATTATCATTGAAAAGCTTTTCTTGATAAAGGAAATTGATCCAATCAATCACAATCTGCTTAATATCATCGCCAACCGGGAAAAAATATGTGTGGATTGTTTTGCCAAATTTGGTTTTGACTTCATCCGCCTTTTGTTCGATCAATTCTCTATTCAAGTGGATATGCTTCAGCTTCAAAGACGCCATCGCACCGTCCCTAATCCCTGTCAGGGCCGTAAAGGCTATCAAGGCCCTATTTCGCATAGAAATCTCATTGTCGCTCGGCATAGCGGCCAAAACAGCCCGGATTTGCTCGATGCTCGGATTTGGCCTAAAAGATTTTGCCCTCGCTATTCTGGCTTCCTTTTCAGTCAGATTAAAATATTCGATCTGATTAATATCAATCCTTTTGTATCCCTTCTCGCGGGTTAGCCAAATAAAGAAATTCTTCAGGTGATTAAGAGTCGATAAAATTGTGGCCTTACTTAAAGATTTTCCAGCCCGCTTAGATTTTATCTGAGTAAGATGCCTTTTGAACGCAATCGCCTTATTTTTATGAAATTTCTTAAAATCATCGAATTTCGTAAATTTTTCGTACCGGTCAATCGCCTTTCTGATATTGTCAATTGTGCTGTCGCTTTTCCGATTGGCGTCCTTCTCCCATTCAAAATAATCCTTCTTTTTCCTTTCATTTATTGAATTGTACTTTTTCATATAAAGATTGCCCCCTACAAGTCAGTGTTTACGTTAGGATTCCCAGACCCTATTATATTTTTATCACGAATCTGTACATTTGGGAAGATTCTAAGGATTTCGGCCAGTTTTTTAAGCGAAATGGTCTTATTTATTCTTGTCCCGCAGTCTTCACATACGCCGCTTAATCGCCCGGCTTTTTCCGTATGTCCATATAGTATTACATTATTTTTTTTGGGCTTTTTGGGCATCCGGCATTTTAGGCAAAAAAGTTCGTCCGGTTTACATTTTTGTTTTCTCCGAGATTGCCGATCTTTCAGAAATTCTTTTAGATCAGAGCCATGAATATAAAAGGGCCTTTTGTTATCAATCGTTTTAAGTCCGTCCTTGAGCCAAAAGAGGACTGTCCCTTTGTGAATGTTAAACAATTCGGCGATCTCGGCGGTCGTGTAGCTAACCGTATTTTTAACCAGATTCGGATTATATGTCCGCTTTCGCCTTGCCATATTTCTCTTCCAATTCTTCCAGCAAATCAAATAAAGCGACCGTGTTTTGGACTATTTCCCTCGCGTCATCGAGAGTAAGAGGATAAGGCGAATGTTTCTGCCAAACCTCAATCGTCTTTTCTAATAGCTCTTTACTAAACCCGTTCATAGCCGCAAAAAAACCCGAATGTAGAATCTGCCTACAAACGGGCTCCGCTTGATACCAAATACACAGCTCTTTGGATACTCGTTTTGTCCTTATTTATATTTTCTTCTTACTATTTCATCTATGTCCTGAATTGCTCCATCATGTATTGAAATCTCAAAAATCACTTTGCCGTAAAATCCCCTTTTCAGAGAACGGCGGAAAGCTCTTTCGATTTTCTCCGAAAGAAATCCTTTCTTCTTCAAATTATTTTCTGTCATTGCCGTCAAAGCCTCTTTCGGGCTTTCATTGCATATCACCTTATTCAATTTAACCCAAAAATCTCCTTAAGATGTGACTTTCTGTTTATTACAACACTATTTTTACTAAATTTAGTTAATTTTTTGCTTAAAAAAATTAAACTACTTGTCCGATTTTCGGAGTTCCTCCATATCTGGTATTGCTGATGCTGAATTTTTCTTGCGTTCTATTACTTATGATGCCCAATTTATGAATCTTTAATCCAAGACTTAGTCTTGATATATCAGAAAAAAATCCGGTAAGGGGCCATGCCAGCATCCGGCAAAATTCGGTATAAGAGCCTATCTTTTTTAAAACGTTTTTTCCGAAAACGTCGAAGCAATACTCTCCCTGCCCAATATAAATGAACGGTTTATCAGGGTGGTAGCAAAGCTTAATTAATTCTAAAACAAGATTATTCGGCATGACCAGATGTTCGGAGAAACAATTGGCCTGGACCTCACGTTCGTCGATTATCGCGCTTCCCAAAATGTCTTTTGATGAGCATCGGAAATGCTCTTTCGATCCAGGATGCAAAACGCCGTGTCCAAATTCATGGCCGAGTGTAAAAGTGAATCGGGCGTCAAAATTGGGTGGGGATATAGATCGGTCTATTAATATTACTCTGTCATTGCTGATGACCTTGCCCAGGACTTTTTCATTTTCCTTATAGCCCAAATCTTCTGATTGTATAAGTTGATATTCATAGCGAGGATATATTACATATTCGTATAATTCCTGCAAATCCAGCTTAAAGTCTTCGACTCTATTCCAGCCCTTTTCCTTTACATATTCGATAATTATATCTTCAGCAAGAGATATTATGTCTCTCCTTGTCAATGGCTTTTGAATAATAGGCGAAGTCTTCATTTTTATACGTTATCCCCCTTTTTGTTTTCTGTAATGTCCCGCCGCCTTACGGTATTTCTCCGCAAGATTATCATCAAATCTTTGAATCTTAATTTCTTTAGCGCATTCCAACAGTCTGTCAACATTGTACCCTAAAACTTCAGCCATAATACAAATTAGCTCCGGGCTGGGAATCTCTCCGTATTGCTCGATTCGGGTTATATAGGCCGGTGAAATATGCCTCCCCACCAATGGTTCAAGTCTTTTAATAAATTCCTTCACCGTCCATTCCTTTTCTTTCCTTAGCTCTAAAATCAACTCCCCAAAAGTTTGTGTTCCTTCTAATGCACTCATCTCTCACGACCTTTCAATCTTATCGTTCCCTTTGAACCAACTTTAGTAATTTTACTTACTTAAGTCAACAATAAAAATAAAAATTCCATAATCGTCTGATAATCAATGGCTTACCCAGAAAATTATTAAGTCTATTTCACGACAAACTGTTGAATCAGTGTAATGCCGCTAAAACTTTGGATTGACAACAAGCTAAGTTGTTATTATATTTTAACAAATTCTGAATACAGCACTGAATAAAAATAAATATCTCCATTATCGGAGCTATGATAAGGCAACCTTTAAAAATACTTTTACAAGACATTTCCATCAGGAGGACGCATGAGTAAGTTGGTAAGTAAACCACTCTGCCTATTTGTCTTACTTTTATTTTTTTATATCACTTTCATCCAGTCTACCGATGTTCTGGCAAGAAACATTTGCAAACAGGAAACAAGTGTAAAGGAAACGGGGGATTTTCAAGAAACGTCAGATTCAATTGGAGAATCGATTTCAACAAATGACCAACTCACCCCGGAAATTGACGTGCTCTTCAACAATCTGTTTTCAGATATTCAAGTAGGGGATAAGGCAGCACTTATGGCGACGATCACACGCGGATATGCTGTTTCTGAAAACGCACTTGGTGATATGAATGAGGACGGTTATATCAATATCTGGGATTTACTTCGAGTGAGGAATATATATCTTGGAATCGGTGACCCAGCATCCAGCTATGAATCGTCAGAGGGCGATATGAATCAAGATCAGATTATCAACGAACAAGATATTTATACTTTTCGTGATGCCCTAATTCAAATTACTGGTATCCCCCATATGATTGATTCGACCGGTGGTGTTGTTGAGGGTGCCGGTGTTATCGCTACCTTTGGACCGGGCGAGGTTGATTCATCTATTGTTATTCGAATTGACAATCGGACACCAAGCTATTTTGAAGATTCCACTGGGGCCGATTTTTCTGCCTTGGCTGAGGATAGTGTATATTTTATGAAGGGTTTCAAATTTGAAGCTAACTCGGATAACTATATTTTCCCTCCTCAAATGGAGATTCAACTTGATTCAATGCCGCCATGCAGCCTAAATGGTTCTAATAGTTTAATGACTGCACGCAAAGGACCCCGAGGAGTAACTGAACTTATATATTTAACTAATCTTGAAATTTCCGAAGATTCAACACTTCTGGTCCCCCCTCCGCCATATCCTGTTATTAGCACTTCAAAAACCGCATATGAACCGGGTGAGTTAATGGAAATAATGGCTGAAAATTTGAGTAATAACTTAATGGGGAACATAGTATACTTCACATCTGATTACAATGAATGGTTTCCGGTTACACCTGTAGAATATATAATAGATACATTACAGGATCCTGAAGAACTTATTGGCATAATAGTTCCGGTTTATCCATTATTATCCGGCCCAGCTAAAATAAAACTTCAGCATGCTGGAACTGGATTATTAAGTAATGAAACCGAAATTGATATATTACCATTGCATGTATTTAATGGCAATTTAGATTCATCTCTAAATATACTATTTAGTATTATCGACAGCATACTCTATTATGATTCAATTCAAATCGATATGGAGTTGTCCATGAGTTACCCTCATATCGCAAATAATCTATTAAGCAATCTCTCGGAAATAAAAATGATTTTTCAAGACATGCTGGATTCTCTTATCAATTCGAATAATCAGTTGAAAGACAGAGTGCTATCTCTGGCAGAGAACATTGGCCTCCCAGTTGCTGCATCCAGAAGCTACATATATAAATCATCTTGCCAAGTTCCTAATATTGAATTTAGTGCATCCCGAAGAGAACATGGTACCGAACAGAGATTAATGGTATATGGAGGAATCATTGTAACTTGTGCATCTGGTGCATTATTGCCCTGCGCATTTGGCGTAGGGTATATGACTTATAATGTATGGGATTGGCTCTTTGAGGAATCATGGAAAAGTACTATTAAAAAATATTATGGCGGATTAACATCTTATAGATATGTTACTACTGATAATTTTGAGAAAAGCGATCCGTCATATAACCCGTATCGGGTTCCCGGGCATTGGTGCATGAATGCTTGGCAACATAATACAAATGCCATGGGAAGCACGGCAGGTTATCCAGACGATGATTGTCCGGGCCAATGCTGTGAATCTCCTCCACCACCCTGCCCACCGGCAATGGGCGATGGTAAGTCGAGCGGATTTGACGGATTAACTCGCAGTAATCCCGTATTACCGGATTGGGCATCATATATGATTTCACCCTTAAAAAATTTCATTGTAATTCCATTGGACGGAAGTAATGTTTATGGAACAGTTGGAATTGTAGATGGGGCCGGAGCTTTTGCTATTCCGGGAATGATTCCTGGTGATTCATGTAATTTCGCTATGTATGATCCATATTCCGGACATTATGATTATGATGCAGGATATGGAATTGCCCCAGATACGGCAGAAATGGGATTATGGTTTCCTGTGTTCCTTTATTTTGATCCGGATACGACTGCCGCCGAGTTTACTATAGATATTGGTGAAATAGTTACAGATGAAATTAAAGCGGGAAGGCCAAAAATTGAATATTCCCTTTTTGTTGAACCAGAGCAAGTTGGAGACGATATAAGCATTAACTTTTTTGTTGAGAAAAATAGATTCTTAACCTTTTGGTTTCGGGATCCCATGGATAATTTCATAATAAGAGATAGTATAACTACAGGAGTTTTTGAATATCCATTTAATCTGGAATACGAAGGTGTTTATAAATTAACAGTATTATATGGTCATATAAATGGTGATGGCGGGAAATATATATTAGGTCTTAACAATTTCCCTGACCCCGCAACCCCTTATTTGTATGAGGATATACAATATGATTCGCTTTCTTTAGAATATTCCCCACATATAGTTGGGAAATTAGATAGAAACTGTAATGTCCTAGAAGACGATTCGCTTATTATAGAGCCAAATGCAATACTTGAGTTCTTAGAAAAGGGAAGATTAACGGCAGATGGATCGGCTTTAGGGATAACATCGCAGGATAATCCAATAATATTGAAACCTCTGGAGTACGATTCATTAAAATCAGGAAGGACAAATTCACCAGATGTCTTGAGTAATAACTCAGAAAAGGAGGTGATACAATGAAAGCCCTAAAAATAATTTTAGTTTTAGTTATTGTATCATTTCATATTTCAAGTGCAGATGATTTGATTCTTTCTGACAGCCTAACATTAAGTGCTGATACAACATTTAATAGTGTCATCATTCAAGACGGTGGATGCCTAACGGCAGACGCCATTATCAATGTAATTGGTGATTTGACTATTGATTCTGGTGGCGTTATCACCCACAGCGATCGTTTATTAGCTGGATTGGTATTGAATGTAGGTGGAACATTAGAGATTGAGAGTGGCGGTAGTATCAATGTTGATGGAATGGGTTTAAAGGGTGGTGGCAACGGGTCGGTTTTTGGAAGTTTAATAGGCGAGACTTTTGATTCCACTGGCTCGATTGTTGAAGGGGCGTATGTTGATGCAGGTAATTTTAGAAGTGCAGCCGCCAGCTATGGTGGAGTTGGTGCTTATTCATCATCATCTGCTGGAACGAATGAACTATATGGTCTATTGGAATATCCGGTGTTTCTTGGTTCTGGGGGAAGTGGTTCATATTATGCCGCCAATTATTATAATGGAGGAGATGGCGGAGGACGAATCACAATAGTTGCTTCGATTTTGGTCATAGACGGTGAAATCTCAGCATCGGCCAATGGAGATATTGTTTATGATCATGGTGGCCGTGGATCTGGCGGTTCGATATTTATAGAAAGTGGGAATATTTCTGGCTCTGGGGTAATACGGGCAAATGGTGGTTTTGCAACATATTATGCTCGTGGTGGCGGTGGCGGTCGTGTAGCACTATACTATTCTGATATAAGTTTACCAGTAACAAATATATCTGCTTACGGTGGAACTCATGGAACTGAATCTATGCGCGGAGGAGCCGGAACAATTTATCTAAAAGACAGTAGTGAAGCAAAAGGTGAAGTGATAGTTTGTAATGATATAAGCATTTTTTATTGCAGTTATCATTCATCATATTTGTTGACAAATGAAAGTTCATTCCGTCGTGTTTTGGTTCGAAATGGCGGTTGGTTGAGCAATGACAGTGCCATAGTTACAGACACACTCTGGATTGACCGGGGAAGATTTGATGTGGTGAACGATTATGACATCGGCTCAACACCACTTCTTTTGACTCTTAATGGAGAGGTTAATATAATCGAAAATTCTTATCTGAGAGTTATAGATTTTGATGAAACAGAGTTTCAATCCGGAATCATAAGTGTTGAAGCCGGTTGTGATCTTGATATCCTGTCAGATTCCATGGTTATACCGAATGATATTGAAATTGATTTAGCGGACAGTAGCTTAATTTCAAATGACAGCACTTTAACACAAGCACGAATTGCCGGAGTTTTAAAATCTGATATACCTTTATCTGTTTTAGGTAATATGCTTATAGAAAACGGAGGAGTAGTCACCCACAGTGAAAGACATCTACCAGGTCTAAATTTGAACGTTATTGGTACTTTGGCAATCGAAAGTGGCGGTAGTATCAATGTTGATGGAATGGGTTTAAAGGGTGGTGGCAACGGGTCGGTTTTTGGAAGTTTAATAGGCGAGACTTTTGATTCCACTGGTGCAGTAGTTGAAGGTGCTTGGGTGGAAGATGGAGATTTTTATTATATTTGTTATAATAACGGTTGGGGTGGAAGTTACGGTGGTTTTGGGGGGAGCGGTTTATCCGCAGACTGTTCTGCTGGAACGAATGAACTATATGGTCTATTGGAATATCCGGTGTTTCTTGGTTCTGGGGGAAGTGGTTCATATTATGCCGCCAATTATTATAATGGAGGAGATGGCGGAGGTCGCATCAGGATACAGGCTACTTATCTAATTGTTGATGGAGAAATTTCTGCAAAGGGAGGTTATTCTTACCAAGAAGGCAGTAGAGGTGGAGGAGGTTCCGGCGGATCAATATTGATAGAAGTGGAAGACCTTACCGGATCAGGAATAATCAATGTAAGTGGAGCATCTACTTCCTATGTTGGATTTGGTGGTGGAGGTGGCCGTGCGGCATTATACTATTCTGATATGAGTTTACCAATCGCAAATATTTCCGTAAGTGGCGGTGCTCACCCTGGGACAATTGCCAGAAGCGGAGGATGCGGAACGATCTATTTAAAAGATAGTAGTGAAATATATGGCAAGATTATTCTCGATAATGGAGGTATTATTTCAAATCATGGTGCCTCATTGTTAACCGAGTTGAATAGTCTGAGAATGGTAGAAGTGAGAAATCAAGGAGTATTAGAAATTGATAGAGAACTACATATAGATTCGATATTAAATGTTCATTCAGGTGGCGGAATACAAAGGAGATAGAAATAATGAAAAATAATAAATTACGGCAAATATTATTGATCTTATCAATGTTATTTGTAGTTCAAAACTCCTTTGGGTCAATTATTGAAATTTCTTCTGGAATTGGTGATCCAGGGGATACGGTTGCTATCAGTATCTATTTGGAAAATTCGGTCTTATACTCAGGATGTGATTTTGAATTGGATTATGATAGAACCTATATTAGCCTCAATCGAATTGAAGAAACGTCAATGTTAAGTGAAATGTCAGAAGTTGAGTATTTTGAATATTTCCCGGGCAAAGTATCTCTGGCATTTTTCGATTTGGCTGGTCAGGTATTAGCATCCGATACCGGTGTTATTTTTAATGTATATTTTAATGTTGCTTCTGATGCTGGTCAATCAGATGCCGAAATATCAATTTCTGAAGTTACGGCAGTGACCGAAAATATGGAATATGACAATGTAGAAACTTTTTCGGGAATTATAATGATACCAGTATATATTTGTGGTGATGTTAATCTGGATAGAAATGTTAATATCTTCGATATTACATATATTATAAGCTATCTTTATTTGGAAGGACCTCCGCCGGAATCAATAGAATCAGCCAATGTTAATGGTGACGCCACAGTAAATATCTTTGATATCACATATTTGATTGGTAATCTATATTTAGAAGGACCACCACTCGATTGTGCGCCGGTCGAAAAATCGTATGTGCCCGAAGTCATGGCAAAAGTAGTCGAAGGTGAGGAGTGCGCCACAGTTTATAGTTCATTTGATAAAAACAAGACGACTATAAATATCGAAACACCATTTGATATTTACGGTATTGAAATGATACTTGAATCCTTAGATGGCTCTAAACTTGAATTGATAAGCCTAAAAGAAGGAATACCAATTTATTATAGTCAGAATAATGACCAGATAAAGCTTGGAATGGTGGATATAAATGGTAAGCGATTTATGGCGAAGGGCAAGAACCGTATAATCGAGATCGACGGTAAGGTCGAGGTCGTTTCTATACTCGCCTCTGATAAAAATTCGCAATCAATTC
>Ga0272443_10007726_pt1 | contig 10177 bp, 10 predicted proteins | sample SSMAcet12_FD_193581 | JGI IMG/M metagenome (GOLD analysis project Ga0272443, IMG submission 193581) | Marine sediment archaeal communities from Little Sippewissett salt marsh, Falmouth, MA, United States - SSM-Acet-12 | ecosystem: Environmental > Aquatic > Marine > Wetlands > Sediment ... | reverse complement strand
AGGCAAGTCGGTGATCATCTTCATGATCAACAGCGACTACGACCGCTGGGTTGCCCTGCGCGAGGACCCGCAGGAGTACGCCACCGCCAAGGAAGCCGCTTGTGACGCCGTGATCGACGCGCTCGAACAGCGGATCCCCGGCGTGCGCGACAAGATCGAGATGCGCGACGTCGCCACGCCTGTCACCTGGAACCGCTTCACCGGAAACTGGCGCGGCTCCTACGAAGGGTGGCTGCCGAGCGGCGCCAACCTGAACATGCAGATGAAAAGGACCCTGCCTGGGCTCGACAACTTCTACATCATCGGCCACTGGACCACCCCCGGCGGAGGCCTGCCACCCGCCGTCTCCGGCGGCCGCCACGTCATTCAACTGGTCTGCAAGAAAGACAAGAAGCGCTTCGTGACAACAGAGCCGTAGGTGTTCGCCTAGCCAGGACTTGTCGAAGCCAATCGACGCAATCGGAATTCGGGGGACACAGGACTCATCTCTCCGCTGCCAGAACGGAGTTAGGTGTTGTGTTCCCAGAATTATGCCAAAGGCCTCAATATCACGGCCATCATCGCGTGGGTCAATTGGGCACGTGGTGGCGTTCAAGATTGGCAGCAAGGCATCTATGCCGGATTGCCCGTCAAGCCAACCGTGTGTGACGGCTGTGGTGAGTGTATGGAGCCCTGTGACTTCGACGTAGACATCGTCGGAACCATGCGCAAGGCTGTTGACCTGTTCGAGCCGGCACACTAGGAGGTGAGCAGTAGCTCCAGGTCCATGCAAGAGACAAGGTCTCGTACCTTGATCGAGGTGTTGAAGCTACCCCCAAGAGCGGTAAGAAGTGGTTTGGCGAACACCAAGAATGAAGACCTTACCCCGAGCCCATAGGTGAGGATCCATGTGTGCCTCCTTTGGGTAGCACGAGTTCGCGCATCCAGGTGATCTCGTCTACTGCTCAGAGCCACGGACTACCCGATCCTGCCGTGTAGTCGGCACCATCCCGTTGGACTCTCCTGGATGGCACAGAAAACGGGGGCGGCATTTCAGAGCCGAGCGGTCAAAGCCCGCGGACCCCATGAGCCACACCCCCGCCGAAGCCAGTCTGCATCAACAGGGGTGCTCCCATCTCCGTACAAAACACAATGGTAGACCCCGCCCGCTCAAGCTTTGCAGGGAACGGGCGCAAGCCTGTTCCCCAGGGTCATGACTCGGAGCCGCAATTGGGCATGTGTCCCCCGATTCCAACCGGTTGACGTTTTGGCAGCGTGTCAATACACTTCGCCTAGTTCAATTTCACCAGAACGGATCTTCCGTTTACTTCGGGAACAGGAGGAAACATGAACGCGATCATTGTCAGAAAGTTCGATTTGAGTTGCGAGAACCTTCCTCCGATTCTTTCAAACCCTCTCGGCTAACTGGGGCGGTTTTTTCGCAGGCACAGGGTATCGCAGCTCCTTGTCAGGAAGTGTTTGGTTTTCTTCATTCATTCGAACAAGGAGACTGATTCCATTGATGAGCAACACACCATTTACCTCGAGGCACGCCACATTCGAAGACGTTGCTTCGATTGCCAGCCTGTTGAACAACGCAGCACAGCGGCTCTACGGAAAGAACCGCGTTGGCGATGATGAAGTCAAGACCTGGTTCCGAACCCACGAACCGGTGCCCCAAGAAGACACCCAGTGTTGGTTTGACACAAACAGCAGAATGGTGGCCTATGCCCAGGTTTACGCGCCCGAGTATCCCCCGACGTGGGATGCATACCAGGATGCCACAGTGCTTCCTGAGGTCGAGACGAATCGTGCGCTATGGCATGCCGTGCTCGATTGGTGCGAGGCGTTCTCACAGCGCTGCCGGCCCAGGCAGTCGCCCGATGTGCGGGTCTACGGAGCACGAGTTCACGAGCAGGATGCCTCCAAGCGGCGTGAGTACCTATCGCGTGGCTACGTGTACGCCTGTACAGAAACGCTAATGCTTCGCTCACTGATCGATGCAGCTGTGGCCACGCCCGCCTGGCCGGATGGCATTCACATCCGGCAGATTGACTTCACCACTGAACTTGAAGCCTATGCCCTGGCCCATGGCGAGGCGTTTGCCGATGAGTGGGGCGAACGCGAGATGCGCGCCGAAGAGCTTATACGTGGCAGGCGCGGTGAGATTGCATCATGGGGCGACGAGTTCATACCCGAACTCTGGTTCGCCGCGTACGACGGCGATCAGCTGGTAGGCAGTGTCGGAAGCTTTGTCAATCATGGCGGCAAGCGTGAGTGCAGCTACCTGTATCACGTATTCGTTCGACCTGCTTGGCGCAAGCGAGGCATCGCCAAGGCGCTCTTGTTGCATTCCTTCAGCGTGTTGGCCGATCGCGGATGCGAAACTGTGGAACTCCACGTCGAGTCCAAGAATCCCACCGGAGCGCTTCAGCTTTACGAGTCGGTTGGGTTGAAGCCGGTCTGGCAACAGAATCTTTGTCAGAAGCTCCTGCCCGCAACCAGCACGTAGGCCTAAGAGTCGTTCGCATCCATAGCCCTCAAGGCCACAACAAGCTGCGAGGGCTGGATGCTTCCTTGAGAGAAGCGTGAGCCAGTTGAGGTCAAGGTAGCGGAGTTCTACGTGCTCAGAGATCGAAGCTCGCAAGAATCCGGCGAGCCGATATGGCGTTCCTTTGATTCATGGGAGACTCCCACGCAACGGTCACCACTCACGGCCCCGGGAATCCGCCTTTACACTCGGACTATCACAAGGAACCGCAATCCTTCGCGTAAAGAAGCCAGGTGGCATGTTGGCGGCTTCTTAGAGCAACGCGATGAGCTCGATGTCGCAGAGCGTTGCAGTTGCCCAAAGCGAGCATCTATGATTGCTGCGACGCGCCTTCCCATATAGGTCATGACCTCGAACTCAATTCGAAGGTGAAGCCCTGACCCCGGCTGCGGAATCCCAGTGATAGTCGACTGGAGTGGAAATAAGGCATGTGTCCCCCGATTTCCCGCAAGATCCGTCAGGAGATCACTACGCCGGAATCTCCTGCGTCATTCACAACGGAGACTTCCTCTACTTTGGCAGCCTCCTAGAAGTGGTAGAATCGCCCCGGAGGTGCCGGATGACGGACAAGCGGATTGCCTCTCGATCGGGGAGAGGAGCCCGATGATTCGGACGGCTGCGGCGATTGCCTTCTCGGTGCTCGCGTCGATCATCGTCTTTTTCCAGATCGCCCTGGTCCTGGGCGCCGCGTGGGGGCATCTGACGCTGGGCGGAAGATACACCGGACGATTGCCGGGCAGGATGCGGGGAGTCGCGGCGTTCTCGGCGCTCTTGGTCGCTTCGTTTGCCGTGATCGTCCTGTCTCGCGCCGGCCTCGTGCTACCCGGCTGCGAGCGTGCGGCGCATGTCGGCATCTGGTTCGTCGTCGGCTACAGCGCGCTCGGCATCCTCCTGAACGCGGTGTCATCAAGCCGTTGGGAGCGGATCCTTTGGATCCCGGCGACCGTCTTGATGCTCGTTTGCAGCTCCCTTGTCGCGATTGGCTAGCTGGGGTCGATCTTCCACCGATAGACATCCGCGACGTCCCGCCTCGCAGAGACGACGGGCGATAGGTACGGCATCCGGGGACTCAGAAGAGGGCGCCTTGTCGCTATGACGTTATGCTGCTATGATGCCCGTCAGACAAGTAGCGAGCAGGAGGCCCCGCCATGGCCAAGCGTGCAACCGTGTACTTCGACCCGGATATTCACAAGGCGCTACGGGTCAAAGCAGCCAACACAGAGACTTCCGTTTCGGACCTCGTGAATCGGGCGGTACGGCAGGCGCTGGAAGAGGACAGGGAGGATCTGAAGGCGATCGAAGACCGAGTCGCCGAGCGCACCATCACGTATGAGGCGTTGCTCGAAGACCTGAAGGCGCATGGCAAGATATAGCCTGCAGTTCAAGAGATTGGTCATCAAGGATCTGCGCAGCCTGCCAAAGAAGGATATCCAGCGAATCCTCAAGAGAATCAAGCCGCTGGCGGAGAATCCACGGCCAATCGGCTGCGAGAAGCTGGTCGCGAGGGAGATCTACCGGATTCGCCAAGGACGCTGCCGGATCCTGTACGAGATCCTCGACGACGTGCTGGTCGTTCTCGTCATCACGGTTGGATCTCGAGACGCTGTGTATCGATAGGCTGTATCGCAATCTCCAGAACCCGCGATGCGGGCGTACCGTGTTCCCGGAACTCCTCGCCGGAACTCCACACGATTCGAAAATAAAGGCCTCGTACCTTGATCGAGGTGTTGAAGCCACCCCCAAGAGCGGTAAGAAGTGGTGTGGCGAACACCAAGAATGAAGATTTGACGCCGCGCCTGCCCTGGTGTGTCGTGGAAGCATGAGAAAGCGTACTTCAATCTCGTCGGCCGGTTCGTCGTCTCCTTGTCGCAGGAGCCGTGAAACCCGTTCGTGAGCAGGACCGGCCCTCGAAGCGTAGCGGGTTCGATCCTCAGGGAACGACCATGCGCCAGCTCAGTGTCAGGAATGCCAGAAGGAAATACGTGGCCCGGAAGCTGATCCTGCCCCCTGTCGTAGACCCGCCACTCTTTGCGGGCAACCTGCGACGTGAGCTTTTTCCGCATCGTAGAAGCACCTTGAGGGAGGTGCCATGACATAGCTCAGTGTCTGTGATAGACTCATAGCCTATATAGCCTAGATGTCAAGCCTGTGTACAAGTGCCGGAGGCGTGGGAGCAAAGCGATGAAGCGATTTCCGAGAGGTTCGGAATGGAGGAAGTGGGACATGCATGTCCATCCTCCGGGGACGAGCCTCAGCGGCGGCTACAGAGAAGGAAGCAAGCCTCCGGACTGGGATCGGTTCTGCAAGATCATCCACGACTCGGACGTTGCGGCCGTCGGCATCACAGACTACTTCACGCTTGACGGCTTCTTCGCGTTCAGAGCCGAGTATGACAAACGGTATCCCGATTGCGGGAAGGTGTTCTTCCCCAATCTTGAGCTCAGGCTGCTCGAAGGAGTGAATCGCTCTTCAGATCTGGTCAACTGCCACTTGGTATTCCGGCCCAATCTGAAGAGAAGCACGGCGGACGAGTTCCTGGTGAAGCTGGAAACGCAATCGACAGAGGATTCAGGCAGAAGAGTGCCCTGCACCAAACTCACTACCAAAAAAGACTTCGAGAAGGCGTCAGTCTCGCGGGAAGGACTTGAGAAGGCAATCCGCGAGACCTTCGGCCCCAAAGCCGACCGCTCGGAGGATCTGATTGTCATAGTCGCAGCCAACAACGATGGCATCCGGGCCGACGGAGGAAGCCAGCGCAAGATGGCGCTATGTGACGAAATCGACAAGTTCTCAGATGGGTTCTTCGGCACCCCCTCCAATGTAGAGTACTTCCTTGACACTGATCGTCTTGAGACGCCGGGCAAGTCGATTGCCCCGAAACCCGTATTCGCAGGGTCCGATGCGCATAGCTTCGATCAACTGGATGAGTGGCTGGGCAAGGAATGCGCTGAGGGAACTGCGAAGCACGTGACGTGGATTAAGGCAGATCTGTCGTTCGAAGGGTTCCAGCAAACTCTGATTGAGCCATCGGAGAGGGTCAGGCTTCAGGCCACAAGGCCGGACGAGAAGGAACCATACAAGGTCATATCGCGAGTAGTCTTCAAGAACTCGGACGAATTCCCTGGGGAAGTTGTGTTCAACCCCAGTCTGAACTCTATCATTGGGCCTCGGTCATCTGGTAAGTCCGCACTCCTTGCGTATATAGCACATGCCGTCGACCCAGAGTATGCGGAGAGTCAGCAGAGGGAGTCGGGCGGAGATGTTGGTCCGGGAGCCGGTATGAAGTGGGCAGATGTGACTGGCATGCAGTGCTATGTCGAATGGGCTGCTGCTGATGCTGCGATTGGCACAGTGATCTACGTGCCGCAAAATGCTCTGTTCACGATCAGTGATCGAACAGACAAGATCACAGAGATGATCAGACCAACGGCTTTTCGCTACTCAGCGGAGTCGAAAGCCCGATTCGCAGGAGCGGACGTAGCCGTCGAGCGAGCCAATGATCTGATACGCACTGTAGTGGATCAGTGGTTCTTGCGCCTCGAGGAGGTTCGGGATCTCGAGCGGGAGAAGCGCGATCTGGGTGACCGCAAGGCAGTCGCCGCGAAAGGCAAAGACCTTGAGGTACAGATCGACGATCAGCAGAAGGCAGCTGCGCTGAGTGAAGAGGAGGTTGATCACTACCAGTCCGTGCTGGAAGAGATTCGGAAGCGTGAAGCTCTTCTGAAGGCTCTCGCTGGTGAGCAGGAGGTTCTAGAGCCCTACGTTCAGACAGGAACCGAAACCGGCTTCGAGACAACAGATTCTGTTGAAGTGAGCGTAACCCTGGTCCCACCGCTGGAGACGCTCCCTGAGGGATTGCGGAACCAGATCCAGCGCCACATCGCTGAGTCAGAGCAGGGACTTCTTGAGCGCGTGAAGACGGCCATTCGCGAGTATAGATTGGGCATCAATGACAAGTCCGCCCGTGCACGCAGAGAAGCCGAGAGCATCCGTGCAGACAACGAGGACCTCATCCGGAAGGGCCAGGCAAGCACGCTGATAGATGCGCTGATCAAGGATCGAGCGACACAAGCAGGCAAGCTCTCCGCCATAGACGAGGCAACAAAGCAGATCGACAAGAAGAAGAGCGAGATGGATGGTCTGCTTCGCCAAATCAGCTCGGAGGTCGAGAAAAGAGAGGAATCGGTCTCAGAGCTTGTCAGGGGCTTCAATGATGCGGCCGTGTGTTTCGAGGACATGCAGTTCACAGTGGAGTCCGAATTCAGCACGCACGCCAAGGATCATGTCTCCCGTGGGTTCAACAAGACGGAGAGCAGCGACTTCATCACCAACAAGCCGGGTACAGAGCTGAGAGTCGTCAATGTGGAGAAGGCTATCTCCGAGCCTGGAGCGTTCGTCGAACACATGGGCTTCGGAAGGCAGAAGCTGAATCAGGGAGAAGACGCTGCCGACCTTGCCAAAGACGTCCTGACACTTAACAAGGAAATACGGTTCGTCGCGGCACTCGACGGCGACCACATCGGAGGCTTCAAGCCGTCGACAATGACACCCGGCAAGAAGGCGCTGTTTGCGTTGACTCTGCTCCTGGCAAGATCAGAGGAGCCCTGGCCGCTGCTAATCGATCAGCCTGAAGATGATCTCGATAGCCGTGCAGTGTGCGAGAGTATTGTCGACAGCCTCAAGGCGAGAAAGCGGGAGAGGCAGATCATCATGGTCAGTCACGATGCGAATCTTGTGATCGGCGCAGACTCCGAGGAGATCATCGTTGCCAATCGGCACGGCGCTGATCGACCCAACAGAGACCAGCGAATGTTCGAGTACCTCACAGGGTCGCTTGAACACAGTCAGCCGCAGAGCCCTTCGGGGAGAACCACTCTAGCAAGAGCCGGGATACGGGAGCACGCGTGTGAGATCCTCGACGGCGGGGCGGAAGCGTTCGAGAAACGGAAACGGAAGTATCGAATCTGAGCCGCCTCGGGCATACCTGCTTGAGGGGGGATGGGCGGGCATGCGCGGCGGTCGGGCGGTGCAGATCCGGCTGCTTCGTGGAGGAAGCTTGAGCAACATCATCTACACGCCATTCTTGAACTATCTACGCATTGCTGCCGACGCTCACAGGAAGCTTGTTGAGTACATCGAGTCGACGGGTACTACCCAGCTGCCGTCTGACAGCTATGAGAAAACAGCTGAAGGACAGGCCAGGGTTGTGGTTGTGTTTGCGACCGTTGCCCTTGAGTGCTACATCCATAATTACGCCGCGAGGAAGCTTGGAGAGCGATTCACGGAGAAACACGTCGATTCTATGGGGCATCAGACGAAGTGGCTCGTAGTACCGAAGCTGGCGACAGGGGAAGGGATCCCTCGCGATAGCAAATCGATGGAGCTTCTCGGCAAACTGATCAAGGCCAGGAACTGTGTGGCACACGCGAAGGCTGTCAACGTGGATCCAGAGCGGTGGAGCACCCGGAGAGAACGCATCCTTGCAGAGAACAAGTTGGTCGTTGAGGCGGCGCTTTGCGCTTTCAACTGTGTGGGAGAGCTTGGCGCTATTCTCGCAGAACTCGATTCACGTGAGCCTAGCGCGAAGCTCCTCGCTGAGTTCTCGATGCTTCCCAGCTATCAGTTGCACAGAGAGTGCGCCAAGGCGGAGCACGACTTGAATGACGACAGATGAAGACGGCAGGCCTGCTGCAGCGTGAACGAATCGGTGCACGGGCCAGAGGATTGCTTAGTGAAAACACTGAACAAGACCATGGGGGCAGTCAGACGGCTTTTCCTGGCAGCATGCCATACTCTTCGAGCCATGCTGCTCTGGCTTGGGAGAGTGCCAAGTCTGGTCTACTTGCTCGTGTATCTCGGCCTTGTGCTCGCGTTTGCAGGCATCTATCACGGGTTGCCGGACGGTTCATTCTTCCACGCTACATCGAAATACGAGCACGACACATTCGGCGGAGATGCGAGTGTCATCCTTGCGAAGCTAGGCGAACACATCAAGGATAACTTTGTTCGTCACTACGATTCGGACATGCCGACGATCAGCGGGTGGGTTGTTCAAGTGGGTGATCTTGAGGCGGCTTCGATCTCTGTGAGGGAGTTCCCGGAAACCGTACTCATCACGCTACGCGCGCCTCTATCATTCAACGATTTGTCTTTTGGTGAAGTAAGAACGTCATGGGAGTGCACGCTTGAGCTCAACCTTCAGGAAAGATTGGTTGTGGATCGTCTGATCTACTTCTTTCCTGTGGCCAATGAGCCCGCGAGTGCAATATCTGACTTGATTCCACCTGTACCGAGCCTGGATCAGATGCTCCCCATTCCGGATTCCTTTGGTCAAACTGGGGCTCCGGTCTTCTCGCTTCCCGTAGCGCTCTACAACGACATCGTTGGTTTCGGTCAAGGATATCGTGGCTTCCCCTCGAAGGTGAGTGGCCACTTCCGGCGGATGCTGTACTTGAGTGCTGGCGTAGCCACTGCAAGTGCCATGGGCGACATCGTGCCGGTGACATCGACTGCCAGAGGCTTCGTGACCGCGGAGGCACTTCTTGCGCTCGTTGTCATTGGTCTGTTTCTGAATGCGTTGGCTAGCCAGATACTATCTCGGAAGCCCAAGGTCTCGTTGAAGCGCTGAGTTGGCTGATCTGCTGCACTAGACACCGTAAGCCAAGTGCATATGAATGGAATCACATAACGCACAAGTCTGTATCTCCAATGTCGACCTTGCTTCCCGCGAACGCGCAAGATTCTGCACAAGCATCACCTTCGTTGCGTAGAACACAGGCGGGCTTTCCACAGCCATCGATCTGGTGCCGGTGTGTTCGCCCGGGTTGGTGTTGTCCCTATCCCGCCCGCAATGCCCTCACGATTTCGCGGAGGCGGGGGCATTTGCCGTGCATCAGCAGGTAGACGCGAAGCAGTTTCGCGGCGATCCACAGTCCGCCGAGGACGGAGACGATCAGGATGGCCATGCTGGCGATGAGTTGCCGGGTGGGCGCGACGGCCAACAGCGTAGACAGCGGCGCAATACAGTGGATCAATTTCGACCACTGTGTGGATGTTTTTCAGCCACCGTGTCGTGAGATGAATCCATGCACAAACAGGACAAGAGCGTCAGGCAATGCACTACTGTTCAGGCGGAGCGGGTTAACGCTTCCCCTATCCCGCTCGCAGCGCCCGCACGATTTCGCGGAGGCGCGAGCGTTTGCCGTACATCAGCAGGTAGATGCGCAGCAGCTTCGCGGCGATCCACAGTCCGCCAAGGACGGAGGCGATCAGGATGGCCATGCTGGCGACCAGTTGCCAGGTGGGCACGCCGGTGATGCCGAGCCGCAGCATCACCAGGACGGGCGCGCTGAACGGCACCAGGCTGAACACGACCCAGATCGGGCTGCTCGGGATGGTCAAGACCACCTGTGGATTGTCTATTCGGAATCCACTGACTGCTGCAGATAGAACTTCTTGTGCATGCTCCGAAACATCAGGCGGAGCATGAGCTTGGCAGCGGATGTCTTCAACGGATTCACTCTGGCTTCGTAGAAGAAGTCTCTTCTGTGCTTGTAGAACTCGTAGTCGGCAGGGGCATAGTCTTTGCTCATTTCGGACAGGGTCTTGAACACCTGAAACCAGATGACGTTCAGGAAGGTGGGCGCG